>ERZ1370068.10249-contig-8964_pt1 | contig 51123 bp, 69 predicted proteins | sample MGYA00561227_ERZ1370068 | MGnify/ENA primary metagenome ERZ1370068 (study PRJEB38410, sample SAMEA6850437) | metagenome | study: Metagenomic assessment of the ecological functions of the soil: analysis of the soil microbiota associated with the... | reverse complement strand
TGCGCGCGACAGACACTCTGCAACACCATCAACGTATCCACCTTGCTGGCGATGCGGGTCGCTGATCCGCATACGGCGCTGCAGTCCAGACGTCGTCAATCCAGATCAGAGATGGTGTGCCGAGGCCGCTCTCAGGAATCAGCAAATTTCTCCAGCACCAGCAGAGTCCTTTGATGACCAGATCGCGGCGGGCGCGGGTGGCATCAGTCCGCCTTGCGTGCCGGGTTCGGCGCGCATCGAAGCCGGCTTAGCGCTCAACTAAGCCCTGCGATACGAGCCACTCCGGCGTTGCTGCGACGACGCTCTGGGCGTCAGGCCTGTTCGAGCAGGCGAACTTCCATCCCCAAGGCCCTAACGGCAGCGCCGACTGCATTGTAGCCTCCACTTTGTACCATGCATTCTATCGCGCTGCCGCACGCACACCAACGGTTTCGAAACCATACCACCGTTGGCGCAAGCGGCGCTCCGCTCGCGCCGCACGGCGTCAGTTATCCACCATCAAGCCGATCCTGGCGTTCGATCGGCGGCGGCAAACACCTACGACCTGTCGTCCACGCCAACCGGGTTCAGCCAGGGCCAGCGCCGGTGGCGCCGCGTAGCACGCAAAATCTGCCTGCCATCGAGCTGGCGCTCAGTTCCCGTTCGGGGAGACCGAGCTGTGCGGGCAAGAAAAGTCTTTTGCTCCCCATAAGCTGTTGAAACGGCAAAATTGGTCGTGCGGCACATCAACGGTGCCCACAGCTTGGGTTGCCACATCATCATTATGCGGATCAAGCTTGTGGTGATCACGCGGCTTCGACCACGCACCAACGGCTCCAGCGTACTGCCGGTAGCGTGGGCACTCAGCGCGCGTCAGGCGGCCTTCAGGGCATGCTACTGCGCTGCGCCGGAATCAACGCAACGCCGGATCGGCGAGCTGGCTCCATAACATTTCCTATCGATCAAAATCCGCCCGCTGGCCTCCGCGATCACCACGGCGCGGGACGAGGCTGTAACGTAACGCGTGCCCCACTCCAGCTGTTCAATGGCGAAATCAGCTACAAGGCGTGGCACACGCGATCACTCGCAACAAGCGGCCTTTGCGTAAATCAAACCCACCATTAAGCACCGCTGGCACTCTACCTCTCGCGGCCGGCAAAGCGATCAGCGATGGCAGCGAACTTGCCATCATGTCGATACGGCAGGGGACCCGTGGTACTCAATCTGGCGGGCAGAGCATGGGCGTCCTCTCAGCAGGGCGGAGAGAAGGGCTGTAAAATTCAGCTGCGCAATCTAAGCGTGCTCAGGTGAGATCAAGACTTGCGCGTTCCTACTGCCCGGCATTAATCCCAGCCTTCGGTGCGATTAGTACCCCATTCATTGGTGGTGCCGCAAACTGATCACCAGCACTATCAGTTTCGGTCGGTATCGTGTTATCATTTACCAGCTTTCGCTTTAAAGGTCAGCATCGACCTGGGCGCATGCTGGCTCAAAAATTGACTTAAACTCAAACACCGGCACGATGACAAGCAGCCTTGGCCGGCTATCAGCTCGTCGAGATCAGCCTGCAGGTTTGCTGTTGTGGGGCGTTCGCGATCGAGCGGTCCTCACCACCTGCCACAAATTGTATGTTGGGCGGGCGTGTTGTCCTGCGGAGCCAATTCAACGCACCAGGAGCGCTCGATCCACCAGATGACGAAATATGCCGACAGCCATCACCAGGCCCCGCACGGTGACTCAACCGCACTCAGCGCCAGCGCCTCACCGAAAGGCTGCGCTCATAATGCGCTGGGCGACACCATAGAGGCATATTATGACATCGACCAACGCCAAGGTTGCGGCCACCGCAGGAAGCGGGCGCCGGGGACAATCCAACATTTCCAGATAAAGGCCTCCAGGTGTATAGCCAAAAGTGACTTCTCCATTCACTTACTGTGCTACGGGTATGTGAAGTTTCCCTTACCAAGTGAATGTCATTATAACGGGTTCACTCTCGGGATACGTCTTTTTACCCGCGTGTTTCCAAGCCACTGGGACACGCTATAAGCGAGAGCCATTTATGTCAGCGAGCTATGTGGAAGGGATGCGATGTCACTCCATCTTTGTGAGCGTCAGCAATAGCCGCCCCTGCGCCATCAGTAAAGCGAGCGGCGGGTCCAGCGGCCACAGACGCTGCAGGCGCGGCATTGGAACCATCTCGACGGCGTCTGCAGCGTGAACCCGCCTGGCGGGCGATGTTTCTGGCGACCACGTGAAGCCGCGACCACTTCAAGCCAAACCTACCACCATCCTCGTACACTCCAGAACTACTTAGGCGTAGGAGTCGGCGGTTTGACTCACAGGCGGAAACGCCCGTCGATGCCGGCCCGATAATGACCAAGGCCTCTATCGCCATCAACGCCAGCTCGGCGAAAGGCGGCCACAGGTTGCGATACAAGTTTGGTGCGCTGGTTCCACCACGCGCTCTATGTCGGCTCGACGGTTTCCTCCAGCGGCGCATCTCAAGGAACCCGGTCGAGTCTCGCCCGGCTTCAGCACAAATCTCCAGACGCAGCCACGACCGTGCTCGGCAGTCATGGCCGCTCGATCGACCACTGGACTCTGTTCGTGCGGTCCAGTGAACCAGGAAGGAAAGTCGACGTCCGGCCTTCTGCCAATAGCTGGCCGCCAGCACGTGATCCTGGCCAGGCAGCAACGCGGTCGCGGCGCCACGAAATCAACGCAGCCTGCAAGCGGCGAAGATCCTGTCTTCCACGGGCTGCGACGCCTCTCTAAACGCCCCCATCCTCATGACTGCCCGAAACATGGCGACGCGCGCAGGAAAGGTCCGTGACGATGTTCCACTCTCCGCCGTCAACTGAACAACACGGTCGCGCCGCTGGCCGAATGGTCTGGATGCGGGACGCCAGCCCGTTATGCGCCAGCCCGATCACGCAATCTGGTTGCATCTTTTCCGGAAAGTGCAGGCCCGCGCTCGACACCGCTCCCCGCACCAAATACCTTCTGCACGTCGGCTCGCGCACCCGCGCGCTCATGGATGCTGCGGGCGGGGCAACGCGCTGGGCCTCGCCTGTCGGCTGAGCAGCTTCTTTGTTCAAATTGGCCTGAAAGCGACTAAACCCGATGGCGGTTCTTCTCGGCGTGTAGAGGCCATGAATAGCAGACCTGGCGGTCGAAGCGATATCGAGGCATTGCTCGAGGGGCCGATGTCGATCGACTGGCTCACCCACGGCCAAGAAGGGCACGAGGAGCGTAGATTGTGGCGCCGCTAATGAGACTCCAACAACTCACCCGCATCTGTGGTCAGCTAAATCTCACAAGATCGCAAGCGGCTCTCATAAGGCTGTGCACTGAGGATCCTCGCGCTTTGGACTCGCCGGCCCGCTCGAGATGACGCGGCGCAACCTGCAGTCGTCGCTTCTTCCGTGTCCTTTCTAAGCTGCACCGAGAATCCTGCCAGGTTGCGGCGCGCGCGCCATCGTCGAGACGCGCATGAAATGGCGTCGGTCGGCATCGGCACGGTCGCGCTGCAGGCCGACGCGAACGACAACATTGGGGATGATAGCTTGTCGGACGGTCGTGGGTTCTCTTCGCGTCGACCGCGGTCAGTCCGTTTGGGGCACGGGTTTGGCACCGCGGTCGATGAGCAAAATGACGCGATCGGGCGGTGAGGATCGACGATGGCGAACGATGGATTCCTCGGATTGCCAGGCCTCTGGGCGTCGGCCACGTGGACATGGTCGCTCGCCGATCCCGCCACATTCGTTATCGTTTTGTGCGCACATCTGACGGACAGGAGATCGGGAGGCGCCAAGCGCGCGTTCCCGCCGAGCGCGACGACGCGCCTGTCCCGGCGTTTTCCTCAGGAGCGCGCGAGTGCGTGCCGGGTCTCCTACGGCCGAGCCGCTACCGCACGCGCGAAGTGGGCACATCTTCACATTACCGATGGCGGGGTCATCCCGCGATCACCCACGGTCTTCAGAGTCCTCCCGCATAAAATGGGCCGACGCCGTTCGAAACGTGGCGCGTCTCACGGATCGAGTTTCGGACGCGTTGCGGGCCTGCAACCGGCGAAACTGCGCGGGCGCTGCGTGTGAAAGATGGCACGGATCCGGGGCGTTTCGTCCAGGACGCTTACGACGGCCTGGATCCGGGCGATCGGCTGTCGATCGGCAGCGAAGCGCATGCCTGGGCTGAACCTCTTCGCGGGGTTGCGGCTCGCTCAAAGGGCTCTGTCTTCAACCGGAAGCGCGTGGTTCAGCTTGTACGGGCCTTTCACTCGTCATCAGTCGCCGAACGGCTCATCGCTCTGGTGAACGACGAATACGCACCGCGTGCAGACGATCTTCAACGGATCGAAAACTTCAGTTCTACAAACACACCACACACGATGAGATCGCCGAAACATCCCGCCCGGTTCTCATTTGAAGAGACGCGGTGAAACATCAAGGCCAGAGGCACGAAGGCCTCAGCTCACCCGCATGTTGAAAGCAACGCCGGCGATACGCGGCCCCATCCACGATCCTCGTTGCAGACATGGATGAAACGAGAAGTGATGCGCCATAAGGACTTATTCAAGCAACCTTCACGGTTCTGTTGGCACACCATTTGATGTTCACGAGTTTCTCATCCTGAAGGCAAAGCCAGCCGACGCCATGAGATGTAGCCTGGGTCCCCGACGAAGTAAAGGAAACAGACGACTGGGAGGGCGGGTATCGTTCGATCCAGTTCACCCCGCGATTGTCGCCCCACTGGCAATTCACCTACGCGAAGCCGAGCCTTTGGGTTGCAGGTCTCTGAATAAGGAAGGACATTTCAGTCCTCGGTCCCATCATGGTCGATCCAGAGCCTGTGTGCAGAATCTGAATGCAATTGGGAGGACGCTCGCAGGTCGGAGCACCGGTTGGGCCCCACAGTCGCGCTCAGGCCATGCTGGGCGTGATGGCCGACAGCCACGCCGTTCGGTTTCGTGGCGGCGGCAACGGCGGGCGACGCATGGCCCAATAATGTGTCAAGCACACACACTTCACTCTCAGAGTGGCTGGAAGACGTAAAAACTGCCGTTGGTGACTTATCGCTTTCAGGCGGGCACCGAGCGCGCGCGCATATTGGTTTTCGGGCTATCTACCGACATTCGCGCGCGCGTTTTGGACCTCCTGGCGCAGTGTAAGGGCAGGTCATCGGGTGTTCGGGGCCGCATTAACGTGTTTGCCCTGGATTAAAAGTGGCCGCCTGCGAGGCTTCGGCGCATGTGCCCCGTTTGCCGGCCTCACTTGAGATCTGGACTTCCGCGATGTGACGGCTCTGTCGGGCACTGTATCCGATCGTCAACAAGCCCGATCTCGCGCCGCCTGTGCCGCTGCCGATCGGCTACCACGGCATGTCGGGGTCGCCGCGGTGGTGAATAGTTGGGGCGATGACCCCACGCCGGCCTGGGAGTTTGCCCACAGACTCTGCGTGAAGCGCTACCTCCGGGGCTCAATCGCGCCATCGCTGCGCCGGCGATCATCGAGAACATTCGACTGGCGGAGGCGTCCGTTGGAGGCGTGGAGCGGCACAATCCAGCAACGAACCGCCTCTGGCCGCCGGCGAGGTCGTGCCTCGAATCAGCTTTCAAAGATCGGCCCGGTAGGTGTTCTGCACCCCCTCTCCGAATGGTGCGTCACCGACCACAGCGACCCTGACCAGATTACGGTGGCAGTTTGGTGGGCAGTTTTCTTGGACGACGAGTACCGTCAGTCCGCGAGCGCCAGATGCTTTGCCGAGGAAAAGTCCACTGTTGTCCAAATCGGTCTTCGACCCGTGACGTTCACACGCACGAGGTCGCGAGGTTCGAGAACTCATCGCGATCGGATCATGAGACGGCAGAACCGGCGGCTCTCTGAAGCGTCGTCGTGTTGGGCGAGTCCAGCGCCCTGCCGAGCCGCGGGTCGTGGTGCTTCGCCTTGAACGCTCCAAGATCCCTGCGTCCAGCCATGCACGCGTCCCTGTCTCGGCCAAGGCCCGGGCGACGTGTCCACTCGCTAGTGTCGAGTCGGCCGTTCTTGATCGCCTTCAACGAATCGTTTTTCCCGCGTGATGCCGCTCGACCCCCGCGGCGCCGCGCGACGGTGAGCATTTCGGGATGCGCGATCGCGAGAAGGCGCGCGAATCGTGCGCCGCTGCAGCGCCTGCCAAGCGCCGAGCCGACTTGCGCTCGGTGGCTGAAGGCGTTGCCTTGCCGCTCTCCCATTTCTGCACTGCCGCCGGAGACGCCGTTGCGCACCGAACACCGCTGCGTCATCCCCAGGTTTCTGTCTGAGCTCGGAACACACCACCGCATGCCCCGCCGGTTCGCCGCAGCGGCTGCCTGAGGCGCGCCGCGTCTGCCTGCTGGGGCATACGCGTGCCCTTTCCTTCCGCAGACACACACGCGCGTTGCCGCCGAGTCGCCCGGCAAGCTGAGTCCGCGAGCAAATCAGACGCTTACAGACGGCCTGGGGGCCGAGTCGTCCCTCGGCTGAAACCGCTGAACCGTCGGAGCATCCTTGCTCCAACGCGTTAACACCTCAGATGGACAGGCTTTCTGTTAACATTTTGGCAGCTGGTTTGGCAACTGATGACGAAGCCTCCCCGCGTCTCTTAACACTTCTTGGGCACCCCACGGGGGTCGGCGGAAGCGCGCATGAAGGCCCTGTTTCCAGGGCCCTTCACGAGGTTGTTTTGAGATTTGATTGGTCGGGGCGAGAAGTTCGAGCTCCCCGGCCCCTCGGTCCCGAGCCGAGTGTCTTCACCGACTGAGCCACGCCCCGACCGAGGCGAAGGTTTATCTTACTTCAGACCCCACCGAAAATGCCACGGTCCCGGTGGCCGTCGCTCGCGTCAGCCGATCGCTTGACGATGACCTCGAGCTCAGCAGCGCCCCGGCGGGAACGACCGCAGCGGCACGGTTCTGCATCGCAAACGCCTGCGTGTCCCAGGCGCCCGGGGGCGGCAGATCCTCGTCCGACAACTGCTGCGCGGCGGTGCGGTTGAACAGCCGCCGCGTCCCGTCCATCCGGAAAAACGCGTAGTCGATCGTCAGGTCGGCATCGGGCGCGCCGTAGTTCGAGACCTGAAACACCACCGACAGCGCATCCTCCGGCGCGAACGACGGGGTCGCGACCGGCACGACCTCGGTCTGCCCAGAGCGTATGCGGATGCTCGACCTGCTGCGCGGCCGGCAGCGGCCCTTCAGCGGCGTCACCGCCCTGGCCAGGATCAGGCTGCTCACCGCGAGCCGATCGTCCCAGAAGTCGGGCGACGAGCCATGGTCGCTTGAGAATCGCCGGGCTCGACGTCCTCGCGTGCGCGCGCGGTCGAGGAGGCCGGACAAAGATGTCGTACTCGCCCGGCGGCAGCGTCATCGCGCGCTCGTACGACCCGCGCCGCGGCACGCGCCGCCTTGCTGTCGGCGAGATAGTAGTCTTCGAACGCGAACCGGAACGGATCGCGCTCCTTCGTCTCCGCCTTCTTCGCCTTCCGCGGCCGCGCGCCTTCTGCCTCTCGAACGCGCGCTGCTGGAGCGCGAGGATGGCCAGACGCCTCGGCGGGCGCCGCGATCGATCGGCGCGTCGAGCCGGCGGCCGGGCCGCCGACCGGCAGCTCGCCTGGCCCGACGTACACGGTCTCCCCCTGCGCGTCGGCTGTTCGTTGCCGCGCGCCAGCCATTCGCGCAGGAACGAATGCTCCTCGGACGCGCGCATCCCATCGCGCCGCGTCACCGCCCGCACATACAGCACGGCGGAGGCGCCTGCATCGGCCGCGGCGGTGTGGGTCAGCCGGAACGGCACGTAGGCCGTCTGGTCGCCCGACTTCAGGATGTGGCCATCCCAGGCCAGCGTGTCATCCGACGCGGCGTCGCTCTCCTGCGCCGCATCGACCGCCTTGATGAGCAACAGGACGGCGTCGCGCTGGCGCGCATCGAGTGGCTTGCGCGGCGGCGGGCCGCGCCCCGCGGGACGCGCCGGCGCCAGCATCACGACCAACAGAAGGAAGAGACCAACGCGCGACCAACGACGCATGGCGACCTCCACCGGGTCCTCCGGACCCGCGTTTACCGACTTCGGCTTCCCGCTCGAACGACAACGCCTCGACGGCCGCGAGCGCGTGGTGCGCCGTGAGGTCGGGATGCAGCGGTGTCACCGAGACGTAGCCGTCGCGCACCGCCTGGTAGTCCGACCGATCGTGCGGCTCCCAGTCGTTCTCCCCTTCCTCGATCCAGTAAGTACGGCGCGGCCCTTCGGATCGTGGCGCTCGGCGACCGAGGTGACATGGTTCCGCTTCGCCTGCACGGTGACACGCGATCCCTTCGGCCGCCCCTTCGGGACGTTGATGTTGAGGAAGGTGCGCGCCGGCAGCGGCTGCCGCAGGATCGCGTCGCGCCATCGCCGCCGCCGCCGCGCGCCGCGTGGCTGAAGTCGTAGGTCGCCGCGCGTCTGCCGCAGCGACACGGCGATCGCTGGGAATCCCGAGCAGCGCCGCTTCGAGCGCGCCGGCGACCGTCCCTGAATAGGTGACGTCGTCGCCGAGGTTCCATCCCTTGTTGATGCCCGAGACGACGAGGTCCGGCAGCCCCTTGAACACCTGCGTCACGGCGATGTTCACGCAGTCGGTCGGCGGAGTGCCGTCGACCGCGAAGACGCTGATCCGCCATCGCCTCGAGCCGCAGCGGCCGTCGCAGCGTCAGCGCGTGGCCGATCGCGCTCGCCTCCTGCACCGGAGCGACGATGGTCACGTCCCCGGCGCGCGCAGCCGCGTCGACGAGCGCGTGAATGCCCTCCGACCGGTAACCATCGTCATTCGTGAGCAGAATCCGGATCATCCGGGTCGATTATAGCGCTGATGGCTGAGGGCCATCAGCGCGCCTTAGCCCGATCAGCCATTGACTAGCGTTTCGCGTAAGGAGCGACGGTCGCGTCCTTCACGACCTGCACCCAGATCTCGTTCGCGGCGGCCTTGTCGCGATACACCGGAAACCCGCGGCACTGTCCGACCGGCTCGAACCGATCCGGGCGCGAACGAGGTGGCGGCGCCGTCGGCGTACCAGCGCGCGCCGTTGAAATCGAGCCAGACGCCGTTCGGCCCGCTCGGACGCTGCGCCGATTCGGCGAGCTTCGGACGCGCCGGGTGCGGCGCTCGATGCCGGCCATTCGCGACGGGCGCCGCGGCGCGCGGCTCGAACGTGCCGGCGGTGCCGACCGCCGACGGCTCCGGCGCCGGTGGCAGCGCGCGACGCTCGGATCGAGCGCGATCATTCGCGGCGAATTGGCTCGATGTATCCAGCCGTCCCGGCCGCTCCGGCGGTGCCTTGCGCGCAGCGCCTGGACCGAGGGGCTCTGCACCGGAAAGGACGGCACCCGGCTGCCGGTCGTGCCCGCCAGCTCGCGGATCGCGGCGCCGCTCGTATTCGCGCAGGCGGTCGCGCGAGACCGGCACGTAGAGGACGCTGAAGGGCTCGAGCGTCGTGTCGGCGTAGACCGGCACGCGGTCGAAGATGCCGGTCTGCGCCATCACCTGGCCGTCGAAGAACCGAAACCCGCGCGTCGGGTAATAGACGAGCCCGCCGACCATCGATCGGTTCGCTGTTGATCTGCCACGTCGGCCGCGGCGGCGGTCACGTCCGGCGGCGCGGTGCGGAACTGGTAGACCTGAGCGCTTGCCTGATTTCGGCATCAGCACAGCCACGGTTAGGAACAGGCCGAGCACAAACGGGCGCATTGCAACCTCCAGCTCGAGTGACGGCTCAACGTGCGTGCCACCTGCGGCGCCTTCCACGCATGCAATATAGACGTTCCATGCCCACTCTGGCTGAAGTCCTCGCGCGGGAGACGCGCGGAAGGCGACGCTCTACGACGTGCTGCCCGACGGCCGTCTGCGCTGCTACGCCTGCGGCCACTGCTGCCCGCTGCCGGACGGCGCGATCGGCGTCTGCAAGGTGCGCTTCAACGAAGGCGGCCGCCTGCTGCGTGCCGTGGGGCTACGTCGGCGGCGTGCAGTGCGACCCGATCGAGAAGAAGCCGTTCTTCCACGCCCATCCCGGCGCGCTGGCCTACAGCTTCGGCATGCTCGGCTGCGACCTGCACTGCGGCTACTGCCAGAACTGGGTGACGTCGCAGGCGCTGCGCGATCCGCACGCGGTCGCGCCGCCGCTCGCACGCGTCGCCCGAGCGACTCGGTGCGCGACGCGCGTGCGCCAGCGCGCGCGCGCGATCGTCAGCACCTACAACGAACCGCTCATCACGAGCGAGTGGGCGGTCGCCGTGTTCAAGGAAGCGAAGGCCGCCGGGCTCACGACCGGCTACGTGTCGAACGGCAACGGCACGCCGCAGGTGCTCGAATACCTGCGGCCGTGGGTGGATCTCTACAAGGTCGATCTCAAGAGCTTCGACGATCGGCACTACCGGCAGCTTGGCGGACGGCTCGAGCCGATCCTCGACACGATCCGCCGCCTGCACGCGATGGACTTCTGGGTCGAGATCGTCACGCTGCTGATTCCGGGCTTCAACGACTCGCGCGACGAGCTGATGCGGCTGACCGCGTTCATCGCCGGCGTGTCGCCCGACATCCCGTGGCACGTCACCGCGTTCCACGGCGACTACAAGATGACCGACCCGAGAACACCACCGCGGAGATGCTGCTGGCGGCGGCGGACATCGGGCGCGCCAACGGCCTGCGCTACGTCTACGCCGGCAACCTGCCGGGCGCGGTCGGCGACCTCGAGGACACGCGCTGCGCGTCGTGCGGCGAGCTGCTGATCGCGCGCTACGGGTATCACATCCGCGACTATCGCCTCACGCCGGACGGCCGCTGCCCGTCGTGCGCGACGCCGGTGCCCGGACGCTGGAGCCCGCGCTTCGACGGCCAGATCACCGTCGCGGCCTTTCGTGCCGCGGCTCGCGCCGGCTTACAATCCTCAGACTGCCTGATGAATGACCTCCTCGGCCGGCCGCTGCGCAACCTGCGGCTGTCGGTCACCGATCGCTGCAACCTGCGCTGCGAATACTGCATGCCGGAGGACGACTACGTCTGGCTGCCGCGCGAGGACGTGCTGCACTTCGAGGAGACGAGCGCGCTCGTCGACGTCTTCCTGGCGCTCGGCGTCGACAAGATCCGGCTGACCGGCGGCGAGCCGCTGCTCCGCCGCGACGTCGCCGGCGCTGGTGCGCATGATCGCCGCGAAGCCGGGGCTGAAGGATCTCGCGCTCACCACCAACGGCGTGCTGCTCGCCGGACCAGGCCGACGCGCTGCAGGCCGGCCGGCCTCGGGCGCATCACCGTCAGCCTCGACACGCTCGCACCGCGATCGCTTCGTGAAGCTGACGCGCTTCGATCAGCTCGACGCCGTTCACGCAGGGCATCGCCGCGGCGCGCCGCGTCTTCGGCCGCCTCAAGATCGACACCGTCGTCATCCGCGGCGTCAACGACGACGAGCTCGTGCCGCTCGATCGAGATGCGGCCGATCGGTGAACGGCGAGGTCCGCTTCATCGAGTACATGGACGTCGGCGGCGCCAGCCGCTGGTCGCCCGACGCGCGTCGTCTCGCGGCGCGAGCATGCTCGACGCGCTGGCGCGGCACTACGGCGCGCATCGCGCCGATCGACGAGCCCGGGCTCGTCGGCGCCGGCCGAGCGCTTCGCGCTCGCCGGACGGCACGACCTTCGGCATCATCGCGTCGACGACCGATCCGTTCTGCCGCACCTGCGACCGCAGCCGCCTGACCGCCGACGGCATGTGGTGCACTCGTGCCTGTACGCGACGCGCGGCATCGATCTGCGCGCGCCGCTGCGCCGCGGCGCGGCCGTGGCCGAGATCACCGCGCTCATCGCCGGCGGCTGGCGCGCGCGCGACGACCGCGGCGCCGAAGACGCGCCTCGCGCTCGGCGATCGCCGCGCCTTCGTGCCGGTCCAGGATCTGCTTGAAGAAGGATCCGCATCTCGAGATGCACACGCGGGGCGGATGACGCCGCGGGCGATCGGGTGGGCAGGTTGCGCGTCGAGGCCGGGCTGCTAAGTCGGCTTCCGCTTGGTGTCGACGCCGAACAGCAGCAGCGCCATGGCCTCCATGCAGGCCCTTCACGCTGCACGGTTTGTCGAGAAACGCCTCGTCCTGCCACAAGCGTCGCGCTTCTCCTTGAACAGGCGATCGCTGAAGCCGGTGAGGTGCAGCACCTTCAGCGACGGCTGATTCTGGCGCAGGCCGGCGCGCCAGTTCGTCGCCGCTCATCTGCGGCATCATCAGGTCGGTGATGAGCAGATCGATCGACTCCAGCTTCGCGGCCGCCTCGAGCGCCTCGGGGCCGTCCGACGGCGGTCGTCGCTCGATGACCGGCTTCCTGCAGCGACGCGCTCGACGAACATGCGCACCGAGTCCTCGTCGTCGACGACAAGCACATTGCACGAACGCCTGGCGGTGCGCTTCATCGGGCTGTGATGCGACTTGACGAAAGTGACAACGGCGCTTGCCTCGGGCTCGACACACGCCCCCGCACTGTGTCTGTCGTGCCGGCCTCTTGTCATCGCGAACCTCCGAAGTCGGCCGCCTCGGCGCGTCGGGCGCGGACGGCTCATGCGCGGCGCGGCGACCCTCGTCTCAGCCGCCGTCGTCGATCCGGGCGGGCGGCGCTTCGTCGGCGATCTGGTGACGCTCGAGCCGCCGATAGAGCGCCCGCCGGCTGATGCCCGAGCAGCTTCGCCGCCGCCATCCGGTTGCCGTTCACCTGCCGCAGGACGTCGAGAATGTGCTCGCGCTCGATCTCGCCTCGAGCGGCGCCGGACGCGTCGCCGGCCGGCGCGGCGCGCAGCTCGGCTTGCGGCGGCGCGCGCGCTGAACGCCTGGGTGTCGGGCCCGAACGCGCCCGACCAGCTCGCGCTCCGAGAGCAGCGTGGCGTCGGTCAGCATGCACGCACGTTCGACGACGTTCTTGAGCTCGCGGATATTGCCGTCCCAGCGCGCGTTGAGCAGCAGGCGCTCGGCCGCCGGCGTCAGCCCGTGAATGCGCTTGTGCATCCGCGCCGCGGCAGTCGCGCATGAACGCGGCCGTCAGGTACGGGATGTCCTCGCGGCGATCCCGCAAGCGGCGGCAGCGTCAGGTCGACGACGTTGAGCCGGTAGAACAGAGTCGCCGCGGAACCGGCCCGGCCGCCACCTCGGCGCGCAGATCGCGGTTGGTCGCCGGCGACCACCGTCACGTCGACGTGCTTCGGCTGCAGCGCCCCGACGCGCTGCACCTCGCCGCATCTCGAGCGCGCGCAGCAGCTTCGCCTGCACCGAGAGCGGCAGCTCGCCCGACTCTCATCGAGGAACAGCGTGCCGCCGTGCGCGGCCTCGAACACGCCGGGCTTCGATTCCACGGCGCCGGTGAACGCCCCGCGGACGTGGCCGAACAGCTCGCTTTCAAACAGCGTGTCGACGACCGCCGAGCAGTTGATCGTGACAAACGGCCGGCGCCGCGGCGCGCCGGCCAGATGAAACGCGCGCGCCGCCGAGCTCCTTGCCGGTGCCGGTCTCGCCGCTGAGGAGCACCACCTTCGCGTGCGGCGCCAGCCGCTGGATCAGGCTGAAGACCTCTTGCATGATCGGGCTGCGGCCGAGCATCCCGCAGAACTCGAGCTGACGCGCGACCTGGCTCTCGAGCGCGACGACCTGCGCGCGACGCTCGAGCTCGACGCGGATGTCGATCAGCACCTGGCGCAGCCGCTCGACGTCGAACGGCTTCGTCGAGATACTCGCGTGCGCCCAGCTTGATCGCTTCAACCGCACTGTCGACGGCGGCGTACCCGGTCATGAGGATGACTTCGCACCCAGGATGGTTCGTCCGAATCTGCCGCAGCAGGTCGAGGCCGTTCACGTCAGGCATCCGGAGGTCGACCATCGCCAGGTCGGCGGGGCGGCGCGCCAGCGTCCGCATCGCCTCGGCGCCGCTCCCGCAGGAGACGACCTCGAAGCCGGCCCTGGTCGCGAGGCGTTCGACGATCTTCAACACCGGCGGCTCGTCGTCGACGACGAGAAGCAGCGGGCGCGCGATGACGGGCTTGTCGACCGGCACGGTCATGGGAGTCATCCCGCAGCGGGGGCACGGGAACGCGGGACGCTCTGGGGCCTCGGAAGTGGCGCGCGACAATAACTCATACATGGTCGTGAATCAGACATACGTCCAAGAACCATGCCTCAATGAGTCGCGGCAACCAACAGGATTCACAGCCGATCGATCGGCAGGGTGTGCGGTTGGGACTCAATGCTGTGCGGCCCTGTGCGTTTATCGCCGGCACGAGTCCCCTGGTCGGCTGCGGGCGGCCCGGGCCACGTGAGACCGGCTGACGGACCCGCTGGCGGTGCATCTTGCCTCCTGCCATGAAGCACCATGACACCGCGGCCACGAGTCCTCATCGTCGACCACTGAGCCGGCCGAACCAGGTGCTGAAGGCGCGCTGATTGCAGCCCTGGGACTGGCCGGTTTTCCGCAGTGCGGGTCCGCCAGCGCACGACAGGGCGCTCGCGACGCTGCGCGTACCTACCACTACGATTCCATGGCCGGTGGGCGCACGTGATGGAATGCCGTGGACACGATGGCATACCGGCTGCCAGCGAGGGTCCAGCGCGATCACCCCAACACGGCCGTCGTCTATCGCGACCGCCTTATACGGACTCATCGACGAAGCGGTGCACCAGCAGGCATAGATCTGCCTGACAACTTTCCTGGAAGTCAAACCGATTTCAAGCGCGAGGCGGTTCGCGCTGGCACAAGTAGGCGACCGCTGGACGGCATGTGGCGCTTCTAAGCAGTAGCCAGCACCAGAAGAAGTGCACTGGCACGCCGTGCTGCTCCTTGCATGGAGCTGCGTTGCGACCGCGCGCATGCAGTTCTTCGCCCATATGGTGAGCTTGAGCTTGGGCGGTGCGGGGCGTCTGGTGGGACCGTAACCGCGCTCACCTCAGGCGCTCGCCAAGCGAATCGGATCACGCGGACACCGCCGAACACGCCGAGCGGGTCGCCCGCTTCCGCGCAGTCGGTGGCGCGGGAGATGGGCATCGACGCCGGAGGCCGGCTCGACGCTCCTCGACGCGGCGCGGTTTCACGACATCGGCAAGGCGGCGAATGCCCGAGGCGCTGCTGTCGAAGCCCGGCCCGCTGACCCCGGGGAAATGGCGATCATGCGCCAGCACGTCGATGTCGGGCGGCGGACATTCTCGCCGCGACGCGGACGCTCGGGCACACCGCGGACTCGGTGCGGGCATCGCACGAATGGTTCAGCGGCGGCGGCTACCCGCGCAAGATCGCCGGCGACGCGCATTCCGATGCCGAAGCCGGATCATCGCCGGCGGTGCGATGCCTACGACGCGCATGCATCCAGGACCGCGCCTACCGCATGCGCTTCGATTACTCGGACGCGGTGGCCGAGCTCCTCCGCTGCTGCCCCACCCAGTTCGATCCGGCGCGTGGTCAACGCCTTCCTGCAGTTCTCGGCAAGCACTGACCCGTCAGACGCGAGCGTCGGGATCGTGGGCCCGCTCGACGCCGCGCCGGCCGTCCCGCCGCGGCGCTCCTCGATGTGTGGAAAACCTCGTCCCACAACCGGACACTCTTTGCCCCTCGCCAGACATCTTTTGCGCTGGCCTAAACCGCTGGTATATATTGGTTTAACCGCGTCACCCCGGCTGGCTCGACGTTTGCCCCTGCGAAGCAGCGATCGTTCTCACGAAAGTTTCCCGTCTAAGCTCACGAAAAACAACCATGGATATTGCTCGCCCGTCCAATGCGAGGAAGAAGCGGATCACGCCAGGCCATCTACGCCGCGGTCGGTCTGCTGGCTGTCGTGCTCGTCAGCGTCGGCCTGTCACGGCTGAAGCCGGCCGCGCCGACGGTCGAACGCGCGGTGGTCTGGCCGCGATACGGTGAAGCGAGGACCGATGGTGCGTCAGGTGCGCGGCCTCGGCACGCTGACGCCGGAAGACATCCGGTGGATTCCGGCGACGACGCAGGGCCGGGTGGAGAAGATCATCCTGCGGCCCGGCACGCAGGTGAAGAGCACGCGACGTGATCCTCGAGCTCACCAACCCGCAGCTCGAACAGCAGCTGCAGGACGCGACACCTCAAGCTGCAGGCCGCGCGAGGCCGGGCTGGCGAACATCGAAGGTGCAGCTGAACAACGACCTGCTCGCGCAGCACGCGGCGTCGGCCAACATCGAGGCCGACTACAACAAGGCGAAGATGCAGGTCGCAGATGAACGAGGCGCTCGCGAAGGATCAGCTCGTCTCGAAGCTGGTGCTGGAGCAGTCGCAGGTGGACGCGCGAGTCGCTGGGCGTGCGCAACCAGATCTCGAAGGATCAGCTCGCCAGCAAGGCCGATTCGATGCGCGCGCAGCTTCACGTGCAGCAGTCGCTGGTCGATCAGGCGCACGCGCTGCTCCAGCTGACGCAGCAGCAGCGCGACGAGCTCAAGGTCCGCGCCGGCCTCGACGGCATGCTGCAGCTGGTGCCGGTCGAAGTCGGCCAGCAGGTCGCGCCGGGCACGAACCTCGCGCGCGTCGCGAACCCGAGCCGCCTGAAGGCGGAAATCAAGATCGCCGAGACGCAGGCCAAGGACATCCAGCTCGGCCAGAAGGCCGAAGTCGACACGCGCAACGGCATCGTCGCAGGGCGCGTCGCCCGCATCGATCCGTCGGTGCAGAACGGCACGCGCACGGTCGACGTCACGCTCACCGGCGATCTGCCGAAGGGCGCGGTGCCCGACCTGAGCGTGCGACGGCACGATCGAGCTCGAACGGCTGAACGACGTGCTCTTCATGGGGCGGCCCGCGTTCGGCCAGGACCAGAGCGTGGTCGGCCTGTTCAAGATCGGCGCCGACGGCGTGAACGCCGAGCGCGTGCAGGTGAAGCTCGGTCGCAGCTCGGTCAACACCATCGAAGTGCTGTCGGGCCTCGAAGGTCGGCGATCAGGTGATTCTGTCCGACATGTCGGCATACGACGCCTACGATCGCATTCGGTTGAAATGACAGGACGGCGCCCTTCAGGGCGCCGGACGGCGAGCCTGAGCAGGCTCGCCCTACAGGGAGCACGAGAAGCATGGCTGAGAACGGACAGGCGCTGATCAAGCTGGATGGTGTGACCAAGGTCTTCTTCACCGACGAAGTCGAGACGCATGCCCTGTCCGGGATCCACCTCCAGATCAACAAAGGCGAATACGTCGTCGATCGCCGGGCCGTCGGGCTGCGGCAAGTCGACGCTGCTCTCGATCCTCGGCCTGCTCGACTCGCCCACCGAAGGGCAGCTACCTGCTGAACAACCGGCCGGTCGCCGAGCTCGCCGCCGTCCGAGCGGGCGCGCGTGCGCAACCGCGAGATCGGGTTCATCTTCCAGAGCTTCAACCTGATTGGCGACCTGACGGTCTTCGAGAACGTCGAGCTGCCGCTCACCTATCGCGGCATGAAGGCGGCCGAGCGCAAGCAGCGCGTCGAGGCGGCGCTCGAGCGCGTCGGGCATGGCGCACCGCGCGAAGCACCTGCCCAGCCAGCTCTCGGGCGGTCAGCAGCAGCGCGTCGCGGTGGCGCGCGCCGTCGCCGGCGAGCCGCTCATCCTGCTGGCGGACGAGCCGACCGGAAACCTCGACTCGACGCAGCGGCGAAGCGGTCATGGACCTGCTCCGCGAGCTGCACCGCGCCGGCGCGACCATCTGCATGGTCACGCACGACCCGCGCTACGCGCGCCACGCCGACCGCAGCATCCACGTCTTCGACGGCCGCGTCGTCGAAGAGCAGACGGAAATGGCCGATCACCGAATAACGGACGGCCGTAAGTGCAAGTCTGAAGTTTGAAGTCAGACGTCAGGATCGAACTTCGAACTAGCTCAGACTTCAGACTTTCATGTTCACTGACCTCGAGCTACGCCGCTTCGACTCCTCGCTCACGGCCCCGGCTTCACCGCCGATCGTGGTGCTGGTGCTGCACGCTGGGCATCGGCGCGAATACCGGCCATCTTCAGCATCGTCAACGGCGTGCTCGCTCAAGCCGCTGCCGTTTGCCGACGCGCCGCGCCTCGTCGCCATCGAGCACGACCGTCCGCAACGAGCCCGACGACACCGCCTACCTCGATTTCCTCGACTGGCAGGCGCAGGCGACGACCATCGATCGCATGGGCGGCGTACGCCACGGCCGCGGCGACTGACCGGATCGCGGCGAGGCGGTCTCGATCCCGCTCGCGGTCGTCACGCCCGATCTCTTCCCGATGCTCGGCGTCGCACCGGTGCAGGGCCGCCTGTTCGGCGCCGGCGACGATGCGCGAGGCGCGATGCGGACCGCGCTCATCTCCGAACGGCCTCTGGCGCCGATCAGTTCTCACGCGACCCGACAACTGGTCGGCCGCGCCATCGTGCTCGACGGCGACCCGATCACGGTCATCGGGCGTGATGCCGGCCGGCTTCGAGTTTCCGTTCGACGCCGAGGACCCGGTCGACATCTGGATGCCGGTCATGGCCGTCGCGGTTCGCGGCGCAGTTGGCCGACCAGCGCGGCGCCTCGTTCCTGAAGGCGCTCGGCCAGCTCGCGATCCGGCGTCGGGCTGCCGGCGGCGCAAGCCGGAGCTGACCGCCATCGCCGCGCGCATCGACGCAGGCGAACCCGCGCAACGGCACGCGCGGCGTGGTCGTTGCGCCGGTTCCAGGACGTGCTCGTCGGCGACTACCGGCTCGGGCTCGTCGTGCTGCTTCTCGCGCGGTGGCGGCGGTGCTGCTCATCGCGTGCGCCAACGTGGCGAACCTGCTGCTCGGCGCGCGGCACCGCGCCGGCGGCGCGAGATCGCGATCCGCACCGCGCTCGGCGCGAGCCGCGCACGGATCGTCCGCCAGTTCCTGATGCGAAGGCTCGTCCTCGCGGCGCTCGGCAGCGCCGGCGGCACCGTGTCGTCGCGCTGTGGGGCGTCGACGCGCTGGTGCGCGTCAGCCCGGTCCAGATTCCCCGCCTCACACGCCGTGCAGTCGATCGATCAGCGTCCTCGCCTTCACCGCTGCTCGCGTCGATGCTGACCGGCGTGCTGTGCGGTCTGCTGCCGGCGTTCCAGCTGTCGCGCTCCGATCCCGGCGACGCGCTGAAGGACCGGCGAACGCGGCGGCAGCGGCGCGCGGCGCCGCGACGCGCCAGATCCTGGTCGTCGCCGAAGTGGCGCTGTCGCTCGTGCTGCTCGCGCTCGGCCGGCCTGCTGCTGCGCAGCCTCGATGGTGCTGCAGCGCGTGAGCCCGGGTTTCGGACCGAGCACGCCATCGCGATGCAGGTGCTGCTGCCGCAGACGCGCTATGCCGGACGCGGCGGCGATGACTCGCGTTCTACCATCGCCTGCGCGACGAAGTGCGGCGCGCTGCCGGGCGCCACCGCCACCGCCGTCGCGACGACGCTGCCGTTGTCGGGCAGCAACATCGGCGGTCGGCTTCGTCGTCGACGGGCGCGCCGCGGATCCGGACGCGCGGCACGTCGGCGGCGTTCTTCGGCGTCAGCCCGGAGTATTTCTCGACGATGGGCATCCCGCTGCGTGCGCGGCCGCGGCTTCACCGGAGCGCGACAACGAGCAGGGCGCCCGGCGTGATGATCATCAGCGAGACGATGGCGGCGACGTGCTGGCCCGGCGAGGATCCGATCGGCAAGCGGATCAAGATCAGCTACAACAACACCGGGCTGCGCGAGATCGTCGGCATCGCCGGCGACGTCAAGCAGAGCGACCTGACCGACGCGACGCCAGGCGCTGCAGATGTACCGCCGTTCGTCCAGGCGCCGTGGCCGTTCCTGGCGGCCGTCGTCCGCACGACCGCGGCGCCGGAGGCGACCGCCGCGATCGCTGCGCCAGGCGCTGGCGCGCCTCGATCCCGAGCAGGCCGCCGGCGAGATCAGGACGCTCGACCAGTATCGTGGCCCGCTCGATCGCGACGCCGCGCTTCACGGCGACTGCTCGTCGGCAGCTTCGCGGCGCTGGCGCTGCTGCTCGCCGGCTTCGGCCTCTACGGCGTGATGGCGTATGCTCGGTGGCGCAGCGGCGGACGCGAGATCGGCATCCGCATGGCGCTCGGCGCGCAGGCCGCCGACGTCCGGTCGCTGGTCGTCGGCGCAGGCGATGCGCCTCGGCGCGGCACGGGCTGGCGATCGGGCTGGCCGGGCGCGCTCGCGGTCGACGCGCGTGCTCGACAGCCTGCTGTTCGGCGTCACGGCCAGCCGATCCGCTGACGTTCGCCGCCGTGTCGGCGGCGCTGCTGGCCGTCCTCGCTGCTCGCGGCGTATCTCCCGGCGCGGCGCGCGACGCGCGTCGATCCGATCGTGGCACTCAGAACCGAGTAACTCATGCTGATTTCGCTTACGGAACGTCGAAAAGTCCTATCCCGCACGGCGTCGGCCGCACCTACGTGCTGCGCCGCGTGAACGTGGACATCAAGGAAGGCGAGTTCGTCTCGATCATGGGGCCGTCGGGCGCCGGCAAGTCGACGCTGCTGCACATCCTCGGCATGCACGACAGCGCCTGGTCCGGCGAGTACTACTTCATGGATCAGCCGGTCCATCGTCTCAATCCCAAACAGCGTTCGGAACTGCACAAGAAGCACATCGGCTTCGTGTTTCAGAGCTATCACCTGCTCGACAACCTGACGGTCTACGAGAACCTGGAGATTCCGCTCTCGTATCGCAACGTCAGCCGCAAGGATCGCCAGAGCATGGTCGGCGACATCCTCGACCGCTTCCAGATCGTCGGGAAGAAGGATCTCTATCCGAACCAGCTGTCGGGCGGGCAGCAGCAGCTGGTCGGCGTGGCGCGCGCGGTGATCGCCAACCCGCAGGTCGATTCTCGCCGACGAGCCGACCGGCAACCTTCACTCGGCTCAAGGCAAAGAAATCATGGAGCTGTTCCGCTCGCTGAACGAGAGCGGCGCGACGATCGTCCAGGTGACGCATTCGGAAGTGAACGCGTCGTACGGCACGCGGATCATCCAGCTGCGCGACGGCTGGGTGGTGGACGAGCCAGCACGTCGAGCCGTAGGCGGCCGCTGGTCGATACGTCGTAATCGACGGCGCGTCTCGTCCGAAGCGGTCGGCCGTCAGCGTCTAAACGGCGGCTTGCTGACGCGACGCCGCCGGACCGCTGACTGCCGACTGACGCCTGCACATGGAGACACCTGTGGCACTTGCGCAACGATGGCCCGTTGAAGACCAGACGCCGATGCGATCCGAGACCGTCGATCGCCGCGCGTCCTGATCGCGGACGATCAGCCGGATGTCCTCGAGGCGCTGCGGCTGCTCCTCAAGGGCGAGGGCTACCGGATCGAGTCGGCCGGATCGCCGGCGGCGATTCTCGAGGCGATCGACGGCGACGAGTTCGACGCGGTGCTGATGGACCTCAACTACGCGCGCGACACGACCTCGGGCCAGGAAGGGCTCGACCTGCTGTCGCAGCTGCGCGCGCACGATCCGACGCTGCCGGTCGTCGTCATGACCGCCTGGGGCAGCGTCGAAGTGGCGGTCGAAGCGATGCGCCGCGGCGCCCGCGACTTCGTGCAGAAGCCGTGGGAGAACGCGCGGCTGCTGACGCATCGTGCGCACCCAGGTCGAGCTCGCGCGCGCGCTGCGCCGGCAGCAGCGGCTCGAGGCCGAGAACCGATCGCTCAAGCCGGACGTCCGGCCGATGCTCATCGCCGAAGCGGTGTCGATGCGGCCGGTGCTCGAGCTGATCTCGCGCGTCGGGCCGTCGGAAGCCAACGTCCTGGTCACCGGCGAGAACGGCACCGGCAAGGGCACCGTCGCGCAGGCGATCCACGCGGTGTCCGGGACGCGCCGGCAAGGGGCTCGTCACCGTCAACGCCGGCGGGCTGTCCGAAGGCGTCTTCGAGAGCGAGCTGTTCGGCCACGTGAAGGGCGCCTTCACCGACGCCAAGACCGATCGCGTCGGCCGCTTCGAGCTCGCCGACGGCGGCACGCTGTTCCTCGACGAGATCGCCAACGTCCCGATGAACCTGCAGCCGAAGCTGCTGCGCGTGCTCGAGACCGGCGACTTCGAGCGCGTCGGATCGTCGCGCACGCGGCAGGTCAACGTCCGCATCGTCTCGGCGACCAACTCGAACCTCGGCGAAGAGGTCGCGGCCGGGCGCTTCCGCCAGGATCTGCTGTTCCGGCTGAACACGATCGAGATCCAGCTGCCGCCGCTGCGCGAGCGGCGCGAGGACATCCCGGCGCTGGCGACGCACTTCCTGCGCCAGCACGCGCAGCGCTACCGCAAGAACATCACCGGCTTCGAGGCGGCGGCGCTGCAGGCGCTGCTCGATCACCCGTGGCCGGGCAACATCCGCGAGCTCGATCACGCGGTCGAGCGCGGCGTGCTGATGGCGCAGGGCACGACGATCCGCCTCGGCGAGCTCGGGCTGCGCATCGATCGCGACGCGACGTCGCGCATCGAGGACATGAGCCTCGAGGACGTCGAAGGCTTCCTGATCAAGAAGGCGATGGCGCGGTTCGACGGCAACGTCAGCCAGGCGGCCAAGGCGCTCGGCCTCAGCCGGAGCGCGCTTATACCGACGGCTGCAGCGATACGGCCTGTAGAATTAGGAATTGGGAATTCGGAATTAGAATGCGTGACGAATTCCGACATTCTGATTCTGATTCCGAATTCTAATTGCCTGAAGACGCCCTCTCAGCGCTCGATCCGACCGTCGAGCCGGCCCGACTCGCGGCTGCGGTTCGACCAGCGCATCCTGCTGCTGGCGCTCGCCGCCGGCTTCCCGGCGGCGGTCGTCGCGCTGATCCTGCTCTGGACCGGCGACTACACCCCGAAAGTCCAGTGGACGCTGACCGTGTTCGTCGTCGGCGTCTGGACCGGCTGCTCGTTCAGCGTCCGTCACCGCGTCGTGCTGCCGCTGCAGACGCTGTCCAACCTGCTGGCGGCGCTGCGCGAGAGCGACTTCTCGATCCGCGCGCGCGGCGCGAGCGGCGACGATCCGCTCGGCGCGGTGATGCTCGAAGTCAACGTCCTCGCCTCGACGCTGCACGATCAGCGGCTCGGCGCGCTCGAGGCCGGCGCGCTGCTGCGCACGGTGATGGTGGAGATCGACGTCGCGGTCTTCACCTTCGACGGCGCGCAGGCGCTGCGCCTCGTGAACCGCGCCGGCGAGCGGCTGCTGGCGCAGCCGGCCGAGCAGCTGCTCGGCCGCACCGCCGACGAGCTCGGGCTGCGCGCGCTGCCTCGTCGGGCAGTCGCCGCGCATCGAGGACGTCGCGTTTCCCGGCGCGTCGGGGCGCTGGGAAGTGCGGCGCACGACCTTCCGCCAGGGCGGCCGTGCCGCACCAGCTGCTCGTGCTCGCCGACGTCAGCCGGCCGCTGCGCGACGAGGAGCGCCAGGCGTGGCAGCGGCTGATCCGCGTCATCGGCCACGAGATCAACAACTCGCTGGCGCCGATCAAGTCGATCGCCGGCAGCCTCGAGTCGATGCTGGCGCGCGCGGCGGAGCCGATGCCTTCGGACGGACTGGACGACGAGGACATGAAGCGCGGCCTGGCCGATCATCGCCGCGCGATCCGATTCGCTCAGCCGCTTCACGACCGCCTACGCGCGGCTCGCGAAGCTGCCGGCGCCGCGGCGTCGACACGGTCAACGTCCCGGCGCTGGTCCGCCGCATCGCCGGCGTCGAGACGCGGCTGCCGATTCACGTCGCGACGGCGCCGGACGTCAGCATCCGCGCCGATCCCGATCAGCTCGAGCAGCTGCTGATCAACCTCGTGCACAACGCGTCGGACGCGGCGCTGCAGACCGGCGGCAGCGTCACGGTCGGCTGGAAGCGCGAAGGCCGCAGCTTCGAGCTGCTGGATCGACGACGAGGGCGCCGGGTCTGACGAACGCGTCGAACCTGTTCGTGCCGTTCTTCACGACCAAGCCCGGCGGATCGGGGATCGGCCTCGTGCTGAGCCGCCAGATCGCCGAAGCGCACGGCGGCACGCTGACGCTCGAGAACCGCACCGACCGCCGCGGCTGCCGCGCCATATCTGCGACTGCCGATGTGATGACGACGTTCAAACGCGGAACCCGCTGGAACCGCAGGTGGTTGTTGCTCCGCGATTTCTGCGGGTCTGCGTTGATCGTTGTTCATGCGCATGCTCTCAGGTGGGTTCTTGCACTCTTCTCGTCTCGCTCGGCGTCGTCGCCCTCGCCTTCCTGGATTCGACGCTCTTCTTCTCGCTGCCCTTCGGCATCGACGCGCGCAGTCATCATCCTCGCCGCGCGGCTAGCGACCCTCTGGTGGATCGTCCCGCTGCTCGCGACCGCCGGCTCGATCGCGGGGGCGGCGCTCACCTTCCGGATGGGCATCACGATCGGCGAGCGGCGGTCTCGAGCGCTGCGTGCCGCCAAGCGGCTGAAACAGTTCCGCCGCCGTATCAGCCGACCGCGGCGCGATCGCGCCTCGCCGTGCTCGTCCTCATCCCGCCAGCCGTTTCCGTTCACGCTCGTCGTGCTGGCCGCAGGCGCGCTGAGAGGTGCGGCGAAGGCGTTTCTTCGTGACGCTCACGGCCTTCCGGTTCGTGCGCTTCGGTCACTCGAGGCGGCGCTCGCCATCATCTTCGGCCGCCGCATCGTCGCCTGGCTCGACTCGGATCGCTTTCACGACGCCGTGCTCGCTCGTCATCGTGCTGGCGGTCGCGCTCCACGGTCGCTGTCGATCGTGCGCAGTCGTCCGGTCGACACGGAGATAGCAATTGGCGAGTTGACGAGTTGGCGAATCGGCGAGGTGGCGGATCGGTCGAATTCAAATTCGCAAGTCACCAAGTCACCCAACTCACCAAGTCACCAAGTGCGGGCGGTCCAGCGCTTCAGAACATCCGCCCCCGAGCGGGACGTCGCTGCTCCGGCACGAGCAGGACCACCTCGCCGTCCTGGTCCGGGACGCCGAGGGTCAGCACCTCCGACATGAACGGGCCGATCTGCTTTGGCGGAAAGTTCACCACCGCCACGACGAGGCGATCGAGCAGGGCCTCCCTGGAGTAGTGTCTGGTCAGCTGCGCCGACGACTTCTTGACCCCGATCCCGGCCGCCGAAATCGATCTGCAGCCTGAAGGCCGGTTTTCGTGCGGCCGGGAAGTCCTCGACCTGGACGATCCGGCCGACCCGGATGTCGACGCGCTGGAACTCGGCGTAGGAAAGCGGTGCAGACTCAGCAGGCATCGCGTCAAAAGCATGACACGAACGAGCGCTGCGGCGCCAGTTTGCGGCTGAATGCGGCGCGCCGGGGCGGGTACAGGACTTGATTGCTCGATAGCCCATCCATGAACGCGATGCCACCGGCGCGGCCAGCCGGCAACGTCCTCATCGTCGAAGACGACCCCGACGATGCGGGAGATGCTCGCGGTGCTGCTCGTCAACGAGGGGTTTCACGCCGTGGCGGCCGAGGACAGGCTGGAGGCGCTCCATCTCCTCCGCGCCGTGCGTCACCGCGCGCCGCACGTCCCGCTGCCTGATCCTGCTGGACCTGATGATGCCGCGCCTCAGCGGCCACGAGTTCCGCCGCGCCCAGCTCGGCGATCCGACGGTTGCCGCCGTGCCGGTAGCGGTGATGTCCGGGCGCCGTCGATATCGAGCAGCGGGCGCAGGCGCTCGGCGCGGTCGCGACCCTCACGAAGCCAATCGACTGTCGAAGTGTTGCTGGATGTCGTCCGGCGCTATTGCGCGTAGCCGGCGTCACCCGTCAGTTTGCCGCTGACCGCCTGGCGGAGACGCCGAGGCGAGGACCGAACCGAGGCCGCAGCGGCGAGGACGAGCGCGGGCACCGGCTGTTCCTCGATGCCGTAACAGAGGGCCACGCCGATCAGCGCGCCCACCGCGAAGGTGGACAACGCATCGGTGACACGACTGAGCCGACCACGAGGGCACCGGTGGTTCTCGGTGAGCGCCCCATGCATCTGGGACATGTCGCCATCTGTAAGCTCGGGCCCTCTCGAACGCGACTACCGCCGCGATTCGATACTGTAGCACGTGATGCATCGCGAAGCTGAGCCGCGCCGCTACGTCCGGCGCGGCGGCGCGCCCTTCATCCCGCCGAAGCACCGCGATGTGGCCGTCGACGACCCGCTTGCGCTCGGCTTCGTCGGGCTCCAGGCGTCCAGACGCCGCGCTGCGAGGTGCCGCCGAGGATGATGCCGTCGCTGCGCGCCATCATGTGGATGCCGAGGCTGGCGCCGGCACCGGCGGCGCGCCGCCGTTGGTGTGGTAGTTCACCTCGGGCTGCGGCGGCATCACCGTCAGCTGTCCCTTGAGCGGCACCAGCTCCTGATCGCCGAACAGATCCCTGGCGCCGAGCCCGGTGCAGTTGACGACGATCGGCTCGCGCAGCGCCGCGAGCTCGCGCGGCGTGTCGAACTTGCGGATGACGATGCGGCCGCCCCACAGCTGAAAGTCGCGCACGAGGTTGTCGAGATAGATCGACGGCTCGATCCGGATCTGCGGCGAACGGAGCGCGCATTTGGTCGGAAACGGATGCTCGCCCGGTCCGAGCACCTCTTCCTCGATGATCAGCCCGTCGTTGAGGCTCCGCCGCTGCGGGTTCGGCGGCGGCGGCGGGCGCAGCTCGTTGACGAGCGAATAGTTGTCGAGCCAGACTGACGCCGTAGTGCGGGCCGGCCAGCAGCTGCAGCTGGCGGTACGCAGATGTCGGCGGCGCGCTGGTACTGCGCGTCCCACGCCGGCGTCCGTCGATCGTACGCTCGACGAGGCCCGAGTTCGGCGTGAAGCCGGCGAGCGACATGTTCGACGTCGCGTCGGGCGGCACCGCCATCGCGTAGATCGTGACGTCGAAGCCGCGCCGCTGCAGCTGCCGCGCGCACGTGAGCCCGACCGATCCGCAGCCGATGACCGCCGCCTGCCGCGCCTGATGCTCGGTCGCGAATTCCGCGGCCATCAGCCCGGTGCCCCAGGCCAGCGACATGCCGGCGCCGCCGTGACCGTAGTTGTGCACGAGCAGCTTGTCGTCGAGCTTGTCAGGCCTGAGCACGAAACCGGCGTCGCGGTGCGGCCGCAGGCCGACCGTCGTCCGGATGATCCGGTCCCACGAGGCGTTGACCGGCGCGAGCTGGACCGGCGGCCGCCGTCGCCGCGGCATTCGGCTTCCGGATTCGTCGCGCAGGCGCTCAGCCCGAAGCCGACCGCCGCCATGCTGCCGGTGGTGAGGAACGTGCGTCTCTGCATAGGGTCGCCCGATGATAGGCGAAACAGACGCACTTCAGACTTCAGACTTCAGACTTCAGACTTCAGACGTGCAGCATTCAGAAGCCAGTTGGCTCCCGCCGCGGTACGCCGTTCGCCGTATGCCGCAGCGTCGACGCCCGCTCGTAGACCACCTTGCGAATGCGATTGACGCCGCCAATCGGCCGGTGCTCGGGGAGCGAATGCCACGGCGTGAACGACAGCGCCTCGCAGTAGGCCATCTGCGGTTCGGAATCGAACGTCTGCTGCGGAATCTTCAGCGTCGCGACGGTCACGAAACGGCGACACCGCTTCATCCCATTCGACGGACGGATCCTCGACCGGCATCTTCACGGCGATCGGTTTGAAACTGCACCATGAAGTCGAAGCACCCTTCGCCGTTCCGGAGAAAGGCGACCATCGCGTCGCGGCAGGAAGTCCGGCGTCGAGCCGGCCTTTGCGGCGACCGCGATGCCGGCGCACGGCTTCGCGGAGTAATCTCACGGCGGCGGAGCCGAGCAATGTATCGGCACGCTGCTCCAGAACCGCGTCGTCAGCGGGTTCGTCATCGTCACTCGCGCCGAGCGGTAGAGAATCCCGCCTGACGCCACTGGCTCGGCCAGAGCACGTAGCCGAGCGTGCTTTCGTTCTTCACGTATCGCGTGGTGAACTTCACATACTCGCTGGTGTTCGGCGAGAGAGAAGACGTTGGTGTTGATCAGCAGGAAATCCTGCGTCTGCTCGAGCTTTTCGGCTTCGAGCAGCTTCTCGCCTTCGACGCCCATCACCTTGATCGCCATCCCGCGAACATCCGAGCTTGCCGTCCGACTCGATCGACGAGAACGCATTCGAAAACCGGATCCACGCCTGGTGCGTCGACGGGTGCCTTGAAGAGCCCGACCCGCGTCGCGCTCGAGGACTTGCGCGGGCACGCGTCAGCTCCGCCTTGAGGCACCCGTGCGCCTTGGTGTGCGCATCGCGCCGCATCGGCCGCACGCCCGGCGGATAGCTTGCGCTCGCTCATGCCCGTGAAGAGATCCGAGATCTCCTTGATGTGCGCCGCCTCGTCGGGCAGCGGGTACTCCTTGCCGAGCTCCAGCCGCGGCGTGCCGGCGTCCTGCTCCGCCACCGGATCGGCACGGAAGTCGCGCGGCGCGTCGGCGCACGACGCCATGCAGCAGGCCGCACAGCACCGGCCCGCCGCAGATGTTCAACAACCTGAGAGTGTGCACGGTGGTCCTCATCTGTCCGTCCCTGGTTCGCGGCGACTCATTGGACGTGCGCCGCAATGCGCTCGGCCATGGCGGCAATGGTATGCGACGGGTTCCGGCCCGTCGCCGTCGGGGCGATCGCGCCGTCGACGACGTAGAGCTGCGGGTAGCCGAACACCTGCCCGAGATGATTGACGACGCCCGATTCGACGTTCGCCCCCATCCGGCAGCCGCCGAGCGGATGGAGCGTCACCATGTTCTCGAACGGCCCGCCGGGCGGCGGCTCCCTCAAGCGTCCGCCGGTCGCCTGCGTCACCTTGCGGTGCATGTCCAGGATGGCCGCGAGCACGCCTTTCGAGTGTTGCGGGTTCCATTGCAGGTCGAGATCTCTCAGCCACGGCAGGAACAGCCGCCGTTTCAGCGACAGCTGGCCATCGCCGGCATCCATCCCGGCCCCGAGCCACACCATCACGTTGCGCAGGTTCGGGTCGGCGCTGACGTGCTCCTCGATCTGTTTGAGCAGCGTGCGCCCGAGCCCCGCCGAATCCGGCGCGGCCAGGCAGGCGCGCAGCGAATTCAGGATCAGATTCGGGAACCCATCGTCTTCGACGAGGAAGCGCTCGGGCTGCCCTGGCGCCGTCGGTGAAATCGATCGCGCTCGCGATGCTCGGGCCGAGCGACTGCTGGACGCGGTCCGTCCCGGTGTACCGGCCGTCGAGAGGTAGTTGGCGTTCGCGCTCCAGTGCTGGCCGAGATGGCGGCTGATCCCCGGCAGCGTGCGATGCTCGTCGCGGCACCGCAGCAGCAGCTCGGTCGACCCGAGGCTGCCCGCCGCCACGAACACGCGCGTCGCCGTCTCGGTGCCGCGGCGCAGGGCGCCGCCTTCGATCCGGTCGAAGGTCACCGGTAGCCGCCGTTCGAGCGTTCGATGGCGCTGACGATGTGCAGCGGCCGGACCTCGGCGCCGTGGCGCTCGGCGAGCGGGACGTAGTTGAGGTCCAGCGTGTTCTTGGCGCGGACGTCGCAGCCGATGTCGCAGTTCCCGAGATGGATGCAGGTGCCCTGCTGCTGCCCCTGGGCGTTGGTGAAGCGTCTTCGAGTGCTGCGGCGTGAACGGGTCGGGCAGCTGGTAGTTCCAGTCCGGAGAGAACGAGACCGCCAGCGGCACCTTCGAGAACCGATCGGCGTGCCCGGTCTTCTCGGCCGCCTCGCGCGCCAGCTTGAAACCGCTGGGTCAGCTGGCCGTCCGGCAAGGTCTGCAGGTTCATCACGCGGGCGACTCTGTCGTAGTAGGGCTTCAGCTCTTCGTAGGTGATTTCCTCGGGCCAGCCGCTGCTGAACAGCGACGGGTGGGCTTCGAGCGCGACGCTGCTGTAGGCGAGCGACCCGCCGCCGACGCCGGCCGCCTGCGAGACCGCGATGTTCTTGAAGAACCTCATGTCGAGCCAGCCATTGAGCTGCGCCGGCGCGCGGTGGTTGAAGAGCCAGGCATCGCCCGGCCGGCGCGGGTAATCCTTCGCCGCCCAGCGCCGGCCTCGCTCGAGAATCCAGCACCTTCATGCCCTGCTCGGCCAGCCGGCAGGCGGTGATGGCGCCGCCGAACCCGCTGCCGATGACGATGGCGTCGAACGTCGCGCTCATTCGAATTTCGTGCCTTTCGGGTTTCGTTACGCAGTGTTGCCCGCAACCAGGCGCCCAACCGACGTTATCATTCGCTGCGGAGGAGAGACATGCCGAGCACGAGCACGGGGCTGGCGGAAGAAATCGCGGCGCCGGACGAAGCCGCGGTGGTCGCGCGAGTTCATCACGTTCCTGAAGGCGGCCAGCGCCAGGCGCGACCCGACCGGTGTCATGCACCGATTCAACCAGGCGAGGCCGCCGGGTGCGTGGAGGCCGAATTCACGGTGCTCGACGCCCTCCCTGACACCCAGCGCGTCGGCCTGTTCGCGCAGCCGCGGACCTACCCGGCCTTCATCCGATTCGCCAGCGCGGCGTCGGCCAGCGACCGCGAGAAAGACGTGCGCGGCATGTCGATCAAGGTCCGCGACGTGCGCGGGAAGAATCTCACCGCGGAGGAAACCACGCAGGACTTCATCCTGAACAGCCACCCGGTGATGATGGCGGCGGGGACGAAGGAGTTCCTGGATCTCCTGCAGGCGGTCGAGAGCGGCGGGTTGCGGCGAATCCTGTAGCTTCCTCTCGCATCCGGCCGCGACGCGCGGTCGCCCTGGCGGCGCGCCAGAATCCGGCCAGCCACCTCGCGATCCCGTACTGGAGCACGACCCCCTACCTGTTCGGCGAAGGCCGCGCCGTCAGAAGTACGTGGTGCGTCCGCGATCGGCGCCGGCGCGCGCGCTGCCGCGCCCGCTGACCGACACCTACCTGCGCGATGCGCTGGTCGATCACCTCGAGCATTCCGACGCCAGCTTCGACTTCATGATTCAATTTCAGGTCAACGGCCGGACCATGCCGATCGAGGACGCGTCGGTCGAGTGGAAGGAACAGGAGTCGCCGTATCACCCGGTGGCGCGCATCCGGATTCCCGGCAACGGCTCGACGCCGCGGATCGGGTCGCGGCCTGCGAACAGGCGGCCTTCAATCCCTGGAACTGCCTGGCCGAGCATCGCCCGCTCGGCAACTTCAACCGCGCGCGGCGGGACATCTACCACGCGATGGCGCAGTTTCGCGCCGACCGCGTCACAGCGTCTTCAGGTACTCGATGATGGCCTGACGATCCTCGGCCGGCAGGGTCGTGCCATAGAGATGGCCGCCGTTGCCGTTGCCGCGCAACGACGGTGTCGAACCTGACGCCGCCCTGTTCGGCGTCGGGCCGGCGGCGACGAAGCCGCCGTTGTCCCAGTCGTAGACGTCGTAGCCGCGGATAGAACACCGCCGGCCGCTCGTCGGGAAACATCAGCGCGCGCAGCGTCGGCACGGATCCGTTGTGCAGGTACGGCGCGCGCAGCCAGATGCCGTCGAGCGGCATGTTCGAGTAGCCGTTGGTCTTGCGGAAGTGCGTGAACCGCCACGGGTAGCCGCTGCCGATGGTGTTCATCTTGACGGCGAGCTCCGGCGTGAACGACCGCATGCGTTCCGGATCGGTCTTGATCTCGCCGATCTCGACCACCTGGCCGACCTCCTTGCTGCCGAGATCGTGGCAGCGCGCGCAGGCCGCCTGATACGCCTGCCGGCCGCGATCGACGAGCGCCGGCCGCAGCCGCTGCGGCCGGATAGGCCGGCGGCTTCAGGTCGAGGATCCAGTCCTCGATCCGCTTCAGCGAGTCGAGGTCGAGCGACTCGGGCGTCGCGCCGGCGCCGATCGCGGCGCTCTTGTTCCGTTCCTCGACCAGGTCGTTGTTGCCGTCCCAGTGCAGCCAGAGCCCGCGCCGCACCCGCTGGTTCCACAGCGACGGCAGATCGGCGGTGCCGACCGGTGTCGTCGGCGTTCATGTCGAAGCCGAGCAGCCGCTTGTAGCGGGTTGAACGTGTCGACGCGGCCGGGGCCCTGCGGCGGCCGCTTGTCGAACCAGGCGTTCTGGACGGCGAGCCGCCTGACCGCCTTCTGGATGGCCGACACCACGAAGAGGCGGTAGGTCAGCCGGTCCCACCACGAGAACGACAGGATCGGCTTTCTCGATCGCCTCGACCAGCGTCGCGTAGGTGAAGCGCGGATCGTCGACGGTCGCCGTCAGGAAGCGCGCGTAGCCCTGCAAATCCATCCGGTGCGCGGGCATGCCGAGCACGATTCTCGGCGTGGCCGACTGCGTCGTCGCGCACCGTGCTGCTGTGACAGGTGGCGCAGTTCAGCCCGATGCGGCCGTCCTTGTTGGTCGTGCCGATCGGCCGGTCGCGCCCTTCGCTGACGAAGCCGAGCCGCTCGTAGCCGGTCCCCGGACGCTTCGGCAGCTTGTCCTCGAACACGATCGGGCAGCACGCGCCAGATCGGGTACGGCACGCCCACGGTCGTCTCCGTGCCGATCGACCCGTAGCTTGAAGTGATCCTCGATGCTGTCCGGCCGCGCCGGATCGAGCGCGCCGGCCGCGGCGCAGGTCGCGGCCACGAGCACCGCCGCGATGACAGCGGGCAAGAGCGGATGCACTGCATGGAACGGACGGCGGCTCATCGGCGGCGCCGGGCTAGCGTTTCTTCCGGCGGCGCGCGGAGGCGGCCGCGCGCCGTGTCGAACTCGCGGAGCGTGCGGTCGTCGCCTGCGACGGATCGAGGCGTGTAGAGCGGCAGGATCCGCTGCGCGTAGCAGCAGGCGCGTAGACGAGCACCTGATCGGTCTTGTGTCCACGGCGGACCACGTTGTTGTCCAGCCATTCGACGACGTGCGCGAGCCCCTGGCCGAGATCGATGTCGACGTCCACCGAGTGCACGAGCCCGGCGCGCGGATCGGGCGACGGCATCGCCTCCGCCGAAAACGACAGCTGCACGTTGCCTTCGGCAAACGCGCGTGTGCTTCCAGCTGTCGGGATGCGCCGGCGTGTCCGCCGGGATCCGCGGCGCCGGATGACCGGGGCGCCCCGGCGAAGTCGCCCGACCGCTTCGAGGCGATCCTTGAGGCTGGCGTCGACGAGCAGAAACAGGCGATCGACGGCGGCGTGACGGACCGCCCTGACGAAGGTCAAGAGCGAGCGTCCCGTCGACGAACGTCTCGCGCAGCTTGGCTTCGATGTTCAGCAGCGCCATCCGGTTGGCGACGCCGAGCGCCTGAAACACCTCGTCGTCGAGCCCGGCGCCGGGCGCGGCAACCGGCGACGCCGTGCTGCCTGCAGCCGCTCGAAGCCCTGCGCCAGATCGCTCAGTGCCCGGCCGGTTCGGCACGAGCATCAGCCGCAGGATCGCATCGTCGCCCTCGGTGCCGTCGGGCTGCCGGATGAAGTCGGCGCGGCGCACCAGCTGCCACGCGGGATGGTGGCCGGGCGCGGTGAAATCGAGCCCGTAGATCTGGCCGGCGTCGAACGGCAGCTGCAGCCGGAGGTCGAGCGTCGAGCTGTCCGTCTTCCCCTGGTGCCGCTCCTTCGGTCCGCCGGCGGCGAAGATGTCGGTGACCCGGAACCGGAGCGGTCCTCCGCTCCACAGGTCGCGGTCCGACCCGAACAGGATGACCGTGAGGCGCTTCTCGGTCACGAATCGAAAGGCTGTGGCCGGTAGACGCTGAGAATCTCCTGCACCATCGCCTCGCGCGAGGGAACCGGCTTTCTTCGTAGCAGCCCAGCGGGTTCTCGGGTGCGTTGACGAGGCACTTGTTGCAGTAGCGTGCACGGATTGGCGGGCCGTCCAATGCCCCGCGCGAACTGCAGCACCAGATCGTTGTTCGCGATGAGCGGCCGGGCGATGGTGACCGCGTCGCAGTCGCCGCGCGTGATCGCCTCCTCGATGATCTGCGCGGTCTGGAAGCCGCCGGTGCAGAACACCGGCAGGTCGCCGACCGCCTTCTTGATGGCGCGGGCATCCGGGAAGGTTGAGGCCTTCGATCTGGTCCTTCGGTCCGCGCGCCCGCTCCCAGGCTTCCTTGAACAGCTCGCCGGTCAGCCTGCCGCGGAACAGCAGGTAGTTGCGCAGCGCCAGCACGCCGCTGGAAATCAGGCTGTCGTAGGTCTTCTGCAGCTCCGCGATCGGGAGATCGCCGGCCGGGTTCTTGGGATGCGGGAACGAGGCGCCGGAGGAGACGTGAATCGCGTCGACGCCGTCCTCCTTGAGCCACTGGCAGACCTGAATCGAGTCCTCGAGGACGTTGCCGGGCTTTTCCTGCTGGAGCAGCGCGTTGTTGTGCTCGGTCGCGCTGATCTTCATCTGCAGGTGGAAGTCGCGGCCGACGCGCTTGCGGATCGCCTGGACGATCTCGCGCACGAAGCGCGCCCGGTTGGCCAGGACGCCGCCGTATTCGTCGGTCCGGTCGTTGATCCCCGAGCTCAGGAACTGGCGTGATCGAGATAGCCGTTGGCGCCGTGGAGCTCGACGCCGTCGAGGCCGGCCTCGCGGGCGCGCCGCGCGCCTTCGGCGAACGCCTCGACCGTCTCGTTGATCTGCGCCAGCGTCATCCGCTCGCACTCGAAGCCGTGGAGCGGCTCCATCTTGTCGGTCGAGCTCAGCCCGATCGGGTAGTCGATCGTCGGGATGTCGCGCTGCCGCCCGCCGTGGCTGAGCTGCAGGATGTAGCTGCAGTCGTGCTCGTGCACCGCCTTGCCGAGCGCGCGCCAGAACGGGATCCGATCGTCGCTGACGATGGTGGCGTAGTTCGGCAGGATGCGGCCCGCGCGGGTGCACCGGCACGAACGACGAGACGATCGCGCCGACGCCGCCGCGGGCGAACTTCACTTCCCAGTTGATCCGCGGCTGCGCGCCCGTCCCGTCGTGCTGATCGAATCGTCCCGCGGCATTCGAGCGCAGGATGCGGTTCTTGATCGTCGAGGGAGCGGAGTTTCAGAGGCGAGAAGATGGCGTTGTAAGCCATGAGATGAGGTGGGTCGGATTATGGGGAGCGCATCACCGACTGTCAAGGCGGGCTGGCATCGACGGCCATCAAGTCCTCTCGTGACAGCCGGCTTCCCGCAATCTCAATCGCATCCTTACGTCGGCCGGCAGTCTTCGTGGCAGAATACCGACCAAATTTCCAGAAGGATCCCATGCCCGACAATCTGCTCGGCAGGATTGGTAACTTCCTTCACGGCCGCCCTGGTACAAGCTGCCCCGCGTGCTCGCCTTCCCGCAGCTGGTCGAGATCCGGAATCAGCTGCGCAAGGAAAACCTGCACGACACCGAGGAGCCGCCGCTCGAAAAGAAGCCGATCCCGCCAACCTCGACCCGACCCTCCGCAACGAGCGCACCGTCGACGGGTACCTACAACGACCTGGAGTATCCGGCGATGGGCAGCTGCGGCCGCCGCTTCGGCAGGAACGTCGCGCTCGAGCATACGTTCCCGGACCAGGCCAATCTCTTCACCCCGAACCCGCGCGTCGTCAGCCGCGAGCTGATGACGCGCGAGCAGTTCCAGCCGGCCACGATTCTGAACCTCCTCGCCGCCGCGTGGATCCAGTTCATGGTCCACGACTGGTTCGTGCACAAGCGCTCGAGCCTCGAGGACGGGATCGACATTCCGCTGGTGCCCGGGGACGACTGGTCGGACAGCAAGATGAGAATCCCGCGATCGGTGCCGGATCCGGCGCCGGCTGGATCGACGCGGCCACCCGCCTACGCCAACCCCAACAGCCACTGGTGGGACGGCTCGCAGATCTACGGCTCCGGACACCGAGACGGCGGCGAGGCTGCGTTCCGGCGAGGGCGGCAAGCTGAAAATCGAGGCGAACAAGCTGCTGCCGGTCGACCCGGCCACCGGGCTGAACCTGAGCGGGTTCACCGACAACTGGTGGATCGGCCTCGCGATGCTGCACACGCTGTTCACGCTGGAGCACAACCACATCTGCGACAGCCTGGCCGAGGAGCATCCCGGCTGGGGCGATGCGCAGCTGCACGCGAAGGCGAAGCTCATCAACTCTGCGATCCTCGCGAGAATCCACAGCGTCGAATGGACGCCGGCGATCCTTCCCCACCCGATCATCGAGGCGGCGATGAACGGCAACTGGTCGGGCATCGCCGGCGAGGATCTCCAGGAGGTCTTCAGGTTCCTCGACGACAGCGAGGTCCTCGGCGGCATCGTCGGCTCGCACCACGATCACCATTCCGCGCCGTATTCGCTGACCGAAGAGTTCGTGTCGGTCTACCGCATGCACCCGCTCGTCCCGGACGACGTGGTGTTCAGGTCGCTGCCAACCGATGCCGTGCTCGAGACGATCGCGCTGCCCGACATGGCGGGCAGGAAGACGCCCGGCGTGGCCAACCGCATTCGCATGACCGACCTGTTCTACTCGTTCGGCCGGTCGCATCCCGGCGCCATCACCCTTCACAACTTCCCGAAGCATCTGCAGAACCTGACCCGCGACGACGGCGAGCACCTCGACCTGGCGGCGGTCGACATCTTCCGCGACCGGGAACGCGGCGTGCCCCGCTACAACCAGTTCCGCCGCCTGTTGCACAAGGATCCGGTCAAGTCGTTCGACGAGCTCACCGACAACCCGGCGTGGCGCGCGCAAATCAAGAAGGTCTACAACAACGATCTGGAGAAGGTCGACCTGATGACCGGCCTCTATGCGGAGCCGCTGCCCGAGGGCTTCGGGTTCAGCGAAACCGCCTTCCGGGTCTTCATCCTGATGGCCTCGCGCCGGCTGAAGAGCGACCGCTTCTTCACCGACGACTACAAGGCGGAGCTGTACACCGAATTCGGTTTGAAGCTACATTCGCGAGACCACGATGTTGAAAGTGATCCTGCGCCACTATCCGGAGCTGGCGCCGGCGCTGAAAGGACGTGAAGAACGCGTTCAAGCCGTGGCACACGGTCGCCGCCGCCGCGCCGGGGGCGGGCAGATGATGATCGGGTCGGTGGCCGCGTTCAAGCTGTTCGTGGCCGCCGTCCTCTACCTGTTCCTCCCGCTGACCGCGCTCACCTACTACGTCTCCCGGCGGCAGCGGCGCATCATCGAAGTCGATCGGATCCTGAAGATCCTGAACGTCGACCCGTCGTACGCGAAGGCGTACCTGCCCGACACCTTCTCCACCTACATGCTGGCGGTGGCCTACGCCTCGATCATCGCGTGGATCGGGCTCGTGCTGCTGTTCTTCAGCCGGGAGATCGGGCTGGTGGACGGCGAATTTCCGGTGGTGACGCTGTCCGATGTCGAGTTCCCGCAGAAGGGATCGCGGATCGTCTTCGCGATGGCGTTCCTCGGCGTCTACCTGTCCGGGCTCCAGCACATCTACCGGCGCTATGCCGCCAGCGATTTGTCGCCGACCCTCTACTACGGCTTCAGCATGCGCGTCATCTTCGCCGCCGTCGTGGCGATGGTCATCTACAACGCCTATTCGGCGCTGTCGGGCGGCGAGCCGGCCGATGGCGGCATCACGGCCAACATCTGGCCGGCGCTGGCCTTCCTGATCGGCCTCTTCCCCCAGCGCGGCATGCGCTTCCTGTCGGACAAGGTGCCGATGCTCTCGCAGGCGACCGATCCGAGCGTGCGGCCGGCGCCGCTCGAGATGATCGAAGGCGTCGAGGCGCACGACATCCTGCGGCTGGAGGAGCTCGGCGTCGACACCTGCTACGACCTGGCCACCGCCGATTTCGTGCCGCTGCTGCTGCGCGACGCCGCTGCAGCGGGCGGCAGCTGATCGACTGGATCCTGCAGGCCAAGCTGTGCGTGTAGCTTCGGCGATGCCGTGAAGGACCTGCGGCGCTTCGGCATCCGCACGCTCGTCGACCTCGATGCGCTGTCGCCCGAGGAGATCGAGACGCTGCCGCACGACACCACCGCGTGACCTCGACGGTGCTGGCGCGCGCGGTCGCCTCGGTGCGGACCGAGCGCGGAGATCGCCCGTCTGCGCGAGATCGGGCCAGCTGCTCGGCATGTTCTGGGGACGTCCCGGGCAGTCCCGTGAGTCGCGCTCGCTGCAGGCGCGGCAGCCGCCGCCAGCCGATGGCCTGACCGCGAAACGCTGATCCGGCCGCCATGCCTTCGCCACCGTATCAAACGCTCGACGACGTCGTCCTCGGGCTGGGCCGCTGGGAGGCCGAGTTGCGGGCGCGCCAGGACCGCCGCTGCATGTTCCTGACGCTGTACGGTGTCGTGTCCGTCGGAGATGCGGAGCCGGGTCGCGGCAGGGGCCTTCGAGGATCCGGCGTGGGTCCATCGCTACGCCGTGGCGTTTCGCGAATCTCTACCGCGAGGCCTTCGAAGCCTACGACGCCGGCCGCCACGACGACGTGGCGAAGTCGTGGCGGCTCTGCTTCGATGCCGCGGCGAGCGGCCGCACGCTGGTCCTGCAGGACGTGTTTCTCGGCGTGAACGCGCACGTCAACCACGATCTCGCGTACGCCTTGTCGGGCGTCTCGATCGATCCGGACCGCGCCAGCCGCTATCGCGATCCATGCCGCGGTCAACGAGGTCCTCGGCGCGGTGACCGGAACCGCGCCGACCGGCGGCGCTCGCCAGCCTGTATGCCCCGGGCTGACCGGCGCTGGACGACTGCGCCGGGCAGCCTCGACGAGATGCTGAGCATGTTCTCGCTGCAGATCGCGCGCGAGAGCGCGTGGGAATCGGCGCTCGGGCTCGCCAATGCGCGCGCGGAGGTCGAGCGCGGGATCGTGAGGACGCTGATCGGATCGCGCGCCGCCGTCATGTCGCGGCTGCTGCTGGCACCAGTTCGCTCAGTCCATCGGCGGTCAGCGGTCGATGCTCGCGCCTCGAGCAGGGCACGCCGTGGCTGACGCTGCTGGCCGGGATCGATGCGCTAGAACAGTCAGTCAGTCGCAGTCGTCGTCAGTCGTCGTCTTCAGTCACAGTCGTCGGTCTCGCCGTCGAGGCCGGGACCGTGACCCGTGATCTGATGACTGGTGACTGGTGACTGAACTGACTGACGACCGATGACTTGACTGATGATGGGGGCCGACACCAGACGCGATCAGATCGAAGAGCTTTTCTACGGCAAGCCCGAGCAACAGCGCCAGGTTCACCCAGGACTTCCGATTCTGCCCGACGTTGGATCGAGTGCGGCAAGGCCGGACCGAGCGGCGTCGAGGTGCTGCTGCACGCCGCACTACGAGTCGGACGCGCCGAACATGGCGAGGCGCTGCGCGCGCGCCTTGAAACCGATCGGCAGAGTGGCGGTGGAAGCGGCGCGGCAGCGAAGAAGGCGGCCGCCGCCGGCGCCTGATCGGCCGCGCGTGCTCTGTTCAACGAGTCGGTCGTCCTCGCGTCGCTGACGCTTCCGCGAACTGCTGCGCGACGCGGTGCCGTTGACCGACTGGTGGCAGCGGGTGGTCGCGCCGCTCGGATCGGCAGTGGACCGGGAGAACATCCGGACGGCCGCCGCGACGCTCGACAAGGACCGACCGCAAGAAGATCGCACGCCGACCGGCGGCGATCGCAAGCTGCTGCAAAAGCTCATCAGGGTCGTCGGATCGATCGAGGCTCGATCGGCCTGGGACAACCGCTGCCGCCGGGGACGATCAGCGCTCCAGGGCTGACGCAGCGCGGAGATCGACGCCTTCGCCAGGCGTCTACGACAACTCTGCCGCCGATTCCGGCGGACGCCGCCGGCGTCGTCTGGAGCATCAGCCTCAACCGAAGAGCGAGCACCAGCGTCTGGCGCTCGCGCCTGACGGTGAAGGCCGACGCCGCGGCGCGGCTCTTCGCGGCCAAGACGACGGGCATCCGGTGGGCGGTGCTCGACACCGGGATCGACGCCACGCACAAGGCGTTCCGGCGCCGCGACGCCAGACAACCAGATCGTCAAGCCGGATCCCTGCGAACAAGGAGGACGGGCTGAGCAGCCGGGTGGTGCGCACCTACGACTTCCTGCGCATCAAGAACCTGCTCGATCCGGACCCGGAAGCGAACACCACAGGTGACCGGCACGCCGATCACGGGCATCGCGCCGGCCGATCTGAAGACAGCTGCGCGAGGAGCTGCGCGGCAGCCTGCTGCGCGGCCGCTCGATCGACTGGGACCTGCTCGAGCCGCTGCTGCGCGATCTCGCACGTCAAGAAGCACTACCACCCGCCGCGCGTTCGATTCGCACGGGACGCACGTCGCCGGCATCCTGGCGGCCAACTGGCCGGAGGCGCCGGACGAGACGCCGCTGACCGAGCCGCTGCTCGGCGTCTGTCCCGAGCTCGAGCTCTACGACCTGCGCGTGCTGCCCGACGATCCGCAGGACACCGCCGACGAGTTCACGATCATCGCCGCGCTGCAGTTCATCCGTGCACCTGAACGCGCACAAGGACCTGATGGTCGTCCACGGCGTCAACCTGAGCCTGTCGGTGCCGCACGACGTCGCCAACTACGCCTGCGGCCGCACGCCGGTGTGCGAGGAATGCGAGCGGGTCGTCGCCAGCGGCGTGGTCGTGGTGACGGCGGCCGGCAACCGCGGCTTCGACAAGCTGCGAGAACGCCGAGGGCGGCGCCATCGGCGACTACCGCTACATCAGCATCACCGATCCGGGCAACGCCGACGGCGTCATCACGGTCGGCTCGACGCACCGCACGATGCCGCACAACTACGGCGTCTCGTATTTTTCGAGCCGCGGTCCGACCGGCGACGGCCGCACGAAGCCGGACCTCATCGCGCCGGGCGAGCGCATCGATTCGTGCTCGCTCAACGGCTACTACGAGACGATGGACGGCACCAGCATGGCGGCGCCGCACGTGAGCGGCGCGGCGGCGCTCGCTGCTCGGCCGCCATCGCGAGCTGATCGGCCAGCCGCGGCGGGTCAAAGAGATCCTGTGCAACACCGCCACCGATCTCGGGCGCGAGCCGCGCTTCCAGGGACGCGGGCATGGTGGACGTCCTGCGCGCCATTGCAGTCGGTCTGAAAGGAGCTCGCCGTGCTGTTCACGCTCGAAGCGCTGCAGGCCAACGACGGCGACTGCCTGCTCCTGCACTACCAGAAGACCGCCGCCGGAACGCCGGTGCGCGTGCTGATCGACGGCGGATCGGCCGGCGTCTACAACACGGTCCTGAAGCCGCGGATCGACCAGCTGCGCGGCAAGAAGCCGCTGCGACCTGCGGATGGTGATGACCAGCCACATCGACGCCGACCACATCACCGGGATCCTCGATCTGTTCAAGGCGCTCGGCGCAGCAGCGCGACGGACGGGGAGGAGCGAGTTCTGCCAGATCCAGACGCTCTGGCACAACTCGTTCGAGAAGCTGCACGGCGGCAGAAGCCGGCGGCCGTGCAGTCGGCGACCGTCGCCGCCTCGCTCGACGGCGTCGTTCCGCCGCGGGGTCTGGAACGAGTTCACCGCAGGCGGTCGTCGCGAGCGTGCCGCAGGGCAATCCAGCTGCGCAAGACCGCGGTGCAGCTCGGCGTCCCGATCAACGCAGGGCGCGGGCGGCGATCCGGTGGCGGCGCCGGCGACACGGACAGAAGGTCGTCCCGATCGCCGACGGCCTCACCTTCACGGTGCTGGCGCCGCAACGAGGTGCAGCTCAAGCGCCTCGAGGAGGCGTTCGAGGCCGGCACAAGGCCGAACACGGCGCCAACGATGCCGGCGGTCGGCGCCGATTATCTCAACAACACCGTGCCGAACATGTCGAGCATCGTCGTGCATCGCGGAAGCCGCCGGGCCGAGGGACAGCAAGAGCCGGATGCTGCTGACGGGCGACGCGCGCGGAGACGTGATCCTCGAGTCGCTCGAGCTCGCCGGGCTGATGGACAAGGGCCACTGCCATTTCGATCTGATGAAGGTCCAGCACCACGGCAGCAGCCACAGCACGACGCAGGACTTCTTCGAGAAGGTCACCGCCGATCGCTACGTGATCTCCGGCAACGGCAAGCACGACATCCCGCACGCCGACGCGCCTCGGCTGGCTCTCGGCGGCGCGGCACGGCAAGCCCTACGACGTCTTACCTGACCAACCGGATCGGCGTGCTGAAGAACAGCGCAGGTGATGGACAAGTTCCTCGCGTCGGAGGCGAAGAACGAGAAGCAGCACAGCTATCACTTCCGCAAGGAAAAGACCTGTCCCTGTCGGTGCCGCTCGCGCGACGAGACGTCGCCGTCCCCGGCGCATCGGCGAAGCGTGCCCGGCGGGCACGAAACGGAGCATGAGATCATGCCGAAAAAGAAAGATCCGAGCGTCACGTTCCTCAACAAGTTCGGCTACAACGTCGTGAAGCTGCCGCGCGTCGGCATCGAGCCGCTCGACCTGATCGGCATGGACGAAACGACGCCAATGGCTCGGGCCGTTGAGCGCCGTCTGGAATGAGCACGGTGCCGGTGCCCCAGCCCAGCCGCTCCCCGCCGGGCCGCACCCGTCAACGGACAGAAGACCGATCAGCTCGACCTGTCGTTCGGCCTGAAGATCCTCGGCAACGCCCTCGCGGCGTTCGGCGCGAGCGTGCCGTCGCTCGACGTCGCCTTCAAGCGGGCGCGCAAGGTCCAGTTTTCCTACTCGAACGTGACGTCAACCGTGCGTCGCACCGCTGGAGGCCGGCAACTACCTTGCCGGGGCACGCTGAACACCGAGAACCCGGTGGTCAAGCACTACTTCATGGAACCCGACAGCCAGGCGTTCCTGATCCTGGATGTCCTGAAGTCGGATTCGATCACCGTCGTCGCGACCGACGAGCACGGCACCGAGGTCGGCGTCGACGTGCCGGCCATTCAGGGCATCGTCGGCGCCGGCGTCAGGCTCACGCCGGGCGGGGCGAGCAACAGCTCCGTCACCTTCTCCGGCGCCGAGCCGGCCACGTTCGGCTTCATCGTCGACGAGATCCAGTTCGAAGGCCGGGAAATGGTCGCTGAGCGGTGCCGCGCCCGACGGCGCGCGTCGCCTTCGCGACCGGCTCGCTCGCAGGCGGTCAGGCGCACCGGCACGGCGTCGCCGATCCTGCTCGGCACCGGCTGCCGCGTGCGCATCTGAGGGCTGTGGCTGATTTCACGGACGTCGAGCTGCGAATTCGAGGCGCGAAGTCGGGCGGCAACGGGCAGCCGTCGATTCGACGTCTGAAGTGCGCGTGGACGGCTCGGGGCTCTGGATTGGCGAGTCGACGCTCGACGTCGATGCGCTCGATCCGTCGGATCGGAAACATACGGCAAAGGCGCTCGGGCGTCAGCTCGCCAGCCCGACGGTGGTCCGCGCCCTGGATCAGGCCGGTCCCGAGCCGCGGCGACGCGCATTCGGCTCCGCCTGGTGCTCGACCGACGACAAGACCGCTCCGCATTCGATTCGATGGGAGCGGTTGTGGCTGCCGATCGCGGGCGACGACTGGCGGATCGCGGTCCATCCGCGCGTCGCGTTCCTCGCGCTATGTGCCGGTGCAGTCGCCTGACGGCGACCTCGCCGGACGCCTCGCCTTCCGCTCTGCTGCTTGCGGTCGGAATCCGACCGGGCCTCGCCGGCGAACCAGCGGATCGACCGTCGAACAGCGAGTTTCGGAAGTTCGTCGAGAATTCGAACCACGGACCGCTCGATCGCCGCTTGCAGTGTCGGTGCTCCCCGGGGCGCACGGGCATCAGCGCGGCCCTGCAGGCGCGCCTCACCGCCCGCAGAACTGCGCGCTCATCCCGGCTGTCATCGTCGGTGCAGAACATCTCCGATTGCCTGCACCGGAAGTTTCACGGCCTTCATATCCTGGCGCACGGCGACTTCAACCCGGCCGAGGGCATCGGCTCGCTGCTGCTGGAGAACGCCGGACGGCGGCAAGGCGAAGGTCAACGACCCCCGAGCTGCAGTCATGGCTGACGCCCGATCTGCAGCTGATGCGTCTTCCACGCCTGCCTCAGCGCGGGGACGACCGCCGAGGGCCGCGCGCCGTTCACCGAACTCGCGCCGCGGCATGATCCAGCTCGGGCTCCCGCCTCTCGTCGCGATGAGGATTTCGTCCAGAGATGGAGGACGCGCGCGTCTTCTTCTCCGAGTTCCATCAGCGCTGCTCGACGAGGGGCTCGTCGATGTCGCCGTCAACGCAGCCGCCAGCGGCTGGTCGGCGCGATCCCGCGTCGACCAGCTGCCAGTCGATTCGGCGCTGATCACCAGCGTCTGCGCGGCGCCAGCTGCCAGTGCGTGCCGATCGATCCGGCGGTCGATCGCCGGCCGCGGTCGCCGAACTGCCGCGGGGCACGCACGGGCCCCTGGGCGCCGCTTCAGGTGGTCCAGCACACGCGCGGCGTCGGCGGCTACAGACCGCTCGAGGCATCCGGTCCCAGCTCGGCTTGTGGAAGCCGGGCCGGCGAGCTCGCCGCCACGCCGGGATCGAATTCACGGTCCTGACCAGCTCGCGCGGCTCGCTGATCCGCGCCAGCTTCGGCGGCTGGCTGCACGACCACCGACCTGATGTTGAGCGGGGCGTCGGCCGGTCGCCATGCCACGTGCTGCGCTGACGCAACTGCAGGGCTCGCCGTGGCGCCCCTCGACGTCATCGCCGATTCTCCGGCGGATCTGGACCCGGCGAGGACGCCCGGACGATGAGGCTGCGGCTCGAGGACGCCGGTTCGCTGCTTCCTCGTCGACGGCGGGCTCGCCGGCGTCCGCGCAACATGCCGCTCGCGGCGATCAGCCGACCTCAGAGCGCTGCCGGCGGCGCGGACTGATTCCCTCGCTCGGCCGGAACGGGCTCCTCGTCCCGGCGCTCGAGCGGGACTGCGACTCGGCTGACGCTTGCTGGTCGCCCAGCGGCTGGACCGCGCCTGCGGAAGCTGGCGACCTGGACGGAGATCGGCACGCCGTCGGCGCGGGCGATGCGACGCGCCATTCGCGAAAGGCGGCTGCTCCGATCTGGCCGAAGCCAAGCCGCGGTTCCTCACGGCACCACATAGCTCGACCGTCGCGTCGCGCGAGGTGCCGCCCGAAATCGCCTTGCCGGCATGCCTGGAGCGCAGTGGCTGCGATCTACCTGGCGCGGATGAGGACACTGGCGGCGCATCCCGGGAAGCTGCACGGAGGACGCCTGGAGCGCATCGCGCCGTGGGCCGTCCAGATCGGCCGCGATACCAGAGCTGGCGCCGGCGCAGCTCATCCCCATCCTCAGCCAGGCGCGCGGCGAGGCGCGAGCGTTGCTGCCTCGCCGGCCTGAAGCACGGGTTGATCGCGCGAATGCCGGCAGCTCGTCCCGAACGGCGAGGAAGGCGTCCGCTTCACGTATCGGTGGTGCAGGCCCCTGTTTCGCCGCGCGCTACCTCGCCGACGCGCCGGATCGCACGCGGCTCGTCGAGGACATCTGCCGCGTAAAACGCATCGACGCCGGCTCGCGCGCCTGCGCCGCTGGCGAAAGTGCCCGGTCGCTCGCGGCCACCATGGTGCCGATTTCCAGCCGGCGAGATTCTTCACGCATGGTGCTGGCCGGGATCGAGAGCCTGCAGTGGGACCCCAGCGCCAGCTCGCTCCTCGCTCAATAAAGCTCCGCTGCTATCAGGAGGAGATCGTCGCCGAGGCGCAGTGGCCACAGGACGATTTCCTCGAACCGAGGTCGTCGAGCAGAATGGTCGACACGTTGATCTGGCGCTCGAGGCACGGGACGCCCTATCAGGCCGTACGCCGATCGGCCGGAAGGCAGCTTTCGACAGCACTTCGTCGCGCTCGGCCCCCGGATCTGCGGCCCGGACCACCGCCGTAGGCGGAGGATCATCCCGCATCTGGTCGCACTGGCGTGCGATCCGCGTCGGCCGCTCGCCGAAAGCCGGAAGACAACCGAAATGCGACTGGTGCGGCATCCGTCAGGGCGCGGTCAGCGGCCTCGCGCGCGGCATCATGTCTATGCGCAGGCGACGGCCTACGTCACGAAGGCGAATCGCGCCCGATCTCGCCAGAGCCAGCTCGGACGTTGGTGGGATCTGCCGGCAGATACCCCGAGGCGACCAGAAACTGCTCTTCCGCGACGACCCGCGCGTCGTCAGGTCATCGCCGCCTTCAGGCTGGCCGACAACCCGCGCGACGAAGACCGCGACATGCTGGTCGAGGCCTACGGGTAGTGCGTGAACGCCGACGTGAAATGGGCATCGTCAACGCCCTGAGCAGCAGCGAAGCGAAGCTGGGTCCAGCGCAAGGTCGTACGTCCGTGGATGCGGCGGATCGGAGGCCGCGCGGCTCGATCCGACGATCTCCGGGCTGCGCACACCTGTTATCTCATTCAGAAGAGCAGCACGGCGCCGAGCCCTGACGTCCGCGCCTGTATCTGCGAGCGGTGCTGCTCACCACCGACAAGCCGTCGCTGCAGGCCCGTGCGCTCCGTTCGGAAAGCTGCACGATGCGGCAGATCGAGCAATGGCTGCGACCGTCTGTGCGAGCAGATCGTGCCGGCGATGCCGATCACGTCGACCCGGCGCGGATGCACACGACCCGGGACGAAGTGTCGAAGCCGTGCCGCACCGGGCTGGCGCTCGAAACCGCTGCGCGACGTCGGCGACGCTCGGATCGATCGAGATCGTCCAGGCGCGCGCGCAGCCGCAATCCCGGCGACCACGAGCTCCGCCAGCTCAGTTTCAGGGTCGCGGAAGAGATGTGTCACTGGCGCTGACCGGCGGCCTCGACAGCGAAACCTATTCATCGGATCCGCGCGCGAAAGAGTAGAAAGGGCACGAGAGGAGTCCATCATGCCTTACCAGAAGATTCCGAGCCTCGGCATCGAGTACGCCCTCGATCCATTTCGACGAGCAGGGCCGCGAACGCACCGACGATCCGGAAGGCGGCGGCGTCTTCAGCCGGACTCCTGATCGAGAAGGCCCGGCGCGACGAAGCCGTCCCACGTCTTCATGTTCAGCCACGGATGGAAGGGCGACGGCCGTCATGGCGATCGAGCGTCACAACCGCTGGATCGGCGCGATGTGGAAGCTCGAGGCCGACCGGAAGGCGATAGGGGCTAGACTTCCGTCCGCTGTTCATCGGCCTGCACTGGCCGCAGCCTGCCGTCGGGGCGAGGAGTCGCTCGGCGCCGCCCTATTCGGCACCACCGGCGCGCGCCGGCGATCGACGCGCTGCTGCGCGACGCCGCGGTCGACGCACTCGGCGGCGAGCGACGCAGGTCCGCGCGCCGCTCGAAGTGATCTTCCGCGCCTCCGAGAGCGACCCGGCAGCCCGCGTGCTGCCGGACGAGCGTCGTCGCGGCCTACGGCGAGCTCGCGCGCGCGCGATCGGTGTCTCGGCAGGCGAAGGCGGCGACGACGCGGCGCCGGATCAGGACGGTGCGCCGCTCGATCCGCAGGCGGCGATCCGCGCCGAGCGGACCGCCAGCGCCGGCGAGTCGTTCGGCATCGCCGGCACGATCAGGAACGGCGTGCTGGCCGGGCTCCGCCAGGCCTCGTTCTCCTGGATGATGAAGCACCGCGCGCGGACGGTCGGCGAACAGGGCATGCACATCTTCGTCGCGGACCTGCAGAAGGCGTGCGACGCCAGCGTGCACCTGATGGGCCACAGCTTCGGCTGCATCGCTGATCTCGTCGGTCCTCGGCGGCCCCGGCGGAAACGGCGCGCTGACTCGTCCGGTGAATTCCGCGGTCCTCGTGCAGGGGGCGATCGTCGCTCTGGTCGTACGCCGAGGACATCCCGCAGTCCGACAAGCCGGGGCATTTCCGGCAGCTGATCGGCAAGCACGCCGGTCAGCGGCCCGCTCGTCACGACGCAGTCGGTCAACGATCGCGCGGTCGGGTTCGCCTTTCCCGCGGCCGTCGGCCTCGTCAACGAGGTCGATTTCGGCGCCGCCCTGCCGAAGTTCGGCGGCATCGGCACGTGGGGCATCCAGGGCACCACGCTCGCCGAATCAAAGGACATGCTCGACGAACAGGGCGACTACCAGTTCGCGCCGGGACGCATCTACAACCTGAACGGCTCGCGCTTCATCTCCGGACCATAGCGGCATCGACGGTCCACAGGTCGCGCATCACATGCTCTGGCAGGCCGTGGCCGCCTCCCGAGGCCAGCGCGTGTCGACCGACCCGGCCGCGGGCAGCACGCGCGAGCGCATGCCGATCCCGATGGGCGTGGTCGCGGAAACCGGGCGCCACGCATCCCCGGCCTGACCGACGACAACCTGCGGCACATCAGGCCGGACTCGGCGGCCGTGCTCGCGCGTGCGGACGCGGGCCGGTGCTCGCCGTCGACAGCTCCGTCGACGACCCGATGGATCTCACGCAGACGGGCTGGGCGGTCCTGTTCGCGTCCGACGTCGATCCGGCCATCAAAGAGGCGCTGAAGCCGCTGCATCGAGTGGCGCCAGAGCCAGGTCAACGACGACAAGCTGTTCCGCGTCTTCGACGGGCCTGCCGGCGTTCGTCCCAGACCAGACGGCCGGGAGCTGGGCGCTCGCGCAGAGGCGTGTCGCTCGCCGCGCCCGGTCGGTCCCAATCGCGGCGTGCCGTTCTACCTGTTGATCGTCGGATCGCCGCGAGCGCATCCCGTTCGAGTTTCAGGCGCAGTTCGACCTGCAGTGGGCCGTCGGCCGGCTGCACTTCGACCGACGGTCGCCGACTACGCGTCCTACGCGCAGCAAGGTCGTCGAGTTAAATGAGACCAGCCACGGCCCCAGCAGGCCGGCGCGCCGCCATGTGGATGCCGCGCAACCCCGGCGACCTGGCGACGCCGATGCTCGCCGGCGCGGTCGGCGCCGATTTTCCTCGGGCAGGGCGTCAGCCCGCCGCTCGGCCAGCGGCAGCGCTTCACGGTCGTCGTCGTTCATCGGCGACGGGCAGGCGACCAAGGCACGCCTGACCGGACATCTTCCGCGGGCAGCATCGACGGCGGCGCGCCGTCGATCGTCTTCACCACCGGTCGCACGGCGCCGAGTGGTCGATTGCCGATCCGGCGATCCAGCGGCAGCGTCAGGGTGCGCTGGTGACGCAGGAATGGAGCCGCGGCCAGCCGCTCCAGCGCGATCACTACTTCAGCGGCGAGGACCTCCCTGCCGACGCACAGGTGCATGGCCTCATGGCGTTCGTGTTCGCCGTGCTTCGGCGGACGGATGCCCGGACAAGGATTCGTACTCGTTCAACGCTGACCGGCTCGAAGGTCGCGCTCACGCCGGTGCCGCTCGTCGCGAGCCTGCCGCAGGCGCTGCTCGCCCGCGGCGCCCTGGCGGTGATCGCGCATGTCGATCGCGCGTTCAGCTACGGCTTCGAGGACGTCATGGGCACGCCGCAGGAGCAGCTGCTGCGGACCCCGGTCGAATTGCTGATGAAAGGCCAGCGCGTCGGCATGGCGGCCGATCCGCTGAATCTCCAGTGGAGCACGCTCGCCGCGCAGCTCGGCCTCGCCCTCGGCGGCAACCTGCCCGGCATGCCGCAGCCGCGACTCCGCCGTCGTCGCCAATCTCTTCATCGCCCGGGACGACGCCGGGAACTACATCGTGCTCGGCGACCCGGCGGTGCGCCTGCGCACCGAAGCGATGGCGTGAACGATCGCCGTGCGCGGTTCCCCTGTCATCGGCGTCGCGGTGCAGCATCGTCGACGTCCACGGGGAGGACTTCGCGCAGCGCTGCGAGAAACTCGGTCGACGCTGCGGCGCCGCTGAAACGAGCACGCGTGGAGTCCGGACGCGTCCCCGAGTGCCCGTCGTTCAGGACGTCCAGACGCCATGGAAACATCGCGCCGTCGTCACGCCATGCCGGTGCTGAACTGCCACGCGAATGCCGAGCGCGCGCGTCCGCGCGAAGCCGGCGGCTCTTCCGCCAGCCGGCGAAGGAGTCGTCACGGGTGGTCTCGTGCGCGGGTGATGATCAATCCTCGCGACGTAAGGCGCCCAGCACTCCGAGCACGACGACACACGGCGAAGAAACCCGACCAGATCCAATAGAACGAGCCGCCGAAATATCCGTGGTTGGGTCCATACGGGCCCATCCACCAGCTCACGCCAACGACAGCTGACGCGATGGCGGCCACGGCAGAGCGCACCGAGCGCCTGACGCATTTTCAGCGCGACGCCGCCAGGGCAGTCCTCGATGATGTGGCGCTCGATGCGCCTGGGGACCCAAGGATCCTCCAGCGCCGGTCCAGCGCCCAGCCGTCGACGGGTGCGCGGCTTCATGTTCGCCAGCGCGAACGCCCACTGACGTCGGCGCAGCTCGGCGATGCGCTTGTCGGTCGGCCGGTAGCCGTGCGACCCCTGCGTCTCGACGCGGATCAGCACCGGCTTGTCGCACCCCTGCGCCGCCTGCATCGCCGCCGGCGAACTTGAACGAGTGGCTCGGCACGACGCGGTCGTCGTGATCGGCCGTCGTGACGAGCGTCGCCGGATAGCACGTGCCCGGCTTCGACGTTGTGCAGCGGCGAGTACTTTGAGCAGATAGGCGAAGTCCTTCGCGTTCTCCGCCGAGCCGTATCCGGTCGGCCCACGCCGCGCCGCCGGTGAACTGGTGGTAGCGCAGCATGTCCATGACGCCGACCGCCGGCAGCGCCACGGCGAACAGATCCGGCCGCTGCTGCATGCACCGCGCCGACCAGCAGGCCGCCGTTCGATCCGCCCATGATGCCGAGCGTCTGCGGCGACGCGTAGCTGCTCCTTGACCAGATACTCGGCCGCGGCGATGAAGTCGTCGAAGACGTTCTGCTTCTTCTCGAACATCCCGGCCTCGTGCCACGCCTCGCCATGCTCGCCGCCGCCGCGCATGTTCGCCGTCGCCCAGACGCCGCCGCGCTCGAGGAAGGCGGGCATCGTCCGGACCGGAACCGCGGCAGCTCGGAGATGTCGAAGCCGCCGTAGCCGTAGAGCATCGTCGGATTGGCGCCGTCCTTCTTCAGATCCTTCCGGTGCGTGATGAACATCGGCACGCGCGTGCCGTCCTTCGACGTGGCGAAGACGCGCTCGGTCGTGTAGCAGCGCCGGATCGAAGGTCAGCTTCGGCGCTTCGAACGGCGTGCTCGTGCCGGTCGCGACGTCGATAGCGGAAGACGGTCGACGGATACAGCGGCGACGTGAATGTGTAGAAGATCTCCGGCCGGTCGAAGCGGCCGACTGGCCGCTGATCGTGCCGAGGCCGGGCGGCGCGATCTGCCCGGCCGGCGATCCCGTCGAGACTGTAGAAGCGGACTTCGCTGGCGACGTCCGACCAGCGCGTTCACCGCCAGCTTGCCCGCCATCAGGCCGGCCGAATCGATGCGCGTTCTCGGCTCTCGCGCGACGATCGTCTTCCAGTTCGCGGCATCAGGCCGATCGATCAGGACCAGCAATACGTAACTT
>ERZ1370068.4589-contig-3652_pt1 | contig 51125 bp, 70 predicted proteins | sample MGYA00561227_ERZ1370068 | MGnify/ENA primary metagenome ERZ1370068 (study PRJEB38410, sample SAMEA6850437) | metagenome | study: Metagenomic assessment of the ecological functions of the soil: analysis of the soil microbiota associated with the... | reverse complement strand
TTAGCCACTTCGTTCCAGTTACGTATTGCTCGGCAGGTCGGACACCTTTAGACTCCAGCCGTACCCGCAGCGCGTGCCCGCGGCGGCTGCCAGTCGAAGAGCAGCAGACGCATCGGGATGCTCATCGGCGATGAGAGGGGCGGAAAAGATCGCACCCATGACACCTGCCTTGCGTGCCGAGCCCGGGACGACCTGCTGTCTCGCCTTGACTCCGAGGAGCAGCTCCAATTCGTGGTACCGCCTCGCGCAGCGCGATAGTCTAACATTTGGAATTCAGGACCAGTGATGCGTCACACTTTGAAGCCTGACGCGGCTGCGGGGCGCGCTCCTCGGGGGCGGGCGGTCTGGCATTGAATTCAGGCGATGCTGACCCGACTTATGAATCTGGCCTTGCTCTTGTAAGTGCCTTCTGTGCGATCCGGGGATCGGCCATCGCAGGCTGGACGGACGTTACCGTTAGGCCCGGGTTTCATTGTTTTCCCCCTTTTGCGGATCCTAAGGCTCGGCATTTAGGTGCGCGCCGAATGTGGCGCACGCGGTGGGACTGGACGAGCCTGGTGCCGCCACGGTCGATTTCGAGCACTACTGCCGCTCGGTCGGGATCGCGCTGGAGCGTGGTGATCGCGGCAACGAGGCCTGTTGGAGGATAGCCGTTGACGCGGACGATCGTGTCGCCCGCCTCGATGCCGAGGGCCCCGGCGCGGCGCGGATCGGTCACGACAAAGCCATCCGCGCTGAGGATGCCCTCGATCAACTCCGACGTCACCGCGAATCGGCGTTCGCCGCGCGCGGCGAAGGGATTGAGCGGCGTGACCGACACTCTGCCCCGCACGAGGTTCGTGAAATCCAGCGCCGCGGCGCCGGTCGACGACCGCCCCGACGCCGCCGGCGTCCCCGGCGCCACCGGTGCACGCTGGGCTTTCGTGCTGCGAGTCCACCGCCGCCGTGGAGATCAGCGACGGCGAGGTCCGTTCGGCGAGGAACCAAGAGCGAAGACAACGACGAGCAGCACGCCGCCCAGCAGCAGACACATCACGGCCGCGGCTCTGATCCGACGCGCGTTCTTGCCACGCCTGACGGCGAGCCCGACCATGGCCGCGAGGCCGACGCCCGCAAGCGCCGTGGCGACAGCGGGCCGGTCCATCGCGAAGTCCGCGCCGACGGCGACCGGACCCAGCAGGGCACGAACTCCGGCGGCCAAGAGCGGCTGGCCTCGCCACTGCGCGGGCCAGCGGCGGGCGCTCAGCCGGTAGTAGGCGCGAACGAGCAGGCGCCCGGGAGCGTGGGTCAGCAGTGCGCGGTCCCGGAACCGCCGGAGCGTCGCCACCTCCCACGCGAGCGGCGAGCCGAAGGCAGCCGTGGCGATCAGGCACTTCCGCCGGAGCCGGCTCCACTCGCGACTCCGCTCCACCAGCTGGCAGAGCTCCCTCCGTCGGCTGTGAAGGGCCCTCCAACCTGACGACGAACGCGTCGCTCACACCTCCAGGCGCAGTCGGCTGAAATGTGCCGGGCGTGGCGGGAAAGTTGACGACATACGTAACCCCAGTCACCCACACGCTGCTGGCCGCTTGCAGCGATGGCCCTGACCGATGTCCGGAACCGCCGCCGGCGGGTGTTGCCCGCGCACCCCGAACGATGATGAACGAGAGCGCTCTCGCCATTCGCCCGCGCGTGTCTCGACGGCCGACGTCCACGCCGCACACGGACGAAGAAGCCGCTCGGGCGCAGACGGCGGTAACTGCCGACAACGTGGGTCAGCGGCGCCGGTGCGTCGATCGCGACCTCCGGCGGTCGCGACCCCTGCGAGATCCCTGTGCCAATCCGCGCCTCGTCCTTGCTCTTGCGTTGACCGCGACCAGTCGATCGCGCTGCCGTCAGCGCGCAGCCTGAACCTGAAGCCCACGCCCTGTCTCGGACGGGTCGACAGCATGGGCGAAGGTGCCCGCCAGTCACGGGGAAGTCTAGACGAAAGGTGTTGCCCGACCACGTGCGGACGTCGCTCGCGATCGACGGCGATGCCGAAGCCGACGTCAATATCGAGTGCCGCCGAGATGCGTGGCCCAGCCGAGCGCGGCATTTTCGTCGATTCTGGCCACGAAGGCGTCTGCGGAACCCGCCTGCGAAATTGGGCTGGAAGCTTCCCGGCGTGGTCAGGGAACGACCCGCTGGTCTCGCCCGTCACGTAGCCACCTGCCGCGGTCGTCGAGGGCGATCGCGTTCGCGACCGCGTCTGATGCGCCACCGAGAAACGTCGCGGTATTCGACGCTCCCCTGGGCACTCAGCCGGGTGACGAACGCATTGCGGGGCAGTCCACGGCGACCGCAGAGGTCAAAACCGCCGCCACCAAGTAGCGGTTGCACCGCGTTGGCGACCGGGAAGTTGGGGGAACGCGTGCCGCCGACCACGTGGGCCCGGCCGGTCGGCGTCCGCGGCGATGCCGAGCGCCACATCGTCGTCTCGGCCGCCCAGGTACGTGGCGTAGACGGAGGGTGCCATCCGGACCGAGCTTGAGCAACGAACGCATCCAGGGGAACAACTCGGAGGCGCCACCGCCGTGCTGCGGCTGGAACGCAGCCCGCCGTGGTCGGGAAGTCGGTTGAAGTGGTGAAGCCGGCCACGTAGGCGCTGCCGCTGGGATCGACGGGCAATGCCCCGGCCCCGTCGCTGCCGCTGCCGCCGATGTAGACCGAGTAGACGAGCGCCTGGCCGGTCGGGTTGAGCTTGGTCACGAACACGTCGGTCATGGAGGCGCCGATCGCCAGGCGCGAGCCGTCAGTCGTCGGAAAATTGATGGAGTCGGTGTCACCGGTCACGTAGCTGTTGCCCGCGCTGTCCACGGCAATGGCGAACGCCTCGTCAGCCCCGCTTCCCCCGAGATAGGTCGCCCAGGTGATGACGGGATCGATCACCAGCGCGTGCGAGCGGTCGTAAGGCCCGAGCCGAAAGCCAGCCTCCTTGGAGCCACGGGTGCTCCACGCCGCCGAGACCGCGCGCGACGGACGCCGTCGATCTCTTGATAGGCCACCGGCCGGCCCAGCCGCACGGGCGCCCCCGCGGTCGCGAGAACGAGATCCCCGGCGTCGTCCACGGCCACCTTCTGCACCCCATCGAACGCGAGGCGGATCGCAGCGGGATTGGCGTCCGGACGAACCAGGAACTCCTGCTCGAACCGCGATCCGGTGGTGGTCTTGTAGATGGCGTCGATGCCGGGATACGCCTCGCGGTAGGCGACGCGCGCGTACGTGGCCACACCGGTGCGCCACTGCGGCGGTCACGCCCGCGGATGTAGTGGATCCGGCCTGGCAGGGGCTCGAGGCCGGCGACCTCCACGTCCGGCCGCGCGCCCCGAAGATGCACGCGCACAGCCTGTCCGGTTCGGCGATCGGCCAGGACCGCCTCGGTCGTCGTGATGAACAGGACGTACCCCGCCCCGCGCGCCAGGAACTTGACCCGGGGATCGGCCTGCCCGCGATTTTCCTCGAAGACCAGCGGCAGGGCGCGCGCCAGACGCGACGCGCCAGCGACTGCGAGTGCGCGGCGAGCACTCGGCTCTGGCAGCGCCGGCCAGCCAGGCCGGGAGCATCAAGAGCGGAGAGACCGCGCCAGCGGCAGCGCAAGGTTTGCTGCGGACTCGATTGTCCATGGGCCCTCCGCGGTGACGCTCAGGCGCGAGTCGACCGCGCGGCCGCGATTATTCTCTCACCGCCTGCAATTTGCGTAGGTCAAAGAATGCGGAAAAGCATCGCCCTGGTTTGCCCTTCGTCTGTCCTGACGCTCACGGGAGCGTGGCCGGACTCGAAAATGGCTTGGTAGCGTCGAGCACGAACATGACCAGTGCCTTCAGGTCCACCGAGCCGCTGCTGGAGACTTGCATCGGCGTGTCCGCGCCGTGCCCGCTTCGGCCTTGCCCGCACCGATCCGCATCACGCCATGGGGCGTCCGGAAGGTTTGCTCGCCGGCCAGCACGTAGGCGGCCTCGGCGCCCGGATGGTTGTGGCACTGGCGTGATGCTGCCCGGAGGGCCGCTGGCTTCGTTGACCCGAGCAGATACTGGGGTGCCGCGACCGGGGGATCGGTCCCACCTCCAGCATCTTCGCGCCGCCCGCCGACGATCCACCGGCCGGACCGAGCGTGAGGGGCCAGACCTTGCCATCGGACTCGGCCACGAGACCCATCGGAGCCGGCAGCAGCCTGCGCCTGGGCGAGCGAGGCGAAGCTCTCCACTCGCCAGAACAAGCGGTCCCGCCGGCAGCTCTGCGACCTTCTTCTCGGCCAGTGGCTTGATGTGACGAGCGTGCCGGAGGCCAGCAACACCCCATGGCCCGCCGACTGTGCCATACGCCGCTGGCGCCAAAGCGACCCCAGAACGAACACTGCGACCCCTACCCTGAACAGTTTCATCCGGCGACCCTCTCTGGCTAAGTGGCCAGCTACTCGCTGTTAGACTTCTTGGATGTGACACAGCGTAGGGGGCTCGGGACATCAGAGAAGTCCCGAGAGGACTCTGAGAGTTCTTCTAAGAAGACGGCGAGCGGACGTGGCCGCCAGGAACGCCGATGGGACACGAGGTTAGCTTCGGCCGCCACCGATTTGATCCGCGAACCGGGCGGCTCTGGGCCGGCCGGCGCGAAGTCAACCTCACGCCTCGGGCGGCAGCCGTCCTGGGGCGCTCATCGAGCGCGCCGGGAGCTGGTCACGCGACACGAGCTGTTCCAATCCCGTGTGGGGGACACGATCGTCGGTGATGCGGCGCTCACGGCATGCATCCAGGAGCTTCAGGGCGCGCTCGCCGACGACACCCGGCGCCCGCGCTTCATCGAAACGCGGCACCGCCGGGCTACCGGTTCGTCGCTCGCGTGCTCCCGTCGCCGCCCCAGGGCCCCTCCAGTGTCTCGCCGTCGCCGGCGCATCCGAGCGCCGTCTGCGCTGGTCGTCGGTCGGGACCGGGAGCTGAGCGAGCTGCGCGGGTGCTTGGAGCGGGCCACGAATGGGGATCGGCAGATCGTCTTCGTGACCGGCGAGCCCGGGATCGGGAAGACGACGGCCGTCGAGGCTGTTCTTGGCGGAAGCGGCGAGAGTGGCGATCGGCTTCGAATCGCCCAAGGTCGATGCATCGAGACTCATGGGGCGGGCGAGGCCTACTTGCCGCTGTTGGAAGCCATGACCCGCCTGTGCCGCGAGCCAGGAGGGCAGGCGATCGCCCGCCTGCTCCGCCAGCACGCTCCGACGTGGCTCACCCAGATGCCCTCGGTTCTGAATGCCTCGGAGCTGAGGACACTCGAGCGACAAACATACGGCGTCACGCGGGGAGCGGATGCTGCGCGAATTGGCCGAGGCGGTCGAGGTCATGGCGTCCGACGTCCCCTGGTCCTCTGGCTCGAGGACCTCCACTGGAGCGATCCCTCGACCGTGGACTGGCTGGGCTATCTGGCGAGGCGCCCTGGGCCGGCGCGCGTCCTGGTTCTCGGCTCGTACCGGCCCGAGGCGCTGACCCGAGGGCATCCGCTCGCGGCGGTCAAGGACGAGCCTGAAGGTACACGGACACTGCCGCGACGTCGCGCTCGCGCGGCTGGACGAGACGGCGGTTGGCGAGTACCTGGCCCGCCGCTTCCGCCGCGGAACGCGCGTTCGCCGAACTGGCCGGGATGATCTATGAGCGCACCGGGGCAATCCGCTGTTCGTCGTCAACGTGGCTGACGACCTCGTGAGGCGCGCCGTTCTGATCGAGCGCGATGGGCGCTGGGAAGTCGAGGGGAGCCCCGGCCTCGCCCAGATCGCGATCCCTGAAGACGTTCGCCGGATGATCGGGCACGACCTCGACGGCGTGCGTCCCGACGAGCGCCGGATCCTCGAGGCGGCGAGCGCCGCTGGCGTGGAGTTCTCCGCCGCGGCCGTGGCGGCCGCCGAGCAGATCGGCCTCGACGACGTGGAGCGCCGCTGCGCCGAACTGGCCCGGCGCGCCTCGTTCCTGACGTCGCACGGCTCCGACACGTGGCCGGACGGGACCGTGCGCCGGACGTTACGGTTTTCGCCATGCGCTCTATCAGGAGGTCGTCTACGAGCGCATGCCGGCCGCACGCCGTGTGGAGCTGCACTACCGGATCGGCGAGCGGCTGGAGGCCGGCCTCCGTGACGCGGGCCGTCGAGGCGGCGACCGAGCTGGCCATGCACTTCGAGCGGGTCGGGACCCGACCCGGGCCATCCGGTACCTGCGGGTGGCCGGCAAGATCGCGACGCAACGGAGCGCGGCGCGCGAAGCGGTGGCGCACCTGACCCGAGCTCTCGATCTGCTCCGGGCCACAGCCGGATACTCCCGAGCGAGCCGAGCAGGAAGTCGCCCTCCAGATCGCGCTCGGGGGTCCGCTCATGGCCATCAAGGGCCGCGGCGCGCCGAGGTGGAGCAGGCCTACACGCGGGCGCAAGAGCTTTGTCAGCGGATCGGCGACACTCCGCAACTCTTCCCGGTTTTTTGGGGCCTCTTTCTGTTCCGCCGGAGCCGCGGCGAGATCGACCTAGCCCACGGGTTCGGCACGCGCCTCCTGCTCTGGCCCAGCACGACCAACGATCCGGGCCTCTTGATCGAGGCCCATCACGCGTTGTGGTCGACTCTCTTCGCGCGCGGTGAGCTGGATGGCCGCCCGAGACCATGTGGCCCAGGCGGTCGCCCTCTACGACCCCGACCGGCACGCGTCGCTCGCCGACGTCTACGGCAACCACGACGCCGCCGTGTGTGCCCTCGGGCACGGCGCCTGGGCGCTCGAGCTCTCCGGTGAGCCCGAGCAGGCAAGCCGGCAGAGCGAGGAGGCCGTGGCGCGGGCGCGGGCGCTCGGCCATCCGTTCAGCGAAGCGCACGCCCTTCTCTACGCCGCCCGTCTCCACCAGTTCCGCGGCGATTGGCGGGACGACCCGTGACCACGCCGAGGCGGGCGCCGTGCTCGCCCGCGAGCAGGGATTCGTCCAGCTCCAGGCGTGGGCAGCCGTGACCGGGGGCTGGGCACTGGCTGAGGCGGGAGACGTCGCAGAAGGGCTGGCGAGGACGCGCGACGGAGTAGCGGCCATTCGCGCGTTGGGCTCGGAGGACTTCAAGACGTACTTCCTCGGCTTGCTGGCCGGAGACGCTCGCGAAGCGGAGGCGAGACCGAGGCCGCCCTCGACGTCATCACGGAGGCGCTGGGTGCCGTGGAGAGGAGCGGCGAGCGCTTCTACGCGGCGGAGCTTCATCGGCAGAGGGGCGAGCTGCTGATCACGACCGGGCACGACCTCGCCGGCGCTGCCCGGTGTTTCGGAACCGCGGCGGAGATCGCGCGACATCAGCGCGCATGGGCCCTCGAGCGCCGTGCTCTCCACGGTCTTGATAAGGTGCGCGATGCCGAGTGACCGTTGTCCAGCTGGGCAGCCCCGGAACTCCCGGAATTCTGACTCTCGGTATGACGACCAACACGATTCAGGTCCGAGGGCGTAGAACGTCGCCCGACTGTCGCGCTCGTCGTAGCGCGTGAGTTGAAGTCGAAGCCTTGGTGCGCCATGCCGACCGCGATCCGGCCGATGCCGGACCAGGGAGTCGAGCCAGGTGCGGGCGCCAGAGAGCACGGTCTTCGACGGCCGGGGGAGGCCGGTTGGGCGAGCGCCGCGACGAGATCCGCCGCTGGTCGAGCATGGGCTATTGATGTCATGCGAACGGTCTCCCGCGGTTGATAGGGTTGCGGCTGCGGGACCGTCACCCGAACCCCAAACAGGCGGCCGCTCTCATGACACTTGTCCGGATGTGATCTGCACGCGCGAAGCAACAGGGTTGCCGTCTCGGCGACCACGGGCGAAGTCCTCGAGCAGGAGCTCGCCCACGACGAGCGGCGCGGTGGAGCGAGTTCTACCTGGCGCTGCGGCCATGCCCGTGACGATCGGGATCGAGACCACCGGCTGCACGCAGTGGTTTCACGCCCTCATGCACCGGCTCTCGGCCACACCGTGCATCGGCGTCGGCGAAGCGGCCAAGAGCCGCGCGATGGTCGTCCCGCGAGACAAAGACCGATCGGCGCGACGCAGGGGCCTTACGAGCGCAGCCCGGCCGGGCTATTGGGACGAGCTGGTGAGCGAACGGCGCCCGCGACGACAAACTGCGGTTTCTGGAACGAAGGTTCCTGCCAGGCACCGCAGTCACGGGCCGTCTAAAGTTGGAAAACCCGCCAAGGCGCTTTTGCCGAAATGGACCCTGGAGAGCGAGGCACGCGGCTTCGAGGGCCCGTCGGGCGGAAGACTCGTCGCCGCCGAACGGGCTGGAGCAAGGCTGCTCGACCGGCTCCCGCCGGCTTGACGCGTGTCCAGCTCGCGCATCAGGGCTTCCATCGCCCCGATGAGGTCCGCGTCGGCCTCGCGCAGGACGCCCGCGTAGTGATCGACCTCGGCGGCGAGCTCCCACGCGGCGCTGCCGGGCCGCGGCCGTCATCGCCCCCGCATCTTGACCGCGACCAGCTTGCCCAGGACCTGCCCGACCCCGTCCGGGTTGCGAGTCCGGCAGCCGCCGCCGCCAGTCCTCCCAGCAGACGGCCCCCACGGCGTCGCGGACGGTGCGGGCGTCGGAGTCGTGCGGGACCTCCGCGGCCCGGGAGCTGCGCGTCGATGCGCGCGCGAGGTCCGCCTTGCGCTCCTCCGATGCCGCGCCGACCCTGGCGCACGCAGCGGCATCTCCGCCGTTGAAGTCGGGTGAGCGTCGGTGCATGCTGAAGGTCCTTATGCCAGTGCTCGTGACCGGCGGCAGCGGTCATTTAGGCGCCAACCTCGTCCGGCGCCTGCTCGACGAGGAGCCGGGCGGTGCGCGCGCTCGAGCGTCGTGAGCGGCCGCGAGGCGTTCGCCGCGCTCGACGTCGAGGTCGTGTCGGGGACCTGCGCGATTACTCCTCAACCCTGGCGGCCGTGCGCGGTGGTGACCGTGTTTACCACTGCGCCGAAGGTCTCGAAGCGCCGACCGTCGGCATCGGGAGATCTACAGAGTGCAACGTGCTTGGCACGCGTCACCTGTTGCGGGCGGCGCTCGACGACCGGCGTGGAGCGCGTGGTCGTAACCGGCTCGTTCAGCGCCGTGGGTCACGACCCACGCGCGGCCCAGCGACGACGGTGATGCCGGTCGATCCCTTCGAGCGCTGCTGCCCTACCAGCGCAGCAAGGTCGCCGTCGAGCACGAGTGCCTGAAGGCGGTGGTCGAGGGGCTCGACGTCGTCGTCGCAACCTCGTGCGCGATAGTCGGTCCGAACGACTTCAAGCCTGTCTCGGATGGGTCAGGCTGCTGCTCGACTTCGCCCGCCGCCGGCTCCGCGCGTACATCCCGGGTGGCTTCGAGTTCGTGGCCACGCGTGACATCGTCGAGGGCCATCGCCTCGCCATGGACAAGGGCCGCACGGGCCACAAGTACATCTTCTCGACGGCCTTCCACACCGTGGACGACCTCATGGGGATGTACGAGCGGGTCACGGGCCGGCCCCGCCGCGGCTGCGGCTGCCGCCGGCGGCGATGACGGCGATCGCCTGGGCGGTCGACGCGGTCGCCCGCGGGGTGGCGCCGGACGCCGAGCCGCGCTTCACGCCCGGCGCCGTCCGACTGCTGCGCATGCAGCGCCGAGCCGACCTCACCAAGGCGCGGACGGAACTCGGATACCGGCCGACGTCGGTCGAGGCAGCGGTCGGCGCGGCGTACAGAAGACTTCCTTCGCCGCGGCGTGCTGGCGCGACGGTGAGTCAACGCCGCTCGCGCGTCACGCGCCGGCCTACTGCCCGGCGGGCTTCCGTGGGTCGGCCACGCGCTGGACCTGCGGCGCGATCCGGTCGGGCTCGTGCGTCGCGGCCACGCCCAGCTCGGCGAGATCTTCTCGCTGCGTCTGGCCGGAACACGCGTCACCGCGCTCGTCGGGCTCGAGGCGCAGGGCGCGTTCTTCGGCGCTCGGAGGACGAGCTCAGCGCCCGCGAGGTTTACCGCTTCACGGTACCGGTCTTCGGCCGCAGCGTGGTGTACGACGCGACTCCCGCGGTGATGGATGAGCAGATGGGATTCCTCTTCCCGGCGCTGCGCGACGACCGGCTCCGACGTACGCGCGCGTCATGCAGCAGCAGGCGGAAGCGTACGTCGAGGGCTGGGGCGACGAGGGTGAGGTCGATCTCCTCGCCGCGCTCAACGAGCTGACCGTGTTCATCGCCAGCCGCTGTCTCGTCGGCGCCGAGTTCCGGCGCCGCCTATCGCGCGAGCTGGCACATCTGTTCCAGGACCTCGAGCACGGAATCAACCTGATATCGCTGGTCAACCCGTATCTGCCGCTGCCCGCCTTCCGCAGGCGCGACCGAGCGCGGGCGTGCATGGCCGAGCTGATCACCACCATCATCGCCGAGCGCCGCGCCGGCGCGGCGCGCCGGCGACGACTTTCTCAGGTGTTGATGGCCGCCCGCTATGCCGACGGGCGCCCGCTGAGCGAGGAGGAGATCGTGGGGCTCCTGATCGCGACCATCTTTGCAGGCCAGCACACCAGCGCGGTCATGGGCGCGTGGACCGGCATCCTCCTCCTCGAGCACCCGCGCTGGCTGCCGGCGGTGCTCGACGAGCAGGCGCAGGTGCTCGGTGGCGGCGAAATTACGCTGGAGGCGCTGCGGCAGCTCGTCGTGCTCGAACGCTGCATCAAGGAGGCCGAGCGCTGCACCCGCCTCTCATCATGCTCATGCGGCGTATCGTGCGCGATTTCGAATACGGTGGTTTCGTGGCGCCCGCCGGCGGCCTGGCCATGGTCTCGCCGGCGGCGGCGCACCGGCTGTCTGCGGTCTTCGCCAATCCCGACCGCTACGACCCCGACCGCTTCGGGCCCGAGCGTCAGGAGGACCGAAGGGCGAAGCACGCGCTCATTGGCTTCGGCGGGGGCCACCACCGCTGCATCGGCTCGACGTTCGCCCAGCAGCAGATCAAGGTCATCTGGTCGGTGCTCTTCGGGCGCTTCGAGCTGAGCTCTGGCCCGGCGCGGCCACCAACCGGACTACTCGACCTTCGTGGCTGGCCCGCGTCCGCCCTGCGTCGTGCGCTACCGGCGCCGCCGCACCCGCGGGCCGGTTGCGCGCCAGCGCCGGCTCGTGAGCCCGCGGTGAGTCCGGCGCGCCCCGTCGTTCGCCGAAGCGCGGCAGCGCCGTCTGAAAGTCCGAGCGGCGGGGCTCGATCCCGACTACTGGTACGCGGTCGAGCACGAGCGCGCGATCCGGCCCGGACAGGTGATGGAGGTCAAGTTCTGGAATCGCTCGATCGCGCTCTTCCGCGGTGAGGACGGCGCGTCTGCGCGCGCTGGAGAACCGATGCGCCCACCGCCAGCTCGCGCTCGCTCGGCACGGTCGACGGGTTGTCGCCTCACGTGCATGTACCACGGCTGGTCCTACGACGAGTCGGGCCAGCCTGGCCGCGATCCCGCACGACCTCTTCGGTCATCCGATGCCGTCGGTCGCGCGTCGCTGCCTATCCGGTGCAGGTCCGCTACGGCCTGGTCTGGATCTTCCCGGGCGATCCGGCGCGCGCCGCCGAGCGTCGGGTCCCCGACATTCCGGAGCTTGAGGGGCTCGGCCGCTGGGCGTGCGTGCCGCTCGATTTCACGGTGGCGCGCCCACCACTCGATGATCGTCGACAACGTCAGCGATTTCACGCACGCGTGGCTCCATCGCAAGTACCAGCCGTTCACGGGTGCGGAGCTCACCCGCTGCGAGACGGTCGGCGACGGCGTCTACGTGAGCTACCGGACCGAGGTCGGGCGCGGAAGGATCTCCCGGCTCTTCGTCGATCGCCACCGCGTCAGACCGACGCCATGGACCTCTGCTACGACTACCCGTACCAATGGTCCAACACCGACGGCAAGATCAAGCACTGGTGCTTTTCCTTCCCATCGACGAGCGCACCACCCGCACGTTCTTCCTCTTCTACTTCGAGTCGCTGCGAATCCCGTTCACGCCGCTGCGCATCCCACGCTACCTGATGACCCTCGTGCTGCGCGCAGCCAACCGTGTCCTGATCGCTCCGCTCCTGCGGCAGGACGGACGGGCGGTGGAGGCTGAGCAGATGGCGTACGAGGCGCACCACGCGCAGCCGGTCCCCGATCTCAATCCCGCGGTCGGGTTGTTCCAGCAGCTCACCATCCGAAAGTGGGAGGAGCACCTCGAACGCGCCAGCCGCCGCATGAGCGGGCGCTCGATCACCTGCTGACGCTCCAGTCGGCGCGCGGCGACTGGGAAGGTGAGATGGTGTGGTGCCCGATGATCACGGCGCAGTACGCGATCGTCCGTCACGCCGTCGGGCGGCCGGTGGACGCTGCAACCCGCGCTGGCCTGCTGCGCTACTTCCAGCACGCGCGCGGGCCGGATGGAGCGTGGGGGCTCCATCTCGAGTCGTCCGGCTACGTGTTCGTTACCACGCTCGTCTACGTTGCCCTGCGGCTGCTCGGCCTCGGCCGCGACGAGGCCGTCGTGACGGACGCGCGCCGCTGGCTGGCGAGCCGGCCGAGCGGCGTCCTGGCGATTCCGTCGTGGGGCAAGCTCTGGCTGGCGCTGCTCGGCCTGTACGGCTGGGCGGGCGTGAATCCGTGCCCGCCCGAGCTCTTCCTGCTGCCACGCTGGCTACCGTTCCACCCGTGGCGCTACTACTGTCACACGCGATACATCTACCTGGCCGCGGCGTATCTCTACGGCGCCCGCGCGCGCGTCGCCCTTGGTGCGCTCACCGCCGAGCTGCGCGACGAGCTGTATGGGGCGTCGTGGCCGGCGCTCGACTTCGCGGCCCACCGTCACGACGTGGCGGCGTCCGATCTCTACGTCCGCCCCGGCGGCGCGCTCCGTGCGGCGTCGGCTGGGCTGCGGGGGTTCGAGCGGCTGACCCCGCGCCGTGGCCGCCGGCGGGCGCTCGATGTGTGCTTCGACCGCATCCTGTACGAACAGCGGGTCACCGACTACCACGCGCTGTCGCCGGTGAACGGTCTCCTCAATTGCCTGGCGATCTGGTCGCGCGACCCGAATCATCCCGACCTCGCGCCGAGCCTCGACGGGCTCGAGCACTGGCGCTGGGAGGATCCCGCCCACGGCGTGCGCTTCACGCGGCGCGCGCTCGAGCGCGTGGGACACGGCGTTCGCGCTGCGCGCCCTCGGCGAGGCGCCGGCCCGGGCGGCGCGGGACGCCGCCGCCGCGCGTCGGGCCTACGCATTCCTCCGCGATGCGCAGATGACCCGCGAGCTGCCGCGGTGGTGGGACGAGGACCGAGACCCGATCATCGGCGGTTGGTGCTTCAGCGACGGTGCCCACCGCTGGCCGGTGAGCGACTGCACCGCCGAGGCGGTGAGTGCGCTCCTGGTGGTGGATGGACGCGCCGAGCTGGCGCCACCGGCCGGCGAGCGATCGCGCCGGCCCGCCTGGCGGCCGGCCGCGGAGTTCATCCTTCGCCGGCAGAATGCGGACGGCGGCTTCGCGACCTACGAGCGCCGCCGCGGCTCTGCCTGGCTCGAGCGCCTGAACCCCTCGGAGATGTTCGGGAGGTGCATGACCGAGCGCTCCTACGTTGAGTGCACGGCCTCGGCGATCGGCGCGCTGGCGCGACTGCGCGCCGCCGAGCGGGCGCTGGCTCGCCGAGGCTCGACGGAGCGATCGAGCGCGGCGCGCGCTTCCTGCGGCGCGCTCAGCGAGCCGACGGTTCGGTGCCGGGGTTCTGGGGGATCAACTTCACGTACGGCGCCTTTCACTTCGTCGAGGGCTGCGCGCCGTGGGCGTCGCCGCTGCCGATCCCGCGTTGTCGCGCGCGGCGGCTGGCTCGTCGCCCACCAGCGCGCCGACGGCGGGTGGGGCGAGCATCACAGCGGCTGCCGCGACGATCTCTACGTCGAGCACCCCGAGAGCCAGCCGGTGATGACGGCGTGGGCGTTGCTGGCGCTGCTCGAGGTGCTGGAGCCCACCGCCGAGCCCGTGCGGCGCGGCATCGAGTGGCTCGTCGCGCGTCAACGCCCGGACGGCGGCTGGCCGCCGGGCGCCGTCAACGGCGTGTTCTTCGGCTCGGCGATGCTCGATTACCGCCTCTACCCCGTCTATTTCCCGCGTGGGCGCTCGCCCGGTGGGCCGCGCGATCACGAGCGGCCTGACCGAGCCGGCGTCACATCGCCGCCATCAGCCGGCCGAGCGCGGTCTTCACTGCCGGCCGCTCGACGGCGGCCACGATCCGATCGAGCGCCGACGAGTTCACCGCCGCGCGCCAGAGCCGCGCGGACCTGAACGAGGCCCGAATGCCCGGCGGCAGCGCGACTCGTAGGTGGCGATCACCGAGCGCTCGTCATACTGGCCGGCAAGCACCGGCGCCAGCGCCTCGGCCGCGAGCACTCCCGAGCGCATGCCCTGCGAGATCCCCTCAGCGGTCGCCGGATGCACCATGCGTCCCGCCTCGCCCACGACGAGACGGCCCGGCGAGCCGAGCCTCCCGATGCGGAACGTGCATGTGATCGGATGGCCCTTGAAGGCGCCGACAGGGGTCGCCCCGCGCAGGCGTGGCGCGTAATGCTTGTCGAGGAAGTCCCGGAAGACGCGGCGGCCGTTGAGCCGGAGCTCAGGGTCCTCGTAGCAGATCCCGATGTTCACCCGCGAATCACTCTCCGGAAACATCCAGCCGTAGCCCGGCGTCACCAGGCGATCGAACACCATCTCGACGTGATGGGCCGTGAACGGCACACCCTCCCACCAGCCCATGATCGCCTGCATGAGTTGCGGCGGCCGCTGATCGACCGTGAATCGCGAGTGGGCGCCGTCGGCCACGATCGTCTGGCGCGCCGCCACCTCGCGCCCGTCGCGCCCGACGAATCCGACCACCCGGCCGCCCTCCTGGCGCAGCTCCGCGACCGGAAAGTCGGGCACGAACCGGACGCCGAGGGCTAGCGCGCGCTCGAGCAGGACGTGATCGAGCGTGCGGCGCCGGCAGACGATGGCCGCCGCCCGGTCGCCGCCCGACAGGTACAGTTCGCGGTCGCCCGGAGTCACCAGGCGCAGACCAGCGACGCGATAAGCGTGCGGCGCGACCTCGTCCCACACGCCCAGCTCGCGCAGCGTGCAGATCCGCGCGGCGATACACCGCTGCCGCATGTCTTGTCGCGCGGGAAGTCGGCGCGGTCCACCAGCACGACGTCACGAACTCCGAGCTGGCCCAGGCGCAACGCGGCGGCGGTGCCCGCTGGGCCGGCGCCGATGATTGCGACCTCCGCGCGGATCACGCCCAGAGCCCGCGGAGCATCTCGCCGGCATAGCGCAGGGCCGCTAGCGACAGGCCGAAGGCGGCGCGGGTCCGCACACCGAGTGGCCTTGGCTCAGGCCGCGTCCGCAGGCCGGCGAGCGTGTACCGCACCACCCACGCGTACTCCCGGGCCATGACCGACATGCGACCTTCTTCGGTAGACAGGAGCGTCATCGAGGCCGCTCGGCCGCGCGGGCTCGACTCCCAGTACCGCAGCAGCCCCTGGCGGAGGTAGACGCGCCTCGGGCGTGCGCGCGACGAACACGGCGTAGAGCGCCTCGGCCAGCGCCATTCGCGTACGCTGCGGGCCGGCCCGCTGGGCCGCGCGTAGTGCCGCAGCGCCGCCGGCACGTCACCGCCGCTGGCCCGCAGGGCATCACGCAGACGGACCGCGTCGCGCGTGCACACGCTGAGACCGGTCGCGGTCAGCGGGTGGCAGCAGCCGGCGGCGTCGCCGACGAGGACGACGCGGTGGCGGGCGACGGCATCGGGCACGACGGAGTAGCTCGCCGAGGCGAGCCCGCGCCGGGCGTCCATCGCCTGCCGCACGTCCTCGCGCAGGAGTGGAGGCAGCGCGGCCAGGTACGCGAGATCACGCGTGGCGACGTCCACCCCGTGCGGGTTGTCCGGGACGTCGAACATCACGCGCACGCTGTCGGGACCGATTTGATAGGCGAGCGCCGGGGCCGGGCCATCGATGAACACGGTGCCGAAGCCGGGATGCGGCAGCCGACCGCCCGGCAGCACGAAGCCCAGCATCGAGGAGAGCCGCCGCCGGCGGCAGCCGATGCCGGCCAGCCGCCGCGTGCTCGAGGCGGCGCCGTCGGCGGCGACCACTAGCCGGGCGTTCAGCTGCGTGTAGTCGCCCCGGCGCGAGATGGTGACGCTGACCGCCTCCGGCGCACCCTGGCGTACGGCCACGACGCGCGCGCCGTCCCACACCGTGACGTGAGGAGGCGAGCAACGGCGGCACGAAGGGTCGACGCGATGACGGCGTGCTCCATCGCGAATCCGGTTAGGCGCAACGTGCCTAAGGATGCGTAGGGCAAGCGATAGGACTGCCCGTCGCCGACGACTGCAAAGCCGAGCACTGGCGCGCCGCCGGCCGCTTCCAGGGAGCCGAGGAGGCCGAGCTCGGCCAAGTTGGCCGCGCCCGGCGGGTGGATCAGCTCGCCGGCCAAGCGCTTGCTACTGTCGAGCCCGGGCTCGACGACGAGCGTGCGGAGGCCGAGGCGGTCCAGCGCGGCGGCCACCGAGCCTCCGGCCATGCCGCCACCGGCGATGATGACGTCGAACGCCTGCGGATCCCCACGTCAATAGACTCCGGGAAGGATCCGCCAGGGGACCTTCCGGCAATACGCGTTCCAGTCCGCACCGTACTTCTCGCGGCAGACTGCATTGTCGCGCCGCTCGCGATGAAGGAGCAAGATCGTCATGTAGACGACATAGAAGTAGGGGCAGCGGATGACGGAAACCGGTCGGCAGGCACCACGCGAGCGCCATCAGCAGGTCGCCGAGATAGTTCACGTGGCGGGCGATGCCCCACCAACCGGAGGTCAAGAGCAGCGAGCCGGCGGTGGTGCGGATGATACTCCGGAGCCCGCCCCACAACGGTGCCTCGGGGTCACGGCGGAATCGATGCTTCTGGATGTTGGACGCGCGGAAGAGGACGTAGCCGGCCAGATTGAGGGCCACGATGCCGGCGGTGGCCGCCGGGGACAGCGCGGGCGCGTGATCCACAAGGTAGTAGGCCTGGAGGGTGTAGGTGAACGGCACCCATACGAGATCGCCCCAGGCGAGCATCCAGCCGAAAGCGCTCATACTTGATGTCCCAGGTCGTGGAGGATCGCTTCCTCATGGAAGAAGTAGTCGGCGACGTAAAGGGAACTGGAACGCGTTGACCAGCAGCATCGCGAGCGTCACCGTGCCGTGTCGCTGGTGCCGCGCGGCGGCGAACGACAGGTTGAACACGACCCAGAGGATGAGGCCGGGCCGGCTCTCGCAGAAGAACTTTAGATCGAACCCGCCCACGCGAGGGTTCAGCGTCGTCCCCACGAAGTAGTCGCGAATCGGATCACCGGTCGTCGAGCCGGCGCGGCGGCCTTGCGCGCACAGCGCGGCGGCCAGGGCGAACGCGACCAGGTTCACGGTGGTGAGGAGCGGCCCGAACTCGTCGTAGGCCGCGGTGGGTGACAGCACCCGGCGGCGACGGCGGCGGCCACGAGAGGCGAGGGTGACCCAGAACGAGGACCACCCGTTGGAGCTGATAGGCGAAGCGCGAGCCGTCGTCGAGGGGCATGCCCTGCCGGACCTGTCCGGGCGCCCACACCTGCAAGAGGACCTGGAGGACGACCCAGCCGCCGCAGAGGGCCAGGCGCCTGCAGCGTCGGTGCTGGCAACACGGGCGGTGGTCGTGCAGGTCGGCCGCCGATCGGGGCAGTGCGAGCGCACCACCAAAGTCGCGTAGGCAGAGATAGAAGTAGTTACGTGAGCGGCGGCAGGCACCCCATCAGTACGAGGACCCAGCGTCCGCCGGCTTGCCATCAGATCTTGCCCCGGCGGAGTTCCCGAAACCGTCAGCCGGCCATACGTCCAGATCGTCCGGGCGATGGTCTGGAGCTCGAAGGCGATCACCGCATCGCCCAGCGCGAGACGGCAGCGCCGACGGAATCGCGCCGCGGCCATATTCGAGGCATCCAAGTGTCCTCGCTGAGCCTGACACCCTTGGCCTCGCCGCGCCGCAGGACAGCCGCGTCGCCGGGACGGAAGGCGCGGCGCTCAGCGAAGTCCGCCTCGGTGTACGTCCACATCTCGCCGGCCAGCATGAAGTCGTGGATCTCGATCCTATAACGACCGGAGAACCCTTCGCTGCCCCACCGGCGTGCCGAAGATCAAGCACATACTCGGAGAGCGAGCCGTGAAGCACGGTCATGATGCCCGTCACGCCACCGGCAAGGCTCATCATCCAGTTCGGACGGGTCTCGATGTGGCCCGGTAGAGCCGGGCGAGCTCGTCGGTGACGCGCCGCACCATCTCGCCGTGAGGCAAGCCGACAGCGCCCCGGGCGATTGCATGGAGAATGTCCGGCTGGAACAGCGGAGCCACTCTGGGGCGCCACCACCTGGCTCCCGTTCTACCGTTCGGCTGGAGCCCGGTCAAGGCTGGTTACCTTTCCGGCCTCGGGGTCCTCGCCTTCTCTTGCAAGTTCCACGGGCCGCTCGGCATGAACGGCCAGTTGCGGGCCGGCGACAGCGCGCCCACTGGCGCACGCTAGCCCGCTGCCTCGCTCGGACCCAGTTCGGCGTGGGCGACGATGCGGAGCCAAAGTCTTATCTCCGAACGCCACACCCGAATCTCGCGCGTTAGACTCTGAGGTGGTGGAGTTGTAGGAAAACGGCAGTTACCGATAACAATCACCGCCCCAAAGCGGTGGAGTCCGGCGCGGTGATTCCGCGCAGGCGCGCATAAGGATGATGTGAGGGAACGCGGTGGGTGACAGCGGAGACAAGGCTTCCTGGACGCGGTCGCCAGCCGCCTTCCTGCGGCGACGGCTGCATAGCCGCCGTCTGCGCGTCGCCGCCGTGCGCGGGCTCAAGGTCATCTCGGCCGGGGCCGGCGACGGCCTGCAGATGGACTTCGATCACGCCGCGAGCCTGCTTCGCGCATGTCCCGCCGTGGCTGGCCGCACACACCAGCGGGCTCGCGGCCGCGCCCGCCCGCCGCCCGAGCCGCCACGCGTGCCGTCGCTGTCCATCGTCGTCATGGTCGTCGGGCTCGCGCGGCGACGTCCAGCCGTTCATTCCGATCGGCCGCCGGCTGGCGGAGCGGCACCGCGTGCGCATCGCGACCCACCGCGAGTTCCGGCCCATGGTCGAGCGTGCCGGACTGGAGTTCTATCCGCTCGCGGGCAATCCGCACGAGATGATGGAGTACATCGTCAAGACGGGTGGCAGCATCGTTCCGACCCGCCTCGATCAGATCTGGGAGGACGTGCCGAAGAAGCGGGCGATGATCGCCGAGATCCTCGCGTCCACCTGGCGGGCCTGTACGGAGGCGGATCCCGAGCAGCCCGGCGCGCGGCCCTTCCGGGCCGACGCCATCGTCGCCAACCCACCAAGCTACGGCACATTCACTGCGCCGAGGCGCTGCACATCCCGCTGCACATGATCTTCACCATGCCGTGGAGCGCCACGTGCGCCTTCCGCACCCGTTCGCCCAGATCGATCCCAGCACGCATCGCCCGGTGGAGAACTTCTTCTCCTACGGGATCATCGACCTGCTCGTCTGGGCCGGCATCGGCGACCTGGTGGACGCGTTCCGCACGGAGACCCTGAGGCCTCCGCCCATCGCGCTCACCGACGGCGCCGCGCTGCTCGAGGACCACGAGGTGCCCTTCACCTACTTGTGGCCGGCCAGCCTGGTGCCCAAGCCGCAGGACTGGGGCCCGCACATCGATCTGGCGAACTTCATCGAGTACGAGCAGGCCCACGCCTACGAGCCGCCGCAGGCCCTGCTCGACTTCCTCGCTGCCGGCGAGGCGCCGATCTACGTCGGGTTCGGTTCGGTCGTGGCCGAGGACCCCGCCGCCCTCACCCGCACCATCTTCGCGGCGCTCGACAAGGCGGGCGCGCGCGGCATCGTGTCCGAGGGTTGGGCGCACCTGGGCGGTGAGCGCGCCCCCGCCGAACGTCTATGTGATCGGCGACTGTCCGCACGACTGGTTGTTCGCGCGCTGCCGGGCCGTCTGCCATCACGGCGGTGCCGGGACGACGGCCGCGGGCCTGCGCGCCGGGCTGCCGACGGTCGTGGTGCCGTTCTTCGGCGATCAGTTCTTCTGGGGGCGCATCGTCGCGGATGCGGGCGCCGGGCCAGAGCCGATTCCGATCCGCCGGCTCGACAGCGAGCGTCTCACCGCGGCCTTCGACGCCTGCCGACGCCCGCAGATCCGCGAGCGGGCGAGCGAGCTCGGCGCCCGACTGCGAGCGACCGACGGCGTGGAGCTCGCCGTGCAATCGATAGAGCGTCACCTTCCGGCGCCCGCCATGTGCTTGCTCGCACGACCCCGACCACCTGGCCGTCCTCTACTGCGACACGTGCGGTGTCCGCCTCTGCGGGGACTGCGGTCGCACGGCACACTCGGGGCACGTGGTCCACCCCTACCGCTATGTCGACTGGGGCGGGCGTCCGCCACACGGACTCGCTGGCCGAGCTGGGCGAGCTGATGGGTGACGCCGCACAGGCCTGGCAGGCGGGACTGGCCGAGCTCCTGCCGAGCGTGAAACCGTGGCACGACGGGGTCGTCTTCAGCGACGGCGGCGAGCCGCCGAGCGCCGACAGCGGCAGGCCGGTCCGCAAGCTTCGACGCTGGCTCGCCTCCGGCGAAGCTGGACGCACCCACCCGCTCACTCGGAGCCGGCCTCGACAGGGTCGCGACTCCTGGGTCCGACTTCACCGCGGCCAGCGGACTCCGCGAGGACGTGGCTGAGACCCGTCGCAGCGGGCGAAGCGTGAAGGCTGTCACGGCGATCGTCAGGGCGAGCAGCTCGCCGAAGATGAAGCCCCAGCGCTGGGCACGATCCGCCCGACGCTCCGTCCACAGGGCGGGGCGCGAGCGCGGCGCAGAGAGGAGAGCGTGATCCCCATGAGGTAGGCGCTGGGGAACGCCGAGCGCCCAGGCCGGGAACCACCAGACTTGACCCTTGCGGAACCGGGCCACGCCGAAATGGCGGTTGCACGCAGACCAGAGAAAGTCCCAGGTCACGGTGAGGAAGAAGAACATCGCGAGCAGGTCCGCCTCACGTTCCCAGAGAGCCGCCGTAGAACACGGGGCGTGCAGGAAGAGGAGAATGCACGTCACCAGGCAGAGGTGGTATCCCGTGACTGGCTTTCGAACCAGCGGCGGACGCACGGGGCTGTCCCAGCGCCAGGTGGGCAGCTTCTCGGCCCAGCCGTGAGGGCCCTCGATCTGGATCTCGAGGTGTGCGAGGATGAGTGCGGCGCAGAGGAAGTAAACGCTCCCACCGGCAAGGGTCCACGAGGCGGCTCCCGTGTTCACGCCGACCATTAGCGCCTGCACCATCGTCCCGCTCCTCCGGCCTTGAGCTGACGGCCCGCGTTTTCGCCGCCCACTGGCGGCTGGGGGGGCGACCACCCAGGTCGTCAAGCCAGATGAGCCCGGCTCGGCACCGGACCATTGTTCCGCCTTACCGCCCTTTTCTTCTCGCCCTTTCCTGGTGGCGGCGATCGAGCGCGCCTTTGGCGCCGTGGCCTGCCCAACGCGCTGGATCCTCCTTCCGCTCGCTCATGATCGCCTCCTGCCAACACGACGATCTCCGGGCGCCTTCCGCCGGTGCTGATCGATGCCGAAGCGGCCGGCCGCGGGCATCAGGAGATGCATCGTCGACGGAGGCGCCATGGCGCAGCGTCTTCGTGGGCCGGTTCCGGGGCCTTGGCGGCCAGAGCACAATGCCGACCGTGAGCGGACGCTCTATGTCATCCGCAACAGCCGGCCACGCGACGGCCCGGATTTCAACCCCGCCTACATCCCGCTCCAGTTCAACGCCCGCACAAAGATTCTGGACCGACACCCACTTCACGTGCGCCCTCTTCGAGACCGGCTGCCGGACAGGGCTGCGCAGGCTACCCCTGGGAGCAGGCGCCGCCGGACGACGCGCCACGACCGACGACGCGATCCTGCCCAGTTCGAGCGAGCACCTAGACTCGGTCAGGTGCGCTCCGGCCGATGAACCGCGCGGAGCTTCAACCCCGACCTCGCTCATCAGCGTGCCCCTGAGTCGCCGCGGCCAGCCTCGGCGGAAAGGCGGTCCGGACCGGCCGCGCCGCAGTGCGCGGCCGGCGCAACGGTGACGCACCGGCCACCGTCTCGCGGCTGACCTAGGGGTGGCTGCGACGGTCCTGGCGCCGGTTGCCGGGCGGCGGGGATCCGGCCGCGATCGCGTGAGCCAGCAGGTGAGCATCGCCCTGGCGCGCGGGCGGTCACCTCTCACCGTCAGCGGGGCAGATCCGTAGCCGCCGTCCGTCCACGATGCTCTGAAGCTCGGCGCTGGCGTCGGGCCAGCGCTTGGCCGAGATGTACAACCGCGCAAGCTCGATGCGGCCGCCGGTCAAACGCGGATCGATCTCCAGCGCGCGCTTGAAGAACCCTTCGGCCTTCGCCTTGTCACCGCCCATCATGGCCGGCAGGTCGGCAGCCAGGCCGCCAGCCAGGACGAGTCCCGCCACGTTGGACGGGTTCAGCTTCAGCACGGTGTCGGACTCTTCACGGATCCGTGCTGACCAGGGCCAGGGCGCGCATCGCGCCTCTGATCTCAGCGGTGCGGCCGGCGTTGATGGCCAGCCACAGGTGCGCCTGATCGTTGCGCAGTGCCAGCGCGACGGCGCCCGCGCGGCCGGTCTCATGCCGCGCTCGTAGGCGGTGACCCGTTCGGCTTCGGTCCGGGCGCGGGGTGTCGCCGATGAGGAACCACACGCGCGACAACTCGATCAGCGTCTCGGGGGTGGGATCGGTGGTCACCGCCGCCTCGCGCTGCGCCCGCGCCTGATCGATCCGAGCCGGATCCTCGGTGCCAGGCACTCAGCAATGCACGGGCGGCGATGAGCGCTCCTCGGCGGCGATCGCCCGGCAGATGCCGCGACTTCGCCGACAGCATCAGCAGGCGAGCGCGCGGCCGCTGAGGGGCATTGCCCTTGACTCTAGCACCCCGGCCTACTTGATCACCATCGTCACGGGCCGCCCGAAAGTTGAAAACCCGCCGTTACGCCTTTCGACTGTCGCCGCAAGGGTTCACCGCCGGCGCGTAAGGCCGCCTCGGCGCTCGTGCGCGGCGAGCTTCACCAGCAGCGGGCGAGGTCGCGCAGGATCGCGGTGATCTCGGCTGAGCCGACCGCCCGCGGCGCGCCACTGAAGCCGCGGCTGCTTCAGCGTGCCCTCGAGCAGCGACGGGATATCCCGCTCGCCGTAGCCGAGCGCGCCGAGGCCGTTGGGAACGCCGACGTCGCGCATGAGCGCGAGCAGGCGCGTGGGGCAGCGCCTCGCGCGCCTCGCGCTCGGAGAGCCCGGCGATCGGGACGCCCATCAGCTCCGCCGCGCGCAGGTGCCGCTCCGGCGAGGTGGCGTAGGTGAACCGGAAGGTGGCGGGCGCGGTCGACGATGACCGAGATGCCGTGCGGGACGAGCGCGTGGCTGGTGCGATAGCCGCTCGGCACGTAGTCGCGGACGAGGCCGGCGATCGGATAGGCGAGCGCGTGCGGGATGTGCACGCCCGCGTTGCCGAAGCCGACGCCCGCGTAGTTGGCGGCCAGCGCCAGGTGCAGGCGCGCCTCGAGGTCGAGCCCGCTCAGGACGCCGCGGCGCAGGTACTTGCCGACGTACTCGATGGCCTTCTCGCACCAGATGTCGCTCGCCGGGTTGGCGCCGATGTAGGCCGGACGGTCGGGCGGATGGTGCTTCGCCCGCGCGTTGTACGGGCGCGTCGTGTAGGACTCGATCGCGTGCGTCAGGATGTCGCAGCCCGCCGCGGCCGTCACCTCCGGCGGCGCGGTGAGCGTGTTGAGCGGGTCGACGATCCCGAGCGCCGGGCGCAGCAGACGGTGTGAGACGCCGGCCTTCACGTGGTGAGTCGAGGACGTGGGTCGACCGCCACCGCGGTCGTCTCGCTGCCGGTTCCCGCCGTCGTCGGGACGGCGATCAGCGGCTTGAGCGGGCCCGGCACCGGCCGGCCCTGTCCGACCGGCTGGTTGATGTAGTCCAGCAGCGGCGCCGGGTAGGTCGTCAGGAGATTGACCGCCTTGCACGTGTCGAGGGCGCTGCCGCCGCCGACGGCGATGAGCCCGTCGAGCTCGCGCTGGCGCGCGTACTCGGCGGCTTCCTCCATCGACCGGTCGGTCGGCTCGATCTCGACGCCGTCGTAGACGTCGGCCTTGATGCCCTCTTCCTCCAGGAGCAGGCGGATGCGGTCGGGAAGCCCGAGCTCGCCGATGTGACGGTCGGTCACGATCAGGACGCGCTTGAGTCCGAGCCGGCGGACGTCGTAGGCGATCTCGTCCGTGGCGCCGAGTCCGAACTTGATCGGCGAGGCCTCCATCACGAACACCGTCTCGGTCGGTAAGGTCACGCCCTTCATCTCGGTTCTTCTCCTGCCGCGATTATAATCGTCCCGGTGAGTCGATCGCCGCTCTCCGTCCCCGAGCCCTCACCGGGCACGAAGTTCGGGGCGCTCCACCATCGCGACTACCGACGCTACTTCCTCCTGGTGCTCCTCAGCGCGACGGCCGACAACATCGAGCACGTCATCAGCTACTGGGTCATCTTCCAGGCGTTCCACTCGCCCACGCTCGCGGGCTTCGCGGTCATCAGCCACTGGGTGCCCTTCCTGCTCTTCTCGGTCTACGCGGGCGCCCTCGCCGACCGCTTCGACTGCCGCAAGCTGATCCAGATCTCGCGGGGATTGTTCGCGCTGGCCTCCCTGTCCTGGGCGGTGCTGTTCCTCACCGGAATGCTCCGCATCTGGCACCGCGGCGGTTATCCTGCTTGATTCACGGCAGCGCCGGTGTGATCAGGGCGGCGGCCTCGCAGCTGATCATCCACGACATCGTCGGGCCCGAGCGGCTGCCGAGCGCCATCCGCCTCAACGCCACGAGCCGCTACCTGGCCATTCTGCTCGGACCCGCCGTCGGCGGCGGGATGATGCTGCTGCTCGGCCCGGGCACGGGACTCCTCGTCAACGTCCTGCTCTACGTCCCGTTCACGCTCTTCTGCTGCGCATCCCGTACACGGGCCACCTGCGAGACTCGAACAGGCGGCGGGCGCCGCGCTTTCGCCTCGCCGACATCCCGCGCCTGCTCGCCGAGGCGCGCGCCGACGCGCGCGCATCACCACGATGATCGTGCTGGGCGGGGCCACGTCGTTCCTGGTCGGCAACGCATTCCAGGCTCAGATGCCGGAGTACGCCCACTATCTCGGCACCGACGAGGCGGGCACCTGGTACAGCGTGCTGCTCGCCGCCAACGCCGTTGGCGCCATCATCGGCGCGGTGCTCCTGGAGAGCGCGACCTCCATCCGGCTGAGCGCGCGCACGGCGATCGCCTGCGCCGCGGTCTGGGGCGTGCTGATGGCGCTCTTTCCGGCGGCGCAGAGCTACCCGGCGGCGGTGACCATCCTCGTGCTGGCGGGCACCTTCAACATCGCGTTCACGTCGATGGCGCAGACGATCGTCCAGCTCCTGGCCCCGCCGAATCTCCGCGGCAGCATGGTGGGGCTCTTCAACACCTCGATGCTCGGCCTGCGCGCGGGCAGCGGTCTGACCGTCGGCGTCCTCGGCGCCGTGATCGGCGTGCAGTGGTCGCTGGCGCTCAGCGCCGTCGGCGGTCGTGCTGGTCGCGCTCGGCTTGCTCGTCGCCGATCGGCGAGCGCGGCCGCGGCCGGGCCTCTCGGCCTAGCCGCGGTCCCCGCTCGGGCGCGCGTCACGCCCCCACGGTGGCCTTGATGCTCTTGCAGGTGCTCGTCGATGTGATTGAGCAGGATCCCGCCTACGATCTGCTCGCCGCTCATCGGCGGCATGCCCGTGAGGACGGTTCCGCTCTTGGTGAGGTCGGCGTCGCTGAATCCCCGGAGCATCGCGGCCGCCGCGGCGGCGCGCTGCTTGTGCAGCGCGACGGTTTCGGCCTTGGTGGCGCTCGCGTGCTCCTTGGCGTGCTTCGCGTTCATGTCGTGGAGCATGTCCATCGTGAAGTTGGTGGCCTGCCCGGACGCGACGGTCTTGATGATCCCGACGATCGCCTCGTGGGCTCCGGCCAGGTGGTGTGCGACCACGCCGACCGTCCACTTCTCCGACGCCGTCGTCTTCTTCCAGTCGGCGTCGGTCAGGCGCTCGAGCACCGCGGTCGCTTCCTGGGCCTTCGCCTCGAACTGCTTCGCCAGCGCTTCGGCCTTGGCTGCCATGGGGTCCTCCTTCGTGACGGTGGTTCGCCGGTTCGGCGTCGTCGGTTTGATGATAGCCTGCCGCTCAAGCTCCGTCATGCCCGTGCGCGTCGGTGCTGGAGGGTGAGTGCGATGCAGGTCTACGCGTTCGACCTGATGCCGTGGCCGCACCTCGCAGACGCCGTCGTACTACCCCGACTCGAACCGGCTCTTCGATCCCGCACGCGGCCGGCAGGTCTACGACGAGCACTTCCGACAGATGGAGCTGCTACGAAGAGTGCGGCTACGACGCGATCTGCATCAACGAGCACCACGCCAAGCCCTACGGGCTGCATGCCCTCGCCCAACCTGATCGCCGCGGTGCTGACGCAGCGGACGAAGACGATCAAGATCGGGATCTTCGGCAACCTCGCCGCGCTCCACGCCAATCCGGTCCGGCTGGCCGAGGAAGTCGCGATGCTCGACGTCATGTCGGGCGGCGCATCATCTCCGGGCTTCGTCCGCGGCGTGCCGCAGGAGTTCCTCGCGCTACAGCGTGCCGCTCGCCGACGCGCGCGCACCGGCTGACCGAGGCGTGGGATCTGATCGTGAAGGCGTGGACAGAGCGCACGAGCCCTTCGAGTGGCGCGGCAAGTACTTCGACTACGACCGGGTCTCCATCTGGCCGCGGCCGCTCCAGCAGCCGCACCCGCCCATCATCCTGCCCGCCGACAGCGACGAGGGGCTCGAGATCGCCGCCAGCCGCCGCGTGCCGACCGGCTCCGCCTACCGGTCGAGCCGGCCGGGTCGCGCACCGTCTTCGAGCGGTACCGCGAGCTCGCCGCCAGGCACGGCTGGACGCCCGGGCCCGAGCACTGTCACCTGCGTGCGCCACGTGTACGTGGCGGAGACGAACGCAGCGGGCCCGCGAGGAGGCCGAGCCGCACATCGACTATTTCTGGCAGAAGCTTCTCAGCTACCACCGCGGCTCCATGGCGCTCATGGGCCAGTCGGCGCCGCCGCGGCCGGCGCGGATCGAGAAGGCCGAGGACGTGCCGCTTCTACGAGCTCGACTTCGACCCTCTGCCAGAGGGAAGGCCTGACGATCATCGGCGATCCCGACTACGTCGTCCGCGAGATTCAGGCCCAGGCTCGCGAGCTGGGCGTCGGGGTGCTCGTGGGGCTCTTCCAGTTCGGCTCCCTGCCCCACGCGCTCGCGCAGAAGAACATCCGGCTCTTCGGCGAGAAGGTGCTGCCCGCGCTCAAGCGCGCCTGAGCGGGGACGACCCCGACTTGGCAAAATGGGAAATCGACTATAGGCTCCGCGCGACCGCCAGGAAATTCGGCGTCCACAAAGAGACAGGCACGGTCATGAGCTCGGGGCAAGCGGGGAGGCGATCTACGAGCGCAATGGCGAGCGGGGCCAGGCATGAGCGGCTCGCCCGCGCCGCGTGTCGACGACGCCCGGTGGGACGCGGGCGACCTCGGCTGCGGCGACCTCGTGCTCGAGCTTCGCCAGCGCCTGGAGGCGATGCAGCCCGGCCAGGTGCTGACCCTCACCGCCCGCGATCCGGGCGCCGCGCCGACATTCCGGCCTGGTGCCGCATGACCGGTCACGCGCTGATCGCAGCGCAGCATCCCGTGTACCAGATCCGTCGAAAGGAGAACTGAGCCATGGCGAACCGATTCTGTGTCAGCCTCACGCACGCGAAGGACAACCAGGACAAGGCGACGGTGGCCTTCGTCGTCGCCAACGCGGCGGTCGGCTCGGGCAAGGAGACGCTCGTGCTTCCTGAGCGTCGAGGGCGTCCGCCTCGCGCAGAAGGGCTACGCGGACGACATCCGCGAGGAGGGGTTCGCGCCGCTGCGCGAGCTGATGGACAACTTCGCGAAGGCGGGCGGCTCCATCTACGTCTGCTCGCCGTGCTTCAAGAAGCGCAAGCTCGACGAGAACAACCTGGTGGCCGGTGCCGCCATCGTCGGCGGCGCGAAGCTCGTCGAGTTCCTGTCCGAGGGAGCCCCTCCGTCAGCTACTGAGGTCCGATGGAGCCCGTTGACAGAGCCCACTCGACCGAAGGGAGCGACCGATGGCCACGCCGTCCTCGAAAGAAGCGCTCGTCGCCGAGCTCGATCGCGTCGTCCGCGAGACCCTGACGTACTTCGACGGCGCCGGCCGGTGACCGCCGCGCGTGTCGACCGGTGGCACGCGCGCGACGTCCTCATGCACTTCATCTATTTCCACGACGCGACCGCCTGGGGCCTGCAATCCCGCGGCGCTCGGCGGTCAGCCCTGGCCCGCTGCCGACGGATGCCGACGGGATCAACGAGGTGTGCCGGCGGCTGCACGAGCACGAAAGCTTCGACGAGCTGCTGACCCAGCTCCGTCAGGCGCACGCCCGGCTGCGCGCACGCCGCGCGCAACGCGCCCGACGTCGACAAGCCGTGCTTTCGTCGCCCCAACGGTGAGCTGGTGACCGGCCGGCAGCGGCTGGAGGTGCTCGCCCGTCACTGGGCCGAGCACGTGCGGGAGCTTCAGGCGGCGGCGAAGTCCACGGCGTGATCCGCCTGCTCGCGAGCGTCATCGCCGTGGCGCCGGCGGCGGCGCGACCACGGCGGCCCGCTCCGGGACGCGCCGATGAGTCCGCTGACGGCGGCGATCGTGTTCGCCGGGCTCGCGCTGCTGGTCGGCGCGATCGTGCTGGTGGTGATCCGCGTGCTGACAAAACCGCGCTAGCCGCGGGGCCGTTTCGACCCGCGCCGTGCTAGGATCGAGGCACCATGACCCACAAGGGAATGAAGTTCGGAATCTTCCTGGCGCCGTTTCACCGGATCGGCGAGAACCCCACGCTGGCCCTCAACCGCGACATGGAGCTGATCGAGTGGCTCGACTACCTCGGCTACGACGAGGTGTGGGTCGGCGAGCATCACTCGGCGGGCTGGGAGCTGATCGCGTCGCCCGAGATCTTCATCGCCGCCGCCGCCGAGCGCACGCGCCACATCATGCTCGGCTCGGGCGTGACGAGCCTGCCGTATCACCACCCGCTCCTGGTGGCGCAGCGCTTCGTGCAGCTCGACCACATGACGCGCGGGCCGCTCGATGCTCGGCTGCGGACCGGGCGCGCTCGTCTCCGACGCCTACATGCTCGGCATCGAGCCGGTGACCCAGCGCCCGCGGATGGACGAGGCGCTCGACGCGATCATGCTGCTGCTCCGCTGCGAGGAGCCGGTGACGATGAAGACCGACTGGTTCGAGCTGCGGCAGGCGCGCCTGCACCTGGCGCCGTACACCGAGCCGCACTTCCCGATCGCCGTGGCCAGCGTGATGACGCCGTCCGGCGTGGTCGCCGCGGGCCGTCACGGGCTCGGCGTGCTCTCGCTGGGCGCCGGGCTGCCCGGCGGGCCGGAGGCGCTGGCCAACCAGTGGAAGATCGCCGAGGAGACCGCCGCCAAGCACGGCAAGCGCATGGACCGAAAGAAGTGGCGGCTCGTCGTCAACGTCCACGTGGCCGGAGGACGACGAGGAGGCGCTGCGCCAGGTCAAGCGCGCCGAGCGGCACGAGACGATCACCTACTTCGAGGAGACGCTCGGCCGGCCGCCGGGCCGCTCCGGACGATCCGCTGACCGAGGGCGTGAAGATGGGCACCACGCTCGTCGGCTCGGTCGACACGGTGGTGCGCGGGATCCGAGCACCTCGCAGACGCTGAGCGACGGCGGCTTCGGCGGCCTGCTCTTCCGCGCCCACGAGTGGGCGACGCGCGAGCAGACGCTGCGGTCCTACGAGCTGTTCGCGCGCTACGTCATGCCGCAGCTTCCAGGGCTCGACCGTCGACGACGCGCGGCTCGAACGAGTGGGCGCGCGGCAACCGCAAGACGATCTTCAGCCCGAACGTCGAGGCGCATCCAGCGCGCCTTCACCGAGCGCGGCCGACGAGGTTCCGGCCGAGTTCAAACAGCGCACGTCGGGCGCGCGCGACGAGGATCCGGCGGCCAGCTGGCGCACCCGGTTCTCGATCGGTGGGACGGTCTTGATGTACCGCGCGATCGCGAGCGCGTCGGCGTCCGTGAGGTCCTTGAACCCGGCCGACGTGCCCATGATGACCGCTCGCATCAGCGAGAACGCCTCCGGCCCCGACGGCTTCCACCCGTCTTCAGGAAGCGAGCGATCTGAGCCTTCGGACCAGCGGCCGATCCCCGTCTCGAGGTGCGGCGGTGATGTTGGAGGACAGGCTGCCCTCCGGCCCGGACCGCCCGCCGATGAACTTCGCGTCGTCCGGCGAGCCGTCGAACCGCCGGGGCGTGTGGCAGTCGGCGCAATGCGCCGCTCCGCCGGCGAGATACTGCTCCCCGCGCCAGCCCCTCTCGCGGCGCGCGCCTTCGGGGCGGTCGGAACGGTCAGGGCCGGGACGGGAATCCTCAGGGATCGCGGCGGGACGGTCGCTCGAGACCGGCTTCACGCTCTTCAGGTAGGCGACCAGCGCCTCCGTCTCGTCGTCCGCGATGTTCGCGAGGTACTTGTACGGGTGGATCGGAAACAGCCGCGAGCCGTCGGGCGCTCTCCCGGCGGATCGCGCTCGCCACCTGCGCGTCGGTCCACTTCCCGATCCCCGTCTCCGCGTCGGGCGTGATGTTGCGCGAGTAGACGGTGCCGATCAGCAGCTCGAATTTCTGACCGCCGGCATTCAGCCCGACCGCGTCCGGCGGCGTATGGCAGCCGCATCCGCCGGCGGTCGCGAACACATACTTCGCCGCGCGCGAGAGCTCCGGGCTCGGGTCGGCCGCCGGCGCGGCCGCCGGCCAGAGACTCAGCGCGAATGCCGCGAGCATCAGCGCCGACGCGCCGGATGCTCATCGAGCGGCGCACGGCGTGGGCCTTGAGCGCCGGCAGCACCTTGCTGCCGAACCGGTGCACCTGCTCCATGAACATCTCCTGCGGCATGGCGCCGCGGTTCATGTTCACGAGCACGGTGGCGGCGCCGGCGTGGTCGGCGGCCGCGGTGATCCGCTCGATCACCTCGTCGCGCGTGCCCCAGGGCATGTGCTCGGCCTCGCGCTCGACGTCGGCCATGGTCATGTCGCGGTAGCGCTCGCGGGCGCCCGAGACCGCGGGCAGGTTCTCGGGCCGCAGGTAGTCGAAGGACGACGAGCTCAGGTAGCCGGCGTCGCGCTGCAGAGCTGCGTCTCCGTGATGTTGCCGTGGCTGAAGAGCGTCTGGTTGAAGTAGAGCAGATAGGGTCCGGCCTCGCTGCACCGCCTGGGCCTTGCTGTCGGCGACGTACGCGCTGGCCTGGATGATCAGGTGGTCCGGCGTGAGCCGGTGGCCGTGCTGGCCGAGGCAGCGGCGCGTAGTAGCGGATGATGTCCTCGCGCAGTCCGCGCAGCGGCAGCCAGGCCGGGCGTGATCGGGATGTTGTGGCGCCCCGCCCACTCGATCGTCTCCTTGCTGCCGGTGACCGGCACCCAGACCGGCGGGTGCGGCTGCTGGACCGGGCGCGGCCAGATGGCGACGTCGTCGATACGACCAGAACCGCCCCTCGTACGAGAAGACCTCCTCGGTCCACGCCCGGCTAGATGATCTCCCAGGCCTCCTCGAAGCGGGCCCGCGAATCGGCGCAGCGGCACGCTGTAGACGTTGTGCTCGCGCGGAATGCCGCGCGCGAAGCCGGAGACGATGCGCCCGTTCGACATGCAGTCGAGCATCGCCAGCTCCTCGGCCAGCCGGAGCGGATCGTGGAGCGGCAGCAGGTTGCCGTACATGAGGAGCTTGAGCCGCTGCGTCCGCTGCGCGGCGGCCGGCGGCCAGCAGGTTGGGCGAGTTCATGAGTCCGTAGGGCGAGGTGTGGTGCTCGTTGAACCCCACGCCGTCGTAGCCGAGGCGGTCCATGGCTTCCCACGCCGCGAGATGCTCCGCGTAGGTCCGGACGGCCACCTCGGGCTTGAAGTGGCGCCGGGGCAGCGGCCACGGCAGCTCCTTGCCCGTTCTTGAGGTGGTCGAGATGCTCGCCGTAAGGGCAACAGATCGAACACGAAGACTTTCATGGGCGCCAAGTATGCTACAACAAGAGCGCTGGCTGAAAGAGGAGACCGCCATGGCCACGGACGACCGGGTACACGCTCGATCAGTTCCTCGCCGATACGCGTGCGACCATCAAGGCGAAGGGCGTGCCGTCGGGGCTCGCCGAGATCCGCGATCACCTGGAGAAGCTGCTCCGCAACCCGGAGCTGCTCAAGAAGCACCTGGGTGATCCAGTGCCGTACCGCGAGCGCACGACGATCGGCCACGATCCCGAGACCGACGTGCACGTGCTCGTCCACGGTCGCGAGAAGGGCGGCAAGTCCGTCCCGCACGACCACGGCCCGTGCTGGGTGATCTACGGCAACTACAAGAACCCGACGCGCATGCGCCGGTGGCGCCGCCTCGACGACGGGAGCAAGCCGGGCCACGCGGAGATCGAGATCCAGCGCGACTTCATGAACGAGGCCGGTCACGCCGCCGTGTTCGCCGTCGGCGACATCCACTCGATCGAGTACGGCGACGACACGTTCTTCATCCGGGTCACCGGCGGCGACGTCGAGAGCCAGAAGACGCTCCGCTTCGATCCTCGAGAAGAAGTCCGTCCAGGTCGCCGACCGCGCCCTCGGCCAGCGATAGCGCGAGTTCGGGCCCCCGATCCGAGAGAGAGGATTCGAGCATGTCCTACGACCTGGTGATCAAGAACGGAACGGTCGTCGATGGATCGGGCCTGCCGCGGTATCGGGCCGACGTCGGCGTGCGGCACGGCACGCATCGTCACGATCGGCCGGATCCGCGAGCGCGCCCGCGAGGTGGTCGACGCCGAGGGTCAGGTGGTCGCGCCCGGCTTCGTCGACGGCCACACCCACATGGACGCGCAGGTCTTCTGGGATCCGCTCGGGACGTCGTCCTGCTGGCACGGCATCACCAGCGTCGTGATGGGCAACTGCGGCTTCACGCTCGCGCCCTGCGCGGAGGAGAACAAGCACCTCGTCGTCCGCAACCTCCAGCGCGCCGAGGACATCCCGCCGGCCGCCATGGAAGCGGGCATCGAGTGGCAGCTGGACCACCTTCCCTGAGTTCCTCGACTGCCTCGAGTCGCTGCCCAAGGGCATCAACTACGCGGGCTACGTCGGCCACTCCGCCGTCCGCACGTACGTGATGGGCGAGCGGGCCTTCGAGCAGGCGGCCGACCGAGGACGATCTGCAAGGCCATGGAGCGCGAGGTGCGCGACGCGCATCGCGCGCCGGCGCCGATCGGCTTCACCACCTCGCGCTCGCCGGCCCACGAGACTCCCGGACGGCCGCCACGGTCGCGAGCCGCATGGCGACCTGGGACGAGGTGCGGCGGCTGGTCGGCGTGATGGGCGAGATGAACGCCGGCGTCTTCGAGCTGGCCGGCGAGGGCGTGGACCGCGCCGCCGAACGACCCGGGGCTGCGCGACTACCACACGTCCGGCTGCGCGACCTCGCCGTCGAGTCCGGGCGGCCCGATCACCTTCGGCGTCTTCAGCCGGCGCGACGTGCCCGACGTGTGGCGGAAGTACCTGGCCCTGCTCGACGAGACCGCGGCGCTGGGCGGGCGCATGTTCGCCCAGGTGCACAGCCGCTCGCTGAGCGCGCTGCTCTCGTTCAAGACCCAGACTGCCGTTCGATCGCCTGCCGGTGTGGAAGGAGCTCCGCGCGCTCCCGCTCGAGCGAGCAGCGGCGGCAGCTGCGCGATCCCGAGATGCGCCGCCGGCTGATCGCGGCCTCCGGCCGAGCCGCGACGGCCGCCGCGCCGTCGGCACCGAGGCCCGCTGCGGCCGACTACGACTGGCATCCTCGTCTTCGACACCGTGGAGGGCCCGCACCGCACGGTGGCCGAGGTCGCGCGCGAGCGCGGCCAGCATCCGGCCGAGACCATGATCGACCTCGCGCTGGCGAAGGATCTCGACCTCTTCTTCCTGCAGCCGATCGCCAACGAGGACCAGGACGTACGCGCTCGAGATCATGCGCCACCCGCGGCACGGTCACGACGTTCTCCGACTCCGGCGCGCACGTCTCGCAGCTCATGGACTCGTCGCTCCAGACGCCACCTGCTCAGCCACTGGGTGCGCGACAAGCAGGCCGTTCACCCTCGAGCAGGCCGTGCGGATGCTGACGCTGGTGCCGGCCACGCTCTGGGGCTTCGCCGACCGCGGGCTCATCCGCGAGGGCATGGCCGCCGACCTCGTCGTCTTCGATCCCGACACCATCGCCGCCGAGATGCCGGAGGTGGTGGACGACCTGCCCGCCGGCGCCCGCCGCCTCGTGCAGCGCACGCGCGGCATCGCCGCCACGGTGGTGAACGGCGAGGTCCTGCTGCGCGACGGCAAGCACACCGGGGCGCTGCCCGGGCCAGCTGCTGCGCGGGCCGGCCGCGCGGAGGGCGTGAGCGGCGGCGATGCTCATCGTCGACGCCCAGATTCATCTCTGGGGCTGCCGACACTCCTGATCGTCCGTGGCCGCCGGGCGGAGGCGCAGCGTGCGCCAAAGCCCTATCCGGTCACCCGGGACATGGCGCTCGCCGGCATGGAAGGACGCCGGCGTCGACCGCGCCGTCATCGTGCCGCCGTCGTGGGAGGGTGAGCGCAACGATCTCGGCCCTCGAGGCGGCGCGCCTCCACCCCGACCGCTTTGCCGTGATGGGCCGACTCGCGCTCGAGAAGCCCGGAGAGCCGCGGGCCTGGTCGCGGGCTGGAGAGCATCAGCCCGGCATGCTCGGCATGCGCTTCACGTTCAACACCGCGGAGCAGCGGCCGTGGATGGCGGACGGCACCGCTGATTGGCTATGGCCGGCCGCCGAGCGCGCGCGGCATTCCGGTGATGATGTCCGTGTCGGGCCCGACTGCCCGCCGTGGATCGCATCGCCGAGCGCCATCCCGGCCTCAGGATCGTCATCGATCACCTGGGCATCCGCAGCGGCTCGAAGGGCGATCAGGCGTTCGCGGGGATCCCGGAGCTCTGCGGGCTGGCGCGACGCGCGAACGTCGCCGTCAAGGCGTCCGCGCTTGCCTGCTACTCCACCGCGCCCCTATCCCTTCCCCGACGTGCACCCGCACATCCGGCGCGTGTACGACGCGTTCGGTCCGCGACGGATGTTCTGGGGAACGGACTGGACGCGGCTGCCCTGCCCGTGGCGGCAGGCGGTGACGCTCTTCACCGAGGAGCTACCGTGGCTCTCGGCCCACGACAAGGAATGGATCATGGGCCGAGGCCTCTGCGAGTGGCTCGGCTGGCCCGCGGCCCAGCGGGCGAGGGGCTGCTTCTCTCCGTCGAAGACGGGATTCTCCGTCCGATCGACCAGCGCGTCCGCACCTCCGGTGGGCAGCATCTCCGCGTAGTTCTGGGCGCCGTCGATGTCGCCTCGCCCACACCTCGCGCGGGCAGCTCGTAGAGCACCTCGATGCCGTGGCCGTCGGGATCCGCGATGTACACGCTGTGCGTCATTCCGATGGTTCACGCGACGGAGGAACGGCACGCCCTTGCTCCTGGAGATAAGCGACCTGCTTCAGCCACGACTCGCGGTCCGGCCACGCGATCGCGACGTGGTTCAGCCCGTACCCGGCTGGGCATCAGGTTCCACGACCTCGGCGGCGCCGCCGTTGCTTTCCGGAACTTCGGCCAGCGCCAGGTCGTGGTGGGTCACGTCGCCGTGGGCGTCGAGCCCGCTGCAGAAGCGCATCTTCGGACGGTGGCGCCCGGGAATGGGCTTGAGCTCCGCCACGCAACGAAAGCCGATGATCTCCGTCCAGAACTTGTGGTGCGACACCTCGAGGTTCCGGACGTTGAGGACCATGTGGTTGATACCGCGCGGCGGCAGCGGAGCGTTGGCCATGATGCCCTCCTGATCGGCGACGGGGATCGATCACCTGTCTCCCGACACAGCACGAGCATTGTACGGTACGGGGCTCTGGATTGACCCGACCGGTCACGGCTCGCGCGGCGGGCGGGACAGACGCCGGCTCGCGTGGGAGGCGGCAGGAATTTTTCCCTTCGACAGTGTAGCGGATTACGCGCCCTCTCGGTGATCCACGTCTCGAAAACCCCGGAATCGCTCGATATTGCTCCTTCGCGCCGGTGGCACTCTCGCTTGCTCGCCGTGACCCAGAGCGATGTGGGATGCGCCGAGGCGAAGTCAGGTTGCCTAACACGGTTGCTAACACGAAGGAGGTCACCATGGTTCGGATTGTCGCGGTGCTTCTCGCGGTCCTGGTTGACGGGTGCGCTTGGCGTCGGCGGGCGCTCGCCCAGATGCCGAAGAGCGATTCGGCCCAGCCGAAGTCGATGGAGATGAAGCGCCGACAAGCGGGTCGAGGCACGATCACGAGCGCCCAGGGCAGCACCGTGACGCTCGATGACCGAACCATGCTCTCGATCCCGAGCTCAGGTCAAGGTCTCCCAGGACCAGCTGAAGCCCGGCGCGATGATCGTCGCCGAGCCACGAGAGCGAGGCGGTCAGAAGGTCGCAACGTCCGTGCAAATCGAGGGATAGAGGCAGCGCCCTCGCGGGAGGATCTCACCATGAAAAAGGCTCTGTCGGCTGTCTTCCGCGCTCGCGCTACTCGCCGGCGCCGCGGCCGACTAGTGCCGACTCCAACCAGACCGGGAAGGTCGGGGAGAACCGGAACCGCGAGCAGCCGCCCGCGGCCTCCCCGTCGACCGACATGCGGCAGGCACGCTCGGGAGCGCTCCGAGCGGCAGCGGAGCCCTCTCCCAGCTCCACTGATGCGTCGCGGTCGACGCCCACGCCGCCGCCCACCCGGTGAGGTAACCGCCCGGTAGGTAAATAGTACGAGCCTCGCGGCGGGCCACCCGCCGCGAGGATTCAGAAGCCACCGGCCGGGTAACCTCTTCACAACTCGGCCCCCGCGTGTCACAATTGGCTCGACGTGGGGAACGCGGTCGCCCGCCGCATCCGTCGGTTCCTGCGGACTCTCTCGCTCGAAGGGGTACGTGCGGTCCTCAGTGCGTCGAGTCAGCGTCGTCCTGTGCATGCTCTTCTCTGTCCGCCGTCGCAGGAATGCTCGGCGGGAGCAGCCGTAGCCGGGTCGTCACGCGCGCTCTCGCTGATCGCGCTGGTCGTCCCGGCCAACGTCCCGGGCGCTCGGAACGGCTCGGTGAAACCATTCGCCGGGATCGCGCGCGATCATCGTCCGTCACGCCTGGGGCTCGTGGTCCCGGACCGTCTGATGGTTCACGTCTACGGCGGACGTCTTGCGCGTTCGAGCAGGGCGCTCATCCGCGACGCCCCAGTCTCGCCCGTCCTCGCCGCGGAGCTGAGTGATTCGCGATCGGCGTCGTCACGCGCGGGCAGGTGCTCCTCTACGACAGCCGCGCGACCGGAGCGATCGTGAATGGCTGCGTCTCATCGCCCACGAGCTCACCCACGTGGCGCAGATCGAGCTCGCCGGCGGGGAAGGCCGCGGAGAGCGGTGGCACAGCCGAAGCGCATGGCGGATGGGTCGCCTACTCCACGCTCGAGCAGCTCGGCCTCGATTCGCTGGAACGCCGACGCATGGCGGCAACGTCGGGTCTTCCATCACCCACGCGACCCTGCTCGAGGGCGGACTCGATCTCGAGGCACGCGGCACCCCTCGGGGCTTCAGGGCCTGGCACGTGCGCGAGGGCGGGCTTACAACCTATCAGCTCGCGATTTCTCATGGCCGACTATCTCATCGAGCAGCGGGGATTCGACCGCCTGAAGGCGTACTTCGCGTCGTTCAGGATTCGACGGACCGCCGGGCGAGCTTCGATCGCGCCTTCGGTGAAACGATCGCCGACTTCCGAGACCGACGTGCTCGCCTACCTGAGGGCGTCGTCGGCCCTCTGAGACTTCGAGGCGGCCGGTACCGTCTCGTCGCCCTCGCCGCGCGAAGCTTGCGGTAGAGGACGCCAGAGCTGATCCCCAGCAGGCGGGCCGCCTTGCGCTTGTCGGACTGAGTCGCCGCGAGCACGTCCATCAGGTGCTGGCGCTCGAGACCGACGCACGGCTCCGCGAAGATCCTGGGGCGGGGTCCCGGCGGCGGCCCCCAGATCGGATGACAGATCGCGCATCGAGATCAGGTCGCTCCCTGCCGAGGACCATGGCCCGCTCGGGGACGTTCTCGAGCTCGCGGACGTTGCCCCCTTCCACGGCCGGCCGACGAGCGACCAGAGCGCGTCCCGCTCGACGCCGAGGCAGCGCATGTCGAGCTTGGCGTTGAGCCGCTCCACGAGGTGATCGACCAGGACCGGGATGTCGCCCCGCCGCTCGCGGAGCGGCGGCACGGTCAGATGCACGACATTGAGCCGGTAGAAGAGATCCTCGCGGAATCGTCCGGCCTCGACTTCGCGCTCGAGGTCGCGGTTCGTGCTCGCGATGATCCGGGCGTCCACCGGCACCGGCTTGGTTCCGCCGACCGGCAGAACGCTCTTGTCCTCGATGACCCGGAGAAGCTTGACCTGCAGCTGCAGGGGCATCTCGCCGATCTCGTCCAGGAACAGCGTGCCGTGGCTCGCCGTCACGAAGAGACCGGGGTTCGCGTGCACGGCGGTCGTGAAGGCGCCGCGGAGGTGGCCGAAGAGCTGGCTCCGAGCAGGGTCTCGGGGATCGCGCCACAATTGACGGGAACGAAGCCTCCGTCGTGGTGCGCGCCGGCCGCGTGCACGGCGCGGGCGACCAGGCTCCTTGCCGACGCCGCTCTCGCCCGTCACCAGCACGTTGCTCGACGTGCGCGCCGCCAGCGCGATCTGCTCGCGCACGGACCGGATCGCGTCGCGCTCTCCCCACCAGCGCGTGGCCAGCCGCGGGCGGCTGCACCGCCCGCCGCACGAGCACCGTCCTTCCAGATCGTCTCCCGATACTGGAGCAGGCGGTGCACCCGTTCCTGAGGACCTCGACCGAGAACGGCTTCTCGAGGTAGTCGCTCGCTCCGTGACGGAAGCGCGGCGATCGCCGTTTCCAGCGCGGCGTAGGCGGTCATCACGATGACCGACGCCCGCGGATTCAGCACCCAGCGAGCGCTCGAGCAGATCGAGCCCGTTGAGTCCGGGCATCACGCGAGGTCGGTGACGATGACGTCGAGAGTCCTGCTCCTCGAAGCGCGTGAGGGCCTCTTCGCCGCTCGCGGCCGTTGCGACGCTATAGCCCTCGGCCGCCAGGGGACCAGGTGAGAATGTCCTGGATCGCGGGCTCGTCGTCCACTACGAGGATTGACGCGGTCGCCACGTGGGTCACCTTCAGTCTCAACGTCGCAGCCCTGATGCTGCGGGACATCCGATCCTGGCGGGCACGTCCCACCCGACGGAAGGGAGCACCTTTTTCGCGAGGCGCCCTGCGCCGGTGCTCGCTCGGGCGGACTCTAACACAATAGCGCGCCCCGTCACCCTACGAGGAGAGATTGTTGGATCCCGAACAGCGCAGGATTTGCGCGGTGGTGAAAAACGATACGGTCGAGGTTCGCGCTGCCTGAAATGTGAAGGAAAGCTGCCGCTTGGGACCGGCGGTGTCGAATCCGAGCACCGCCCACAGTCTGGCCAGCGCGTCAGGACGTCGTCAGGCCGCGCCGCGCGAGCTCGCCTTCGAGATCGAGCTCGGTCGTCCTGATCGAGACGCCGCCCGGCACCGTCCAGAAGATCTCGAACCTCGAGCCCGTCAGGATCCTTCGCGTACAGCGGAGAGACTGACGCGGCGTGGTTGAACGAGCCGACGAGCGCCCGCGTCGCGGAGCCGCTGACGAGCCCGCGCCAGGTCGGTGAGGTCGCCAACTTCCCACGCCGAGTGGTACATGCGCGCCGCGCGCTCGTCCGGGCGCGCGAGACGCCGGTCTGCTCGAACAGACCGAGATGATGGTCGTCGGCGGTGCCGGGAATGGTCAGGAAGGCCGCGTTGGGATAGCGGCGCTTCACCTCGAAGCCGACGACCTCACAGTAGAAGCGCACGCTGCGCTCGACGTTCGACACCCACAGGACCAGGTGCTGCAGGCGCTTGAGGCCCGTTCCGGTCGTCGTGGCGCTCATCGCGCCGGCTCCGACGGGTAGTCGACGCTGACCGTGATGGCCACGCAGGCGATGAGCGTGTCGGAGCCCGCGCGGAGGCCGCCGGTGACGGCGCGGACGGTCACCTCGCCGTGCGGGAGCTCGCGACGGACGACGTCGAGCTTGACCGAGTCCGGATCGGGTACGCCCACGGTCACGTCGACCAGCATCTCGCCCGCCGCGCTCGCGGACGTCCTGAAAGAGGGGCAGGCTCGAGTGTCGGATCGCGTCCGACACCGCGCGACGAGGCCGCCTTGGTGGCGTCGCGACCGTGCACGTCGACACCCATCCCGAACTCGTGAACTTGCGGCTTTGGGCTCACCTGTCACCTCCACGCGATCGGGTCACCGCCACGCCGCGCGCCCGTCCGCTACTCGCTCGTTCCCATCCGCGTGGTCTCGACGAACTGCTCGGTCGCGTCGTCGATGGCCCGACCGGAGCGGCCACGCGCCTTCAGCACGTACAGCGAGTGCGGATCGACCGTCGCCTTCGGCGGCGGCGGCAGCTTCATCTCGTAGGTGACCGGACGGCTGTGGTCGGCGAGCATCAGCGCCGGGTCGTACACCTGAGCTGAACTTCCAGAGGCTCTGGACGAAGTTCGTCTGTCCGCGCGCGAGCCCGTCCGGCGACGGTCGATACGAGCACCGCCCGAACGCGGCACACCCGAGATGCTTGGTGGCGAGCACCCGCTGGGTCTTGGATCAGCTCCGCGTAGAACTCGGGGAGCGGCAGCTGGGTCGGCAGCACCGCGTGCTGGATGTCGTAAGAGGCGGTAGTCGCGCGTCGTGGACGCGGCGAGCCTCGGTGTGCCAGGTCTCGGTGCCCGGATAGGGCGTGTTGACCGTAGATGTTCACGATCTCGGGAATCTCCAGCGCACCACTGGCGGACCACCGCGAACCGCTGCGTCGTCCCAGTCGGGATCGGCGATCAGGTTGATCGCGACCATGATGCCGAGCGAGCGCGCGCGAACTCGAGCGGCCTCGAAGGTTCTCGCCGAGCGAGACCCGCTTGCGGTGCTTGCGCAGCCCTCCTCGTCGATCGCCTCGATGCCGAGGAACATGTACCGGAGCCCGAGGCGTCGTCCAGAACTCGAAGACCTCGCGGTTGCGCAGCAGGACGTCGCCGCGCGTCTCGAGGTAGTACTGCTTGCGGATGCCGCGGCGCGCGATGGCCTCGCCGATCTCGAAGCCGTGCTTGGCCTGGATGAAGGCGACGTCGTCCACGATGAACACGCCGGGCTCCGCTGATCGGAGGCCAGATCGTCGACGGCCCGCTCCGGGCTGACCACGCCGGTAGCTGCGGCCGTAGAACGTCCACGCGCTGCAGAACGAGCAGTCCCACGGGCAGCCGCGGGCGAACTCGATCGACGCGCACGGGTCGAGGGTGCCGAGAAAATACTGCCGCCGATGCGCGGAGCAGGTCGCGCGCGCGGCATGAGCGCGTCGAGGATTGTCGACCAGAGCCCGGCGGCGGTCCCTCGCCGTCGAGGGTGACGACGCCGGCTACCTTGGCGACCGCGCCGCGATCGTGCTCGACGGCCGCGAGCAGCTCGCAGCCACCGAGCGCTTCGCCCTCGCCCTTCAGGATGCAATCGATGGCGCCGCCGGCGTGCTCGAGGAGTTCCTGCGCGATGAACGACGCGCTGTGGCCGCCCGACGAACACGAAGGTGCCGGGGCGCCGCGCGCGCGTCAGCTTCGCGAGATCGACGATCTCCGGAACGTTCGCCAGGTAGTTGCAGGAGAAGGCCACCACGTCCGGCTGCCACTGTCGAGAAGCCGCAGCATACGTCCTTGTGCGTCTCCGGCTTGCAGATCGATGAGCCGCACCTGGTGACCGGCGCGGCGAACGGCCGTGGCGACCAGCTCTGAGCCCCAGGGCTCGAGCCGCATGATAGATCTTCTGTGTACATCAGGGGACCGGGATGAACGGCTAGGAATCGAATGGCTCGGGCCTCCAGTACGCCTAGTCTGTCTCGTTAGACAAGCCGATGCCCGGAAAGGCTACGCGCGGACGTGCACCGGGTCGCCCATCTTCGATCACGAACGTCGCCAGGGTGTCGACCTCCGCGCTCGGCCGCGCGACGCTGCGCACCGTCCTCAGATCGGCGCGCAGCCGATCGCGCGTGATCTCGATGCGCACGTAGCCGCGCCGGTGCCCGTTGCCGAGACGGATATGAGGATTGTCGGCCAGCAGCGCGTCGACCTCCGCCTGCGGGCGCCGGAACTGCGACGTGATGGACGTGCCGACGAACTCGCGTGCCGACGACCGGCGAGCGCGGGTCGTCGAAGTCCGGCTTCGAGGTCCGTCACCCAGAACAGTGCACGTCGCCGCCGCAGTACGACCGGGTTCGCGGCTTACCGCTCGGCCGATGATACTCGAGCAGGCGGCGTGCGGGCCGCCGGGTAGCCGTCCCATCCGTCGGTCCAGAACTGTCTGGCCCGGCCCGGGCTTGCGATCGAGCTGCGCTGGGCCATCAGGGTCTGCTGGGCGATGACGTTCCAGCGCGCGGTCGAGCGGCCGAGCCCGTCCATGAGCCAGCGTTCCTGCGCGATCGCCGAACATGGTGATGCGTGGATCGAGCGCGCGCCTGCAGTCGTCGACGACGCCTCGCGACGCCGCGCCCGCCGCGGCGGCAGGGCTGATGCGATCGAGTACTGGCGGTCGTCGAGCACATGGAGATGTCGGCGAGACCGGCCGAACCCGACGCGGTGTGTAGATCCGCGCATGTCGGCCCGTCGCGGCATCATCCGGCTCGGCAGCGGCATGTGCTCGTAGTAAGCCCGATAAGCGGCGGCGCGTCGCTGCAGAAACCGCTCCGGCGGCATCGCAGGTGCTGCGAGCGGTCGTTGGCGTAGTCGTTCTGGACCTCGTGGTCGTCCCAGGTGCACGAGCCACGGGATAGGCCGCGTGCGCCGCCTGAGGTCGGCGATCGCTCTTGTAGCAGCGCGTGATCGCGGTATTCGTCGAGCGTCGTCGGCTCCGGTGCGCCGTGCGCTACGGACGAGGTCGCGGCCCCACGAGGATTCTGTAGATGTAGTCGCCGACGTGGATGATCAGGTCGAGGTCGTCCTCGAGCCATGTGGCGGTACGCGACGAAGTAGCCCTTGCTCGTATTGCTGGCAGGAGGCGAAGGCGAACCGGAGGCGATCGCCGTCGGCCTCGCGGTCCGGCGCCGTCCGCGTGCGGCCGATTCGCGCTCACCTCGCCGCCCGTGCGGAAGCGGTACCAAAGGCGCCTGCCGGGCTGGCTCGAGCTCGATCTGAAACCCTCGACGCGGACCGCGTGCGCCCAGGCGGGAACGTCGCGGTCGGCGAGCGCCCCGCTGGACCACCTGAGCTCGTGCGACGATCGGTCGCCGCCGCCCACTCGACCGGGATACGCATCGGGCGGCATCCTCCCGCCCGGCGCCGAGGGCGACGGGCGCCAGGCGGGTCCAGAGCACCACCCGTTCGGCGAGGATAGCCCGAGCGCCACGCCGAGCGTGAACGTGCGGCCCCGGCGAGGCTGGGCCTGCGCCAGCGCCGCGCGCCGGACGAGCGCTGGAGCGAGGCGAAGAGCCACGCCCAGCGCAAGCGCGCCCGCCAGGAGACTGGCGGCGGCCGACGCATGCCAGCCGTCGCCTGCCGTCACCGGACGGCCGGAAGCGGCGCTCATCGACGAGCGAAGGATGGGCGTCCCGCGAGCCGGAGGACAAGAAGCCCGTGCGATCGTCCGAGACATGACGGGGCGTCCCGGATCGGGCGCCCGTCACGCGAGGTCAGCTGCGCACGTGACCGTCTTCATGGCGCGGTCGCCGTGGCTTTGCATCGTGGTGTCGATCGTCAGGGTCCGGCCGTCCGGCGAAAAAGCGTCCAGACGGACTGCCGGGACATCGTGCGGTCGCCCGCCTCGCCGTGCTCTGCTTTCACGTGCACGCGCGTGAGGACCAGCCGATCGCCCTCGAAGGCCGCGCGGGTCACGACCTCGCCGCGGTAGCCACGGCGGGTCTGGTCGGTCCCGTCCGTGACGTAGGTGTCGGTCATGGAGCGCTCGCGGGTACCCGTGGTCATGATCCGGGTGACCTTCAGCGTGGTGCCGTGCTGGTCGACCACCAGCTTGACGTCGGGCGGCTGCGGCGGCTGCGCCTGCAGGGTCGGGCTGGCTTCGGCCTCGTGCCTGGGAAACTGGCTCTGCGAGCGGTCGAGCGTCCAGGCGCCCGTGAACTGCGGCTCTGCCTGGGCGGCGGCCGCGCCGATCCCGAGCAGGAGCATTGTCATTGTGGCGATCGTCCGTTTGAACCCCTGTCATCGAGCCTCCTCCTTGGCGAACGTTCTGCTCCGTTCGACGGCGCCACCCTCCCCCTTGTTTACGCGGGGCACCCGGTATTCTGTTGGCCAGCCGGGAGGCGCCGGTGGCGCTCCGGGAGGGCGCGCGCGCACATCGATGCCTGGACTGGCGGACGAGCCGTCGTCGAGATGCTGAAGGTCGAGGCCGTCAAGCACGTATTCGGAATCGTCGGATCGACGTTTCTGGATGTCCTCGACCGGCTCTACGACGATTCGAGCCTCGAGTACATCAACGTTCGCCACGAGCAGGCGGCGGCGTTCATGGCCGACGGGCTGGCGCGAGTCACCGATCGGCCGGGCGTGTGCCTGGTCACGAGCGGCCCCGGCGCGACTAACCTGATCACGGGCGTCGCCGCCGCGTACGTGGCCCACTCGCCGGTGGTCGCCCTGGTCGGCGGGATCGCGCTCGATCACTATCAGAAGGACGCCTTCCAGGAGTTCGACCTTCAACATGTTTCGCCGGTCACCAAGCCCGCGCGATGCCGTCAAGGCGGCGCCGGACGCGGGCGCCCCGCCATCATCGAGATCCCGATCGACCCCGACGAATTCCCGACTCCGCCGCCGCGGTCCGTCGCCCCGACTGAGACGGAGGGATCGCCGCAAAGCGGCCGTCGACGGGCTATCGATGCGGGCGCTACTCGTAGCGGCTGATGTGCAGATGCACGCCGTGACTGGACGCCGGCTCGACGGTGACCTCGCCGGTGCCGCGCAGGAGCGCGGTGCCGGCGCGGTCGAACGCCTGGCGGTTAGTCCCGGGAAATCTTCGGCGACCATCGAGAGCGCCACCAGCCCCTCGGTGCCGCCCACCTCCTCGGCGGGAACGACCAGCAGCGCGCCGCGGCCGACGGCCAGCATCGTGCGCGGGCCGCCGTTCATCGCAACCTCTTCGAGGCCGAAGAGTGACCGGAGCAGGTCGGCCGAGCGCTTGACCTCGGATGCGCCGATCACCAGTCGCTTGAGCCTGAGCGGGGCCGCCGGCTCGACCGCCGCGCTCGACGGCGTCGTCAGCTCCACGAGCACACCACCGCACGCCTTGGGGTGCACGAACGCGATCGGTCCGGCCAGACCGGAACGCGGGGCCGGATCGAGAGCAGGTCGACGCGCATCTCCTTGAGCGAGGTCAGCGTCTTGACGATGTCCGGCGTGTCGAAGCAGAGGTGGTGAAGTCCCTCGCCTCGCCGGGCCAGAAAGCGTCCGACGCCCGACGATGAGTCCATGGGCTCGAGGAGCTCGATCTCGCTCTCACCGGCGCCGAGCAGCGCGGCTCGCACGTGCTGGTCCGGGATCGTCGCCTCCTGGAGGAGGGGCAGCCCGAGCGTGTCACGGTAGAAGCGATACGCGTCCGCCAGCCGATTCACGACGATGCCGACGTGGTGAATTCGTCGCATCACGCTCAATTCCCCCTCGGCGTACGACCGGCGCGCCACACGAGACTTCCAGCGGGACGATGGCAGCGACAGCCGGCCGACCGAGCATTCGGGCTGCAGGTGGGCTCACGCTCGAGCGTGATCACGGAATCACCCTACCCGGAGCCGCTTCTTCTTCGCAATGTTTTGCGATCCCCGGTGATCGCGGCGGAGAGAACGGCGACTAGCCGGCGGCCGCGCTGAAGAGCCGCTGGAACTCCTCCCACGCCATCGGCGGCACCGCGCCGACCTTCGCGTTCTCCTCGACGTGGGCGGCCGACTTCATGCCGACGAGCGCCGTGCCGATACCGGGCGTCGAGCGCACGAACTGGAGCGCCCGCTGCGCGTCGCATCGTCAGCCCCGGGATGTACTCGGTGATCAGCGGCGGCAGATTCTGCGTGAGCTGACCCTGATGGACCGAGGCGCGGAAGCCATCACGAAGACGCCGAGCTGGCGGGCCGCCTCGAGCACCGGCACGGTGCGATCCTTCACGCGCTGGTTGGCGCGCGTGAACGCTTCGGGCATCCCGAGGTTGTAGGGCAGCTGGATGACTTCGAAGTGATGGTCCGGCCGCCCACCTCGCGCGCGATCGCGACGAGCTCGGCGAGGGACAGGTAGTCGACGGCGGTCGGGTCCGCGCGGAACCCGGTCCAGGTCGCGGTGCCGTAGCGCGCGATGCCGCCGTCGGACACTGCCGCTCCAGCGCCTCGAAGGCGGCGCGGAGGCGGCGCTCGAACTCCACCCGGTCCACTTCACCGAGCTGCGTCTCGGGATTGTGGAGATAGTAGATGTCGAGCGTCTCGAGCCCGAGGTTGGTCCGGCTGCGGTCGATCTGGTCGCGGAGGTAGCGCGGGGTCATGCAGTGGGCGCCGCGCGCCACGTCGCCCGGCTTGATGATCCCGGTCTCGAGGTACGTCGCCGAGAAGTAGCCGCGCGGATCGCGCGGCACGGCCCCGTCGAACGGAATGAAGCCGCCCTTGGTGGCCACGACGACCTCGTCCCGGCCCACCACGCCTCGGCCGATCGTCGTGGCGAGCGCCGTCCGGATCGCGCGCTCGCTGCGCTGATGGCGATAGTTCACCGCCGTGTCGATCACGTTCATCCCGAGCTCCAGTGAGCGGAGCACGGCGTCCTGGTACAGCACGTCGGTCGCACCGTCCTCGGGGCCGAGGTACGTGCCGAGCCCGAGCGTCGAGAGCAGCGGCCCGCGCGTCAGCTCGCGAGAACTACCGGCGGCCAGCCGTCCCTTGAGATCGCTCCGTGTAACGCCGCGTGGCCTCGGCGGTCGCGCGTCCGGTCGTCAGCTTCGCCATCGCGTCACCGCCCCGCGACGTGTCTTACCGCGCGACGCGGAACGAGAAGCGCCCGCTCACGACGTGACCGTCCGTCGAGAGGACCCGCCACTCGACGCGCCACCCACCGGGATCGAGGGACGGCACCGTGGCCGTGAGGCGATCGGCGGGCCCGTCCGCCAGCATGGTGAGGGGCCGCACCGCCGCGCTCGTCGAGCAGGCGGATCGTCGAGGCTTCTTCTCGATGCGGTTGTTGAAGCGCAGGGAGATTTCCGGGGGCGAGGCGGCGAGGAGCGCATCGGCCGCGGGCGCCGATTCCAGGAGCAGCGAGTGCGCGCGGGCGCTACCCGCGAGCGCCAGCAGCGAGGATGCCGGCGGCCCACGACACCGGCGCGCATCAGCGCCAGTCGTCGAGGACGAGATCGGCGGGATTCTCGTAGTCCTCCTGCTTGCCCCGCTGCATCCGGATCATGGTGAAGTCGATCTGGTATCCGCATTGGACGAGGATGTTGTACGCGGTCCAGTAGCGAGCATACACGGGAAGGATCACTCGCTGGACTCCGAGCTCCTGCCCGAGGCTCTCGAGAGCGGTCGACGAAGTGCTCGAGGTGCTCCGGTTTGCGGTGCGGCGGGTCGATCGCGAGGAACTTCACGTAGAGGGCTCCGGCCGGCGCCTCGCTCACGCCGGGCGCGTGGCAGATCGCGAAGCCGATGAGATCGCGGCCGCGCTCCAGCAGCACCGTGTCGCCCAGGGCCAGGCCGTCGACGATCTCGATCTCCTTCGCGCAGGTCCATGCCCCGGCAGACCGCGTTGGTGATGCGATGGATCCGCGCCAGCGCCGCCTTCTTCTTCGCCTCCTCGAGCGTCGAGAACCGGCGCGCCACGAGCCGGAGCCTTGCCGGGCTTGGGCGCCGCCGGCACGCGAGCCGCCCCGCGGTCGATCGTGCCGGCTCATGATGGCCGTCAGGTGCTTCGGCCGGTAGCCGAACTTGTGGTAGAGGAACAGGTGCTTGGGGCTCGTCGGGTACGTGACGCAGCCGTGCAGCGTCGTCTTGTTCTCGTCGAAGAAATCCTGGGCCGCGCGGATGAGCTGCTGGCCGATCGTCTGGTTGTGATAGTTCGTCAGCACCGCCACCGGCCCGAGCACCCCGACCGTGCCCCACGTCACCGCGAGCGCGGCGCCCACGATCTTCGAGCCGTCCTCCTCGGCCACGAAGCAGCCCCACGGCTCCATGAGCCAGCGATGGTGCACGTACTGCGCGCCGCCGAACGCCTGCCGGGGTCGGGTGCCGAGCTGGCGCTCGAGGAAGTCGCCGAAGGTCTGCTCCATGACGTCGCGGATCTTCGACAGGTCGCCCTTGCGAACCCGGCGGATCTGAACTTTGGGTGAGTCGGCCCTGCGGATCGAGTCCGGCGCGATCGACCGTGGCCCTCACCGCGAGAGGCCCGCGAAGTCTTCCAGAAGCGTGATCACTCCAGAGTGATCGAGGCCCCGCGCCCGCTTCACGCGCGAGGGCGCTGAACAGCTCCTGGACCACCGCGGTCGCGGGCAGCGGCACGCCGAGGGCGCGCGCCGACTCCATGATGAGCCCGAGGTCCTTGAAGTGCAGGTCGATCTTGAAGCCCGGGATTGTAGGTGTCGGCGAGGTAGTTGGGCTTCTTCTGATCGAGGCACCGCGAGCCGGCGAGCCCGCCGGCGAGCGCGGTCAGCGTCAGCTCGCGGTCCAGCCCGGCCTTCTTCGCGAGCGTCAGCGCCTCGGCGAGCGCCGTCAGGTTGACGGCGACGATGATCTGGTTCGCGAGCTTCGTGAAGCCGCCGAAGCCGAGCGGTCCGAGGTGCGTGATGGTCTTGCCCATCGCCTGGAAGATCGGCAGCACCGCGTCGAAGACCGCCTTGTCGCCGCCAACCATGATCGAGAGCGCGCCGTCGACCGCACCCTTCTCGCCGCCGGACACCGGCGCGTCGAGCATTTTCACGGACTTCGCGGCGAGCGCCTCGCCGACCTTCTTGGTGACGATCGGCGAGATTGTCGACATGTCCACGAACGAGGAGACCGGAGCGCGCGCCCTCGATGATGCCGTCACGGCCGAGCGCCACCAGCTCGACGTCCGGCGAGTTGGGCAGCATCGTGATGAGGACGTCCGACTGCGCGGCGACGTCGCGTGGGAGCTGCCGACCTTGGCCCCGGCCGCGAGCGATCTCGTCGACCGGTCCTCGACTCCGGCTGTGCACGACGAGGGATAGCCGGCCTTCAATAGGTTCCTGGCCATCGGGCGTCCCATGATGCCGAGTCCAATGAATCCAATCACTTGCGCCATGGGTCCCCCGGTCGCGTGCGTATGAGTTGAAGTGCCAACAAATAACACACCGGCGAGGAGGGGGTCAAGCGAGCGGCGCGCGGAGGGCGCCAGAACGGTCGGATCAGACCGGGCGGAGGCCGATCTGCTGAAACTCTAGGCCTTCTTGCCCCAGAGGTCCTTGGCGAGCCAGTCGAGCCCGAGAGCCCTTGAGGGTCTTCGGCCAGGGCTTGCCGGTCTTGCGGTCGAAGCCGACCTCGGCTGTACCAGGTGTCGAGCATCTTCTCCCACTGCGCGCGGATGGCCTGGCCCTTCGCGGGCCGTCCACGGGCGTCGAGCCGTAGCGCGCCGACGGATATTCGAGCGCGCCGGTGTGACCGCAGCGGAGCGCGGTCGCGCGGTTGATGACAGCGGTGCGACGCCCGAACCGGAGCGCCTCCTCGACGGTGAAGTTCCAGCCGGTCGCCGCCGAGAGCGCGCGGCAGATGTACTCGAGCCGAGCTCGCGACGTGAAGATGCAGATGCCGAGCGAGTCCTCGAAGCCCCGCCGCCCGCGCAGCCCGGCGACGTACCTGGCCACCTGCTCGCCGTCGAACGGGTTGATGCCGCGCCGGCTGCCCGATTTCGGTGGGGTGCACGGGGTTGCCCGTCTCCATCGTCGCGGTGGACGACGTGCACGTGTCGAGCATCTCCTCCCACCGCGCGCGGTGGTCGTGCCCGCGCGGTGTGGCGCCCTTCTCGATGTAGATCGCGCACTCCTTGGCGGCCCGCCGAGCTTCTCGGCGGCCCGCTTGACGCCCTCGGCGAGGACATCGCCGAAGCCCTCGCGGCGGCTCACCATCCAGAGTAGACGCTGCGCGCCCTTGATATCGCCCCACTTGAGCTCGAAGCCGAGCTGCTTCCGGGTGATGTAGCCCTTCTCCTGGCATTCCATGACCCAGCCGCAGAGCCAGCCCCACTCGTTGACGTCCACGCAGGCGCTGGTCGCATTCGGTGTTGAGCCACGCGACGCCGTCGCGGTCGGCCGCGCCGATCGCCCAGCCGCAGCCCGACCAGCCCTCGTACTCCGGGCTCGTCGACGATCTGTCCCTTTCTGGGCGCCCTGCCGGATGACCGACATGTGGCAGTGGTGCATGCCGCAGGCGTTGCACTGGTGGCCGCGATGGTCAGTTCTCGCGGAGCTTGGGCGCCTCCCACGCGCTCATGTCGGCGCCGGCGACGTTCGACGTCAGATTCGTCGTGTAGTTCTTGATCGGCAGGGCGCCCATCTTCGACGAGAGTTCACGACGCCCGGCAGCGTGCCGTACTCGTAGAGCGAGCGCCGACGACGGGTCCGTCTGGAGATCGTGGGACATGTCCTGGGCCGCCTGCATCAGGCCCGCGCGGATCGACGGCGCGCAGCGCCTTCGTGCCCTTCGACGATCGCGACCGCCTTGAGCCGCTTCTTGCCCATGACGGCGCCGCAGCCGTTCTTGGAAGCGACGTGGCCGAAGTCGCCCTGAATGGCGGCGAAGCTGCACGAGGTTCTCGCCGGCCGGGCCGATCCGAGTAAACCGAGAGCTGGTGGC
>ERZ1370068.8645-contig-7482_pt1 | contig 51126 bp, 73 predicted proteins | sample MGYA00561227_ERZ1370068 | MGnify/ENA primary metagenome ERZ1370068 (study PRJEB38410, sample SAMEA6850437) | metagenome | study: Metagenomic assessment of the ecological functions of the soil: analysis of the soil microbiota associated with the... | reverse complement strand
CATCCTGACGACGAGGATGATCGATTCGGCGAACTGGACGCAAGGAGATCAACGCGCCAAAGGTCAGCCGATCGGGAATCCGGCAAAAGAGGCGAGCGTGCCGGGGACCCTGGTGTCGCCCATACGACGGGCGCCACCAATTGGCCGCCGCCAAGCTTCAATCCCGACACCGGTCTGTTCTACGTCGGCACGCGCGCAGACGTTCAGCGTCTTCTATCTGACCGACACCGACGAGCAATCCGCAGGGATGGGCCGCGGCGGAGCGCAACGTCGGCGAGTCTCGGCCGGCGCGCTGAAGGCGATCGACTACAAAACCGGCAAGGTGAGCTGGAGCGCGTCCGCTCGCGCATGGGCCCACGGCAGCCGCGGCGGCGCGATGACCGGCCTGCTCAGCACCGCCGGCAAGCTGCTGTTCGGCAACGACGGCGGCGGCAATTTCGTCGCCTACGATCCGCTGACCGGCAAGCCGCTTGTGGCATGCCGGGCTCGGCGTCAACACCAGCAACGGGCCGGAGACCTATCCTCCTCGACGGCCGTCAGTACGTCGTCGTCGGCGCCGGCGATACGTCGTACGCGTTCTCGCTGCAACAGTAACGGGGGCAACCGATGCGGACGCGCAGTGGCTGCAGACACTCATCGTCGCGAGGATGGCGGCGTCGATCGGTGGACGCGCCGCCGCTCCGCGTCGGGGCGACAGCTCGGCGTGCGGAACCTCATAAGTCTCTCTCGCTGCCAAACGTCGCGATCACCGCCGCGCAGCCTGCTTGACGCGGGCGGCTCGATTGCCGCCGACGGTTCGCGCGCGCCCCTCGGGCGCTGTGTCGCGTGACCGCCACGCTGACACCGTCGACGGACTCAGACATCACGATCGAACTGTGGATGCCGGCCAGCGGCTGGAATCAGCAAGTTCCAGGCCGTGGGCAACGGCGCGTTCAACGGATCGATCGCCTATCCCGCGCTGACCACGGCGGTGCACGCGCGGCTACGCCGCGGCGTCGACCGACACCGGGCACGTCGGGAACGACGCGAGTATTCGCGCTCGGTCATCCCGAGAAGGTGGTCGATTTCGGCTGGCGCGCCGTTCACGAAATGACGGTCGCGGCGAAACGGATCGTACGCGGCGTACTACGAATCCGCGCCGCGGTATTCGTACTGGACCGGCGTGTTCGGCCGGCGGCCGTCAGGCCATGAAGGCGGCGCAGCGATTCCCCGCGGACTTCGATGGCATCGTCGCCGGGCGCGCCGGGTCTGGATTGGACCGCGGACGCGCGGTTCAGGCGACGCGCGTCGCCCAGGCGCTCGAGGGACGCCGAGGCGGCGCGTCTGCTGGAGCCACAGCGCCGGCGTCTGCACCAGGCCGCGCTCGCGGCGTGCGATGCCGCGGATGGAGTGAGAGACGGGCTCATCGCCAACCCGCAGCGGTGCACGTTCGATCCGGGCGTGCACGGCGTGCAAGGGCTCAGAGACGACGAGTGTCTGACGGCTGCGCAGGTCGAGACCGCGCGGCTGATCTACTCGGCGGCGAAGAACCGAAAGACCAGGCGCGTGAGATTGCCGGACTCGATGCCGGGCAGCGAGCTGGGATGGACCGACCTCGGATGGACCGCGTCGGCGCGCGCTACCGGACTCGATCAGTTCCGGTTCATCGGTGCTCGGCGACGCGGCGTGGACGGTGCAGAAGTTCGATCTCGATGCCGATCTCCGCGCGCGCCGAGGACGCGGACGGCGGCACGATCAACGCGCTCGATCCCAACCTGAAGCCGTTTGTCGATCGCGGCGGCAAGCTCATTCACTATCACGGCTGGAGCGATCCGCAGATCTCGCCCGGCAACAGCACGCAGTACTGCGCGCGCGTCGTCGACACCCTCGGCGGCGCCGCGCAAGCGTGCATGGCGCGCGTATCGGCTGTTCGCTGGCGCCTGGGAATGGGGACATTGCGGCGGCGGGGAAGGGGCCGAACACGCTTCGACATGCTCACCGCGCTCGAGCCGATGGGTCGAACGCGGGCAGCCGCCCGATCGGATCGTGGCGTCACGCATTCCACCAACGGCGTGGTCGATCGGTACCGACCGTTGTGCCCATGCACCCGGCAAGGCGCGGCCTATACCGGAGACGAGGGCGATGCCGAGGAGGCGGCAAGCTTCGTATGCGCGACAACCCCTTCGACCCGGCGACGTTGAGAACGCTGATTGGTGCGTTTTCGATCGTGACCGCGGCGACGTGTGCTGCGTCGTGCGGCAGAGAGCAACCGCGACAGCACCACGGCGCCGACCGCGACCTCCACGTCTGAGTTTCTTCGTGACCAGCGCGAAGAGCACAACCGGCAACATCGCCGGCTGCGCGGCGCTGACGCGCTGTGCCAGAACCTCGCGCAGGCGGCTGGCGCCGGAACAAAACTGGCGCGCCTGCTTGAGCGTGCGTAGAACGCGACGCCGACAACAACAACCGGCCCACACACGCTCGCGACCGCATCGGCAATGGCCCCTGGGTCAACGCCAAGGGCGTCACCGTCGCCGCCAATCTGGCTGACTCTCCATTCCCGCACGGGAGACGTGGCGGTCTTCGTCGACGAGAAGGGGCAGCAGATCAACGGGCAATGGACCGGTTCGCCGACGCCGAACGAGCATCGACATCATGACCGGTTCGGCGGCGGACGGGACGCTCGCTTACTGGATTCACGTGTGGCGACTGGACATCGGCAGAGACGACGACGCGGGGGCAGGTCGGTCACGCCGAGCGGTCATCGGGCAGCCTGGCGGCAGCACGGCTGGGGCGCTTCTCCTCCGTGGAACTCCGGCGCATTCGAACACAAACTGCGCCAACACCGCGCCCGGTGGAGGCGCCGGCCGCATCTACCGCTGCGCGCGCTGACGCTCGACGTGTCCGCCAGCACCGAAGATCCCTGGCCGTTCGACCAGGCTGCTAATGTGGCTGCGATCACCACGGTCAATGTCATCGAGCGCGGCGCCCCGGATACTCGTTGTCGTTCACTATGACGACGATGACTCCGGGCTTTTCTGTGCGGAACGACAAACGACGATGCGGATGGCCGCGTCATCGGCATGGCGGAACGCGATGCATCGACCCATCGTTGCGCGAGATCGCCGGATTTGCCACCTGATGGAAGGCGTGGCGCTCTGCCGTTGGTGAGGCTCGGCAACGCGCGCCGAACCCCAACGACCCAAACGATAGCGATGGCTGATTTCGACTTGAAAGCTTTTGCGCGGCGATGGACGACCAGCGCCGTTCACGGGCCTTGAGCTGGGCTGCGGTTGCGCGAGAGATCAATCACTTCATCACCGACGGACATCCCGTCGCCTCGTCGACGATCCTGGAGTCAAAACCAGAGCAGCTCGCGGAAGGCGATGGCATTCTTCAGATGCTCCTCGTGGCTCGACCGAACGCCCGAGAGCTTTGTTCCCGGCTTCCTGACGCTGACGCCCAGTCGCTTTCAGCTGCCCGGCGGCAGCTGCAGGGTCAGATCCTGCGGTGGGACGCTGCGGCGCTTCACGCGGCTCGTGAATGCGAAGCGCCAAGCCGCAGGCGATGACGTGGCAGGGCGTTGCGACCGAAGTCGGTGGCGTCAGCTTCGGGAATGTTGACGCATCTGGTCGAAAGGCGGCCGCGTCGGAGCTTCCGGGTGTCATGCGGATGACTGCGCTCGGCTCGGGCCGGCCTGCGACGACCTTCACGCGGCTCGTGCCGCGGTACCCAACGCAGAGCGCGCTAGAGTCCAACCGTGGTAGTTCACCAAACATCTTCGCGAAAAATTCGGCGCGGCAGGGTCCGGTGCACCGTGCGGATCTGGCAGCGGCGCCATGTGAAGGTTGGCGGCCGCTACCCCACTGGACGACGGGCATGTCGTGGTGGATTCGATCGAGCCGATTACGCTCAAAGACGTCACGTGCGATTTGGCGCGCGAATCAGGGTTCGAGAGCGTCGCGATGAGTTGCTGGGAATCGCAAAGCATGGCCCGGGCGACCAGGTATTTCTGATTCGGTTCCACTACCTGCGGCCGGGCGCGTGGGATACAGGTCCCGCTACTCGCGATACGCCACCACGCGCTGCCGCTGCTCGCCAGGCCGTCGATCCCCGCCACGACCTCGTCGCCGGCCTTGAGATAGACCGGCTCAGGTTTCATCCCGAGCCCCACGCCTGGAGGGCGTGCCCGTGCTCAGGACATCGCCGGGGACGAGCGTCATGAACTCGCTGACGTAACTCACCAGCCCGCGCACGTCGACCATCAAGTTGGCAGTGCGTGCTCTTCTGGCGCATGGTGCCGTTGACCGTCAGCCAGATGCCGAGGTTGCCGGTGTCGGGCATCTCGTCGCGCGTGACCAGCACGGGCCCGAGCGGCGCAAACGAAGTGGCGCTCTTGCCCTTCACGAACTGGCCGCCGCGATCGAACTGAAACGTGCGCTCCGGAGTAGTCGTTGAACACGGCGTACCCGGCGATGCACTCGAGTGCGTGGACGCGATCCACATGTCGCGCCTCCTTGCCGATCACGACCGCAAGCTCGACTTCCCAATCGAGCTTCGTGCCCGCCGAGAGGAATAGTGACGTCGTCGTTAGGGCCGGCGAGCGCGGAGGCGCCTTCAGCGAAGATCAACGGCTCTTTCGGAATGCCCAGGCCCGTTTCCGTGGCGTGGTCGCGGTAGTTCAGACCGATGCAGACGATCTTGCTCGGCCGCCGAACCGGCGGTCCAAGACGCACGTCGGCCGCGACGCGCGGCGCCGCTGCTGGCGTTGCTTTCCAGCCACGCGCGGACTTCGCTCTACGCCGTCGCCCGCGAAGAACGCGTCGTCGTAGTCGGCAACCGCGGCTGGATACGTCCAGCCGCGTGCCGTCTTCCAGCATGACGCCGGGCCGCTCGGCGCCGGACGATCCGAATCGAATGAGGCTTCATCGTGTGACCATCACCGGTAGTTGAACGTCGAAGGAGTGCGTCGACCCGGGACCGATCCAACTGCTTGATCGAGCGCGCATCCCAGCAGCTTGAGCGTCCGCACGACGTCGGCGCGCAGAATCTCGATCGCCCGCGCGACGCCCGGCTCCGCCGCCGGCGCCAGTCCGTAGGCGTAGGCGCGACCGACGAGCACCGCTTTCGCGCCGAGGCAGATCGCCTTGACGATGTCGCCGCCGCGACGGATGCCGCCATCCATCAGCACGTCGATCCGGCCATTGGCGGCGGCAACGCACTTCAGGCAGCGCCTTCAACGTCGCCGACACGCCGTCGAGCTGCCGCCCGCCATGGTTCGAGACGACCACGTCGCCGCCGCGCCTTTGTCCATCGCGCGCCGCGTGTCGTCGGCGGTCAGCACGCCTTTGACGACGATCGGGCCCGGCCACGACCGGCGGATCCAATCGAGATCGCGCCAGCGACACCATCGCGCTGTTCCAACGCCGCGCCAACATCCGCGTAGAGCATCGGCCCGCTGACCCGGCAGCACGACGTTGGGGAACTTCATCATCCCGCCATCGCTCAGCAGACCCATGACGCCAGCCGGGCCGCGCGAGGATCTGCGGCAGAAACGGCAGCATCTTCATCGGCTGCCGGCTGGCGAGCTCCCTGGTGCCATTGCGCGTGTCGCGCTCGCGATTGCCAGCCACCGGTGTGTCGATGGTGACGACCAGCGCGTTGAAACCGGCGAGCCGCGCGCGCTCGATGCCGGTCATCGCGACCGCCCGTCCGCCGACCACGATAGAGTTGATACCAGGCCGGCGCGCATCGTCGAGGCGCGGACGTCTTCGAGCCGGCAGCCCGACAGCGTGGACAGGATGTAGCCGGTGCCCGCGCTCGCCGGCCGCGCGCGCCGCCACTTCTTCGCCGCGCGGGTAGAACAGCCGCGCAGCTGCCGACCGGCGCGAGCAGAGAAACGGCGAGATCGAACGTGGCGCCGAGGACGGTCGTCCGCAGATCGCATTGCGTCGTCGCGACGGCGTTGCGCGGCCGGAACGTCACGTCGTCGAAGATCCGGCAGTTCTCGCGAAGCGTGACCTCGTCGTCGGCGCCGCCGTCGATGTAGTCGAACACGACCCGCGGCAGGCGGCGTTTGGCCAGCGACGCGAAGGTCGGCGATGTTGACGGCGCGCTCTAAACTCATCCGCAACGAGAAGATTATGCCCGACATAAGATGCCTTGAGTGTCACGGGCCTCACAGAAGCTTCGACTAGTTTCGTCGAACATTCGCTCGTCCTCCCGCTCGGCGCGCTGATCGCGCTCGTCTGGGCGAACCTGTCGCACGCCGGCTACGCCCGTGTCGCACACGCGCTCGAGTTCCCGATCAACGACGTCGGGATGGTGTTTTTCTTCGCCCTGGCCGCCAAGGAAGTGGTTGAAGCGACCGCGCCCGGCGGCGCGCTGCACACCTGGCGGCGCGCCGCCCTGCCAGGCGTCGCGGCGGTCGGCGGCATGGCGGCGCCCGCCATCATCTACGTCGTGTTCGTCCGAGCGGCCGGCGCCCCGGAACTGAGCCGCGGGCTGGGCGATTCCGTGCGCGACCGACATCGCTTTCAGCTTCCTGGTGGCCAAGGCGATCTTCCGGCGTCACGCCGCCATCCCGTTCCTGCTGCTCCTGGCAATCGCGGACGACGCGCTCGGGCTCGTGATTCTCGCGCCTGTTCTATCCGATTGGCGACCTGCATCTTCTGGCTGGCGCGTTGCTCATGGCATCCGCGCTGATCGTCGCCTATGGACTGCGCGCGCAGCGGCGCACGCCCTTACTGGCCGTACGTCCTCGTCGGGGGACGTTGTCGTGGGTGGCCCTGTATCGCGGCGGGCTGCATCCGGCGCTGGCGCTGGTGCCGATCGTTCCGTTCATGCCGCACGCCGCGCGCGACCCGGGTCTCTTCGTCGAGGCGCCGGCTGGCGCCCGGGACGCGCTCAGCCAGTTCGAGCGCCACTGGAAGTACCCCGGTCCAGGCGATCCTGTTTCTGTTCGGCCTGGCGAACGCGGGCGTCCCGATCGGTCAGTACGGCACGGCGACGTGGGCGGTGTTGACCGCGATTCTCGCGGGCAAGCCGATTGGCATCGGCATCGCCGTCGCGCTCGGCGGTCGCCGCCGGACTGAAGCTTCCCAGACGACGTCGATTGGCGCGACATGGCCGTCGTCGGGTTGCGCGGCCGGGCTGGGCTTTACGGTTGCTTTGTTCTTCGCGACGGCAGCGTTTCCGCCTGGCGCGGCGCTCGATCAATCGAAGCTGGGTGCGCTGTTCAGCGTGGCAAGCGCGGGCGTGGCGTTCGCGGCAGCGGCGCGTGCTGCGCGTCGGGACGGTTCAGGGCTTCGCCGGCGGCAGGTCTTTGATGATGAAGACGCGTTCGCCCGGCCTGATAAGGCCGAGCTCGCGGCGCGCGATTTCCTCGATGGCGGAGGGGTCTTCGGTGAGGCGGCGGACCTGTTCACGCAGCCGCGCGTTTTCCGTGCGCTGCCGGGAGATTTCGGCCGACAGCCGGTCGTATTCGTTCTGGGCGCGCATCATGGCGAGCAGGCCGCGTTCGCCCACCAGGCCGTCCACGATGATCGCGGACGCGACAAACAGCAGCAGCCAGTGGACGAGCCGGCGGCTCAGTCGTGGCTGCTGGTTTCGTCTTCGGCACGCGGACACACATTACAACAACTGCTGTGAAAGTACAGAGTGAAAATGCCCGACATCATCCTGGTTTTGACGACGATGCCCGACGACGACCGCGCGGACACCTTGGCGCGGACGCTGGTCGAGGAGCGCCTCGCGGCCTGCGTCAACGTCCACGGGCCGATGCGGTCGACGTATCGCTGGAAAGGGCAGATCGAATGCGACGGCTGAGCGGCAGGTCGTGATCAAGACGACGAAGGGGCAGCTCGCGAAGCTTGAAGCGCGGCTTCGCGCGCTGCACCCGTACGAGCTGCCGGAGTTTCGTCGTCGACGCCCGCGGGAGCGACGACGTACGCGGGCTGGGTCAGGACGGAATTGGCGAGGTCGTGAAGTGGTGAATTCGGATGTCACCAGCGCACCAACTCACCGACCTCTGACCAATTCTCATTTCTTGTACCGCGAAGGGTCCGACGTCCGGTTTCCCCTGCGTGTTCGCGAGCGGCCCCAGTTCGGCGGCCACGCCACGAGCGATCGCGGCGGTTTCGCTGCCGGCCTGGAAGCAGGTGAAATCGGGCCGGTCGCGCCAGCGCCATCGGGCCGCACAGGCGGACGCTCGGCCTTGATCGCCGCGTCGTGCACGATGTTGATCGCGCGTCTCGTAGTCCGGCGTGCCCTGCCGGTAGCCGGAGAAATTGCCGAGGTCGCCGCTGGCCGCGAACACCGCGCTGACGCCCGGCACCTTCGCGATCTCGTCGGCGTTCTTCAGACCCTCGAGCGTTTCGATCATCAGGATCAGCACGATGTTGTCGTTGATGGTGGGGCGATAGCCGCCCGGCACGCCGCCCCACATCGTCGCGTCGAACGCCTGGCCGCCGCCGTTGCTGCGGCCGGCCGAGCGGCGGGAAGTAGGTCCAGTTGCGCGCTTCGATCGCTTCCTCGACCGTGTCCACCGTGGGGACCACGACCACGAGCGCGCCGGCGTCGAGCGCATGCTGGATTTCGCGCTCGTCGGTGTAGGCGACGCGGACGCCGGGCACCGCCTTGGCGGTCGGGCAGGTGCGCCACATGCGCGCCACGGCCTGCCAGTCGTGCTGGTCGTGCTGCATCTCGGTCCAGATGAAGTCGTAGCCGGCGTTGGCCATCGCGCAGTAGGTCGCCGGATCGGTGGCGCTGAAGCACGGTGCCGCCGGTGACCTTGCCGCCCTGCATCAACTTCAGCTTGGCGGGGTTCCACACCTTGGCGTCGGAGGGGATTGAACGCCGGGCCGTATTTCCACGACGCCGGGTCGAACGGCCCCTGGTTGACCGCGCCCGCCGGCGCCGTCGTTTTCGCGTTGCTGTCCTTGCCCGCCGGCGCGGCGAGCGAGATTCGGTTGCGCCCGGCCTCGCGTTGTTGGCGTACGGGTCGGCGTTCGGCGCCGGCTGCGCCGGCGGCTGTTGCGCTTGCGAGGCCGGCGCGGGCGGTTGCGCCGCCAAGACGACGATGCCCAAGACTGCGCACACGAAACCAGCCGCTATCAGGTGCTTCATGGTCATCCTCCGCAGGTCCTAAACCGTTCAGACCTTCCGTAGAGGGCGGACCCGCGTGTGCCCCGCCCGACGGCCGGGTCTGGCCCCTACGGCTGTCGGCCTACCGGCGTCGGACGTATTCAACCACCATTCGGCAGCATCGACACCAGCACGATGCCGATGGTGACGAGCGAGAAGTTCTGCTTGACGATCGGCACGTTGCCGAAGAGCAGGCCGGCGCCCACGCAGATGCCCACCCAGCCGACGGCGCCGATCAGGTTGTAGATGCCGAACGCGTGCGATCGCATCTGCGCGGCGCCCGCGACGAACGGCACGAACGTCCGCACGATCGGCACGAACCGGCCGAGAATGACCGCCTTGCCGCCGTAGCCCTCGAAGAACGTCGTGCGCTCGCTGCAGATGCTCGCGGTTCAGCAGCCGGTGCGAGATGCCGGCTGCGATCGGTGGCGCTGAACACGCGCGGGCCGACAATCCGCCGCCGACCGTGTAGTTGACGGCGTTGCCGGTGAAGGCCGCCGTGGCGAGCAGCGCCAGCGCGATCGGCGTGCTGAGCGCGCCCGTGGCGCACAGCGCGCCGGCGGCGAACAGCAGCGAGTCGCCCGGCAGGAACGGCGTGACGACGAAGCCGGTTTCGGCGAACACGATCGACGAACAGGATGGCGTAGACCGCGGTGCCGTAGGTGGCCACCAGGTCGATGAGCGTCATGTCGGCGTGCAGCAGGAGTTCGAGCAATGTCCGTCCTTGTAGTGGATGGTGAACAAAGATGCCCGATCGCCGATGATTGGTTGACGTCGACCGATGCAGGAGCGCGGACCGACTCACGCCTCGAAACGGCCCTTCAGCGCGACCGCGGCACGCTGGCGATCGTCCTGGTCGCGATTCCACTCGCCGCATGGACATGGATCGCGCTGATGGCGCGCGACATGACGGCTCGATGCGGGCGCGTCCGCCTGGATGATGTCTATCGAGTGGGACTGGCCTCGCGTGGTCCTGTTGTGGGCGATGATGGGCGGTCATGATGACCGCGATGATGCTCCCGACCGCAGCGCCGCTGATCCTGCTCTACGCGTCGGCGATGCGACGGAACGCCGACGTGCTGAGCGCCCGCGCGTCGCGTCTACGCCCTCGCCGCGGGATACGTGTTCGTGTGGACGCTGTTCAGCGTCGCGGCGACCAGCGCTGCAGCGCGTCCTCGCCAGGAGCCTGGTGTTGACGCCGATGATGGAGCCCGCCACGCCGATCGCAGGCGCGGCCATCCTGGCGATCGCCGGCGTCTACCAGCTGACCCCGCTCAAGCGCGCCTGCCTGCGCGCCTGCCGATCGCCGCTCGGGTTCATGATGCAGCGCTGGCGAGGCGGCGTCGCCGCTGCCTTTCGTCTCGGCGTCGAGCACGGGACCCACTGCCTCGGCTGCTGCTGGGCGCTGATGCTGATTCTGTTTGCCGGCGGCGTGATGAACCTGGTGGTCATCCTCGCGCTGACCGCGTGGGTGCTTGATCGAGAAGCTCGCGCCGTTCGGCGAACGGACGGCGACTGCCAGCGGTGTCCTGCTGCTCGCGGTCGCGATCTGGATGGGTCGCTGCGCTCGAGGGTCTACGCGCTCGCCCAGTTGAACGGTGCGTACTGGCCGTTGTTGCGACCGCTCTCGTCGTTCCAGACGAGACCGAGCACATTGACCTTGCTGTGCAGCGCATGCGCGAGCGACACGCGGCTGTTCGCCGGGATGACCCGGTGTTGCCGAGCTCGAGCGGTTCCTTCGCCGTCGGGTCGATGCCCATCGCCGGGTCCGCCGACATGCTGACGAACGTCGAGGCGTTGACCGACCATTTCGCGCCGTCGCGTTCGAACCGGATCGGCGCCGATTCGACGCCTGCGAAGTTGGTGATCATCCCTGACAGCGCCGCCATCGGACCGCCCGCGCCGCCGCTCGCAATCGCCACCAGCGCGTCGCGCTGCGCCGCGCTGGCGCGATCGTCCACGATCACGCCGGCCGTCCAATTGCCTTTGCCCATCTCCTCCGGCGTGAAACCGACGACGACGAAGCCGAGGCCGTCGAGCGGCACATCGCCGAACGCGCCTTGTATCGACCTTGAAGCTCATCGCGAAGGTGCACGAGCCTTTGCTCGGCTTGGCTTGCAGTTGTGTGAGGATGCAGGGACAGACGAAGTCGCAGCTGCACGTCTCGTAATACTGGCCGGCGACTTTCCATGCCGGTGATGCCACGTGTTTCTCCCTCGCGTCGACTCCTGCAATCTACACCCGGTCGAGCGCCTCGAGACAGATCTTCCTTGAAGGTCGTCGAGGTCTTCCAGACCGGCGGAGATGCGCACCATGCCGTCCGTGATCCCGATGGCCGCGCGCCGCTCCGGCGGCACCGACGCGTGCGTCATCGTCGCCGGATGCGAGATCAGCGTTTCGACGCCGCCGAGGCTCTCGGCCAGCTGCGTGGAACCGCACCGGCGTTGACCAACCGCTCCGCCGCCGCGAGCGACCCGAGCTCGAACGCGAGCATGCCGCCGAAGCCGCGCATCTGGCGCTTCGGCCAGCTCGTGTTGCGGATGCGTCGGCAGGCCGGGGTAGTACACGCGCTGCACCTTCGGGTGCGCGCTCGAGGAACTCGGCGAGCGCCAGACCGGTGGCGTTGTGCTGCTGCATGCGCAGCGGCAGCGTCTTGGTGCCGCGCAGCACCAGCCACGAATCGAACGGCCCAGGATCGCGCCTTCCGCGTTCTGCACGAACGTCAGCCACTCGATGTCGTCGTCGCGCACGGCGACGACGATGCCGCCGACGCTGTCGCTGTGGCCGTTCAGGTAATTCGTCGTGCTGTGGACCACGAGGTCGGCGCCGAACTCGATCGGGCGCTGAATGTAGGGACTCGCGAAGGTGTTGTCGACGACGAGGCGCACGTCGTGGCGATGCGCGAGGTCGGCGGCGGCGGCCAGGTCGGTGAGGCGCATCACCGGATTGGTCGGCGTCTCGACGAACAGCATCCGCGTCGACGGCGTGAACGCCCGCTCGACCTCGTCGAGCTTCGACGTGTCGACGTAGCGTGAACGTCAAGTTGGTAGCGGCGCAGCACCTTGTCGAACAGGCGGAAGGTGCCGCCGTAGGTGTTGTCGGAGACGACCACGTGGTCGCCGGCTTTGAGCAGCGTGGCGATCGCGCCGATGGCCGCCATGCCCGAGGCGAACGCGAAGCCGGCCTTGCCGCTCTCGATCGCCGCCACGTTGCGCTCGAGCGCCATGCGCGGTCGGGATTCTGCGTGCGCCCGTACTCGAAGCCCTTGTGCTTCCCGAGCGCCTCCTGCACGTAGGTGGACGTCTGGTAGATGGGCGTGATGATGGCGCCGGTCGAGGGATCGGGTTCCTGCCCGCGTGAAGGCAGATGGTGCTGAAACGCGCGTGTGATGGCAGCTTCATGGGAGTCCGCGTAGTCTACAGTCGTACAGTTTGCTGAGTCGGCGGTTGACAGTCCGACTCTGACTGTCAACTGTCTGACTGTCGACTGTCCAATGCTCTGAAGTCCACGTACGACGTCTCGCGCGCTCCGGCCAGCCGCTGATCCGCCTTCGCGCCGGCGCTTCGGCGCGGACAATCGCGAGGCAGGTCTGTCGGGGGCGCTCCTGCACACGCTGCCCGGGCGCGCGATTGTCATCAGGCTTGCCGTCAAGGTGCGTCATCGCGCTGCTGGCGCGGGTCACCGGCCGCGGTGCCGTCGTTCCTCCGCGTCGTCGACACCGTGGCCGGACTCGCCACCGCCGCCGGCGCCACCTTCTTCAGTCTTCCGCCTGAGCGTCATCGCGAAGCGCCGACTGCTGTGGCGCGTTCGCGCGCAAGCTCATCCTCTCCTACGTCTTCATCGGCTTCGTGCCGGCGCTGCTCGATCGTCGGGTTCTTCCTGCTGTGCGGCTATCTCTTGTTCTTCAACTTCGGGTCGTACCTGGTGCAAAGCCGGCTGCGCGCGTTGAGCAGAGCAGGCGCGATTCCTCGCGCAGAGCACCGCGGTTGAAATTCAGCGCGCGAGCGGCCGCGGGGTCGAGACATCATCGCGCGGCGCCAGACGAACGCGGCGGATCAGTATCCGATCTGTCGATCGCGGCATTGCCGGTGCGGCGCGGAATGCGTAGCTCGGCGAACGCCGCGGCGATTACGCTGCCGCTGTCCGAGCAGACGGCCGGTCCGTGGGCGCACGTCGACGCACCGCGCACCGTCCCGGCGTGGATCCCTGTTCCGGGTTCTCCGGAGTGCTGACCTACGTCGCACCAGAAGGCCACGGCGTCACCGGCCGACGAAGACGCGCACCTGCTCGTGCGCGGCGTGGCGTTCCCGATGCCGCCGCGTCCGGGCTATGCGGTCATCGTCGATCTGCTCGGTCAACGATCACGTGCGGCAGCAGCTCCGCCAGGAAACCGGTGTCGAGCTGAAGAACGTCGTGCCGCTGCCCGCCGTGAAGCCGGTCGACGCGCGGCTGCTGCGCGGCCGGATGGGCGGCGACGGCGAGCCGCGCGCCTCGACGATGTCACCGGGCTGTTGAGCAGCTCTGCCGAGCCTGATGGAGTACCGCGATTGGTCGTCCGGCGCGACCGGCACGGTCAACATCACGACCGGCCTCAGCGTCTCCGAGCTATACGACCGCATTTCGGCGGCGCGAGGGCATCGCCGGGCGAGGTCTGGGCCAGGGCTGTTGCTGCCTGCTGTTCGTCATCGGCGCGCTCTTTCTGATCATCGAGTTCGATCGCGCTCGTCGCCGGCTTCGCGCTCGCGAAATCGATCACCGGATCGGTGCACGAGCTGTTCGCGGGAACCGAGCGCGTGCGGCAGGGCGACTTCACGAACCGGATCGCCGTGAAGAGCGAGGATCAGCTCGGCGAGCTGGCGCGGCTCGTTCAACTCGATGACCGCCAGCATCGAGGACCTGCTGCAGCAGGCGGCCGAGAAGAAGCGGCTCGAAGAGGAGCTGCGCATCGCGCACGAGATCCAGATGTCGCTGCTGCCGCAGGGGCCGCTGCTGATGCCGGGGCTGTCGGTCACGGCGCTCTGCGTTCCCGGCGCGCGAGGTCGGCGGGGACTACTACGACTTCCTGCCGCTCGACGATCACCGCGTCGGCGTGCTCATCGCCGACGTGTCGGGCAAAGGCACGTCGGCCGCGCTGTACATGGCCGAGCTGAAGGGCCTCGATGCTGTCGCTCGAGCGAGATCCACAGGTCGCCGCGCGACCTGCTGATTGCCGCGAACCGCATCATCGCCACGCATCTCGACGCGCGCAGCTTCATCACGATGACCTACGCGGTCATCGATCTGCGCGCGCGGACCATGACCTACGCCCGCGCCGGGCACACGCCGCTCATCTACGTGCCGGGCAACGGCGACTCGCGGCGCGCCCGCATCCTGATCCCGGACGGCGATGGTGCTCGGGCTTGAAACTCGACAACGGCGAGATGTTCGAGCGGATCCTCGAAGAGGAGACCATCCAGCTGAACGCCGGCGATCTCTACCTGTTCTTCACCGACGGGATCAGCGAGGCGATGAACGTGCACGACGATTGCTTCGGCGAGCACCGGCTCGGCGAGCTCGTGGAGAACCATTCCCATCTGCCGTCGGATCAACTGCGCGAACGCATGCTGCGCGAAATCGCGTCGTTCGTCGGCGACGCGCCGCAGCACGATGACATGACGATGATCCTGCTCAAGGTCGGACGAAGTCGGGCGGAAGGGCAGGATGGGCAGGAAGGGCAGGAGGGGAAAACTCACTCCAGATCCGGAGTTCTCCTTCCCGTCCGTCCAGCCCTTCCAGCCTTTCCTGCCCGGTAAATGTCCGACTTCGTCACCATCTTCACCACCGCGTCCGACGTCGAAGCCCGCGTCGTCCGCGGACTGCTCGAGGCGCACGGCGTCATGTCGTTCGTGTCGTCGGAGCCTGCGCGGCGTCCTGCCGGTGTCGGTGGGCCGGTTCGGCGAAGTCCGGATTACCGTGCACGCCGAGGAAGCCGATCGACGCGCGCCGGATCATCGAGAGCCACCGGACCGAGCTCGAGGGCGGCGAGATCGTGCGGCTGCGCGACGAGTTCGAGCCGCTGCAGCGCACCATCGGCTATCGCTTCCGCGATCGCGGCCTGCTCGAGCACGCGCTGACCCACACCTCGCGCGCCAACGAAGACGTGAGCGGCGGCGTGCGCGACAACGAGTCGATGGAATTTCTCGGCGACGCGCTCCTCGGGTTCGTGATCGCCGACGCGCTGTTTCGCGAGTTCCCGGAGTCGAACGAGGGCGCAGAAGTCGAAGACGAAGGCGGCGCTCGTCTCGACCAGCGACGCTGGCGCGCCAGGCCGAGCGGCTCAGCCTCGGCGATCACCTGCTGCTCGGACGCGGCGAGGAGAAGACCGGCGGCCGCCGCAAGCAGGCGCTGCCTCGCGGACGGCTACGAGGCGCTGCTGGCGGCGATCTACCTCGACGGCGGCATCGAGCCGGCGCGCGCCTTCATCCTGCGCGAGTTCGCCGCGCTGATCGCCGACGTCCATCGCCACGGCGTGTCGGGACAGGACTACAAGTCCGCGCTGCAGGAGCTGCTGCAGGCACGCGATCTCGGATTGCCGGAGTACCGCCTCGCCGGGACGCTCGGTCCCGATCACCGCAAGCAGTTTCAGGTGGAAGTCGCCGTGCAAGGCGAGGTCGTGAGCGAAGCGATCGGTTCGAGCAAGAAGGAAGCGGAGCAGGAGGCCAGCGCGAGCGGCGCTCGAGAAGTTCAAGTAATCATTTCAAGCGACATTCGCTGCGCGACGGCTTCGGCGGTGCGCGTCTGCCAGCGATCCGCGGACGATCAGGCATCTTGATCTCCGTTACCGCTCGTCCGTTCCGCGCGAGCTGGACCTGCTGGATCGACGTGCTGGCACGTCAACTCGGGATTGCTCCAGACATTGCCGACGTCGCGGGCGACGCTGGCGACCACCCATGCCCCGTCGGCCGAGACGGTCGCGATGAAGGGCTCGTCGACGGCTCGCGACTTGTTGTAGTAGCTGATGCCGTCGCCCCGCCGTTCCACGCGCTGGCTCGGCACCGGCCACGTGAACGACGACGAGATATCGAGCCGGCAGCCAATCCGTGAGCGGCATCGAGAGACGGGCCGGCGTTTCTGAACCGAGCAGGCTCGAACCCATCGGCGTGATGCACGTAGGTGCGTTCGAGACGGACGTCGTGGAAACTCGATGTCAGCCGCGGGTCGGTGACGGCGTAGATCGCGTCGTAGGAGACGGTGGAGCGATTGCGGAACTCGTAACGAAACCGGACGCCGTCGTCCTCGAGGGTCGCCCGAGCCGTCATCCGCACGGCTCCCGCGAGCTCCATGTCGTAGTACCACGGCCTGGCCCTGCTGCCGCCACGCCGGTCGAGCGCCGGACGAGCCGGGGCGAAACAGATACAGCTGCTCCACGTCGGCCTGCGCGTGTCGTCTGCCGCTGACGTGTTCCGGGAAGATGACCTCGATCGAGCGATCCGATTCGGCCTTGCCCGGGAGAAGCACTCGCAGCACTGGTCGCGCGTTATCTGCGTCCACGACCAACCTCAGGCCCGCGGTGTTGGTGATGGCGCGCGGCGTGGCGGGTTGAGCAGAAGTCGCAGTTGTGCCATCGAACGCGGAAGCCATGACGGCGATCCACAGCCACGACTGGCCGGTCATCGTCGGTGTCCGACGTGTCGCATGCCTATCAGACAACAGCCGATCGGCGAACGTCACGATACCGGCGATTGCGACGAGCACCGACACCATCGGACCGATCCCGCACGACGAGCGCGCCGACGCCCGTGAGGATCGCCGCCGCTTTCGGGTAGACACGAGATCGGTAGAGCGTCATCGAAAAGAGCACCGTGCCGACGAAGATCGTCGCCAGCGAGACGAGCCGAAATGCCGCCACGACCGGATTGCTGAAGATCACCATGTCCCGCAGCAGGAACACCGACTCGGGGTGGGACGCGATCACCGGGTCGATGCAGAGCTCCCACGTGAGCCGGCACGCCTGAAGAATGTACGCAACCGCGACGAACGCGAACCCGATCGCATCCGATCGTGCCCTGCGGTTGCCTTCATCCGTTCGTAGTGCCGCGTAAAACCCGCCGAGCAGCAACAGGACGCCGGTCAGCGCGGTGAACGCGAGAGGTCGCCAGCTGGGGCTGACGACGAGCTGGTGGCACGGCGCGCCGAGCGGGAGCAGCGCGGCGAAGAGCAGGGCGTAGACGGCGAGCAGCAGCGAGCCGAGAATCAGCGAGACGCCCCCGACGCGATCGCGGTGGGTGAGTTGGACAATTGGAGAATTGGCGAGTGGCATTTCAATCACCCACTCTGCAATTCACCAACTCTCCAACTGTTGGCGTCAGTCTATTTCGATGATCCCCGACCCCGGCCCGCCGGCCATGGCGAACGCAGGTCCATCCTGCGGCGCCGACTTCGGCGGTTCGGACTTCGGCGCATCGGATGCCGGCAGTCGGGGCAGCGCGTAGCGGTGCACTTCGCGCGCGACATCGTCATCGCTCGGTGCCGACGGGCGGCAGTGCAGCCGGACCCAGACGCGCAGCAGCGGATCGGTGAAGCTGTAGCGCTTCTGGCGCGACGTCACCAGATCGACGTCTTCGAGCCAGGACAGATAGTCCTTGGTCGAGCCGGGCGTGCGCTGCAGACGCAGCGAGATCTCGGTGAGGGTCAGGCCTTCGTCCTCGGCGAGGATTTCGAGGATTGCCTTCAGCGCGCCGTAGCCGCGGGCGCGATGCAGGCGCAGCTCGTAGGAGTAGTTGCAGAGACGGCACAGACGCCCGTCCGGCGCGAGCAGCGCCGCCAGCGCGCCGATCGCGTCGCCGCTGCCCGGCGCCGCCGTGCTCGCGCATCAAGGCCAGCTCGTCGACGAGGCCGCGGACGTAGGCCGGACGGCCGTCGGCGAGGCGGTCACCGTGCGCGTCAGAAAATCGGGATCCTGGCCGTCGGCCGCGCGCAATGGGTCCGAGCATGTCGAGCGTGTCTTCGGGCGTCAGCGCCGGGATGTGAATGACTTCGAAGCGGGCGGAGCGATCGCGCAGCAGCCGCAGCGCGCGCGCGGTGTAGCGGCTCGTCAGCACGAACCGGTTGCCGCTGCCGGCGAGGCCGTCCACGAACTCGTGCTGGACGCGGCGCAAGCCCGGGAAGCTCTCGAACGTGCGCAGCTCGAGGAACTCGTCGAGGAGAAATGTCGCCGGCTCGCTGGCCGCGGTCCGCGCGCGTGTGAAGAATCCGAGGGTCGCGTCGAACGCGGCCCGGGCGCTGCCGGGTCCGGCGCTCGAGGTGTCGGCCACGGGGAAGGGCGACACCGCTGTGAGCGCTTTCAGAAATCGTTCAGGTGTCGTCGCCGTGCGATCGATGTCGATACTGGCGCCGCTCCGCGGCCGAGCCGCTCGCGAAGCTGCTGCAGAACGCTCGACCGGCCGCCGCCGCAGCCGCCGAGCAACACCGGAATCCTCGACGGCGACGCATCGAGCGCCGCGGTCACGCGTCGCGACAAAGAGAGACGTGGCGTCAGCATGCGCCTTCCTCACGCATCGGAATCCGCAATCCTTCCCGTTCGGCCGTGGCGATCGCGTCCGGGTAGCCGGCATCGGCATGTCGCAGGACGCCGATTCCCGGATCGCACGTCAACACCCGTTCCAGCTTTCGTCGGCATCGTCGGAGCCGTCGGCGACGATCACCATGCCGGCATGCAACGAATAGCCGATGCCGACGCCGCCGCCGTGGTGCACCGAGACCCAGGTGGCGCCGCTCGAGGCGTTGAGCAGGGCGTTCAGGATCGGCCAGTCGGCGATGGCATCGCTGCCGTCGCGCATCCCTTCGGTCTCGCGATTCGGCGACGCAACCGATCCGGTGTCGAGGTGATCGCGCCCGATCACGATCGGGGCCTTGATGCGCCCGTCGCGCACGAGTTCGTTGATGCCGCAGGCCGAAGCGCGCGCGATCGCCGTAGCCGAGCCACAGGATGCGCGCGGGCAGACCCTGGAACGCGACGCGTTCCCGCGCCAGATGAATCCACCGGCACGAGCGCGCTTCGTCGTAGCCGAACATCTCGAGCGCCGCCTCGTCGGTGACGCGGATGTCGTCCGGATCGCCCGACAGCGCCGCCCAGCGGAACGGACCCTTGCCCTCGCAGAAGAGCGGTCGGATTTACTCCGGCACGAAGCCGGGAATGTCGAACGCGTTGGCGACGCCGGCCTGCGCGCGCCTGCGCGCGAATGTTGTTGCCGTAGTCGAACGTGACGGCGCCGCGCTGCCGCAGCGCCAGCATCGCCGCGCACGTGCTCGGCCATCGCCGCCATCGACCGCGCCACGTACTCCTGCGGCTGACGCTCGCGCAGCCGCGTCGGCTTCGTCGAAGGTGAGGCCGTTAGGCACGTAGCCGTTCAGGGCGTCGTGCGCCGACGTCTGGTCGGTGAGCACGTCGGGCGTGACACCGCGCGCGACGAGCGCCGGCAGGCACGTCCGCGGCGTTGCCGCGCAGGCCGATCGACTTCGCAATTCCTTCGCGCGTCCACCGCGTGACGCGCGCCAGCGCCTCGTCGAGATCGTCGGTGGCTTCGTCCAGATATTTAGTATCCAGGCGCCGTTGAATCCGACTGGCATCGACTTCGATGACGAGCGCGGCGGCGCCGTTCATCACCGCAGCGAGCGGCTGGGCGCCACCCATCCCGCCGAGACCGGCGGTGACCACGAGTTTTCCTGACAGGCTGCCGCCGAAATGGCGGCGCGGCCACGGCCGACAGGGTCTCGTACGTGCCCTGCACGATGCCCTGGCTGCCGATGTAGATCCAGCTGCCGGCGGTCATCTGGCCGAACATCGGTCAGCCCGCGGTCTTCGAGGTCGCGGAAGGTGTCCCAGTTCGCCCACGCCGGCACGAGCAGCGAGTTGGCGATGAGGACGCGCGGCGCGCCGGGATGCGTCTGGAAGATGCCGACCGGTTTGCCCGACTGCACGAGCAGCGTTTCGTCGTGCTCGAGCGAACGCAGCGATCGGACGATCGCGTCGAAGGCCGGCCAGTTGCGCGCCGCCTTGCCCGACCCGCCGTAGACGACGAGATCGTCGGGCCGTTCGGCGACGTCGGGATCGAGGTTGTTCATCAGCATGCGGAGCGCCGCTTCCTGCGGCCAGCCTTTGCAGGACAGCGACGTGCCGCGTGGCGCCCTTATCGTGCGAGTGACTGTTGCCATCCTGACGAAGATTCGCGGAATGAAAGATAGACCTTAAGAAGCGACGCGAGCGTTGTCAATTTGAAAATGAAATATTTTTCACTTGACTCTGCCGTCGCAGACGTCGTCAACGCGCGCGACTCGATCAGTTCGGCGATCGCGACGATATCCGACGATGACGATCGGTCGTTGTCGAGCGTCGGCACGCGCGATCGCACCAACTGCATGCACGTTGGCGAGCGCCGGCGAGGTGACGAGCGGCGCGAGCAGGTCGATCGCCTGGCACGCGCAGAGAATTTCGATGGCGACCACTTCGCGCGCGCGCGCGACCGCGCGCTCGGCCTTGAGCGCGGCCGTCATGCTCATGCTGACGTGGTCCTCGCGGTTCGCCGAGGTCGGAATCGTGTCCACGCCGGCCGGATGCGCGAGCGTTTTCAGTTCCGACGCGATCGCGGCGGCGGTCACCTGCACCAGCATCAGCCCCGACCGCAGGCCGCCTTCGCGCGTGAGGAACGCCGGCAGGCCGCTGAGCACCGGATCGACCAGCCGATCGGTGCGGCGCTCGCTGATCGTGGCCAGCGGGACGATCGCGGCGGCCAGCAAGTCGGCCGCGATCGCGATCGGCGCGCCGTGGAAGTTGCCGCCCGAGACGATGTCGCCGGTATCGGCGAACACCATCGGGTTGTCGGTGGCGCTGTTGGCTTCGATGGTCACGGTCTCGCGAACAAAACGCAAAGCCTCGCGCGTGGCGCCGTGCACCTGGGCCGCGCAGCGCAGCGAATACGCGTCCTGACCTTGCCGCAATGCTCGTGCGACTTGTTGATGCCGCTGCCGCGCATCAGGTTCTCGATGTTGGCGGCCGAGATCCGCTGGCCCGCGAACGGCCGCGGCGTCGTGAATGCGCGCTTCGAAGGGATGAATCGACCCGCGCAGCGCATCGATCGAGAGCGCGGCCGCGATATCGGCGGCGCGAGCCACCCGATCCGCCGCGTCAACAGCGAGCGCCAGCACGGCGGTCGACGGCTGCGTGCCGTTGATCAGGGCCAGCCCTTCTTTGGGGCCCAGCCGGGTCGGTGTCAACCCGGCGCGCTGGAGCGCTTCTGCACCGTCGACGCCGTCCAACGTCCGACCCTCGCCAATCAGCACCAGCGCGAGGTGCGCGAGCGGGGCCAGGTCGCCGCTGGCGCCGACCGAGCCGCGTGACGGGCACGACGGGATGCACGCCGCGCGTTGACGAGCGCGAGCAGCGCGTCCAGCGTCTCGACGCTGATGCCGGAGAACCCCTTGGCCAGCACGTTCGCCCGCAGCGCGATCGTGGCGCGGACGGTGCGGGCCGGCAGCGGATCGCCCAGGCCGGCGGCGTGGCTGCGCAGCAGGTTGAGCTGAAGCGGTCTCGAGTGCGTCCGGCGAAATCTTGACTTCGGCGAACGATCCAAAGCCGGTATTGATGCCGTAGGCAGGTTCGTCGCCGCCGGCGCGTCGTTCGACGACGGCGCGCGACGCCTGCACGCGCTCCCTCGCGGCGGCGGCGAGCGCGACGGTCTCGTAGTCGTCGGCGATCGCCAGCAGCTGATCAATGGTCAGCGACGAACCGTCCAGTTCGATCATTTGCAGGTAGAATCTTATCGCCGCTTATGAATCTCGCCGTTCTCGGCGCGCAGTGGGGAGACGAAGGCAAAGGCAAAGATCGTCGACTTGCTGACGCCGCACTTTTCGATCGTCGCGCGCTATCAGGGCGGGCACAACGCCGGCCACACCGTGTTCGTCGACGGCGCGAAGTTCATCCTGCGGCTCATCCCGTCCGGCATCCTGCATGCCGGCATCACCTGCGTCATCGGCAACGGCGTGGTCGATCGATCCGCAGGCGCTGTTCGCCGAAATCGACGAGCTGACGCGGCACGGCATCGACGTCGCCAACCGCATCCTGATCAGCGACAAGGCGCATCTCATCCTGCCGTATCACCGCGATCTCGATCTGTTGTCGGAAGCGCGCCGCGGCGAGCGCAAGATCGGGACGACCTCGCGCGGCATCGGGCCGGCCTACGAGGACAAGATCGCGCGGCGCGGCATCCGCGTCGGCGATCTCGCCGATCCGGCGGCGCTCGAGCAGAACGTCCGCGACAACGTCACCGCCCGCAACCGGCTGGTCCAGGACAGCACGATGGACTGGAAGCCCGTGCTCGATCCAGCTGCTGCGCCACGCCGAGCGGATGCGGCCGATGATCGCGCGACGTCTCGGTGCTGCTCACCGACGCGATGCGCCAGGGCCGCTCGATTCTGTTCGAAGGCGCGCAGGGCACGCTGCTCGACATCGACCACGGCACCTATCCCGTACGTCACCTCGTCGAACGCATCGGTCGGCGGCGTCTGCGACCGGGCTCGGCATTCCGCCGCGGGCGATCGGCCGCGTGCTCGGCGTCGCGAAGGCGTACACGACGCGCGTCGGCGAGGGTCCGCTGCCGACCGAGCTCTCCGGCGAGATGGGCAACCGCCTGCGCGAGAGCGGCAACGAGTACGGCGCCGTGACCGGCCGGCCGCGCCGCTGCGGCTGGTTCGACGCCGTGGCCGTGCGCTACGCCGTGCGGATCAACGGCCTCGACGGGCTGGCGCTCACCAAGCTCGACGTGCTCGACGGCCTCGAACGCATCGACATCTGCACCGCCTACCGCTGCGGCGATCGCACGCTCACCGAGTTCCCGTCGGATGTCGCGCAGCTGGCGCAGTGCGAGCCGGTATACGAGTCGATGCCGGGCTGGACGACGCCGACCGCGGGCGTCGCGCGATTTCGATCGCTCTGCCGGCGGCGGCGCGCAGCTACATCGCCCGCCTCGAAGAGGTGTCCGGCGTCCGCGCCGCGATCGTGTCGACCGGCTCGGAGCGCGACGACACCATCGTGCGCGACCCGACATTTCAGAGTTCAGGATTTCAGAGTTCAGATTTGATCGACGGGCCGCGCGGGAAAACTGTCCGCCGACACATCGCGCGCAGAGCCGAAGACATCCAGGTCGAGCGCTGGCTTGGTCGCCGGCAGGACCGCCGGCGCCATCCCTAACACCAAACGCGCTAGCCGTTGGTGATCCTGGTGATGTGACGTGTCGGTCTCGCGCGGCACGACCTACCCGATCGGCGTCGGCGGCCACGTCGACGATCTCCATGATCCGATCGAGCTTGGTCACGGTGAGCAGGTCCTGGAACCGCTTGCTGACGTTCGTCAGCTTCACCGTGCCGCCGCCCCTCACCGCCGACACATAGGTCTGCACGATCGCGCCGAGCGTGATGCTGTCGGGGTGGGTGAGCGCGCCGACGTCGAGCACGACCACGTCGTAGCCCTGATGGACGACGGTCTTCAGATGATCGGCAAGCTCGCGCGGCACCGCCACCTCGTCGCTCGGGATGGACGGCACGTCGACGACGACGACGCGGGCGGGGCTGTTGGATGCGTCCATCGCACTGGCTGCCTGAGATCCGGATCCTACTCCCGAACGTCCGCCTGAGCTGCGACGCCACGTAAAGCGCGCGACGGTCAGGCGCGCTAAGCTCGCACCATTCATGCGGGCACGATAGCCAGCACCCGCACCGGACTCCCGCTTCCATTAACGATCTTCAGCGGCGCGGCGAACGACGATCGCGCCAGTTGGCGGGCAGGCGATCCAGATTGCAGAGGCTGGCCAGACCGAACTTGCCCGCGCCGTGCATGATGGTGTGGTTGGGGAACGGCGGATCGAAGCCGCCGGCCTGGCCCGCATCGGTCCCGATGGTCTCGACGCCGACGCCGAGCACGTCGCGCTCGGACGCGAGCAGGCGTGACGCGCGCGCGTCGAAATCCGGGCTGTGTGGGACCGTCGGCGGCGACGTTGAGGAAGGCTGCCGGATCGGTGCGGCGGCTCCAGCCGGTGCGCAACAGCACCCACGCGCCTGGCGGAATGCGTCCGTGCCGGAGCTCCCATGCGTCAATCCGCTCGGGCGTCAGCAGAAAATCCGGATCGCGCTCGACGTCGGCGGTCACGTCGATCACGCACGCCGGTCCGACGAACCGCGACGCCGGAATCGTGTCGCAGGCGTTCTCGGGCAGATCCTTGCCGGTGATCCAGTGCACCGGCGCGTCGAAGTGCGTGCCCGTGTGCTCGCCGAACCGCAGCGTGTTCCAGTACCACGCCGGCCCCTTGTCGTCGTAGCGCGAGATGACGTCGATCGTGACGCCGGGCGACGCCGCGAACATCGGCGGCAGGCCGATCACCGGCGTGTCGGGACCGAGCGGCTGCGACAGATCGACGACCGTCAGCTTACCGCTGCAGCGCGTCGGCAGATTCGCTAAGAGTGTGGACATGGTGAAACTCGTCGGAACTTTACACGGAGGACTGCACGAATCACAACGGAGGACTGCGCCTTTGGTGACCGTGATCCACTGTTTGTGCCGAGCTCCGTGGTAGTTTTCAAGATCGCAGATACCGTTGAAACTGAAAGCGGTTCTCGAGCAGCGACAGGTCGGTCACGAACGCCGCGCGGTCCCGACCGCCTCCGACCTTCGCGCGACGATCGTCGTCAGGTCGTTGGCCGCGAGGGCCTCGTCGAACGCCTGCACGAACGGCGTCGATCGTCGACACGGTCGCCGTGCGCGGGACGCCGGCGGCGGCCGCGATGCCGGCGAGATCGCTGCCGGTCGACGTCGCGGTCGGAAAGCCGCCGACCGACAGCAGGCTCTCGTTGTCGAAGACGACGTGCATCGAGGTTGCGCGGGCGATAGCGCGCGAGCGTCGTCAGGCCGCCGAGGTTCATCAGCACCGATCCGTCGCCGTCGAGCACGATCACCTGGCGGTCCGGCTTCGACAGCGCGATGCCGAGTCCCATCGACGACGCGAGTCCCATCGCGTGCTGCAGATAGAAGAAGTTCGGCCGATGGCCGATCGACTGCAGCTCGGCGGCCACGGCGCCCATGATGGTGACGACGACGCGGTCTGCTCGAGACGTGCCATAGACCGCCTGCAGCGCATCGAGCCGCGTCATGCGCTCCTCCCACATCAGGTCGCGGCACAGCAGGAGCGCGACCGGCTTGTTCGACGACAGCGCCAGCGTCTGCGCCTTGGCAATGCGCGCTGCGACGTGATCCGGCTGGTCGAGACGGCGAACGGAATCTCGCAGCGCGCGAAGCAGATCCTCGGTGACGCCGCCGCCTTCGGTCTGCCACGGATCGCGCTCGCCGAACTCGCCGCGGTAGCTGATGAGCATCAGCAGCGGAATCCGATACAGCTGCGCGCACGACACGATGCCGTTGATCGACGCGAGGAAGCCGTGGTTCTGCATCAGCATCGCCGACTTGACGCCGGCGAGATGCGCGCCCGCCGAGATGCCGACGCCTTCTTCCTCCTTCGCCAGGCGCACGAGCGATCATATCGGGATCGTCGTCGGCCATGCCGAACGAGATGAACGAGCCACGTTTCCGGCAGCGCGGAGACGAGCCGGATGCCGCAGCCCTTCAGCGCGTCGTAGATCGCGCGCGAGTTCGTGTGTTGAGACCGGCGACATGGAGGCGGCGCGGATTATAGAGGGTCTGTAACTAACCCCTAACCCCAGCCCGTTTTTAGGCGCGATGCCTGGCGCAGAACGCGTCGATGGCGGACGAGTCGGCGTCGACGAAATCGATGCCGGCGCGGTACTGCGGTCCGATCTGCGGCGGAATCTCGAAGGCGGCCCACGCAATCGTCGCGTTGAAGCGGAGCACGCCGCCATCGTCGGTCAGCGCCATGCGCACGCGCTGGTTGGGCGGAGAATCGTCGGCGAAATCACCTGCGCGCCGCACGTCGACAGATCCGAGCAGCGTGGCGGGATTGCCGTCGACAAGGACCTCGAGCTTGCGCGCGATCTGGTACCGCGGCGCGCGGCGCGTGCCCCTTTGATCGAGCGGGCCGCGCCACGGCGCCTCGACGAAGGACGGACCGGGCGGCGCCTCCGCCGGCGTCGCGATCGACTCCGGTTCGGCGACGGTCACGCCGGGCGCGCTCGCCGACCGGCTGAGAGCGGTCGACGACCTCCGCGAGCATCGGGTTCGCCCGGTGCGTCCGGACGGCATGGCGCCGGCGGGAATCCGCGGCAGCACGCGGCTGTAATCGCTGTCGTGCGACAGCACCTTGATCTCGGTTTGCATGAGCGACGGGTCCGCCTTGATCCGGTTGATCAGCGCCGCGCCGCGCGGCGTGGCGGCGAACAGGCGCTCGAGCGCGACCAGGCGCGGTTTGCGCGCGGTAATGGCCTCGAGGGCGCGAAGCACGTCGGTATCGGCGAAACCGAGGACGTCGGCGTCCGGCAACGCCGCGCGCTGGGTGAATTGCGACAATAAATTTGTTGGAGCGATCAAAACCGCGCACGAAGGGCTCACGACGACCAGCATACAATCGCGCCGTCATGGACCAGCCTCCCTACAAAGACGTCACCGTCGGCGATCTGCTCACGCGACTCGCGCGAGCGCTGCCATCGCGCGATGCGCTCGTGTACGCCGGCGGTCCACGCTACACCTTCGCCGACACTCGACCAGGAAGCGCGCACGATCGCCGCGCGGCCTGATGCGCGCATCGGCGTCGAGCCCGGCGAGCGCGTGGTGGTCTGGGCCACCAACGTGCCCGAATGGGTCGTCCTGCAGTTCGCGCTCGCGAAGATCGGCGCGATTCTCGTGCACCGCGAACACGTCGCTGCGCTCGCGCGACATCGACTACCTCGCTGCGCCAGAGCGAAGCGGCGACGATCGTCACCATCCGCGGCTTCCGCGACGTGGACTACGTCGACGCGCTCGTCGAAGATCGGCGCGACCGCGGGCCGATCCCGACGCTGAAGCGGCTGGTGTTCATCAGGCGAGAACACGCCCGCCGGCGTTCATGCCGTACGCGGATCTGCGGCGCGGGCCGCGCGCAGGTCGTGCGAAGCGGACGCTCGACGACGCAGCAGCGCGCGTATCGGCGTCGACGACGTGATCAACATGCAGTACACGTCGGGCACGACCGGATTTCCCAAGGGCGTGATGCTCTCCAGCCGGAACATCGTCAACAACGGCTACGCAGCTGGGAGGCTTGCTCGGCTTACGCCGGACGACCGGCTGTGCCTGTGCGTGCCGCTGTTTCATTGTTTCGGCTGCGTCATCGGCGTGCTGGGCGCGTTCACCCACGGCGCCTGCCTGTGCGCGGTCGAGGCGTTCGATCCGACGCGCGTGCTCGGAGACGATCGATCGCGAGCGCTGCACCGGCGCTCTACGGCGTGCCGACGATGTTCATCGCGGAGCTGCGAGTCGACCGGACTTCTGCCAGCTACGACCTCGACGTCGCTGCGGACCGGCGTCATGGCCGGCGCGCTGTGTCCCGAGCCGCTGATGCGACGCGTGATGACGGACGATGCACCTGCCGGAGATCACGATCGCCTACGGCATGACCGAAGCCTCGCCGGGCATCACCATGACGCCGCGCGACGCGTCGGTCGAGCATCGATCCCAGACCGTGGGCAAGGTGCTGCCGGAGCTCGAGGTCAAGATCGTCGATCCGTCGAGCGGCGCGAAGCGCGCGCGACCGGCGAGCGCGGCGAGCTGTGCTGCCGCGGCTACAACGTGATGAAGGGGCTACTACAACAACCCGGAGGCGACGCGCGCGCGGCCATCGACGCCGACGGCTGGCTGCACACCGGCGACGAAGCCAGCATCGACGCCGACGGCTACGTGCGCATCACCGGCCGCATCAAGGACCTGATCATCCGCGGCGGCGAGAACATCGCGCCGAAGGAGATCGAGGATCGCCTGCGCGAGCACGCGGCGGTGGCCGACGCGTACGTCTACGGCGTGGCGGATGCGTTCTTCGGCGAAGCGGTCGCCGCGGCGGTGCGGTTGAAACCGGAGATGGTCCGGCTGGCCGGACGCCATGACGCAGGAAGCTCACCGCCTGGTGCGCGGCGGCGCTGGCGAAGTTCAAGGTGCCGCGCTACGTCCGCTTCGTCGCGGATTTTCCGATGACCGCGTCAGGAAGATTCAGAAGCACAAGCTGCGGAGGAGCACGAGCGACGAACTTGAAGCGGAAGCTGTCAGCTCAGAGCTGACAGCATGAGTCGGCCCTACACACGTTAGAAGATCCGCGCCTCTTGCAAGAGGCCACCAGCGGACCTTCACCTTGCCGACGATGTAACTTCTTCGGCACCGGGCCCCAGTGGCGGCTGTCGGAGCTGTTGTTGCGGTGGTCGCCCATCACGAAGTAGTAGCCCTGCTGGATGACCTGCGGGCCCCAGTCGTCGTGGCTGCGGAATTCCGGCGGCACGTAGTCGTCGTGCAGCGGCACGTCGTTCACGTAGACGCGGCCGTCGACGATGCGGACGGTGTCGCCCTCGCGCGCGATCACCCGCTTCACGAACATCTTCTCCGGGTTGAGCGGGTAGTAGAGCATCACGATGTCGCCGGGCCGCGGCTCGCCGAGCTCGTAGACGAGCTTGTTGACGATCAGCCGATCGTGATCCTCGAGCGTCGGCGCCATGCTCAGGCCGTCCACGCGCGCGACCTGAAAGCCGAACGTGACGATGAGCGTGGCGTAGACGGCGGCTGAAATCAGCGTCTGAACCGCGGCCACGGCCTCGCGACCCATCCTCTTCCACACGCTGGCGCGCGGTTCAGCCGGAACGTCCGGCTCTGCCGGCAGCACCGTGACCGTCGGCACGAGCGCTTCGCCCGTCACGGGCTGCATCGCCGGCAAACGCGAGCTGCATCTCGGTGGGGGCCGAGCGGAAGGTCGGTCGCGTAAGTCTCTGGCGTGTCGTCCACGGAGCGTCCGCCGCCCGGAAGGGCCGGTCGGCGCGTCGCCGAAGTCGTCCTGGTGCATTTCGCCAGCTAAGAATAGCACGCCGGGTCAGGGCCTGCGCGAGTTCTTCACCCTCCAGCCGGGCCTGGACGATGAATGCGCCGCGGCGCGCGTGCCGATGAATTCAAACGGATAACAGGTGACCAGCGTGAGGGGTTGGCTCGCTCGGTCGGATCGAGCACGTGCACGTCCTTCGGACCCACGATGGTCGTCGAGGTGATCGTGAAATGGTAGACGCGGTCCCTCGTCGTCAGATTCAGCGGGTCGCCGACCTGGAGGCGTTTGAGCGGACGAAAGATCGTGTCGCGATGGCCGGCAATGCCGATGTTCCCCGGCTGGCCGGGCAGCGGCGTGTCCTCGATGTGGCCGGCGCCGCGGTCGAGCGTTCGGTCGTCGCTGCCTTCCAGCACCGTCGCTTTCATCTGGACGGTTGGCGCTTCGAGACGCGCGACCCAGGCGCCGGCGCGAGGGCACGCGGCGACAGTCCCTGAGGTCCCGGCGGACCCCGGCATCACCGGGCAGCGATTTCCCTCCGGCAGCGTCTCGGGTAATCGTCAGCGGCGGCGGAATCGGCATCCGCCTGGTGTATTCGGCTTCCACCATGACCCACACGACCCACGTGGCCAGTCCCGTGCCGACACAAACCAGGCACCACTCAACGATGCGAAGGCAGGCGGCTCATGGCTGTGACGATGGCGTGAGCCGATCGCGCGGCAAAGTAGCCGGGCGCGCGTGCGCACGTCGAGCCCTCGCGCCGCGGGCTCGATCACCACGCGCACGCGATGAAACAGACCGTCGCGATCCGGCGGCACGTAGCCGATGGTGTAGCCGCTTCGCAGTCTCACGCGCGATCCGCTTGCAGACCTGCAGCAACTCGCCGGGCGATGCGGGCTCGAAGCGTTCGCCGCCGGTGGCACGCGCCAGCGCCTTCAGCGCGCCGCGGTTCTTGTCCGCTTCGTCAGGGTCGTAGACGCCAATCGTGTAAATGGCCGCGTTCGATTTGTGCGCGCGGGCGAGGACGGCGTCGAGCGTCGCGCGGCTGGCGTTGTCGCCGCCGTCGCTGATGACGACGAGCGCCTTGCGCGGCCGCGACGCGTCGTTGAGGTGATCGAGTCCCGCGATCAGCGCGTCGTAGAGCGCCGTGCGGCCCGTCGAGGTCTCAACGCCGACATCGCCGCCTCGAGTGCGCCTCGAGATCGCTCGCCAGCAGAAACCGCCGATCGCGCACCACTTCCTGCGCATCGTCGTTGAAGCGCACGGCGAACAGCTCATCGTCGGGGTTGCTGCGACCTGGCGAACGCGACCGCTGCCGCGATGACTTCGCCGAGCTTGGCGCGCATGCTGCCGCTGGCGTCCACGATCAGCCCGACGGTGACGCGGCGTGTCCTCGTTGGTGAAGAGATCGATCGACATGCGCCGCGCGTTGTCGTAGACGACGAATCGCTCTTTCTCGAGATCCGACACGTAGCGGCCTTGTTTGTCCGTCGACGATGACGGGCAGGACGACGAGCTCAGAGGATGCGCCGCGGAAGCTGGGCTCCTGCGCGTGAGGGGCAGGGGTCAGGTAGGTCAGGTAGGAACAGACACAGAGCGATCGACAAGCAGATCAGGCGACACATCGGCCTCCGTCACCGCTGACCGGCTCGCCTACCAGCCTTACCCGCCTGACCTGCCTTGACCACGCCTGGCTACGCCATACGCCGTCGGCGAGCGCGCCGCGCCACGAGGCCGCGCCGCGAGCGCGAAGCCGCTGAAGAGCGCGAACAGTCGGCAGATTGCTCGCCGTGTGCGGGAGCTCCGTGCGCGCGGTCGTGGTCGCGCGGGCTGGCGCTGCACCTGCCGTACGCTGGGCGGTGTTGGCCTGCGCCGGAGCCCGGCGACGTGGTCGCCGCGCGCGGCGCCGCTGCTGTTCGACATCCGGCCGTTCTCGTCGACGCGTCCGACTTCCGCCGACTTCATCGCGTCAGCGGTGGTGTGTCGTGTCGTCGGCCGCCGCGAGGACCGATCTGATGCGTCGCCTTCGCGATCCGGATCGCCTGGCTCTTGGGATAGACGAATTCGTTGCCGATCGTCTCACCCGGATAGAACCACGCCTTGATCGCCTGCGGCGTGCCGGCCGGGCGCTCGGAGAAGAGCACCACCGGTTTGTCGCTCGGCTCGAGCCGCTGATCGGGGATCGCGAGAATCGTGGTGTAGATCTTCTTCTCGTCCTTGTCGAAGATCTGCACGACGTGCCGGTTGCCGGTCAGATCGGCGAGCTTGAACGTGTAGGTGCCGGCAGGCAACGTGACGCCCGGGACCTGCACCGGCCCGCTGAAGGTCAGAAATGTCTTCTTGTTCCACACGTCAGCCGCGCGCCGGCGACGCCACGAGCATCGCGAGCGCCGCTGCACAACACGCTGCTTTCATGAACACACGCATGAGATTGCCTCCTTGTTGGGCCACAGTCGGTTCCCGCATCTCGACGGGTAACGCGTCTGCACGCTCTTGTGCCCTGGCCGAGGCAATCCGGTCGGGCTGGATTTACGGTGCGCGGTTGAGCGCCGCCATGAACGGCTCAGTCGCTGCGGCGCGCTGATGCTCGTGCCGAGGACCACGTCGCGCGGCGCGACGCCGGGCCCATAGAGGTCTTCGTTGTCTTCCATCGGTGGACTTGACGACGCCGCCGGAGAGATTGATGCCGGCAAATAATCCCTGCGCGCGCGAGTAGGAGAGAATCTCGGCTTTCATCTGCGCCGTCGGTCGCGGCGCGCGCGTCGCGGCCGACCGGGCCCGCGGCGACGGACGCTTCGGCGCCGAGCGTCACCTTGTTGCGCAGCATCTTCTGCATGCCGCGCTCGTTCATCACCAGCAGCACGAGATCGATCGACTGCGCGCCGATCTGAAATCCCCAGCTGCCTTTGCCGACCTGCATGAAGATCGGCGCGCTCCAGCCGCCGTTGCGGCGACAGCTCATCAGTCCCTTGCCGTACTCGCCGCCGATCACGAACGCCGCTTTCTTCAGACCGCGGCACGACGATCACGCACGGCGCTTGTCCCAGAGCTCCTGCGGAATGTCCTTGTCGGGCACGCGCGTGAATCTCTTTGAGGACGGCCGGCGGCCTCTGATCGATGCGCTTGCCGCTGAGACGTCGAGACGTCAGCGGTCAATCGTGGTCGTGAAGAGCGCGACCGTGAGCAATTAGTCATGGAAGCACTCGCATCGACGACCTCCGTAAGCTCAAGATTACTCCGGAAGAGTACGCCGGGCGCATGTTTTGCAGCATTGCACGGTCAGACCTGTGCCCGCACCGGCGTCCATTCTCATCGCAGACGACGACGAAATCAGCGCGCGATTTCTCAAGCGGCTCCTGCTGCGCGAGGGACATCACGTGTCGATCGTCACCACAGCCGACGAGGTGCTGCCGGCGTGCGCGACCGACGCCGCCCGATCTCGTCGTCATCGATCTCGTCGCCCGCGCGCGGCCACGGGCTTCGAGGTCTTCGCCGGCGTCTGAAGGAGCAGCCGAACACGCGCTTCATTCCCATCGTCATCGTCACGTCGCAGAACGATCGTCACGAGCGCCTCGCGAGGCATCGACGCCGGGTGCCGACGACTTCGTGAGCAAGCCGTTCGACGTGATGGAACTCCATGCGCGGATTCAGTCACTGGTGAGACTCAAACGCTACACGGACGAGTTGGAATCTGCTGAGGCCGTCATCCTCGGGCTCGGCGCGACCATCGAAGCGCGCGATCCGACGACGCAGGGGCACTGCGAACGGCTGGCGTCGTACGCACGTCGCTGGGCGATCGCTCGGGCCTCGACGAGACGGATCTCGGCGCGCTCGAGCGCGGCGGCTATCTCCACGACATCGGCAAGATCGCGGTGCCCGACTCCGTGCTGCTGAAGGACGGAAAGCTCGACCTGCAGGAATCGCGCGTCATGCGCGAGCACCCGGTCGTCGGCGACGCCCTGTGCGCCGGGTCTCCGATCGCTCAACAACGTCCGGCCGATCGTCCGCCATCATCACGAGCGACTCGACGGCAGCGGCTATCCGGACGGCCTGCGCAACGCCGAAGTGCCGCTGCTGGCGCAGATCGTCGGCGTCGTCGACGTGTTCGACGCGCTGACGTCGGAGCGCCCGTATCATGCCGCGCGGCCTCGCGCGCGAGGCGTTCGAGGTGCTCGACCACGGAGGCGTCGAAGGGGTGGCGCGATCGCGCGCTCGTCGACGCCCTGGTCGACGCGTCATCGACGCACGCGCCGCCGACCCGGTAGCGGCCGGTCCTCGTCATTTGTAACGGCCTTCCGGCGCGGGGCATCGTCATCCGGCTGCGCTGCTTCCTCCATCAAATACCCCGGTATTCTCAGGTCATCGCGCCGATTGCCGGCCGGGCGCCGTGTTCCGAAATCACCGCACAACTGACGAGGACCGGCCACTAGGTCGAGACCGCTCGGTCGCGCCAACCGTATGTAATACGGACGCTTGACCTCAACGGGCAGCGCCCGTACCCATACAGTGCACTTCTTCGAGGTCCAACTATGAAAAGCAGTGTTTGTTGCCGTCGCGCGTGCGCGGTGCTGTGCCGCCATCGCGCCGTCGGCCCGCGGGTGCGCAGGCGCCCGCCGCCGGCCCGACCTTCAGCAAGGACGTCGCGCCGATCCTCTACAAGAACTGCACCAACTGCCATCGCGCCGGGCGAGATCGGCCCGATGTCGCTGCTCACGTTCAAGGACGCGCGCCCTGGGCGAAGTCGATCGCGACGCGCGTCACGAACGGCACGATGCCGCCGTGGCACGCCGATCCGGCGCACGGCCAGTTCCTGAACGACCGCCGCCTGAGCGACGCCGATCGCAGGACACGATCGTCAGCGTGGGCCAACGCCGGCGCGCCGGAAGGCAACCCGGCGGACCTGCCGCGCGGCGCCGACATTCGCCGACGGACTGGCTGATGGGCAAGCCCGACGCCGTCTTCAGCGATGCAGGAGGACTATCCGATTCCCGGCCGAGCGGCACGATCGACTACAAGTACTTCGAGGTGCCGACCAACCTGCACCGAGGACAAGTGGGTCCAGGCGATCGAAGTGCGCGCCGGGCAATCGCGGCGGTCGTGCACCACGTGATCGTCTACGCCCGCACGCCGCCGCCGGCCACGCCGCCGCCGGCACCGCCGGCCGCCGCGCCGCGGCGCGCCGCGCCGACGCCGCCGGTTCATCGATCGCGCGACACGGCGATCCGGCGGCAGCCGACCGCGCCGGAGAACCGATAGCGCGCCGGTCCGAACGATCGGCCGGCGCCGAGCCGGATCGGGCGCGTGGCTCGGCGGCTTCGCGCCGGGACAGTTCGATCCGCGTCTACCAGCCGGGCACGGCGATGAAGCTGCCGGCCGGCGCGACGCTCGTGCTCCAGATGCACTACACGGCGAACGGCAAGCCGACGACCGATCGCACGCGCATCGGCGTCAAGTTCGCGAGCGAGCCGCCGCAAGACCGAAGTCGCGCGTCGGCGCGCTGGCGAACAGAACTTCGTGCTGACCGGCCGGCGCGGCCGACACGCGCGTCGACGCCGAGATGACGCTCGACCAGGACGTCACGCTCTGGAGCATGCTGCCGCACACGCACGTGCGCGGCAAGCGCAGTGGAGCTACGACGGCGATCTATCCGGACGGCCGCAACGAGAGTCGATCCTGGCCGTGCCGAGCTACGACTTCAACTGGCAGACCGACTACGTCTTCAAGCAGCCGCTGCAAGCTGCCGAAGGGCACGAAGCTCCACGCCACGGCGTGGTACGACAACTCGACCGCGCAACAAGTCGAACCCCGATCCGACGAAGGACGTCTACTGGGGCGACCAGACGTGGGAAGAGATGCAGTTCACCGCGTTCACCGTTCAGCTTCGACGTCCCGCCGAACCAACAGACCGTCGGCGGCGGCAGTGACAGAAGTTAGGACATTAGGGCATTAGAGGACTGAGAGCTAGGTGAGCGAAGGGCTCAGAGCTCTCGCGGTCTGACCTCAACGTTCTAGCCTAACTTCTAGCCCTGTCCTAGCCCTACTCCCTCAGCGGCTTTGCAGGCTTCGCCCGCAGCACCCGACCTGCACCGAGAATGCCGGTGAAATCGTAGATGCGCCGCTCGTGCGCGATCAGATCGCCGTCGTTCAGGTTCATCAGCCGCGCATCGCGGAACGTCGATGCTGCCGGTTCGTGCCCGGCAGCCCGAAAAAACTCGTTCTGACGTGCGTCGCGGTGACGGTCGCTGAAGACGGCCAGCATGCGGCGGTTCGATCGACGATGTCCTCGACCGGCGAACGTGGCGTCGGGGAACGGACGTGAAGAAGGCGCGGTAGCGCGTCCTCGATCGCCTGCGCGGCCGCGGAGCGTCGCGTACATCGGGCTCTCGACGACGCCGTCTGGCGCGTGGTGACAGCTCGCGAGTTCCGGCCGGATCGCGGCGCTGCCATGTGGCCGCGATAACCGGTCGACAACGGCCTGGAGGTCGGCTCGCGCGTCACGGTCGTCATCGGAGCCTCCGCGTCTGCAGGCGGGAGTATACTCCGCGCCTGTGACGACGAGATCACCGCGCGTGGCGGTGCGCGCGGTTGCTCGGCGCTCGGCGCGGCGCTGCGGCCGCCGGACCCGCCGCGCAGGCGCGTTCGGCGTCGGCGTCCTCCGGCGCGACGGCATCATCATTCCGTTCGCGGCGCTTCGACGGCAAGCCGCTGGACACAGCCACTGGCCGCCGCAGGCGCAGATCTCACGGTGCCGATCAGCGCTGGCAGCGCTGCCCATCGCGATGGTGGGGGCCGGCGACGAAGGCGCTCGACCACGTGGCAGGCGTGGCTGGTGCCGGCGGCCGAAGCGCCGCGCACTCTCACGTCACGCAACCGGACTGGGTCGAGCGCGCACTGCGCCGCGCCAGATCGGCCTGCGCACCGACTACCAGCCGGCGGCCGTCATCGCCGCCGACGACGAGCAGCCGTATCCCAAGGACGGCATCGGCGGTGTCGCCGCCGCAGGCGGTCGAACGCGATCGCGATCGCTGCCGCCGACGGCGGCGGAACTGCAGCGCGCTCGCGCCGGCGCTGCTCGACGGCCTTCAATCGCGCCGAGCGCGAAGCCGCGATCGGTTCGGCCACCCGATGCCGAGGCCGCGCCCGCGACCAGGTGACGCCGGCGATCGAAGCCGCTGTACGCGTTCGGCGACTCGCCGCGCTTCTACTATGTCGAGGCGATGCGGCACGTATCGGCAGCTGGGCCAGACTCGCCGACGACTGCGCGGCGATCGGCGTTCGGCACCGGCTGGTTCGTGCGCGAAGGCGAGCACGTTCCGGTCGCTGGTGACGGCCGTCGGATCTGCTGCCGTGCAATCGGATTCGGCGCCAGCTACATGCTGCCGCTCGGCGTGATGCGCGACCGCCGGACGTCTGTTCTGGCTCGCGCAGTTTTCCGGCTGCCGACCACGAGCGCTACGCCGTCGTCGAGATCTGAAGCCGAAGACGGTCGACGTGATGATCGTCTGCGGGTGAGGCGGTTGTTGAGATTCACAAGTCGGAAGTGTGAAGTCAGAATGACGTGTCGCGAGCGATTGCAGCGCTCGCGTCGTCGTCGCTCGTTGCAGTCGTCGGCGTCCGGCTAGCCGGAGTCGCATGAGCCGCTCTGGGACACCGGAACGTTCTCGATCCTCGGCTACGATCCGGCGACCGGCGAAGTGGGCGGCGCCGTGCAGTCGCGCGTGTTCTCGGTCGGCAACGGCGTCCTCTGGGCCGACGCCGATGTCGGCGTCGCGGCGACGCAGGCGATCGTCGACGTCGGCTACGGGCCGAAGGCGCTGGCAGCTGCTGCGCGCGGGATGGCGCCGGACGCGATCGTCAAGCAGATTCTGGGAGAGGATCACCGATCCGCTGCCGGAGCAGCTGGACCAAGCAGGGACGCCAGTTCGCGGTGATGAACCTGAAGGGCGAGTACGCGGCCTTCACCGGACCGAAGGCGTCACCGAATGGGCCGGGCACAAGGGCGGGAAGTTCGTGCACGGCGCAGGGCAACATCCTCGCTGGCCCGGCCGTCGTCAGCAACATGGTCGAGGCGTTCGAGAGGACGCCCGGGCCATCTGTCGCAGCGCCTCGGTCGCGGCGCTCGAAGGCGGTCAGGCCGGCGGCGGCGACACGCGCGGCCAGCAGTCGGCGGCGCTGGTGATCGTGAAGAAGAACTGCGGCGTCTGGCTGCACAACGACACCGTGCTGCGGCTGCAGGTGGACGACAACCCGGAGCCGATCAAGGAACTGAAGCGCCTCGTCGAGATGTGGAACGTGCGCAAACCTCGCGCGGTGTCTCCGGAGTGCAAGCAATAGCCGTTCAGAGCAGTCCCCGCTCGTCCTGAGCGGTCGAACGAGCTCGTCGGTCCTGACAAGCCGCCACGAGCGTCTACGGTGCGGAAGCTGCGCCGACTCGATGAAGGTCAGTGCAGCAGCCGGACGGCGTCGTCGAGCCGCGCGCGATCGATCAGCCACGTGATCCGGAACGACGAGGTGGCGACGCCGTCGACCGGCGATCCCGTCGCCGCGAGCGCCGCCGTACCGCGGCGCACGTTCTCGAACGACGCGTTGATGCCGGCGCCGACGACGCTCACCGCGCCGTGCGTGTCGACGAGACGAACGCGATTGCCGAATCGCGCCTGCATCGTCCGCGCGCACGCCGCTCTTCCTGGTGAAGGTTTTCCCGCGACAGCGCGAGGCGACGCTGGTCTCGCCGACGTGCAGCTGCTTCCCGCCGACCTTGTGTCGCGTCGAGGAACTCGAGCAGTCCGTGCGAGCGCCACGCCGTCGAGTACAGCGCGAGGATGTCGCGTTCGCTGGCGACGCCGGCCACCGTGCCCGGCGCGCGCGGCGCGTGCGCGCCGTGACGACCGTGCCGTCGGCCGACGGGTCGCTGCCGGGCAGCGGACGGCGGTGGCGCGCGCGCGTAGATCGCGATGCCGCTCGTCTTTGGCGAACTCGACGGCCTGGGCGTTCAGCACCTTCGCGCCCGACTCCGCCAGCTCCTGCGTTTCCTCGTACGAGAGCGTGCCGATGCGCCGCGCGGCCGGCACGACGCGCGGATCGGCGGTGTAGACGCCGTCGACGTCCGAGCAGATCTCGCAGTACTCGGCGCCGAGCGCCGCCGCCATCGCGACGGCGGTCGTGTCGCTGCCGCCGCGGCCGAGCGTGGTGACTTCGCGCCGGTACGACACGCCCTGATAGCCGGCGATCGACGACGATGCGGCCGCGCGCGAGTTCGTCCTGCACGCGAAACGGCCGGACCTCGATGATGCGGGCGTCGACGTGCCGATCGTTGGTGATGATGCCGGACTGGCTGCCGGTGAAGCTGATCGCATCGCCGCCCAGCTCGCGGATGGCGATCGACAGCAGCGCCATCGAGATGCGCTCGCCGGCGGTGAGCAGCATGTCGAGCTCGCGGCGCTCGGGGTTGGCGGACACCTGCTTGGCGAGCGCCAGCAGCTCGTCCGTCGTGTCGCCCATCGCCGACACGACCACGACGACATCGTGTCCGGCGCGACGCGTCCGCATGACACGCTCCGCGACCTGCCGCAGGCTTGCGTGACGTCGGCGACGCTCGAGCCGCCGTACTTCTGAACGACTATCGACATCGGTGTGAATGCTGCCACGAAATCACGAAATACGAACGCACGTAAAGGCGCGGACTTCTGTATTTGTGTCGTCTGCCTTCCGTGCCGTGCCGTGTCGTCGTGGCTATACGAGAATGTGGCGATGACCGGCGCATGGTCGCTCGTTCCCACGTCCTTCAGCACAGGACATGCCGTCGCCCGGGCGGCGAGCGCCTCGCTCGCGAACACGTGGTCCAGCCGCCACCCGATGTTGCGCTGCCGCATGTTGCGCCACGGCGCCCACCACGTGAACAGATCGTCGTTGTCGGGATCGAGCGCGCGGCCGACGTCGACCAGCCCGCGGCTCGAGCAGCCGCTCGATCAGCCGCGCGCTCCTCGGGCAGTTGGCCGATCGCGCGCGGCTTCCGCTCCTTCGGGATGCACGTCGCGTTCGGTGCGCGCGACGTTCATGTCGCCGCAGCAGCGACGAGCTGGCGTCCCGTCGCCCTGCACGCGCTGCGGCGTACGCGTCCATGCGCTTCCAGAAACGCCATCTTCGCCGGGAAAGTCCTTGCCGCCGTTCGGCACGTAGACCGAGGCGATGGTCAGGTCGCCGATGTCGACGGTCGACGATGCGGCTGTTCGTAGTCGAAGGCGGGGTGGAGAAACGTGGGGCGTTCGGGCGACGAGCGTCTTGCTGACGTGGAGCGCGACGCCGGAGTAGCCCTTGCCGCCGTGCCAGTGACACCAGTAGCCCTGCATCTCGCAGAGGGCGGTGGGCACTTGATCCGAGGTGGCCTTGATTTCCTGCAGGCAGACGACGTCCGGGCGGTCTCGCTCGATCCATTCATGAACCTGCGCGTGACGCGCCCGGATGCCGTTGACGTTCCAGGTGGCGAGCTTCAAGTCAGAGTTTCAGACTTCAGACTTCAGATCTGCCAGATCGATCTGAAAACTGCAATCTGAAATCTGAACTCTGAAGTCTGCAAGTGCTCAGGTGAGTTGCGTGCGCGGCCTGACGCTCGGCGGCCGGGATCGCCATGAGTTCGGGTTGCGCCGCGACGTGCGCCGCGACGATCGCTTCGGCCTGCGCCATCGTGTCGGCGTCGCCGTTGCGATAGATCGGCGTTGGCTTCGATCAGGTCTTTCTGGTGCGGCGGCGTCGCATCGATGCTTTCGTAGATCGCCGCCACGGGACACGCCGGCACGCAGGCGCCGCAGTCGATGCACTCCTCCGGATGGATATACAGCATCGTCGCCGCCGCGAACTCGGCTTCGTCCTTGCGCGGATGGATGCAGTCCACCGGGACAGACGTCCACGCAGGCGGTGTCCTTGGTTTCGATACACGGGTCGGTGATGATGAACGGCATGTGTCTCTCGTCTCCAGCGTGTCTAGGGCGTTCGAGCCGACAGATCCTATCGCAAACGCAGTAATACGCGCAAAAAGCGGGCGTACTCAGCCCTGCGTCAACCCCAGGAACATCATCGGGTTGGGCGGCACCTGGTAGCCCATCGACTCGTAGAGCGGCCGGCCGTCGCGCGCTGGCGTTGAGGGCGACCGAGGCGATGCCTTGGTCCCGGCACCAGGCGTGGATGGCGTCCATGATGCGGCGGGCGAGCCCCTGCCGGCGGTGCGCCGGCTCCGTGTAGACGTTGTAGACGACGGCGATCCGGTCGCCCATGTAGCGCGGTCCGGGCGGCCACGGCAGCACCGTGAGCGCCGCCGCCGGCGACGATCTCGCCGGTCGTCCGTCTCGATCAGCCAGGCGTGATAGGTCCCCGCCGGCATCATCGTCTCGTCAGCCACGCGCGAAACTGACGATCGAGCGCCGGCGCGTCCAGCGGAATGCCCATGTCCAGCGAACATGGCGATGCGGTGGTGGACGAGCGCGTCGGCGTCGGCGCGAGCGTCGCCGCGGCGGACGCTGATAGGCAGTCAGGCACGACGCGAATTATACTCAGCGGTATGACCGTCCCCTCCAGCCGCGTGCGCGAGGACCCGAGCCGCCCGACATCAGCGAAAAAGGCGGCATGAAGAACGGCGAGGCGCAGCGCAGCGATCGCCGCCTGTTCATGCAGTTTCTGGCGTTCGGCGGCTGCGACGCGACGCGGCCGCTGGCCGAGGCGGCGCTCGCGCGCGCCGGCATCACCGGCGCGCTCTACGAGGACGTCAACGATCCGCGCGGCGTCGCGCTGCTGACGCTCAGCGAGGATCCGGCGTACTTCCTCGATCGCGTGCGGCCGATGCTGAACGGTCCGTCGTTCCGCTCGCTCGATGCAGAAGCCGGAGTACACGATGCTCGGCCGCACCTACGCGATCGGCTACGAGCCCGATCTGCCGAGAAGTGCTGCTGCACCGGCCGCGCCGCACCGTGCTCAACCCGGAGTGGAAGTGGGCGGTCTGGTATCCGCTGCGGCGCAGCGGCAAGTTCGCGCAGCTGCCGGCGGACGAGCAGCGCGTGATCCTCGCCGAACACGGCGACCATCGGCATGTCGTTCGGCGTCGGCCGACTACGCCCACGACATCCGCCTGGCCTGCCACGGCCTCGACAAGGACGACAACGACTTCGTCATCGGCCTGCATCGGCAAGGATCTCTATCCGCTCTCGGCGATCGTCCAGACGATGCGCAAGACGCAGCAGACGTCGCTGTATCTGGAGCGGCTGGGCCCGTTCTTCGTCGGCCGTGCGCTCTGGCAGAGTCCGTCGTAGCGCGAGCCGTAGGCGCAGACCCGCGTGCCGCCCGGGCAGACACTGGGTCGGCCTCTGCGCGATCGGTCCTACCGTTCGGTCAAGGTCAGCCGTGGCGCGCGAAGGTCGGCGGCCGGCGATGCTTCGTCGCCTGCTCGTAGGCGTAGGCCAGCGCGATCAGCTTCTGCTCGCTCCACGCGCGGCCCACGAACGAGATGCCCACCGGCAACCCGCGAAAGAAACCGGCCGGCACGGTGACGTGCGGATAGCCGGCCACGGCGGCCATGGTCGACGGCCCGGGCGCAGTCGCTGTGCCGCCATCACCGTTCACGAGATCGATCACCCAGGCTGGTCCGCCGGTCGGCGCGACGAGCGCGTCCAGCTTGTGCGCCGTCATCGCGGCGTCGATGCCGAGCGCGCCCGCCATCTGACGGTTGCGGGCGAGCGCGGCCTGTACTCGCGTCCGTGAGCGGCCCCTTCTTCTCGGCCATCATCAGGATTTCCTGGCCGAAGTAACTTCAGCTCGTCCTCGGCGTGGGCGGTGTTGAAGGCGATGACGTCTTTCAACGAGTGGAACCGGCGACGCCGGACCGAGCCACGCGCAGGGTATTTGTTCAAGTCGGCCTTGAATTCGTACAACAGGACCTCGAACTCGCTGTCGTCGAACTTGCCGAGCGTCGGGATGGTCACCGGATCGACGATGACGGCGCCCTGGCGCTTCATCTCGGCAATCGCACTCGATCGCGATGCCGTCGGCGGCGGCGCTGTAGCCGAACAGCCGATTGCGGACGACGCCGATGCGCGCGCCTTTCAGGGCGTCGGCTCTCAGCTGAATAGTCCGGGGCCGACCCTTCGACGTCTCGAACGAGTCGCTGAATCGCGCCGGATCGGCGCCCGACAATGGCGGCGAGCAGCAGCGCGGCGTCAGCGACCGTGCGCGCCATCGGCCCGGCGGTGTCCTGGCTGTGCGCGATCGGCACGATGCCGGTGCGGCTGACGAGGCCGAGCGTCGGCTTGATCCCGACGAGCGCGTTGTTGCGTCGACGGCGACACGATCGAGCCGTCGGTCTCGGTGCCGATCGCCGCCGCGGCGAGGTTCGCGGCAATCGCGGCGCCCGATCCGGAGCTGGATCCGGACGGGTTGCGATCGAGCGCGTACGGGTTCTTCGTCTGGCCGCCGCGCCGCTCCAGCCGCTCGTTGAGTGCGTCGAGCGGAAGTTCGCCCACTCGCTCAGGTTGGTCTTGCCGAGAATGACGGCGCCCGCCTCGCGGAGGCGTTCGACGATGAACGCGTCGCGCGGCGGGCTGAGCGCCCGCCAGCGCCAGCGAGCCGGCCGTCGTCATCATGCGATCCGCCGTGGCGATGTTGTCCTTGATGCAGCACGGGAATGCCGTGCAGCGGACCGCGCAGGTGACCCGATTTCCGTTCGGCGTCGAGGCGCGTCGGCGATGTCGAGCGCGTCGGGATTGACTTCGATGCACGCTGTGCAGCGCCGGCCCGTTGCGATCGATCGCGTCGATGCGCGCCAGATACTTTCGGCGATCGATCGCGCGGTGTCGCTGCCGGACTGCCATGCGCTGCTGCAGCCCGGCGATGGTCAGCTTCCTCGAGATCGAACGCCGGTCGGCTGGCGGCGATCGGCGACTGGGCCGCCAGGGCGACCAATGTGACGGCCGTGATGAGGGCTGCCACCGATGAACAGTCTGCGCATGTGCCGATCATAGAGCGCGGAAGGGTGCCGCTGCGAAAAACCTGCAATATTCCTGGACTGTCCCTAGGACTCTGCGCATGAAGCGGGCGTAGCTTCTGATGCGTGAAAAGATCCATCTTGCTGATTGCGGCCGCATCGTGTGCTCTGGCGCGACTGTCGGCGCAGGGGTTGACTGGCGCGCTCGTCGGAACCGTCCGGGACGCACAGGGCGGCGTCCTGCCGGGCGCGGTCGTCCGTGTGACGTCGCCGGCGCTGATTGGCGGTCGGCGACGATCGACGACGAACGAGAAAGGGCCAACTGCGCTTCGCCGCGCTGCCTCCAGGATCATGCGCGCTCGACATCGAGCTGGACGGGTTCAGCGAGCTTATCACGAAGAGGACATCCGCATCGGCGCCGGCGCCACGATCGAGAGAACAGCGGTCCTGAAGCTGGCGGGCATCGCGGAATCGGTCGTCGGTCGAGGGAGCGGGGTCGCGCATCGAAGCACGGGACCCCGGATTCGGGACCCGCTTCGGCCCGAGGACCTCAACGCGATCCCGACGCGGCGGTCGAGCATGTTCGACTTCATCAGGGCCGCCCCTGGCATTTCGCCCACCTCGCCGGGAAGCGGCACGCGCGACGACGGTGTCCGCGTTCGGCTCCGGCACCAACGAGAACCAGTTTCTCATCGACGGCACGAACTTCACGTGCCCGTGCAACGGCGTCGCGCGAGCCGAGCCGGGCGTCGACTTCATTCAGGAAATGCAGGTCCAGTCCGTCGGGGCGTCCGCCGAGTTCGGCAACATGCAGGGCGCCGTCGATCAACGTCGTCACCAGGCAGGGAAGCGACGGTTTCTGTATGACGCGTCGTACTACGGGCAGACCGCCGGCCTGACCAGCCAGCCGGTGCAACTCGCCATACCGGCGCCGGCCAGCCGGACAAGCGGGTACGAGCGCGTCAGCTACCGCGACTTCACGACGAACCTCGGCGGTCCCGTCGTTCGCGATCGGCTGTGGTTCTTCACGGGATACCAGTATCTGCGCGACTACGACAGCCAGCCGGGCACCGATCCGGCAGTTCCCGAGGACCTACGAGCAGGACAAGATCTTCGCGAAGCTCACGTGGCGACTGGCGCCGCGCCTGGCAGTTGGTTCAGAGCGTTCACGACGAGTTCTGGGTCAACCCCGAACAACCGACGTTCGTGAAGCCGTTCGAAGCGACCCTGCGCCTGCACGCCTCGGTGCCGGCCATCACCTTCGGCCATCTGACGCACACCTCGTCCGCCAACACCGTGTGGGATGTGCGCGTCGGACGGTTCGTCTACGCGCGAAGAGACGACGCCGAGCACAGGCGATCTGACGACGCCGAGCCGGTTCGACCGTGCGACGGGCGTCATCAGCGGCGCTCCACAGACGTTCGGCGGCCTCACGCTGATTCGCACGACCGCGAAGGCGACCCTCAGCCACTACCGGCCCGGGCTGCTCGGCGCCGATCACCAGTGGAAGATCGGCGGGCAAATCGAACAGGGCGAGGACCACGGCGCCGACGATCATTCCGACCGGCGTGCGGTTCGTCGACAACAACGGACAGCCGTCTCAGTCCATCTCGAGCGATCCCTCCAACGCCGGCGGTCTGTTCATCACGGCCGCGGCGTTCGCGAGCGACGCCATCACGGTGGGGAACCGGCTGACGATCAACGCCGGCGTGCGCTTCGACCACAGCCGCGCCATCAGTCAGGACCTGCACGCGCTCGATCTCGACGGGCACGAAACCGAGCGCGATCGTCAGCGGTCTCGGAACGCTGTACACCTGGAACATCGTGGTCGCCGCGCCTCGGCGTCACCGCGAAGCTCAGCTGCCGACGGCCGAACGATGCTGCGGGCCAGCTACGGGCGATTCAGCCAGGGCGTGCTGACCGGAGAGCTCAGCCCACTTCCATCCCGGCGCGAGCCACCGGTCACGACGACAGGCTTCGATCCGGCGACCGGCGGCTACACGCGCATCGTCTCGGTCGTCGATTCCGAGAACGAACCTGCTGACTCGATCCGGCGATGCGCGCGCCGCGCACCGACGAGTACTCCATCGGCGTGGATCGCGAGGTCGGTCGCCGGCTCGCCGATGGCGATCGGCCTACGTGCGCAAGGATGGCGCCGACTTCATCGGATGGACGGACGTCGGCGGCCAGTATCGCGAGCGAGACGCGGCCGCTGCCCGACGGCACGCACCGTGCCGGTGTTCGGTGCTCGTCAACGCCACTGGCCGCTCGCCGCTTTCTGCTGACCAATCCCGACGGCTACTCGCTGACGTACAACGGCCTCGTGCGCCGCCGTCGACAAGCGCCGGTCCAGCGGCTGGCAGGCGTTTGGCTCGTATACGTTCTCGAGGGCGTCAGGGCTGCAGGCGTCCAGCGGGACGACCGCAGCGGGCGCGCAGGTCAGCACCGTGGCGCTCCCGAGTCTCCGCCAGCCTTCGGGCGCGATCCCAACGATCTCACCAACGCGCGCGGCCGGCTGCCAAACGATCGCCCGCACATGTTCCGGGCCATGGGCAGCGTCGACGTGCCACGCACCGGCCTCGTGGTCGCCGCCAATCTGCAGATCTTCAGCGGCAAGCCGTGGGCGGCGACGGCGCAGGTGTCGCTGCCGCAGAACGGCGAGCAGCGCGTGCTGCTCGAGCCGCGCGGCTCGCGCCGGCTGTCGTCGCAGTCGCTGCTCGATGTTGCGCGTGTCGCGGACGATTCGGCTTGGGCGGCGCGGGCACGCGCCGAGCTGTTGCTCGACGTTCTCAACCTGCTCAACGACGCGGCCGAAGAGAGCTTCGTGTCGGAAAACCTGTTCAGCGCGAACTTCGGTCAGCCAAACGCCTTCGTGGACCCGCGTCCGCGCGATGGTCGGCGTCCGGCCGAACGCTACGCGCCGGTGAGTCGAGGCTTCGCGTTCACTTGGGCGAGATCGATGAGCACGACGTTCGAGTTCTCGACGCGACCGGTCGAAGACGATGTGCTTTGCCGTCAGGCGTGACGTCGAAGGTCCTCAGGGCGCCCTGATTGCTCGACGCGGGCGATCACTCGATGATTCCTTCGTCGTCAGATCGAGCAGCCAGAAGTCCTGTCACCTGGATGCGCGGCATGTACGCAAGGCCGCGTGCCATCGGGCAGGAAGCGGTAGCCGCCTGGTCGGACCTGCACCCGCGGCAGGTCGAGCCGAGCGTGCCATCGGGCCGCACGCCACGCAGTTCGACCTGTCCACGACCGATCGCCCGGCATACACGATCGAGCGTCCCGTCCGGCGACCAGATCGGGTTGACGAACTTGCCGTCGACGAGGCGAACGCGGCAGCGCCGCCGTCGACGGGAATCTTGAACACAGCGCTGGCCCCTGCGCGTCGCGGCCGCCGGTCGACGATCCATTTCCCGTCAGGCGACCAGTCGGCCGCCGCCTGTCCGACGCGCCTTCGATGTCGACGAGACTGAGCAAGCGTGTGAGCACCGGTACCGTCCGCCGACATGACCGTCAGGCGGCGCTTGCCTTCCTGTCTGACGACAATGGCGACGCGTGTGCCGTCCGGCGATACCGCAGGCAGGCTCAGACAACGCCCCGTCGACGCCTCTCCAGACCTCCGACGCCTGTCCGTGTTCGACGCTTCCAGAGCCCGTCGCCGCTTCCGCGGGCCGGACAGATAGAACAGCGACGTCCCGGCGAAGCGCGGCGCCAGCGCGCGACCGGTCGGCAGCCGGCAGTGGACACGCGCTGCGCATCGCGATCCTCGGCGACGACGATTCGCCAGCAGCGGCACGCGCCACAGGGTTGCGCTGGGGTTGGCGACGGTGGCGACGATCGCGCCGGCCGTCGCGGCTCGCGGCGACGGACGTGTATTGGTCGGGGCCCAACGGGCAGCCGGTGCGACACCTTGCGCTCGACGTCGAGCGCCCAGAGCCACGGCCCGGACCAGTCCTCCGCGCGCGCGGTGTAGAGCAGCGTGCGAGCGTCGAGCGGCGCCACGAAATTCACCGCGGCATGCAGTTGCGGTCAGCCGCTCGGGCAGTTCCGCCGGAGCACGCAGTGCGCCACACGTCGACGTTCATCGGTCCTGTGGTTCGACCGCCGCGCACGAAGTAGATCCACTGCCCGTCCGGCGACCACACCGGATTGTTGGCGCATGCGGACTCTGTTCGATCCGGCGCGAGTAGTGCTGCCGGGCGTTGGCGCGCCGGTGCGATCGGCGACGAACATCGGATCGCCATTGGTCGGTTCGAAAAAATACACCAGTCGCGAGCCGTCGGGATTCCACGCCGGCGTGTTGGCGCCCTCGGGCAGGAAGCGGTCGCGGGTCCCGCCGGTCAGCGGCATTTTCAGCAGCGGCTTGGTGTCCTGGGGGATTGAACCAGATTTCCGTGCCGTCGCCCGAAAACCCCAGCTTCCGCACGATCGATCCGAGCGGCGTGAGCGGCGGAAATCCTCGGTCGAGATTCTTGAATTCCTGCGTCCCCGACCTGGCCCAGCCACAGGTCGAACTCGCCCTGCTTGTCGGCCAGAAGCGCCACCCATTTCCCGTCAGGCGAGGTTTCGCCGCCTTCCTCGGCGCCCTCCCAATCGGTGAACGTGCGAACCGGGCGTTGGCCAGCGGATTCGTCGCGCGGCGCCGGCCACGGTCCGCGCACTCAGCCAACTCGCAACGGCCGACGACAGGCTCGCGAGGCAACCACGCGCCATGCCGAGCCGCGGTTCGCCAGCGCCGTCGGCGCGTCTACGCCTGGCGGACGGCCCGGAGTCGATGCCGGTGTCAGACAGGACCTCGAGCGCCGAACGCCAGATCGCGCGCCGACTGAAACCGCGTCTCGCGCGTCTTCTCCAGACACCGCGACACGATGCGCGCGAGCGCCGGCGGCACGTCGGTCGGCAGCGGCTCCGGCGGATCCTCCTTCAGGATCGCGGTCATCGTTTCGGCCGCCGTCTCGCGGCTGAACGCGCGGACGGCCGGTCAGCATCTCGTAGAGCACCGTCCCGACGCTGAAGATGTCGGAGCGCGCGTCGACGGCTCTCGCCGCGGACCTGCTCCGGCGACATGTAGCCCGCCGTGCCGACCACCAGTCCCGCCGTCGGTCTCGGTCGCGCAGGCCGGTGTGTCGCGCGGCATCGTCGCTCGGACGCGTCAGCTTCGCGATGCCGAAGTCGAGGATCTTGATCGCGCCCGTCGTTGGTGATGAACAGGTTGTCGGGCTTCACGTCGCGATGGACGATGCTCTTGTCGTGCGCGGCGGCGAGCCCTCCGCGATCTGGCGCGCGTAGTCGACGGCTTTGCGCGGCGGCAGCGCGCCGTCGTGCAGCCGGCTGCGGAGCGATTCTCCCTCGAGCAGTTCGGAGACGATGTAGCGGCGCGCCGGCGTGGACGCCGACGTCGTAGACGGCCAGGATGTTCGGGTGATTGAGCTGCCCGGCCGCGCGCGCCTCCTGCTCGAAGCGGCGCAACGCGACGTCGCGTCCGTCGCGAACGTCTCGGGGATCAGCTTGATCGCCACCTCGCGCCCGAGACGTGGATCGCGCGCGCGATAGACCTCGCCCATGCCGCCGGCACCGAGCCAGCCGACGATTTCGTAGGGCCCAATCAGTGGTGCCAATCGCGATTGTCATGGAAACCGCTGCAAGACGGCCCTGGAAGAAAGCTGCGAGAACCCGGAGATCTCCTGAGACCTGCGCTGCGGCGTGGTCGATATCTTACTCACGAGGTGGAGTGAACATGTCGATGATGCGCTCGATACGACGCGCGATCGCTCTGTTGATGACTCTGCCGGACTTGCCGGCTGCGGCGGATCGAAGGCATTCGCGCCTCCGCGTCATCTCCGGCACCGGTGGCCCTCGCCGGCCGCCGTCGCGTTAGCTGCCGCCTCGATCTCCCCGACAACTGGAGGAACCTGGCGTCGCACGACCGTCGAGATTCTCGGTGCGGGATTTCTGCCGGGCGACGGTGACGCTTCGGTCAGCATCTTCGCAACGGACGTGCGCGTCGTCGACAGCGGCACGATCTGGGCACGAGCGCCGATGAGCGCGCGCAGGAAATGTGGATGTGATCGTGACCAACTACCGGCGGCGCGCGCGCCACTCGACCGTGCGTTACACGTTCACGCCTGTTCCGCTCCCGCACGCTGACACCGAGCGCAGCACGGTGTCGCCCGGCGGCGAGCTCAGCGTGACGTGGAACACGCCAGATTCGCCGGACCGTCGGATTGGATCGGCGCTTTTCGACTGGGTGGCGGCAACGGCGCGGCGCAGCCCGTCCGGACTGGCGGCAATCTGACAGAGGCGCGACCTCGGGCACGCTGCGACCTACGTTCGCACCCGGCCAGCCGGGGACATGAGTTCCGCTATCTGGCCGGACGACGATCACCGAAGTCGCTCGAAGCAGCGTCGTGACGGTCAGGCAGCCCTGACCGCGGCTGTTCACTGCCGAGTGCGTGTCTGCGTTTCGGTCGACAGCTGCAGGCGTCGGGCGCATGGAAGGTCACGCGCACCGATCCGATCCGGATGTCGTCGCCGTCGGCGAGTCCGCACCGGCCGGTGTGACGCGCGTCTCGCCGTGAAACGTGCCGTTCTTGCTGCCGAAGTCCTCGAGCGCACGCGCCGTCCGCTGGCGACGACCAGCCGCGCATGACGACGGGAGACCGTCGAGCCGTCGAGCCTGATGTCCACGTCGGGATCGCGTCCGATGACGTGCTCGCCTAGGGCCAGCGGAAAGCGGCGCTCGCCCCACTCGAGCCAGCACGACGGCCGATCATGCGGCAGACGGCCGCGCTGCCGGACGCGATCGTCGGCGTCGCGCGCAAAACGCGTAGCCGAATCCAGTGCACGGTCCGGATGAAGTCGGGGCGTGCGCGCGCGATCGCCGAAGCGCGGTGCGGATCTCCGCGACCAACGCCGACAGGTTCGCCTCGACGACGAAGGTGTCGGGCCAGAGACGCTGTTGCAGGTCCGCCTTGGAACGACTTTCGGCCGCTCCGAGATCAGCAGTTTCCAGCAGCAGTGTGCCTTCGGCGTGAGATGAATCTCCTTGCCGTTCGCGCAGGAGTTGTCAGTGTCGAGGTCGAGCGTGCACGGGCCGAAGGACAGTTTCACGACGGCCCCGTCTTCACGCGCGGCTCGACTGCGTCGCCTGATCGATCAGCGCCTCGATCTGTCTCGGCGGGTCTGGCCCCGACGTCCGCGTCACCTCGCGCCCGCCCGCGCAAACACCGCGAGCGTCGGAATCGAGCGGATGTTGTAGCGTGACCCGAGATCGGCGAGCTGGTCGGTGTTGACCTTGACGACGATCGGCCATGGCCCGCCAGGCGCGCGGCCACTTTCTGCAGCTCCGGCGCGACCATGCGGCAGGGGCCGCACCACGGCGCCCAGTAGTCCACGACCACCGGCAGCGACGACTGCGCCGACCAGTCGATCGAAATCCGCGGATCGACGTCACCTCGATCGGCTCGTTCGGCGCGCGCCAATCGCGGTCTTGCACTTGCCGCAGCGCTGCGGATTCGCCGAGGCGCTCGTAGGACGAGTGCCGGTTTTTCCGCCCGCACGAGGGCAGGCCACGACGACGCCCCGGTCGTCCAGTTCCATAGATCCCATCTCTCTATTATTGTTCGTTTGCTATTGTTCGTTTGCGGGAGTGGCGGCTGCCCGAGTCGACGAACATATTGCGGTCGACTACAACTGATGCGCTGGTCATGGCTGATGGCTGATCGCCGATGGTCTGAACGTTCGGGTTAACCCCGAACGTTCAGCCATTTAGCCCGCAGCCGTCAGCCATGTCACGATCACGTGGCACAGCCGTCTCGCTTGGGGGTCCGCATGCTCGTCCACAACATCCGGCACGCTTTGCGGCTGCTGCGCAGAGTCGCCCGGCTTCACGGCGATCGGGCGGTGGCTACGCTGGCGCTCGGGATCGGCGCGAACACCGCCGTCTTCAGCGTGGTCGATGCCGTCATGCCGCGGCCGCTGCCGTGCGCCGCGCCGGAGCGGCTCGTGGCGCTCTGGGAAACCAACGACCGCCGGCTGGGAGCAATACGTAAT
>ERZ1370068.7000-contig-5945_pt1 | contig 51130 bp, 68 predicted proteins | sample MGYA00561227_ERZ1370068 | MGnify/ENA primary metagenome ERZ1370068 (study PRJEB38410, sample SAMEA6850437) | metagenome | study: Metagenomic assessment of the ecological functions of the soil: analysis of the soil microbiota associated with the... | reverse complement strand
TTGTTCGTTTGTTACGTATTGCTGACGGGTGTTTTTAAAGATTCATTGTACTACCCTGGATAAATGAAAGAGTGCGTACCTGGCGCACCTTAGACATCTCCAGATCAAATATACCTTTCGTTCTTTCTTTTAAGCGTCTTATTTCCGGAAACGTTAAGCCGAGGCTTTTCACCAGCTCTATATTTCGCAACGATTCTGTTATTAATCCCGCTTGAATATTGGTTTCCTTGTTAATGGATCGTTGTATTGTTTTAATTTTTCTGCTAACCATTCCCGTTAAGCCACCCAGGAATAATACACCCACTAAGAAAACGGGAATAAGCAGCCAATTTTTGGTAACTGAATACCAAAGTAAAAAACAAGATGCCCACTATGGTGGTAAACAATACGCCCACCAGCGATTGCATGAAACGTTGTAGATCTGTTTTTACTTTTTGTAATATGGATAATGTTTCGCCACTGTGTTGTTTTTCAAATTCCTGGAATGACAACCGGAGTGTTTGTTTCAATCCATCATCAAATACCTGTAAGCCCAGCCTTTGCACTGAATAGCCAGTATAGTAGTCTTGCGCAGCTTTTGCCAATCGGGCTAACAAAGCAACGCCAATGGCAATGACCAGCCAGGTAGCCACTCCTCTTATTAATTCATTTTCCTGAACAGTTGGAGATCGCTTGCCATATTGGTCAATAATTCTCCCGAAGATGATAGGGTCAACCATTGACAGCACCTGGCTTATGGCAGCAAACAGGAGTGCTAAGAATATGGTTTTCTGTTGCGGCCGTAAATATTTCAATAACAACTGCATGTGCTCAAGGTCTTTATGTGCAAAAAACTAAAGAAATCATCGATGTCTCTAAGGCCGCGTACAACAGATACGCATTGGCAGAAGTGGCGGTCGAATTTAGTGAATCATCAAATCCAAATGATTCATCGTGAACAAAAGTGTATTGTGCTTTTTATATTATCAGATTTCGCCAATAGAAATTATCAACTTTCTTAGCACATGAGGGAAAAATTAGTTTGATGGAAATCATTTTGTATATCGAAGGCTGAAATAGAATCCTGGGAGAAATTGATTGACCATCGTACGGTTTGATAGATCACAATATATATTTGCAGCTCAATTATGCTGCTGCTAAATTTCGATCCTTTTCCTTCTCTTTCAACCGAACGTTTAAACTTGAGAAGGCTCTCCGATGAAGACGGAGAAGAGATCTTTTTTCTTCGTTCAGATAAAGAAGGTGTTACAGTTTCTTGACCGTGATCCCGCCCAATCAATTGATGAAGCCAGGCAATGGATACGTACGATCAATGAAGGGATTGACGGTAATCAATACATTGCCTGGGCCATTGCATTGAAAAATGACCCGGGACTCATTGGCACGATCACGTTCTGGAATATAAAAAAGGAGCACTACAGGGCTGAGATCGGCTATGCATTGCATCCCCGGTTCCAGGGACGAGGTCTTAGTGCAGGAAGCCATGACAGTAGTTCTTGATTATGGTTTTAACACTATAAAACTGCACTCCGTCGAAGCCAATGTAAATCCAAACAACACGCGGTCCATCCAACTTCTTGAAAGAAATGGTTTTGTCCGGGAGGCTTATCACAGGGAAAATTATTATTACAACGGCCATTTTCTCGATTCTGTCATTTATTCTCTTATCAATCCTTTTAGTAAATAAATCAGGGGACAACCTTAATGAAAATGGCGACTGCAGTACGTTTTAGTGTAAAAAACACATATCAAACAAAAACCTTATTTTTGGTGGCTTTTTCAAAAAAGGTTGCGATTTTTGCTTGTCATCTGAAGGAGAAAAGATTTTTTTAATAAAACAAAATAAGATTTGAAAAAGCTGAAAAAAGATTACAAGGATAGGTGTGCTAACCTCAGGCGGAGATGCGCCGGGTATGAATGCGGCGATCAGGGCCGTGGTGCGTACCGGGGTCTTTTATGACCTGGAAGTATATGGTATTATGCGTGGTTACCAGGGCATGATCGAAGATGATATTACAAAAATGGAATCCCGCTCTGTGGCGAATATCATTCAGCGCGGTGGGACCATTTTGAAGACGGCAAGGTGCAAGGAATTCTTTGATTATTCAGGCCGCAAAAAGCTTATCGAGAATTTAAAGAAACGCGGAATTGATGGACTTGTTATTATCGGTGGAGACGGCTCATTTCGCGGGGCCGTGAAATTTCACGAAGAATTTGGTATCCCCTGTATTGGCCTGGCCGGTACGATCGATAAAGATATCCACGGCACTGATTTTACGATCGGTTTTGACACTGCCGTCAACACCGCAGTGGAAGCCATTGATAAGATAAGAGACACGATGGATGCTCACGACCGCATTTTTGTGATCGAAGTGATGGGTCGCGATGCCGGCTATATAGCTTTGCACAGCGGAATAGCTACCGGCGCTGAAAATATTTTGATCCCCGAACGCAAGACTGATATTGATGCACTGGTAAAAGGATTGAAGGAAACGAACAAAAGAAAAAAACTGGTGAATCTAATCGTTGTCGCTGAAGGCGAAAATTTCGGGGGTGCCGGTGAAGTGCAGAAAAATACTGGAAGAAATTCCGACGGCTGAGATAAGGGTTTGCATCCTTGGGCATATTCAACGGGGTGGCTCACCATCTTGCTCTCGACAGGTTGCTGGCGAGCAGAATGGGCTATCACGCAGTTGAGTGTTTAATTGAAGGCAGGCATAATGTATTTGTTGGTATCATGAATAATAAAATGCATTATATACCACTTGAGGATGCAGTGAAAGATAAAAGGAAAGATCGGTGACGAGTGGCTGAAGATCGTGAAGATATTGGCCAGTTAAAGCTCCCTGTCCCCGCCTAAAGGGGAACCTGGTCGATCAAACTTTTTTATTTGTTAGTTCCTTTGAATATTAATTGGAATTATTGTGTTACCAACATTTGTTCTCTGATTAGGCTTTGGTTGCGTCGCTCCGAAGCAATTCCTTTGGCAACATTTCAACACTAGAACTTTGATCGACATAATTGAAGATCTACAAAAATAAAGCGCACTTCAGTTTTCGGCAGTGCACGAAGAAAGCCCCCTTTAGGGGTTTGGGGGCATTTTATGACAAGAAATTTAGAAAAGTACCTGCACAAACAAATGGACAAAGAAGCAGGCCTTGAACACACTTTTCATCGTACAAAAATTGTGGCAACCGTTGGTCCGGCCTCGTGATACTTATGACAAACTTCTGAGCTTGTAAAAGCCGGTGTGAATGTCTTCCGGTTAAATTTTTCTCACGGCGCTCTCATGACGACAAAGAAAGATCATCGAACATATTCGCAGGATAAATGAGCAGGAGCCTTATAATATATGCATCCTTGGCGACCTGCAGGGACCCAAACTCAGAGTTGGGGAGATCGAAAATGGAATGATAGAAATAAACCCGGGCGACGTACTGACCTTCACCAATGAGAAATTAGTGGGTACAAAGGATCGTATCTATGTTTCTTATCCCAATTTTCACAAGGATGTAAAGATCGGGGACATCATCATGATCGATGATGGGAAGCTGGAGGTCAAAGTATCAAAAATTTTGAAGAACAATGATGTACAGGTAGTGGTCATTCTTGGCGGTCCTCTTCTCCTCGAAAAAGGGATCAATCTTCCGGATACGAAAATTTCGTTACCTGCATTGACAGAAAAAGATCTTGTTGACCTTGAATTTATCATTCAGCAAAAGCTGGATTGGGTTGCTCTCTCATTTGTACGCACGGCAAAGGACCTGGTTATCCTGAGAAACAAATTGACAGAAGCAAAAAGCAAGACCAAGATCATTGCTAAAATTGAAAAACCTGAAGCGTTACAAAATATCAGGGATATCATTGTGGAATCCGATGGCATCATGGTAGCACGTGGTGATCTTGGTGTTGAATTACCTATTGAGCAGGTTCCTCTCATTCAGAAACAACTTATCCGTAAGTGCCTCCATCGCGCAAAACCTGTAATTGTTGCGACACAAATGATGGAAAGCATGATCGAGCGCACAAAGCCAAACCGCAGTGAGATAACAGATGTGGCCAAATGCCGTACTTGAGGGCGCTGATGCAGTCATGCTAAGCGCAGAAACGGCCACCGGTCAGCATCCTACGCTGGTGGTTGAAACCATGCGAAAAATTATCATGGAAGTAGAACGAACAGATTATCGCTACAACCTTGAAGAGGTTTTACAACCACAACCGCATTCACCATCATTTCTGAGTGATGCTATTTGTTCACAATGCCTGCAATCTTGCGAAAGATTGTAACGCCGGACGCTCTGATCGGGATGACGCAAAGTGGTTACACTGGTTTTATGCTGAGCAGTTATCGTCCAAAAGCTCCCCTGTATATTTTTACCAAAGAACGTTCACTGGTTAACCAGTTAAGCGTAAGCTGGGGTGTCCGTGCCTTTTATTATGACGAAGAAGAAAGCCTGGATGATATTTTCCAGGATCAAATTGATATTCTAAAGGAACGTGGATTTCATTAAAACAGGAAAATGTAGCCGTAAGTACAGGCAGTACTCCAGTGCATTTGCATTTACCCACCAATGTTTTGAAAATTACAAAAGTGGAATAAGAGTTTCAGAGTTCAGGAGTTCACAAGTTCAAAAGTTTTTGACTCAAGTCGGATCTTCTTGCCTGCTACCTTTCGAATTGAACAGGTGAGTGATAGAACACTCAACACTCAGCATTCAACATCATCACTGTTCATCATTATCATACTCATTACTCATTTCCAAATAGCAATGATTATTCCTGCAATCACGCAACCGACGATATTGTAAAGGCTGTTGATAGCAGAGAGAGCTATTGGTCTTTTCTCATACAAATACGAATTACAAATAGTTGCGGCGGAAAAGCAAACGCCTGCAATTAACCCGATCTTGCAGCCAGTCATCCAGCCATTGGAATGAAGCCGGGTAATGATCAAAGCCAGCCCCATACTAGTTATGAGGATCGTAATAAAGGAACCGATCAAGATACCGGCAAGTCCTTTTCTTCCATCCGGATCATTCATATTCGCGCCGGTGGCTTTGATCCATGCATTTTTGAATAAAGCGGAGTACCAGATAGCTCCTAAAAAAGTAAGCAAGTGCTCCCACCAGTACGGCAAGCCAATTGACCTGCGAGAAAAGTTCTGCTTTCATGATGTTGGTTTTAGCCCGAAAAAAATTCGGAGGTTAATAATAGATTGATCACTTCATTAATCCCGATCATGCACAGTCCTCATATGGGAAAAGGGTATACGAAAGATACAAAACTAGTCGTGAATCGTCGAGTCGTCAGACTGACGTCAATCGTGAAACGTGAAATTAGCCAGGAATTACGATACACTCATTACTTGTCACGTCATACTCACGTTCACTCACGACTTTACAGTTTCCTGATCATAATGTTGCGGTACCAAACCATGCAGTCATGATCCTGCAGATCAATATGACCTTTTTTAAATGTTCCGAAAGCCCGGCATCGTTTTAAATTTACTTCCGGCAACTAATTTATTCCAGTTGTCATCCCACATTGTCGTGGACACGACATTTTCCCCGTTAAGATAAAAATCAAGTTTTCCGTTCAGCAGTTTTATTTCAACCTGGTTCCATTCACCTACAGGTTTTACTGTTTCCTTAGCTGCAGGAGATCAGGTCATAAAGATCACCAGCCCTGTGTTTTTTGATCTTTCCATCGGGATGTCCATCATTGTCCAGCACCTGCATTTCCGGACCGGTTTCATACGGGTGTTTATATTTTGTGGTATCCTCATTGACACAAAACATGACACCGCTATTTCCATTCTTTGCAATTTTCCATTCCAGTTTCAGGTCAAAATTTTCAAATTCTTCATCTGTCACGATATCTCCGCCATCTCGTTTTCCATTCACCTTTACTGTTGTATCAAGAAAAATCGCTCCGTCCTGTATTTTCCATCCTGATCCCACAGGGCCACCGCCGTATTTATGCCAGCCGGCTGTAGTTTTTCCATCAAATAAAGATATCCAGCCGTCATTTGGTTGTGCCGTTTGAGAGAGCTTGGGTCGAATCAGTTTTCATTTCTGTTGAATTAGTACTGCTGTTTTGAGAGTTACATGAAAGGATTCAAAAGCAGAAGCAGAAGGCAATCATCAAAAGTTTTTGCATGAATTTATTTTTTAGTAGCAGAATATATTTCACAATGGCTTCGGCATCGGCTTCGTTAAGTCCCCGGTGAGGTGTCATCATAACTTCGCCCCATACTCCGCTGCCACCACTGATCACCTTGCCGGCAAGATGTGCAACAATAGTGTCAGGATAACTTGCATATTTATTCGCTACTTCACGATAAGGAGGCCCATTCAGCTTATCATCGATCTGGTGACAGGTGAAACAATCATTCTTTGCTATCAATTCCAAACCTTTCTGATAATCCGGGTTCTTGGAAAGATCCTCAGACTTTGCTTCTTCTTTTTTGGGTTCTTCTGTCTTCGAGCCGCTACCTCCGCCACAAGCCATCACAAAAAATAAGATCGGGTAATAAAAAAAGCTTTTTCATTTTTAGTTTGTTTTAAGAATTAAGACTCTGTAAAGTTATTTATCCAGCCCTAAAATGGAACGATTTAATTTTTCGTCCTTGCCGGCGCTCGCAAAATCATCAAATGCTTTTTCTGTAACACGGATGATATGATCCCTGATGAACACGGCTCCTTCCTTTGCCCCATCTTCTGCATTTTTGATACAACACTCCCACTCCAACACTGCCCAGCCTTTATAATTGTATTGCGCCAATTTGCTGAAGATCGATTTAAAATCAACCTGGCCATCTCCTAACGAGCGAAATCTACCGGCACGATCGATCCAGCCCTGGTAACCGCCGTATACTCCCTGCTTACCCGTTGGATTGAATTCTGCATCCTTCACATGAAACATCCTTATCCGTTCGTGATAAGTTATCTATGTAGTCAAGATAATTGAGGCATTGCAAAACAAAAATGAGAGGGATCATACAGCAGGCAGGCTCTTGGATGCTGGTTTACTTTTTCCAAAAACATTTCGTAACTGATGCCATCATGCAGATCCTCACCGGGATGAATTTCATAACAAACATCTACTCCATTTTCATCAAATACATTTAATATCGGCAACCAGCGATTCGCCAATTCTTTAAATCCTGTTTCGACAAGCCCTGCCGGACGCTGTGGCCAGGGATAAACCGTTTGCCATAATAAGGCGCCGCTGAATGTGGCATGCGCATTCAATCCTAAATTTTGCGAAGCTTTGGCTGCCCATTTTAATTGTTGCACCGCCCATTCGGTTCTTGCCTTTGAATTACCGCGAACGTTTGCAGGAGCGAAGCCATCAAATAAACTATCATACGCAGGATGAACAGCTACTAACTGTCCCTGCAGATGCGTTGAAAGTTCCGTAATCTCTAAGCCACATTCTTTAATGGCGCCCTTTAATTCATCAGCATAAGTTTTGCTTTCAGCTGCTTTTGCAGATCGATGCATCTCGCATCCCAGGTTGGAATCTGCACACCAACAAATCCCAAACTGTTGACCCATTTGCAAATTGATCTCAGATCATTGAATGGCGGCTGATCACCCATGAATTGTGCAAGAAAGATCGCAGGACCTTTTACTGTAGTCATTATTAATTGTTGAAGTGTTTATAATTTATCAAATAGTTCAATTTTCAATGCTCAATTATTCATTTGTCCACCATTAAGAATTGATCATTGAATATTGAATATTGAGCATTGAACATTACTTTCTAAATCTTGAACTCCGTCCATTTTTATCGGACCTGCCCTGATTCTATTACACTCTCAATAAAAGCCATCCCTCTTACCCCTTCTTCAATCCCGGGAAAGTCGAGCCACTCGGGTTTTGGTTGTTCGTTGTTCAATTGAGCCTGGACGCACAAATGCAAAATTGCGATAATGGTTTGCAAATGCTTCCAAGTAACCCTCCGGATGACCGGCCGGTGTACGTGTATTGTGTTTTGCATAAGAACTCAGATAACCTGTTCCCGCACGCCAAACTTCTGCAGGCTTGTCAAGCCATTTAACGATTAATGAATTACAATCCTCCTGCTGCCACTGCACTCCTCCCTTTTCTCCATACACTCTTATTTTAATATTGTTTTCTTCACCTGCTGCAATTTTGAGTAGCAAATAAAACCCCGGTTGCTCCACTATTAAATTTTTAGAAAATGCTGCTCCGTCATCATCCAGTTTTCGCCCTTCTACGACAATATTTATATCCGCGCAAATTTTTGTTACCTGCAAACCACTCACGTACTCTGCCATATATTGAATGCATGTACCGATATCACCCATGGGCACCTGCTTCGCCGCTACGCTTTGATCAGTTCGCCACGAAGCTTGTTTCTGATCACTTGCTTCTAAAAAATCACTTAACCAACCCTGCGGGTATTCAACATATACTTTCCTGATCTTTCCGAATTTTCCACTCAGCACCTGTTGTCTTGCTTCCTTGATCATCGGGTAACCCGTATACGTGTGTGTGAGACAAAAATATTTCCCGCTTTTGCAGCGATCTCCTTCAATTGTTTTGCTTCCAGCAAGATCAAATGGTCATTGGTTTATCGAGCACCACATGAAAGCCATTTTCCAACAGCGAGTTTCGATGGTTCGAAGTGAACATGATTGGAGTGACGATGCCTCACAAAATCCATCCTGTCGACCAAAGGGAGCTCAGCTTCCGCTGGATCATTTCTTTATATGAACCATAAATACCTTTGAATTGGAGATGTAATATCTCTCCTGTTTTTTTGATTTATCAGCATCGCTGCTGAAAAAGCACCGCAAACCAATTCAATTTCGCCATCCATATTTGCAGCAATACGATGGACACCGCCAATGAATGCACCGGCCCTCCCCGATCATTCCCATTTTTAATTATTCTATTTGCCATGGCAACCGTGTTGTGTGGAATAATTTCGTTGATTTGATTCGAGAATGTATTTTTAAAAATAGTACTTTTAGTTTTTCTAACCACATTATTCAATTATAACGATATGCAAGCCATGAACAAAAATCAACTATTCCTCGCCAGCAGGATCGCATTGATCTTTACCGCAATGACCTTTGCCTTCAGAGCGGGGCTTGAAGGTGTCCTGGAGTACAGAGTTTTCCTGACCAAAGAACAACTCTGGCTGGATCTTTTCTCCAGCCTTTTATGGATTTACTTTGGCGATGCATATTTGGTGGCCCTTATGCGATGTGATAGGAACGAAAACGATTGCTGTGTACTTGCATTTGTTGGACATATAGCCGGAGTGGTCGTTTACCTGACTGCAAAAGATGCGACCATGCTTTTTGTCGGCACTTTATGTATTGGTATAGGAAATGGAATGGTTGAAGCAGCCTGCAATCCGCTAACCGTAACATTGTTTCCCGACAATAAGACCACGATGCTGAACCGCTTTCATGTCTGGTTTCCCGGGGGCATAGTGATCGGAGGCCTTCTTTCTTACGCCATTATCGATAAAGATGCATCTCGACTGGCGCATACTTATTTCCCTATTGTTTATTCCTGCGGCCATCTATGGTTTTCTGTTTTTTAAATTGAAATTCCCGCAAACAGAAAGAGGACAAAAGGTGTCAGCACTGCAAAAATGTTTTCTTCGTGTCTGAACCCTTTGTTCCTTATAATGATTGCCTGTATGTTTTTAGCGCAGCCGCTACTGAACTTGGAACCAATCAATGGCTTGGCGCATTATTGCAAGGTGCAGGTGTATCAGGCATATTGGTACTTGTATTTATTAATGGATTGATGGCGGTTGGCGCGCTCTTCGCAGGTCCCTTGTCCAATCGTGCCAATCCAAATGGTATGTTGATACTTCGCCGGCAGCCTCTGGCAGATCTGTTTAGTGTTGCTAGGTGGCGCAACTGGCTATGCGGCTTCTGGCGCTGCTCTCTATTTTTGCAGCGGCAGGCATTTGTTTTTTCTGGCCTACCATGTTGGATTTGTCTCCAGAATGCTTACCCGAACACCGAGCCCTTGGTCTTTCATTAATGCGGAGGCGCCGGTATGTTCGTCGACATCGCTCGTAATTCCAATGATGGGCAGAGTGGCACGATGATTATAAAGCAGCAGCTGTTCTCGGCGGGCAGTACGCTGCCCTAACAGGCCGATGCTATTGCGGGTTCAAATACATTTTTAAAAGTTGCGATCATGCCTCGCGATCGTGCTGGTTGCATTTATATTAATATATGTTGCAAGGAAAAAGTTTACGCAGCACATAAACAGCAACAAGTGGCAGCATAAACCAAAATGGAAGTACCTTAACCCGACGATCGCTGGTAATGAAAACTAATAGAAGAGAAGCCCTGAAACATCTTGCCTTAGGCTCCATTGCCTTAAGTACGGCCGTACCTTGTCATACGCTGAAAATATGAAAGAAGATCACAAGCCGATAGCCATCGGCTTAAAGCAAGGCGTCAATCACCCGTTTGTCAATGACCCATAATTTTTACCCCTCGACGAACTTTGCCAGGTAGTTAAAAAAATTGATTCAATGCCATCGACCTGATCGCTCCCCTAAAGACTGGCCTACCCTCCAGAAATACGGCATCTACAGTTCCATGTGTTATATCGGCGGCAAAGTGAGCCTGACAGAAGGCTTTAATGACAAAAAATTTCACGAGGCATTGATAAAAGAATACGACGATGTCATTCCCTTATGGTTAAAGCCGGGTATAAAAATGTGATCTGCTTTAGCGGCAATCGCAATGGCATGGACGATGAGACCGGGTTAAAGAATTGCGCAGAGTGGAATAAAACAATTCATTGGCCTTGCTGAAAAAGAATAATATAATGGTTCAGATGGAATTGCTGCAACAGCAAGGTGAATCACAAAGATTATATGTGTGATAAACTCCCTGGGGAGTGGAATTAGTAAAGAGGATCGGCTCGCCGAATTTTAAATTGCTCTATGATATTTATCATATGCAGATCGATGAAGGTGATGTGATCAGGACAATAAAGGATAATATAGATTATATCGGTCATTATCATACGGGAGGAGTACCGGGAAGAAATGTTATTGATGAATCGCAGGAACTATACTATCCTGCTATCATGAAAGCAATTTTGGAAACAGGATTCACAGATTATGTAGCACAGGAATTTGTACCACTGGGCAATAACAATGATGAAAAAATTGCGCAGTTAAAAAAGCAGTGAAGATTTGTGATGTGTGTAGGAGCCCCTCCTAACTCCCCCGACGGGGAGGGCCCACAACGCACAAACCCCGCTTTTAGAAGACACCGATTATTTTCGGAGCCTTCCAAAAAGTTGAATAAGAGAAACAATGTTGATGTGGTAGTTGTGGTGTTCATTAAAGATTTGGAGTACCGCCCTCCTCCAACCGGAGAAGGAGATGGAGGATGAGGCCAATAGCTGAATAACGAACAGAACGTTACAAGTGAGTGACACAACCAAAAGCCTAATAGAAATTCAAAAGCTGGATATCAACAAACAACTATCCAGCGACAAAGAACCTACGAACGAACAACAAAAAACAACAAATAATAAAAGACAAACTCTCATTATGCCAGAAAAATTATGATGCAATTGTGATCGGCTCAGGTATCAGTGGTGGTTGGGCCGCAAAAGAATTATGCGAAAAAGGATTGAAAGTATTGATGCTGGAGCGCGGCCGGCCTCTTGAACATATTACAGACTATGCCGACAGCAACAAACCTGTCTGGGAATATCCTCACCGTGGCAGCCGTACACAACAAATGATAAAAGATTACCCTGTATTAAAAAGAGATTATCCCTTAATGAAAGAAGTCTCAATTTTTGGACAAGCTGATAAAGATTGTCCTCATACAGAAGTAAAGAGATTTGACTGGTTTCGTGGCTATCATGTTGGTGGTCGTTCGCTGATGTGGGAAGGCAAAGTTATCGATGGAGTGATTGGGATTTTGAAGCCAATGCCAAAGATGGAATTGCTGTTGACTGGCCGATTCGTTATAAAGACATTGCTCCTGGTATGATCATGCTGAAAGTTTTGCCGGCATTAGCGGATCGATCGACGGTTTGCCTCAATTACCTGATGGAAAGTTTTTACCGCCGATGGATCTGAATTGTTGTAGAGAAAGGATGTTGCTGCAAGAATAAAAGAAAAATATGAACACAGGAGATTGATCATTGGTCGCAGCGCTAATCTTACAAAAGCAAAACCTGACGAAAGTCGTCAATGTAATTTCAGGAACATGTGCTGCCAATGGTTGCCCCGTTTGGTGGTTACTTTAGTACCCAATCATCTACACTGCCTGCAGCCAGGAAAACCGGCAACCTAAAACTGCAACCCTTCGCCATTGTTACTAAGAATCCTTTACGATAAGGACAAAAAGAAAGCAACGGGTGTCGAAGTGCTGGATGCCGAAACAAATAAAACCAACTGAATACAATGCAAAAATAGTTTTCGTTTGCGCTTCTACGCTCAACTCAGCGTGGATATTGATGAACTCTGCGACAGATATTTGGCCCGATGGTTTAGGAAGCAGCAGTGGTGAGTTGGGACATAATTTAATGGATCATCACCTGGGAGTTGGCGCAGGTGGTGAGGTGGAAGGTTATGAAGATAAATATTATTATGGGCTTCCGTCCGAATGGATTTTACATTCCCCGTTACCGGAATTACTTTGGAGATAAAAGAGATTACATACGTGGCTTTGGCTACCAGGGAGGCTGCCAGTCAGGACAGAGTTGGAGCCGCGATAGTGGCAGAAATGAATATTGGTGGTGATTTTAAAGATGCCATTTCTCAACCTGGTCATTGGAACATTGGCATGGGAGGTTTTGGTGAAACTCTTGCCCTATCATGATAACAAGGCAACTCTTGATAAAACAAAAAAAGATAAATGGGGATTGAATGTGCTGGCCATCGATTGTGAATTGAAGGAAAATGAACTCAAGATGAGAAAGGACATGATGAGCCGATGCCGTTGAAATGCTGGAAGCTGCGGGTATAAAAGATGCAGAGGGCCGTGATGGTGATGGAACCTTGGGACGTGGTATCTCATGAAATGGGTACGGCACGCATGGGTAATGACCGGAAAACTTCTGGTACTCAACAAATGGAACCAGGTATGGGATTGCATGAATGTATTTGTTACCGATGGTGCGTGTATGACTTCCGCAGCTTGTCAAAATCCGTCACTCACCTATATGGCATTAACAGCAAGAGCAGCTGATTATGCAGTGAGTGAACTAAAGAAAATGAACCTTTAGAAGCCTCCCCAACCCCTCCTAGGAAGGGCTCGGACGTTGTTCAAATTATGAGTATATCAAAAAGTAAAACAGTCAAAATTTTCTCCCCTTCAGGAGAGCCAGAGTAGAGCTTCCATATGCCTAACGATACTACCATAGTAAACATTAATAACAAGGGCGTCGATCAAAATACTTTTGATGCGATCGTTATCGGCTCAGGCATGAGTGGTGGCTGGGCGGCCAAAGAATTATGTGATCATGGATTGAAAACACTGGTTCTTGAAAGAGGCAGAGATGTAAAGCATATCAAAGATTATCCCACCACTAATAAAAATCCATGGGACTTTCCTCACCGCGGACGAATGCCGATAAAAACGGAAAAAGAAAATCCTATTGTTGCAAGGTTGTTATGCCTATGGAGAGTCAACCGATCATTTTTTGTAAAAGATAAAGAGCATCCTTACGTACAGGAAAAACCATTTGACTGGATCCGCGGCTACCAGGTTGGCGGTAAATCATTGTTGTGGGCCAGGGCTACACAACGCTGGAGCAAATTTGATTTGAAGGTGCCGTGAGGGATCGGATTGCCGATTGGCCGATCCGGTATGAAGATATTGCTCCCTGGTATTTCTCATGTAGAGATATTTGCGGGCATAAGCGGAAATAAAGATGGACTCGGAAACCCTACCCGATGGTGAGTTTCTGCCTCCATGGGAATTGAATTGTGTTGAGAAAAGATCTCCAGCAAAAGATCAATGACAATTATAAGGACCGTCATGCGATCATTGGTCGTTGTGCACATTTGACGCAACCAAAAGAAATTCATTTACAACAGGGACGTGGAAAATGCCAGGCAAGAGTCGTTTGCGAAAGAGGTTGTCCTTCTGGAGGCTACTTCACTTCCGTTTCTTCTACCTTGCCCTGGGCTGCTAAAACGGGTATACATGACTCTTCGGTCCGCATTCTGTTGTTCACTCTGTTATTTATGATGATAAAAAGGAAAAGCTGTAGGTGTAAGAGTAATTGACGCGATAACAAAACAAGCCACTGAGTATTTTGCAAAGATCATTTTTGTAAACGCAGCTTGTCTCAATACAAACCTGGTCTTGTTGAATTCTACATATCCAATCGTTTTCCGAATGGCCTCGGAAATGATAGTGGTAGTGCTGGGAAAATATGTTGCATTTCATAATTACAGGGGAACGATCACACGCTGCCATTGACGGCTATCTTGATAACATATTATTACGGCGACAAAGCCAACCGGTGCAACGATCCCCAACTTTCGGAATGTCTACAAACATGATATGGATTTTCTTCGCGGATACGATGATACATTTTAGTGCATCAAGGCGGAGGCGGTGGTTCTAACAATGGAGAAGAATTGGGCGGTGCATACAAGGATGCACATGTCTGAGCCGGGAGGTTGGGAGTTTGGATGATGATGCAGGGCGAGACGATCCCGAAAGAAAGGAATCATGTAAGGTTAAGCAAGGATCGAAAAGATGACTGGGGCATTCCCCAGCTCATTACTTCCGTTGACTACGACGACAATGATGAAAAAATATTAAAAGATTTTTTTGAACAGGGAACTGAAATGCTGGAGAAAGCCGGCATGCAAGTATATTTCTACTAACGATAGCAAACAGGCACGTGGACTTGATATTCATGAAATGGGTGGGGTGAGAATGGGAAATGATCCAAAGACATCGCTACTGAATAACATGGAATCGACTTGCATCATTGCCCAAATGTGTTTGTCGACCTGATGGGGCATGTATGGCTTCAACGAGCACGCAAAACCCATCGCTGACATTTATGGCAATTACAGCAAGGGCGGCAAATTATGCGGTGGATGAATTGAAGAAAGGGAACCTATAGAACCGACTGATTAAATGATTTTGACGATGACGAACAATATTTTAAAAACAGTGTGAATCTCTCGTCGACAAACCACGTACGCCTTTGCGCTCTTTTTGCGCCTTATGCGTGAAATAAAAATAAACAAACCTTCAGAGTTGCACTGATTTAATGAACTTAATGATGAGGAAAATATTTTTGATGCGCAGCAGCAATGACTCCGGTTGAGCTTTGTTGCGTCCCGATGGCTATCGATCCTTCATCGTCCTGTTGACGAATCAACAAGCATTTACGCCCTTGCGCCTTTGCGCCTTTGCGTGAAACAACAATCTTTAAACCTCTTAAACTTTTATATGGATAGAAGAGAACCTCTTAAAAATGATCGCACTACTTGACCGGTGGCGCCAGTTGTAGGTGCCGAAGCATTTCTTACCGGTTGTAAAAACACAGAAACCACAAGCGGCACTGGTATTCAGTGAGGCAAGATATTCCCTACTCTCGACGAGGTTGCAGAAACTATTTTGCCTGCTACCAGTACTACCGGGAGCGAAAGCGCCGCGAAAGGTGGGACAATTCATGACGGTGATCGTACAACGATTGCTATGAAGATGGCGATCTAAAAAGCTTTCATGAGGGCATGAAGCAATTAAATGATGCCTTTGATAAAAAGGTACAGCACCTCCTCTGTGTAAGGGCACACCGCAGCAGCGTCATGATTTTTTGGTTGAACTGGATAAAGAAGCCAAAGAGTCATCAGAAGAAAAAGATCGGAAGCAAAGAAAAAATAAAGATGATAAAACGCCAAATCCATTACTTCTCGCTGATGAAACAACTCACATTGTGGGGGTACTTTACTTCAAAGGAAGGAATGATGAATGCTCTTCGCTATGAACCCGGTGCCCGGCCACTATGAAGGTTGCATTGATTATAAAAAGGAGAAAAATCCTTTGCCGGCCTGGGTGGTTAAAAGATTTTATGGATCGCAAAATATCCCATTCCGTGGTGAGTGGTGAATTTGTGAGTGGATGTTGTCCTTCGATAGTGAACTTACTCACTACTCAGCACTGACAACTCACGGTTAACTTGGCTTGTATTTAGAACCAGTAAAAGAATTACACATGAATCATAAACGGAGAGAATTCATCAAACTGAGTGAGTAATCTTGCGGCAAGCCTTGCGCTGGCGCTGATTGCCGGTGAATTTTTGAGCGAAAGCGAAAATGCAAAACTGGACAAGTTCGGCATCCAGCTATGGACAGTAAAAAATGCGCTTGGCAAAGATCCGCAGAGTGTGCTGAAGCAGTTATCAGAAGACGGATATAAACAGATCGAAAGTTTTGAGGGAAGCAAGGGGATCTTTTGGGGATATGAGCAACACCGATTTCAAAATATATGGATGACCTGGGGATGACGGTCATTTCCAGCCATTGCAACATCAATAAAGATTTTGAAAAGAAAGCCTGATGACGCAGCAGCTATTGGAATGAAATATTTGCTATGCCCGGCCATCGGTGCTCCGAAAACCGTTGATGATTCAAAGAAAATTACCGATCAGTTCAATAAATGTGGTGAGATCTGCAAAAAGCAGGAATTCGATTCGGCTACCATAATCATGACCACGATTTTAAAATGGTAGACAATCAGCCCGCACTTGATATTTACATGCAAAACACAGACTCGGCACTTGTAGATTATGAAATGGATATCTATTGGGTGGTAACAGCCAACCAGGAACCTGAAGCCTGGCTGAAAAAATATAAGAATCGCTTCCGCTTATGCCACATAAAGGACAGGATAAAAATACCACTGAAAAAGATGCCTCATGTAATCCTTGGTGAAGGCAGCACGACTTTGCGAAGATCATAAAGACAGCAAAGGATAATGGCGTGCAATATTATGTGTAGAACAGGAACGCTACGATAATACTACTGAAATGGACTGTGCCAAAGCTGATGCAGCATACTTAAAGAAGTTCAAATTCTAAACCCTGCCTACCGTGCCTTTGCTCAGCTTCGGCGGAGCAAGGCCGGCGCAGTAGCTAAGCCACGATTTGGAGTGGATTGAAAAGATTAGCGTGAAGGTAAAAATGAATGCGCTTGTATTACGCAAGGCATTCATTTGGTTTACTTGCGGCTCGTATTTGCTCTGCAGAGTATCTTTATAAGAGAAGTCTTTTATTTTTTGCCGACGGGACACCTTCGGTATACTTTTTAAATTCTTAATTTCTACTTCCTTGCTCAATTTTTTCGACATACTGCTTTACACTTGCTCACATTTTGTCCTGACCGGGTTTAATCTCTTTGGTTGGATATGGCCAAAAACAAGAGAAGGCTCATTTAATAACGGTGGCGGCCACTGCATTTTCCTGGTTTGTTCTGGGTATCTGGTTTGGATGGGGCTACTGTCCTATTACAGACTGGCAATGGAAAGTAAAAGGAAAAAGCTAGGCGAAACAGATCTTCCGAACTCCTTTATAAAATATTATGTTGACAAGATCAGTGGAAAAGACATTGATCCGAAAATTGTAGACATGGCCACTCTTATCGTCTTCCTGGCTGTGATAATTCTTACTACATTCCTGAATTTTTTAACAAGCGGAAGGAAAAGATTGAGCAAAACATTATGATTTAAATCACAAATCATAAATAACCAGTATAGTTCTGGCAATTATTTTTGCAATAGTGCTATTAAATTCTCTCCTTATGCAAACTTTTACTCCTGAGATGCGTTTGAGACAGGAACTGGTCAACAGCATCATGCACGGTTTTGGGATTCTGTTCGGGATTATCTCTATCCCTATTCTCATTACCTTTTCTGCGAAGGGCGATAACATAAATGGCATCATTGGTTCAAGCATCTATGGCTTCTGCTTTTTGATGGTATTTACTTTCTCCACTTTGTATCACGGGTTTCAGCATGAAAAAGTAAAACGGGCGTTAAAGATCCTGGATCATATCAGCATCTATTACCCTGATAGCAGGCACTTACACCCCGCTGATACTTATTTATAACAACAATAGTTTTGGGATCACTCTTCTTTGTGTTTTGTGGTCATTGACAATACTTGGGACTGTTTTCAAGGTTTTCTATTGCGGTCGCTGGGAAATTATTTCCACTGCCATTTATCTATTAATGGGCTGGAGTATGCTGGCCGGTGGGAATTCATTTTTGAAAGGATGCCTAACGCCGTTTTGCAAATGGTCGTTGCAGGAGGGATCATTTACAGTCTTGGCGTCATTTTTTATCTCTGGGACAGGTATTTTTACAGTCATGCGCTCTGGCATCTCTTTGTATTGGCCGCAGCTATCTGTCATTATGTAGCCATACTTTTATCCGTTTAAATCCTGGCACTCGCCATTTCTTTATTGCAACCATTTGTTTCGAATTTTCGACATTAGAGCCAGGATGAGTAAAAGAATATTAGCAATAGTCATCACAATTTTTTCTCTCAGTAACTGTCTTTTCGCAAAAATAGACAGCATCTCCTTTCATTTATATACTGACAGCCTGAAAAAGGGACAACACAATTACATCAATGTAGATGGTAAACTTTCCAATGGCCAATGGCAGCCGCTTACATCCAAAGAAATACAATTCTCGGCCTCGGCGTGTGAATTCAGGAGATGACCTGGTCATGTTCCGCCGATTTCAAAGAAGAAAAATAAAAATTAAGGCTGAGCTTAAAGGCAACCCTGCAATACGGAAAGAAGTAACGATCTGGATCAAAAAATACCAGATCCCGATTCATCTACCTGGTTTGGACCAGGTTTTAAAAATACTACTCCCAAAAAGAAGAAAAGAATTGACAGATCTGACCGTGAGGGAATTTTTCATAAGCTCAGCTAAACTGTAGATAATTAACCTATCCTGCCCACATTATTTTTCCTTTTTTAATATGACATGTTTAAAGTTTGAAAAAATTACTGGGCATAATTTTCTACGCTGATATATCGAGGTTACAAAATCAATTAATAATTTTTAAACCGTTTGTTATGCCAAATCAAAAATCTGATGATCGCAACACTCAAGAAGGCAACAAAGGCGGCGATCCCGGTAGCCAGGGTCAGCAAAGCGGGCAAGGAGGCCAAACAGGAACAGGCCGCAGTGATACAGGGAAACCAGGGACAGCAGAGTGGGAGCAAGTCGGGGCAATCAGCAAGGTCAACAGCGAGGCACGTCTGATCGTGGTCGCCAGGGACAGCAAGGCAATACGTCCGACCGTGACCGCCAGCAGGGCCAGCAAGAAAAAACTTCTTCCAATCGTGGTAATTCATCTTATGATGATGACCAGGACACAGAACAATCAGAACAAAAAACTTCAAACAACAGGGATGAGGATACAGACCGCGGCATGAGTAATCACTAATGGCGTTCGGATATATGTAAAAGAAGAGCTGGTCGTTTACGGCTGGCTCTTGCTTTGTCGCATTGGCTGCCAGGTCGGTAATAAACCGGCAATAAAAATTTATCATTTTTGACTTACTCCCTATTTTTGCTTTATCTTTTCTTAATAATAGCAAAACATCAAAAATGAATACTGTCATTGTTCCGGTAGATTTTTCAATGGTCTCATATAATGCAGCCGACTATGCTGCAGCGATGCTAAAAGACGTTTCCGACTCAAACCTCGTTTTATTCCACCTGTACGAAAAAGACCACGAAGCTGAACTTGCCGAAACGCAGTTAGGACAGCTGAAGGATAGCCTGGGAAAGGGTTCTCCTGTAAAAATAGAAACCGTCCTGGTGAAAGGGGATGATCTGATTGACGAGATCGAGCGGGTTGTTAATCACCGTCACGCCGATTTTGTTGTAATGGGCATGACGGGCAAATCGGGATTGGAACTTGTTTTTATGGGTAGTAATACCTTAAAACTCGTTGATAAAAATATTTGCCCCTGTACTCATCATTCCCCCAGATGCCAAATTTGAAAAGATAAAGAATGTGGTGGTAGCTTCAGATTTTGAAAATGTAAGATTGACCACCCCATCAGGTCCTATCAAAACAATATTAGAAATGTTCCGGCCGATGCTGCATGTGGTAAATGTCAACAGCGAGCATTATGTTGCGCTTACTGAAAAATATCAACAGGAAAGAGCCATCATGCTGGAAATGTTCAGCGACTATAACCCCGAATTTTATTTTATAGGAATGAGTGATTTCTTTGAAGGCTATCGAACAGTTTATCATTGATAAAAATATTGATATCCTGATAACCATTCCACGCCGGCATTCCGTATTAAGCGGGATCGTAAAGGCCACCACACAAAAAAACTGGCTTATCATACCCATATTCCTTTGCTGGCCAGTTCATTCATGAATAAGGAGTTAGCAGGAAGGGAATAATAGCCAGTTTATTTCATTTTTATCTCAATTATTACCTGTTATTTGCATTCAGTATTTTTGCAAATGATCACAGGTATGTTTCGTCATATTCCCATATTTAATACACTACAAGTTCTCGGACCTCCTGCCGGCCAATTTTTATATCCCGGATTAATGTCCTGTTTATGGTTTCTAAAATTGATTACCGGATCATAAATAGTTCATTATGTCAAAATCAAATAATAAAATATCGGTTACATCTGAGATAGGCAGGCTAAGAAGATTACTTGTTCATAGCCCTGACAGTGGCTTGGGCAAGGTGGTTCCCTCAAAGCACAGGACTGGCTGTTTGAGGATATCGTTCACCTGGACACGATCAGAAGAAAGGAATACGATTATTATACAAAGATCTTGCTGTATTTCCTTGATCCCTCGAAAATAAAGGGCAGGCTTTCGGAAATTGATGATGAAAAAATCGTCGCAATTTTTTTAAACCGGACAATGAGAATTTCTTTGACTCAGAAAATGTAATTGAGCTCCAATGCCTGTTGGCGGATGTATTAAGCGACCATGAAATAAAATTAAAACTGGTGGCTGCTGTTTGCGCCATCGAAGGTTGTTCTTATGCCGTTCAAAACGATCTTTTATCCTTCTCTCCTAAACAATTAGCAAAAGTTTTCATCAGTGGGTACCATCACTGAAGATGAGATGGTCTTCCCTCCTATTCCCAATTTTATTTTTACCAGGGACATTGGGATCGTGATCAATGATCACATCTTGCTGAACAAACCAGCAAAAAAGCAAGAACAAGAGAAGCGATGCTGATGAAATATATCTTTTTTAACCATCCGATCTTTGCGGGTTACCAGGATAAGATCCTTGAGATACCTGATTCGCCTCAACAGTTCCTGATACCAAGGGAAAGTGATGAAAAAAGTAACCCTGGAAGGCGGCGACGTGATGGTGATCACAAAAGATCATGTGCTGATCGGTGTAAGTGAAAGAACCACGATGGAAGCAGTTCACCAGGTGTCGAACCTGCTTTTCGAAAAAAATATCGTAAAAAAATAACGGTCATTAAGATCCCAAAAGAAGAGGACTACATGCACATCGATACCATCTTCACCCAGGTAAAGAAATGTCTGGGTAATGCTCAGGCAGTTTTTCAAGGAAAGAGAATTAAAATGGAAGATGCGGATCCTGTTCAAAAAGTTCTGGAGATGGAAAAAAAGGATGAAAAAATAAAGATCATTCAATTCAAAGAGAAAGAACGTCGACGATCCTGTTTATTTTGATAATCTTGAAGAGCTTTTGGCTGATATCAGCCAAAATGATTTTGATTGCGACGATAAGGTAAAATTTATTTATTCAGGAAACAATGAATTCCCCTTTGATGCAAGAGAGCAATGGACGGATTCGTGCAACCTGCTTGCGTTAAAAGAGGGGGTTGTCCTGGGTTATGACCGCAATGATAAAACAGTGGATGCGTTTAGGAACAATGGTTTTCTATTATAAATGCAGAGGACCTTGTTCACGAAATAGAAGAAGGCAAGATCAACCCCAAAGAAGTTGAGGACACAATGATACTGATACCCTCCGCTGAATTATCAAGAGCAAGAGGAGGATTTCATTGCATGAGCATGCCGATACTAAGGGATGATGTTGAATGAAAATTACTGTTGCTGGTTAAATTGACAGTGGCTAACAACCAGGAACAAAAAACTAGCAACCAGAAACAAGATATGCAAACCACTTCACACATATTAATGATCCGGCCGGTGAATTTCGCTTTTAATGCAGAGACGGCTACCAACAATGCTTTCCAGGTTAAAAATGATGAAACAAATGTGCAGGAAAGGCATTGAAAGAATTTGATGAATTTGTAGCCCTTCTTCGAAAAAATGGCGTGGATGTTACTGTGGTAGAAGATACTCCTGAACCAAACACACCCGACTCGATCTTTCCAAATAACTGGATCTCCTTTCATAGCGATGGAACGGTCTTGTTATATCCAATGTATGCTCCCAACCGCCGGGCTGAACGAAAAGAACATGTGCTTGAAAAGATCGATGAACATTTTGTTGTTAAAAGAAGATCGATCTCAGTTATAATGAAAGCAACAATTTATTTCTCGAAGGAACCGGAAGTATGGTTCTCGACAGAGACAACAGGTTGGTTTTGCCTGTCTTTCACCAAGGACAAACAGAAAGGTGCTCGATGAATTTTGCAATAAAATGAATTATGAAGCTGTCGTTTTCATTCAGTCGATAAAACCGGCCAGCCGATCTATCATACAAATGTGATGATGTGTATAGCCGACAAGTATGTGGTGATTTGTCCCGATTCAATTCGCGATGTTGAAGAAAAAAATAAAGTCATTGCTGCTATTCAAAAAACCGGTAAAGAAATTATTGATATAAACTATGAACAATTAAATCATTTCGCAGGAAATATGTTGCAAATTGAAAACGGCAAAGGCGAAAAATTGCTGGTAATGTCAACACAGGCCTTTCAGTCATTGTCAAAGAACAGGTACAAAAATTGGAAGGGTATAACCGGATCATTACACGCACCTCTTAATACCATTGAAGTCAATGGTGGTGGCAGTGCAAGATGTATGATGGCAGAAGTTCATTTACCCATTCTTTCTTAAAATCATTTTATGCCAGGATTACAGATCTTTTTTGTCATTGTTACTCACTGTTTGTATTACAAATCTTTTTGGTCAGTCATCTTATAACGATTCTTTACAAACATTTCTTGATCGTTATGTGAAAGGCCATGAAGTGGTCAGGGAAATGATAAAAATATTTCCAGTTCTACCCGATCAATGAAAGTTATCGTGTTACCGCCAGTTTTGAAAAAGCAAAGGATAATAAATGGTTTACAATGGAAACCTCTGGGTATGATAAAAGAACGTACCGGGTTTATGGCACAGTTTCATTCACTATTCACGATACGCTGGTAAAACTAAATCTTTATCAATCCAGGACCTGATGTCCACTTCTAAGTACCAGAACTACCTTGCGTTAATGTTCACGGATAAAACCTCGGGTCAAGAAACCTACGATGCGGGCCGGTACATTGATTTCACCACCGGAGATATAAGAAGAATGATAAATTGATCATTGACTTCAATAAGGCCTATAACCCTTACTGCGCTTATGTAAAGGGTAAATATAGTTGCCCAATTCCCCCAAGAGAAAATTATTTACCGGTTGCAATTGAAGCAGGAGAAAAGAGTTTTGGGAAGAAAACGGAATGAAGCGAAAACTGAGAGGAATGCGGATGACAAAAATGAGTCTGTAGTGCAGTACATTTGTTTCAGGTGCTTTATCATTTCTTAGCCTATGAAGCATTTAAAGCGATATTATGCCATCTTTCTCTTTTTCCTGTTGACGATCCTGTTATTGCAAAATACAAAGGTGCGCCAAAGAATATAGTTTTGAAGGTGCAAAAGACTGATACACTTTCAACAGTTAGTGGCGACACAGTAACTTCTCAAACACCAACACCATATCTTCAGTGTAGTTTGTGTAATCCTTCCGATCCGATCGTTCTCGGACACTGGAGTTTTAAAACAGGAAATGCATACCAGTGCGGCACATTTACCAATTCTGGTTTTTCAACGGGCAATCAAAAACTGATTTTACCTTTTTGGACCTTCTGCCTGCTCAGTTGATACAGGCATCGTAGTGTCGGTATATTCTGCCGGTGGCTTTGGATCGCGATCAGTTTAATCTTACTACACAACAGACAGCTTTTTATTATTACGATCACACATGCTACAGCGGACATATACGATAGCCGCCCCACGTCAGTATTTTCGGTAACCGTTCAAAGTTTTATCTATGCCACAGGCATTGCCACGGGCACATTCAGTGGTACGGTATTTAGAGCAAACGGCGATAGCGCGACTATTACCGAAGGGCGATTTATAGCACCGCTTCATTAGAGCTCGCGCCGAATCTCGCATGTTATTCGAGAGATTCTCGCTTCGCCGGAATGACAACTAGAAGAGAAATGTTCGTTATTACTGAATAGCGATAAAAACGCACCAGTGAGTGACACAACAGGCGCCAAATAGTAGTAATGTAGCTGGCACATTGATCAAAGGCTTTCTTTTCAGCACCCCCTTGTGTTGTTTCTCTCGAAATTCATTCCCAAATTATACATCACAAAGCTCCAGATGTCGGTGGCCAGTTCGATCCTCTTACTTGTTGGCATCCCCCACCGTGACCTGCTTTTGTTTCAGCACGAATAAGCGTGGGATTATCACTTGTGTTGTCAGCCTGCAAAGTAGCTGCAAACTTAAATGAGTGTGCAGGTACTACCACTGTCGTCATGATCAGCCGTTGTAATAAAAGTTGCAGGATACTTACACCTGGCTTTAAATTATGCAATGGAGAATATTTATAGAGGTATTTAAATTGCCCGGGATTGTCGCTGCTTCCATATTCCACTGACCAGGCATAGCCGATGGTGAACTTATGATAACGCAACATATCCATTACTCCCTACCTGCGGAACGGCTACCTTAAAGAGATCAGGGTCGCTGCGTCATGCAAGCCCCGATCAACAATCCTCCATTTGACCCTCCCTGTATCGCCAGTTTGCCACTGTTTGTGTATTTATTATTGATAAGCCATTCACCTGAACTAATAAAATCATCAAACACATTTTGCTTTTTGTCAAGCATGCCGCCCTTGTGCCAGTCTTCACCATATTCACTGCCACCGCGCATGTCATACACTGGCATACACGCCACCCTGCTCCAAAGAAAACGATTGAAGGGCTGAAGCTTGGTGTTATTGGAATATTAAATCCTCCATAACCATACATCAGCGTTGGATTATTGCCATTCAATACAACTCCTTTTTTATAAGTCAGGAACATAGGAACCTTTGTTCCATCTTTGCTTATTACAAAAACCTGTTTTACTTCATAATCTTCAGGCTTAAATTTCACTTCTGTCTTTCTGAACAATGTTGATTGGCCTGTTTTTATATCGTATTTGAAGATCGTAGGAGGATAGTTGAATGAAGTGTAAGGTGTAGAAAAAATGATCATGTTTTCTTTCCGTACCAAAACCACCAGCAGTGCCAATACCCGGCAATTTTATCTCGCGAACAAGCTTACCGTCATAAGTATACTGATACACTTTCGTTGAAGCATCCTTCAGGTACGAAGCAAAAAGATAACCACCACCCGTACTAACAGTTTGCAACGCCTCTTTCTGCTCAGGAATAATAACTTTCAGTTTTCCCTGCCCGGATCTTTGGATCGATCAGTACAACTTTAAAATTTGGAGCACCGTCATTTGTTTGAACCAACAATTTATCACCCACTTATCTATTACGTTCGGATCAGTAGCAAAGCCGGGAATCAGCAAACTAAATTTTGTCTGCGAAGGATCTTTCGTATCCCAGGTCCATATTTCGCCGCCACTTGTTCCTTCCGACGTGCCAAGGATAAGAAAACGTTCATCCTCGGTCAAACCAACACCGGCAGATCGCAGCGGATGGTCTTTGTCTTCATACATCAACTTATCTTCCGATTGCTCCGTACCCGCTTTATGATAATACGTACCTGTTGATTGGTATTCTTTCCCTTTAATTGATCTTCACCCTTGGGTTCAGGGAATCGGCTATAATAAAACCCTTCATCACCCTTCCAGCTAAAGCCGGTAAACTTCAGCCAGGTCAATTTATCGCTCAGCAATTTTTGTAGCGACGTCCATGATATATCCTTCCCTGCCAGTCGCTACCGGATTTCTGGATCGTATACGCACCGCATACTTGCCATTCAGCGAAAAATTGATCCCTCCCAATGAAACCGTTCCATCCTCCGATAATTTATTCGGATCAATAAAAACTTCGGGTTTCCCTGTCAGCCCTTTTGCGTGAACCAAACACTTTGGTTTTGCAAACCATCATTTTTGGAAGTAATAATGATCTTCTTTTTGAAATGGAGCGCCGTACTTCGGATAGTTCCACATTTCTTCGATCCGTTTTTGATCTTATCGCGATAAGGGATCTTTGAGAGATAATCAAAGGTTACCTTATTTTCTTCCTGTACCCATGCCTTTGTTTGCTCGCTGTTATCATCTTCAAGCCAGCGATAAAGGGTCTTCTACTTTCACTCCCGTTGTAATCATCTACTATGGTTTCCTTTTTTGTATCAGGATATTTGAGTTGCGCACATAAAACAACCGGTATCAGCCAAAATAAAGTGATCAGTAGCCGTTTCATTGGAAATAATTTTAATGAGTAATAAAATTAAGAGATTTGAAAAGAGTTTGTAAAACCGTTGATGTAAATAAATTTTGACCTCAAATATTCTCCTGATAGTCATCATCTATGGCTGATCCATATCCATTGAATATTCATCTTTTAAAAAAACTTAATTGATCATTGGTAAAATAAGCTCAATAGTGATCTCAGTTAACCACATTTTCTTCACACTCTGGTGTATATAAAACTAAGGTCGGGCATTTTTAGTATTTTTATTGTTCAAGCAAAAACTTCCTTCCATGCCCAGTAATTTAAGAACCAAACCTGCTCGCCTTCTTCTTAATTCTGTGTGGCTTTTTTGCAGGCGCAAACAAGCTTCAAATTAAAATACAATAATTCTGTGGTCTACGCCGGTATTGAGGTTGGGTCAAAGGGTGTAAAAATGAGCGTGATTGAAATTGGGAAAAATGCGCAAAAGCCGTGGAGCCTTTAATATTTTAAAAGACAGTTCGGTGAATACTGACTTTATCTCATTTGATTCACCCAGTTTCGAAGCTACATTGAACGGCATGTGGGGTCTGTATTCGACAATAGTAAACCGATACAGGATCGATCCCAAATTTGTTTACACGTTGTGTAGCAGCGGAGTAAAACAACAGGCCGAAAGGAGCAGAAGACTGACTGGATAACCAACCTGGTTGATTCTTTCAAAACAAAGATCAATGAACCAGACCGGGAGGGTAGATATTAGTCGGCGCATTGGAAGAAGCAAGACTATCGCATTTGCAGGAATAGTGCACTGAAGCAAGAAGATACAATACCTTTTTGATCCGATATAGGCAGCGGCAATACAAAGGGTGGTTATTTTCCAAATGGCAACACAAAAGATTTTTAAACTATTCAATGTAAACTGGGAACAAAAGCGTGGCGAATGTTACAGATAAGCGATGCGGAGAAGATAAAGGTTTGAGCAATTTTTATAAACAACTATACCGTGTACTGTCCGGAAGCTGAAAACTCAAGAAATCATTTATGCCGTGAACGGAGAGTGGTTCGTATCCCAAAAGTGATAATCGTGGCATTTAGTGGCGGTATTGCCTGGTCGGTTGCCACATTAATGTTTCCTGAATTGATCGAATCAATTCCGTGGTGGGTGTTACGTTTGACCAGGTGCAGAAATTCTATGACAGGTTGTATACCAATTTTTATTCTGTTACCGAGGCGTCACTTGTACAAAACATCATGGATAAAACAGCGGACAAGCGCAGCTATTTCAAAGAGATCAAAAGAGTGCACCAGGTTTTGATCAAAAATCATTACTAGCGAGGCACAGGGCTTTTACTGAAGGTCATGCGACAATTTCAATCTACTTTATGAGGGAAACAATTCTATCTTACGTAAAGAACGGGCAGGTGGGTTGGATATCTGCATATGTTGATCAGACAGTTGCGAAAGTAAAGGTCAGAATACAGAATCATAGAATACAGAATATCAGTATATAGCATTTCGTAAATATAAATGCGTTAACTTCAAGATTATATTTGCTAAACTTAGAGCAACTTCGTGGCTAACCTATGAGGGACTCAAAAAATCTTTTACTCCTTTTAGTTTCGGTTGGTTTAATGGGTACATGGATCTATCATTTGTATGATAAATCCCGTTACAGCTACCCACCTGGCCCAGGTGTTGGTAAAAGATACGATTGGCCACGCAGGAAGCCGTCAGAGATTCTCTTCAAAAATTATTCACGGAAAAAACACATGAACTCGACACCACAAAAACCCTGACAGATTCACTGAAAGGAAGTTTAGATTCGACCATGTCAAAGATCTTTGACCTTCGCCGGCAGATCAGCGACATTTTAAAAAGCAGGAACGCTACAAATACAGATCTCAAAAAAGCAAGAGAACTCATTACAGAATACCAGGAAAGAATAGAAGAAATGAAAGCGCAGAATACGGACCTGGAAACCGAGCGGACGAGATTAAATGGATTGCTCACACAGTTAAACGATGAAGTAAAGGCCTCAGGATAATATTGAAAAAAATAGCACAGGAGAATAAAGAGCTCACCGAAACTATCAACGAAGCCTCGATCTTTATTGCCTCCGATATGCGTCTTTCAATTGTTACGACAAAATCCGGGGACAAGGAAACAGAAGTAACATCAGCAAAAAAGCGTGATAAATTGATCTTCTCCTTTACCCTGCAAAATAATATTGCAAGCACTGCATCCTATGATGTGTATGTTGTCATAATTCAACCCGATAATAAAGTTTTACAAACTGATGTCTGGGGCACTGATCATTTTGATTCGAAAACGGAAGGAGCGAAAGCCTATACAACAAAGGTTCATTTTGAATACAACAAGGGTGAACGAAAAAATTTATCTACACGATTCAACCTGATAATTTTCTTTCCGGTACATACCTGATGCAGGTCTATCAAAATGGAGTATCATTGAGTGAAGCTAACAGAAGCAATTGAATTGAGTCACATAACAAAAGAGTTCCCGCTTCAGGAACACTTTTCAAATAAAATTTCTCTTCAATCTATAAATTGTAGCCAAAGCTTACATAGTATAAACCTCCCACCTCAGGGTTTCCAAAAGCGCTCCTGTAGTATTTGTTCAGCAGGTTGGAGAGCGCCGAGTTTGAACTAGGTCTTGCTATTTGGTAATCTCCAGGTAACCTGGGCATCAAGTGTTCCATAATGAGGAATGGTTCCTGTTCCAAAAGTCCCTTCCCACAATAACTCATCCTGCCATCTCACACGATATTGAACCCTACATTCTTGTACAATTTATCATTACTCAAACCAATATTATATCTAACCTTGGGCGTATTAAAAAATGCCACAAATCCTGCTGGATACATCATTTAATTTATCTCCCGAAAACATTTGCTGAAATATGATAACCTTGCCCGGCTTCATAGTCGACGCTTATTCCCCAACCTATGGCATTTACACCAGTTGGAGAGTTAACCACAAATGAATAATTATTCGTTGTAAAAGGACTTACTTAATTCAGTGAACTCTGTCAGCGGGATTGGCGCTTGCATGATTCTCCCCTGCCTACAGCTACCCTGGCAATAAAATCTTTGTACTCGCTTATAATACACATAAGCATCCACCAATAATTTTTTTGTAAACAGTCCACGATAACCTATTTCATAAGAGTTAACTGTTTCTGGTTTCAGATCAGGATAAGTCAGCATTCACCAAGCAAGCCTGGATTGGGAGTTCCGGCAGCAGCTGAACTCTCTGTAATGCAGTAATACTTTCTGCTGTTTTCGCAGGCTTGGTATCAAATGCAAAATATGATCTGAACACCTGTCCCATTCCAATTAATTGATTAGCGCCTCCTGTCAACAAATTGATATATTGATCCTGCGTGGATGGGAAACGATAAGCCTGTTGATAAGATATTCTGAAATGATTGTCCTTGGCAACTTTTATCAGTGCTGTAGCACGGGGCGTAAAACGACCATCAAAATTTTCATTTTTATCGTAACGACCTGAAAGCGTCAATTTCAAACGGTCATTGATCAACCAGCGCTGCAGTTGAATGTATGCGCCAACTTCGTTGATAGGTATCACGCCCGCGGTATCGGCAAAAATACTTCCGTGTGAATTAAGGCGAAACTGGCGAAAACTTGCACTACAAGAGTTTCGGCAAATTTGCACGTACTGAGTCAGAGTTCAACTGACCCTCGTATTGATACATATCTGTCCTGTCGTCGAACTTTGCTCCGCCGCTTACCGATGGTTGTATTTTTTGCATTTTGAAAAAGCAGTTTCGTATTCCGGGTGCCCGGTGAGAATCTTCCTGCGTCTGCCGCAGATCTTGCCACGTTGTGTGAGCCTGGATGGTCGGGTACGCCTGAAGCTTTTGCAGCCTGTATAGGTTCCGGTATATTGACCAAACCAGGTCGCATCAGGCTTCCAGGCGCGGTTTATATGAAAGTGCGGCGGTGGTTGCCGTATATGCCATCGCCTGAGTTTTCCTGCACTGTGTATGCTCTCAAAAACCAATTCTTTCCTTTGAACTCTAATTTGTACTGCTCCATTTTAAATTCTTTATCGCATATCTATCTAGCACCGGTGTATACTGTTGTTCCCGTACCCCAATAAGCAATCAGGGATGCTTCTATATTATCATTGATCTTATAATTGATCCCTCCATTTAATTTTAAGTTGTAAGTGTTGTAATCAACAAGATATTTTCTTCGTATCCTGTGCGGCTCACATTCACCGCACTGTAACTTTTGCAGCTACATGTAAATAAAGCACCCTGAGTAACCGGGCCTGCTAAAGCCTGCTGAAATTGGGAGGAAACATTCCACAACGCCTCCCACAAAGCTGGTGATCTGCGCAATCGATGCATTAGCTGGAAGGGTGGCAGAGCAGGTTAGATCTACACCTGTTTGTGCCTTATATGCCTTGCATTACCACGGAAAGCTCCTGCGGTTCCAAATGCCGCCACGTTTACGCTGGCTTCATCACCGAAAACATTGACGCCATCATAGTTCGGGTGCCTGGAGGTTCCTTGTCCCCCGCCTTGGGCGGGAAAGCTGAATACATTATTTCTTTGAAGATTGCTGCAATCACCGTGCCTCCCCAATCCTGGGCCTGCGGGTATTGTGCGCTGAGCTTGAGAGAGCCCATTTATCATTTATCTTTTGGCCCAGCGAACAGCCCAATCATAATAAGGAGAGGTCGACCTCTGTTTTCCATCGGTATACCGTCATACCTTGCTTTATCTCAAAACTCAATCCCTGATATTTGAATGGACTTTTGCTGTTGATAAAAGCGAGAGTGCCGTTCATACACTCCCGACCCATACAATGCCGAAGAAGCTTTGCCTTGCAGTAACTCCCATGTTATCAGCATCGAGAGGAGGGTTGGTCCTACGATGCCGCCTACCGCAAAGTTGAGACCTGGTGCCTGGTTTATCTATTCCATCTATCAATTGATTAAAACGAAGATTGCCGCTACTATTAAAAACCCCGCGTGCTTGGAGTACGGAAAGTGAGACTCGATGTAGTAAGGTCAACGCCTTTCAAATTGGCAATAGCATCATAATAAGTTGGCGCCGCTGCATTTCTTAATATCGCGACTACTCATTCTTTCAATAGAAACCGGGGATTCCAAAATTCTTTGCGGGGTACGTGTAGCTGCAACGCTACCGCTTCCCTGCCCCCAATGTGGCCGACAGGGTAAGCTCGTGCATCAATAGCCAAGGCATCAGTTACCGAAAGCTCTTTTGTCCTCAAAACCAACAGAACTAATAACAGAGTGTTACCCGGTGGCTTAGCCACGGTAAGTTTAAAATCCCGCTTTACTGTCGGTGTAGGTACCCTGGTTTAGTGCCTTTTATTAAAACTTCTGAAACTGCAGGTAATGTTTCTTTGGTGGAGTTGTTTTTTATGGATCCGGTAAGCGTAACATTTTGTGCAAAAAAGCAGAGATCCGAGAAGATGCAAGCAATCAGCCATGCAACAAAAATGAGGAGTAGCTTTTCTCATATAACAGTGTTTTAAAGAATTCAGGCCGAAAAAGTAAGAATTGATTTTTTTATCTGAAAATTTAATTTATACCAAAAGAAGAATTTGCAAAATCTCAGGTTGTTTTGAGTAAGTGTTTACTATATTCGAACCATGACAGCATTGGCTTTCCAGATCAAACAACATTTTACCAGGGCAAGGTTCGTGATGTTTTACAATTGACAACAGGTGGCTGGTCATGATCACCCAGTGATCGCATCTCTGCTTTCGATGTCATTTTACCAAAGCTGATCCCTTTTAAAGGACAAGTGTTAAATCAAATCGCAGCTTACATGTTGAATGCTACGAAGGATATTTGCCCCTAACTGGTTAATAAGCGTGCCCGCTCCCACCGTCTCTATCGGAAAAAATGCAAGCCGTTTAAAATTGAAATGGTGGTTCGTGTGGCAATTTAACGGGTCATGCCTGGAGAACATACTCCTCGGGAAAAAGAAAATTGTGTGGCGTAGCCATGCCCGATGGAATGAAGGAAAATGATCTTTTTCCTTCACCGATCATTACTCCGTCGACAAAAGCAGGAAGCAGGACATGATGAGGATATTTCAAAGAAGAATCATTGAAAAAGACCTGGCCACCGAAGATGAATGGAACATAATAGAAGATTATGCATTGAGATTATTTAATCGGGGAAAGGGAAATTGCTGCCAGACATGGACTGATCTTGGTCGATACAAAATATGAGTTTGGGAAGATCGATGACACGATCTATTTGATGGATGAAATTCATACCCCCGATTCATCAAGATATTTTTATGCAGATGGTTTTGAGGAACGAAGACAGCAGAAAGGTGAAAAACAAAAACAATTAAGCAAGGAATTCGTAAGGGAATGGCTCATTGCCAACAATTTTATGGGAAGGAAAGAGCAAACAGTGCCTGGAAATGAGCGATGATTGGGTGGATACGATCTCCAAAACGATACATTGAACTTTATGAGCAGGTGATAGGCTCACCTTTTATTCCTGAACCACTCTCCCGGGAAGAAACATACGACCCGGATCATTGAAAACTTACAAAGCCTGGATCTTACTTAATTTTTTGCGTTTGCAATACTTTGTTTGATCTCAGGCTGTAGCGGTTGAATAAATGGTAACAACCAAAGAAAATTCCATTAAACAGTAAAAGTTGCCCAAACGCTGCCCTTTAAGAAGGAAGGCCTGCAGCATAACAACTCATTAATCCATCAAATGTTTTTGGGTAAGACTGATTGTTAATGTCGAGTCCGCCACCTGCCCAGTCCAGGAAATTAGAAGTGATGTAAAAGAACAATGCACCAGCCAGCGAGCCAAATATAACAGAGCCGACTTTATTTTTATTGATAAAAAAGCCGATAACTGTGATAGCTGTGAACAATACATAATTCACCCATTGACCATGATAAAAGCCTCTTATTTCCGTTAAGCCGCGTGAATATAAAAACTGGTATAAAACATCCGATATCAGCATAGAAAAAAGCGGGACAAGAAGAAAATCAACGTGCTTTGATCACTGAGCCGGCAAACAGGGCCATAGCGATCTGGGGTGCAAATCCCCACGGCCGGTTATCCCAAACTCGATAAAGAGCCGCGGCGACTATTAATAGAACGAAAACAAGAATAGTGGTCTTTTTATTTTCATAATTTAAACTATATAAGTTTTTAAAGGAAGTACAAAAATAAATGAATTGAGGCAAGAGTCGATTTGCAGATTATTCACCACTGTGAACGGGCACCGAGATACTCTGAACAGGTAAGTTTTGAGATCGCATTCAAACTAACGGCTTGGTGATTTGTTATAAAAGCGGCTTCTCCCCGGTGCAATTCAAGTGTATCTACTCCGGCAATTATTGATACATTGCCGTTGATGACCAAAACGATCTCCCCGGTTGCGGATTCAAATGATGAGGTCTTCCCTTTTTCTAATGAAAAGGAGCTTAATTTAAAATCGGGCGCCGCGGTCCTGTATAATTTCTCACTCTCATTTATTTTTGAGGATGAAGAACATTGGGGATCGTTTCTTCAAATCTTATATGCTTCATTAATTCCTTTACGTCGATATGCTTGTTGGTTAAGCCACCTTAAGACATTGTCAGAGTTAGCCATGATCTCGACATTCTGTCCTTCCAGGTAAGCATGTGGTATACCAGCATCCTGGAAACACCTTCGCCAGCCTGCAGATACAAAAGATTAAAAAATATAAGCAGAAAAATGCCACGATCAATTTTTGCAGTGTCCCAGGGCCGAGGTGAAGATTGCCCATTAAAAATCAAAGATGCCCTGGCAGCCCAAAAATTTTCATCATTCTTTTTCAGCTGCCCTTGCCTGTACAAGGAACGATCCGGTGAAGCAAAGGTTGTAATAATTGATTTACCGATTCCTGCGGCATCTCTCATCACCGTCTTGTAAAGCTGATCATAACCCGTGGCATCAAAGATCTCTAACAAAGGCTTTAGTTCAGAAATATATCCAAGTGTCATCCTTAATTTTTCTACGGGCTTGAAACCATGCAACAACCAGAAATCACCAAGGGCCACCATTAATTCCGGTTTTGTGATTGTCATCCTTATAATTTCGGTGAGGTGCATTCACTGGGATCCTGCTTCATTATTTTCCCTTACAAACTCAATTTCTGCTTCGTGTCTTGCCGGGTGAACCTGGATCGAAAGCATATCCCTGACATCAAGAATTTTTAAAAGATATGGCAGCCTTCCGAATTTTGGGAGATCGTTTACCAAAGGGCCTTTTCTTTATCTTTTTCTATGAATTGATTTAGCCAATTTCATCACTTTTGTAACAAGAATTGACGAAACAGAGTCATGAGCGCCTAAGCAATATTCCAGCCGTGGGCTCATGTTTGGGATTTGAACGCGTCAATAATTTTTGAAAGAAACTCTACGCCTCCCAATCGTGGTTGCAGATGACTCCTACCAGCTTGTAACTGGAAGATTCAGTTCCTAGCCCATCCCCGAAGTTTTTGTATTTTAAAGTAAAGAGGCCGCATCCTGGCCTCACTGACCAGTTGGGAAAGGGAAGCGGGAACAGATGGCGGTAGAAGTTATCTTACAAAAAATGGTTATGTAGATCCTCCCATTTGCAGCTGGCGGTATTCACGATCGTAAATTTGATATCATTGCGATCAAAAATGAATTGCTGCGAATTATTGAAGTGAAATCCTTAAAAGTACGTCTCCAGCTTAGATATCCGGAAGAAAGTAGCGACGAAAAAAATTCAAATACCTGCTTCGAGGCGCATGATGAATTTCTTCTTAAAATCAACAATACCGGCATGTGCAGTTCGACATATGCTTTCAGATTGCATTACGTAGTGAAAATGAGGCGGAATACTTTCTGGAAGTCGAGAGATGTGTTTCTATAAGAAGAAAGGAGATAGAAGGCAGAAGACAGAAAGTGCGGGTTCATCAGCCTTGCTGTTTTAATTTTTCCATCATTTTTTTCAACCAGAACTCACGATAAGTGGCTGGGACAATACTCCAGGTTTTGTTGGTGAACGTGACATGTAGTATACCCTTTTCTTTCTCTGAAAAATGGCGGAAGTCCTGCTGCCAGACGAGCGCTTACTTCATAAATGAACACATATTGTTCTTCAGATCAAAAACTGGCGAGGTATTTTGTTCAGCCAATCGCCCGTACTACGTTGCTTATACAACCATTTGTCCTTAAACTCCTCTACTGTCATATATTCAAATGAGCTGAGATCCTTTTCATGTCTTTTTCTGAATACGTAGGCGTCATTGTTTTGCAGCAATTACGTTAAGACAATCCACCTCTTTCCACATGTCTCTTTTTCAACAATGGAAGCCAGTTGATCAAGTTCTTTTGGGGATCTTTTACAAGATGACTAAGAAACCTTTTGTAAGCTTTCTTTCGGTGCCGGACTCTTTGTTTAAATGACCTAAGGTTAACAGCAGACATACTCACATGTTAATATCGAAGGTAATTGAAATAATCGCTCAAATAACATAACGTAACGACTTTTCATCATTAAGTTTATTTTTGTTGGATATAAAAACCAACTATGCATTCAAAGTCTAATCTTGTCCTGTCTGCCGCGGTGATCATTTTTTGTCCTGCAATAATAAAAACTCAACAACGACAAAGGCATCCTTTTGCGATACTGTTTGTATGCAGGATAGCCTGAAAATTCGTTGACGATAACAATAAGCTGAAACCTTATGTTTATATCAGCGCAAAAACTGTAATGGAGATACGCTCACCTGGGGATTCATCGGGCAAAATAAAAACATCCCGTTTGAATACAGGCTGAATAAAGACTATACAAGATGCTATATTAAAGACACAAGCTACGCCTTGCTTGTATTTAACACGTGTGAGAACGGGAGAGGATATTTTCTGAGACTATCGTACGCCAAAAAAACGTTTCAGGAAATCCGACCGCCATCAATAATTTTGACCCAAAGTTTTCCGTTGCAGATAGTTTGCTCGCGTATGCCGATAAAGGAAATCTCTTTGTGGAAGATATTGGAAATGACCGAGCAGACCTTCATGACCTTTGGTAAGGCACTGGATTTTGATTTTGATGCGATCCGCCGAAACACTCGACTCGGTAAACATTACCCCGCAGCCACATTTGGGCTAAAGTGAAAATTGATGGGGAGTGGAAGACCCTCGAAAAGAATATTGCTCTTTAAGATTTTGGGAATTTTGGAATTGGGAAATTTTGAAATTAAATTTCCCAATTGGCAATTTCAATTTCAAAATTACCTTATGTGGAATCTTGCAAAAAGGATTCAAAGCTATCTTCAACTTGAAAATCTCTTTCTGATAATTCAGTGGGGCTCACCGACATACGAGAAGCTTAACATGGATATTTTCAGCAATCAAACATGACTTAAAAACCCCCTGCAGAGGTCCAGTTAAAAGATCTTGAAAAGTTTCTAAAAATGGATCGCTGAATTGGGTCTGAACGCTACTTCGCAGGCAGGGGATCATTTCTGGGTATCCGGGCATTTTATAAATGTTGCGTCTTTAGAAGATATTTCGACAAAGGATCCCACCCTACCCGCTTGAGGCGCCAAAATTGAAAAGAGCATTGCCCGACATTTTAAGTTTCGAAGAAATAGAAAATGTTCTCTCACAAATAGATGCTTAGCAACTCCAGCATGGGCGGCCGCAACAAGGCCATCGTGGGAAACAATGTATAGCTGTGGCCTTCGTGTGAGTAGCAGATCGAGAAATCTAAAAATATCAAACTTACATCTTGAAGTAGGCTTCATCCGCGTAATTGGCAAGGGGTATGACAAGAGCGGTCGGTGCCGGTTGGTAAAAGCGCTGTGAAGTTTATCAATATTTATAAAAAACAGGATAAGGGTACACACAACAGCAACGGCCGGGAACGAAGACATTTTATTTCTAAATAACAGGGAGGAGCAGAATTATCGAGGGTAATGATCTTCCCTGATCATAAGGACTCCGGTGAAGAAAGCCGGGATCAAAAAAATATTTCGCCTCATACTTTTCGTCACTCTTTCGCTACTCATTTAATAGAAGGTGGCGCAGATCTAAGAGCCGTACAGGAAATGCTGGGCCACGAAAGCATTATTACTACGTAGCCAGAGATCTATACTCATCTTGACAGGGGAATTTTTTAAGAAAGACCCTTGAGAAATATCATCCCGCTTTTCAACACGCCTGACTATTGTTGTTTCATTGATCCCAGTGAATTTGCCGGAGGGTAAGACCATACATAGAATTATAAATAGAAGGTCCCTTGTTCTTCGTTATTCCTTGCTGATAAGGCCACGCAGGTAATAAGCATAAATGATAAGGCGCTTTTGACGTCTCAAATCCGGAATTGTCCAACAAGAGAGGCATTATAACGGCCGTAGCCGTTAGAAGTACTAAATTTCATGGTGTGATCAATGGATTCACCAGTTGCCAGGTTATACTTTTCCTTACCCGATAAAATAAAATTAAAAGAAGGGCCTACCTTAATAAAAGGGTGACTCGCCTTTTGCTAAGGTCGAATTGCAGTAGAGGATCAACATCGATCTCGTGAAAAGTAGTATTGTTGTCGATCGCAAGTAGATCAGGGGGAAACGAGGTTGAGTTAAACTGAACCTTTATAGCCTCTCATGGCGTAGGAAATGGAGGGACTAAAAAACAATATGCCGTCAAAAGGAATTTTATATCCTGCTCCAAGGTGAAATCCAACTTTAGTATCTGTTGGTTGCGTCGCGCTCTTTATAGAGTAGGTGGTTGATGAAATATGGGGGCCTGCAAAAATTTCAAACTACTGCGAAAAAATAGTGTCGCAGCAAACCATAACAGCCAGAAAAATTATGATCCTTTTCATGATGATGTTCTGTCAGTGATCGTCTACTTCGCACCGATTAATGATTTTTATGCGAACCTGAGATAATGGGACCAAACGGCTTTGCAAAGGAACTAGTCGTTGTAATGAGAGGATTTTAAGAGGTTAAAAATAGAGATTAATTTTTATTTATGCAAAGCGGCCGATGGTATATCAGCGGGAAAATTTTTTTGCAGGATCCTTTACCTGATCTCCCTGGTTATATTGCTGCGAGCCTTTTTTGGGAATCGACAAGCTTTTCCAATCCTCGTTTTTAATGAGTCGGCCGATATACAACGATCTGCCCGATATGATACGGGTAATGAGGCAAGTTGCCTGTTGATCGCATCAGATTACCAGATCAGAGATTCGTCACGGATATAAATTGTTTTCAGAAGATCCCCTTCCTGTTAAAGAATTAAGTGCCTCTCAAAAAACAACTCCAGCCTTTGTTCCAGAGATCAACCAGCTGTTGCCGTGAATAACTATGCACTTCAAATTCATCATCCCTGTCACGCCAGCCCTTTTCGCCATCCTCAGTTAAGAAATTTGTCCAGCGGCTAAGCATGTTTCCGGCGAGATGTTGAATGATAACAGCGATGCTATTCGATTCAGAAGACGGCTGCCAGTGAAACATCTTTTTCTCCGATTTGCTCGAATGTTCTTTCACCTAACTCTTTATAATATTTCAACCTGCGGATCACCGTTGACAGGTATTCTTCACCTAAAGTCATAATTATTAATTTTAATTGTCAATTACGTCAATATCCTTCCGCGTCGTCATCACCCACGAATATCCCCTACTGCTTCGAATTTTCCATCATTCAAAACTTTGATCGCTTCTGTTCTTCCGATGCCGCCACGCTGTTTTGTTTTGTATCCCATTTTTTCCAGGGCTTCCCTGGCATTTTCATCAAATCCTTTTTCAATGTCTAAAGTATCAGGTAACCATTGGTGATGAAACTTTGGTTTGTACACGGCATCTTCAGTACTCATATTGAATTCGAGAACATTGACCAGGGTTTGAAAAACAGAAGTTGGGATAGTTGTTCCTCCTGGTGTTCCGACGACGAGATAGGGTTTATCATTCTTCAAAACAACAGTCGGCGTCATAGAACTCAGCATTCTTTACCCGGTGCAATTGCATTTGCCTCGCCACCAACGGCACCGTATAAATTGGGAACTCCCGGCTTCGCACTGAAATCATCCATTTCATCATTTAAAAAAGCCTGCACCAGGCTACTACTGTTTTGTTTCCATATGAATTATTCAGTGTCGTTGTCACGGCTAACAGCATTCCCATCTTTGTCAATCACACTTAAATGAGTGGTTTCTTCACTTTCCTCTTTGGGCAGATCCCCGGGTTGAATTCTTCTTACTATCGCTCTGCAACCCCCGCTACGTAGTCTTTCATTCTTTGTTTTAAATATTCATCACTCACTAACATTTTTTCCGGCACTTTATAAAAATCAGCATCGCCCATATATTCTGCGCGATCAGCAAAAGCTCTTCGTTCCACTTCCGCCATTAACTGTACTGAGGCAGGAGTTTGAAAACCCATGGTGCTGACATTTTTATCTTCGATCATCTTCATCATTTGGTGCACTAAAATTCCGCCGCTACTTGGCATTGGCATGCCTACAATTTTATATCCCTTGTAATCGAAAACATGAGGCTCTCTGAATTTCGCCTTGTAATTTTTCAAATCTTGCGGAGTGATGATACCTCCTCCCCTCTTCATTTCTTCAACAATGAGTCTTGCCGTCTCACCTTCATAAAAACCTTTTTCTCCCTCATCGCGAATACGCTTTTAAAGTATATGGCAAGGTCAACCTGAACTAACGTATCACCAGCCTTCCATCCTGTTTCTTTTACAAAACACGGGCATTACAGTGTTATATTGCTTCAGGTCATTTTGAATACTGTTGAATGATGCAGCTTCCCTGTCTGTTAACGCAAACCCTTTTTCCGCCAGGTCAATTGGCGGGCTGGATCAGTTTATCAAATGAAAGCTTTTCCATATTTAGCAGAAGAAAACAACCCGGCAATAGTACCTGGCACACCAGAGGCAAAATGTCCATTAACGCTTTTACCTGTTTCTACATTTCCCTTTTCATCCAAATACATATCACGGTCGGCATGAAGCGGGGCCGTTTCCCTGTAATCAAGTGCCAGCAACTTCCCCTTACTCTAATCTCGCCACCATAAATCCTCCTCCGCCAATATTGCCTGCATTTGGATAAACAACAGCCAATGCTAATTGTGTGGCAATGGCTGCATCAATAGCATTGCCCCCTTGTTTTAAGATTTCAACACCTACTTTACTTGCCAGGGGGTGAGCGGAAAACGACAGCTCCATTCCCGCAAATAACTTTTTTCTGAACACTAAATTGAAATGGGTTGATGGTTAAGCTTTCAACAACTGTCTTTTTGGAGACATGACAAGCAAGAGAAAACCAATCACTAAAAGAAATCCAATGAATAATTTTTCATATCTAAAATTACTAAGCGCAATCGAAAACCAATCTTGAAAACTTTATCTGTGGCGCTGGCGATAAATCGGTGCCGTTTCATAAATTGCCGGATAAACCTGACAACATGATAAAAGCCATCTCGTTCTTTTTATTACTTATTTTATTCACCTCAATAAATGCCCAATTAAAATCACCCGAACAGTTTTTAGGTTACAAACCAGGAACACACTTCACTCCGCACTGGAAGGTAGTAAACTATTTTCAGCAGGTGGCCGCGAACGCCGCTTCCATGGTCAAACTTCAGCAATATGGAGAAACTAATGAAGGTCGCCCGTTATTGGTTGCCTTTGTTTCGACATCCGGGAATATTCAAAACCTGGAAAATATCCGCAAAAATAACTTGCGGCTGGCCAATCAGAGCCTGGACAAGGAGGACTGCCATTGAAAATACTCCGGCCATAGTCTGGCTCAGTTATAACGTTCATGGCAATGAGGCTTCTCCACCGAAGCAGCCATGATGGCGTTATATGCATTGGTTGATCCTTCAAATACAAAAACAAAAGAGTGGTTAAAGAATACAGTAGTTGTGATCGATCCACTGTATCAATCCTGATGGTCGCGACAGGTATGTGAATTGGTTCAACTACGATCGTTGGTAAAGTATCCAATCCATCGCTTAATGCAAGAGAACATCGATGAACCCTGGCCCGGAGGCAGAACCAATCATTATAATTTTGATCTCAACCGTGACTGGGCATGGCAAACTCAAATCGAAATCACAGCAAAGATTGAAACTGTACAATGAATGGTTACCGCAGATCCATGTCGATTATCACGAACAGGGAATCAACAATCCTTATTATTTCGCCCCTGCTGCTCAACCTTATCATGAAGTGATCACTCAATGGCAAAGGGATTTCCAGGTAACCATCGGAAAGAACCATGCAAAGTATTTCGATCAAAATGGCTGGCTTTATTTTACCAAAGAAGAATTCGATCTGTATTATCCTTCCTATGGTGATACTTACCCGGTTTATAATGGTGCAATAGGTATGACCTATGAGCAGGCCAGGAAACGGCGCCAGCGGTCTCGCGGCCATGCAAGACGATGGTGATACATTAACACTTGTTGATCGGGCTACACATCACTACACCACGTCATTAAGTACTATTGAAATAGCCTCGCAAAACGCAGACAAACTGATAAAAGAGTTTCATAAATTTTTAATGATGCAGTGACAACCGGGTGTTGGTGATTATAAATCATACATCATAAAAAATTCACCGGCTGATAAGGAAAGAATAAAGTCTTTTCTTCAGTTGCTTGACAGGAACAAGATCGCGTACAGTGCCGCGAAATCGGGTTCCGCCAGTGGATACAATTACAACAGCCGCAAAACTGAAAATTTTTCATTTGATGGAAATGATATTCTTGTCAGTGCTGTGCAACCAAGATCAGCATTGATCAAGGTATTGTTTGACCCCAACAGTAAATTGGTCTGATTCAGTCACCTATGATATTACTGCCTGGTCAGTACCGTATGTATACGGTTTAAATGCGTATGCCAATAAAGCAAAGTCTATCTTCTGCAGGCTCATGGGAAGAACCTGTAAAAACTATCCAGGATTCAACAAGCAGTTATGGATTTGTTTTGCCATGGAAAGGAATACAGACAGCAAAAACCGTTGCCCAATTATTGAACCGGGGGATCAAACTGAGATATGCAGAAGAATCTTTTGAGTTGAGCGGAACTAAATTTGACCGTGGCACCATTTTGATTTTAAGAACAAGTAATAATGCTAATGCATGGGAAACTGTTCGAAAAGTTTGCAGTGAGAATAATACAACACTTTATCCTATCTCCACGGGTTTTGTTGACAAAGGGTTTGATTTTGGCAGTTCAAAAGTTCATTATATAAAACCACCCAAGGTCGCATTGGTGACCGGTCCGGGCGTAAGCTCCAATGCAGCCGGCGAGATATGGTTCCTGTTTGAACGTGAATTGAATTATCCTGTCACTCTCATCAATCTCAATAGCCTGTCACGTGTTAACTGGAGTTCATTTGATGTATTAATTATGCCTGACGGCTATTATTCTTTTTTGGCCGATAAAAACAGTGCTGAAGAATTTCACAATTGGGTCAATAAGGGTGGAAAGGTGATCGCACTTGAAAATGCCGTTTCACAATTATCAAAATTGGATTGGACAATCAAAATTAAAAACCATCCGGAAGATGGAGATAAAAAAGATTCAATTTATGCCGCCTTGCACAAATACGAGGATCGTGACCGGGAACCAGTAGCGAACATCACCGCAGGGTCAATCTATAAGAGTAGAACTCGACAACACTCATCCCCTTGCTTTTGGTTATCCCAACTACTATTATACACTCAAAACAGGATGATAATATTTATGATTTCATGAAGGATGGATGGAATGTCGGCATCGTAAGAAAAAGATGAACCTGTTGCAGGTTTTGTTGGCTACAGGTTGAAACCAAAATTAAAAGATGGATTGTTGTTCGGAGTGCAAAATGCCGGAAATGGTTCTATTACCTATCTCGCAGATAATATATTGTTCCGTGATTTTTGGGAGAAATGGCAAACTGATGTTTTGCAATGCCGTGTTTTTGGTCGGGCAATAAAAAACCTCTGATGCAGCAGAGGTCTTCATCACGAAACTTCATTTCTAATGGATAGGGTTTGGGTCAGCTGCCGATTCTTACTTATTTAAAAAAAGCTGCCAATCATTTTTGATTGGCAGCGATTCAGGAACCAACAATACACATGGCTGAAATTCTGGATTGTCACATATCTTAGTGAGAAGTAACGGCAGCCTGTTTGTCCGATTTCCTTTAATCTATTCTCAATGCGGAAATTCTTTCTTTATGCCGGCGGATCCTATCTGCAATACGGGCTTTTCTTATCTTCCATCCTGGTCGTTCTTCCTGTTTTCTTTTCCCGATTTAATCTTTGTCTTAAGTTCTTCAATTCTTTTTCTCCGTTTTTCCTTTAGCTGGTCAATTTTCTTTTGAATTTTCGCCTTATTTCCTGCAACGGCCGATTTAAATTCTGCTCTTTCTGCAGAGATTTCATCGTCGATCTCTTCGACCTGGTCATCCTCATATTCGTCGTATTCATAATCTACATCGGAACGTGAGAGATCGTAGCTGCCAGGGGTTCAAGTGCTGTATCCACGATCGAAGGACCTTCTTCGCTGATCTCAGCTATGAGCGCCACTCGTGCCGGGTTGCAACCGGCTACTAACTTTTGCTCCGAAATCTTCTGAGAAATCAAAATGGTCTGAATCCAGCAGGGCGCCTGTCATTGTTCCGCCCAGCATACCTACCAAAAGGCCAACTGGTCCGCCCAACGCACCCAGCATGGTACCAATGGCCATGCCTGAAAGGTGTGCGGAGACCATCAGTGGTATCCGATTCGAGAACAGTGACATTTCCATTAGCATCTTTCTTTACCATTGCTTTTTCAAAAATGGAAATGTCCCCAAAAGATTCGAGTTCGCTTAGTTTGTGGGAACCATCGATGGCCTTGGATTCGTTTGAAAAAGTAATCACGATTAGGTTTTGTCATTTTGTACAATTTAGATGTGACGCCTACTCTATTAAGTTTTCGGCTTCCCTTTTTTTGAAGAATTTACGTACCAGTGCGGATCAACTAGTTTTTTACTTGTAGTCGCAGATCAAATTCCTTCTCAGGTAGATAATTCAGGTAAGGTGGGAATGCAAAAACGAAGGTATTGCTTTCTATAAAAACCGGGCACAAGTTCTTTGTGAACTTTATGATACATTTTGCCGTTATCTAACGACCGGTGGAATCTTCGTATCGCCTAACACGAATGATTTTTCTGCCGAGCAAAAAATCAGCTCTTTAAATTCTATCTTGCCTTTCTCTCTTGTTAAACGTGGGCTAATTTTATTCGGGCGGTTTTACTCACTTGCCAAATACCCACTATATTCGCCGAATAAATCTTGTCGATGAGACGAAAACGCCTGTTGTTCATCTATTTCTTATTCTTTATTCAATATTCATTTTCCCAACCGCCTGCGACCTGGACATCCGCCGACATGTATCTTGCCATTCGCAAATTGAATGTACTTGGTTCAGTTCTTTATGTGGCAGCTCATCCCTGACGATGAGAATACAAGATTACTTGCTTATTTCTCCAAAGACAGAATGTACCGCACAGGTTATTTATCGTTAACAAGAGGTGATGGAGGACAAAACCTGATCGGTAATGAACAGGGAATTGATCTGGGATTAATAAGAACACAAGAATTGCTGGCAGCAAGAAGAGTTGACGGTGCCGAGCAATTTTTACAAGAGCCTTTGATTTCGGGTTTTCAAAAGCCCGCAGGAAACATTTACAAAATGGGACCGGGAAAAGATCCTGAGCGACGTTGTGTGGGTGGATACGAAAATTCCAACCGGATATCATCATTACACGTTTTCCAACAACCGGGAAGGTGGACATGGTCATCATACGGCCTCTGCTATTCTTGCCAATGAGGCATTCACAGCCGCTGCGGATCCCAATCGTTTTCCTGAACAACTAAAATATGTAAAGACCTGGCAGCCGAAAAGAATTTTGTGGAATACTTTCAATTTCGGAAATACGAATACAACCAGTCCTGATCAATTCAGATTTGATGTAGGTGGCTACAATCCTCTTCTTGGAAAAGCTATGGAGAAATTGCATGCGATCAGCCGAAGCAATCATAAAAGCCAGGGTTTTGGGGCGTCTGCTTCAAGAGGTGAAGCCTTTGAGTATTTTAAACCTACAGGCGGAACTGCGCCAGTAAATGACCTGATGGATGACGTGGAGCTGACATGGAAAAAAGTGGAAGGAGGAGAAGTTATTTCAAAAATGATCGACAAACTCACCAGTTCATTTGATCTTCTTCACCCCGAAAACTCAGTGAAAGGATTAGTAGAACTGTACCGGGCAATAAATAAGCTGACTGATGGATATTGGAAGAATCAAAAACTAAAAGAAGTACAACAGTTGATCGAACAATGCAGCGGCTTATTTCTTGACGCGACAACTTCAGATCAGTTTGCCGTTCAAACAGATTCTATAAGGATCAATTTTCTGTTGAACAACCGAATGGGAGTTAGTGCCTTCACTTAAAAACTATTTCTGTTGATGCCCTGGATTCGACCTTTAACCTGCCTCTCGCGAAAAATAAGAATGTGACTCTCGGAAAAATATTTTATGTGCCTGCTACAAAACCTGATTACTCAGCCCTATTGGTTACAAAATAAAATGGAGGAGGGATATTTTAATGTAAAGGACCAGCAAAAGATCGGGCAGCCTGATATTGATCCAGCCTACGTAGCTAATTTCACATATTACTATTGAAGGCCAGGATCTCAGTTTTCCAAAACCTGTAAAATACAAATTTACTGACCCGGTAAAAGGCGAAATGTATGAACCACTTGTCATAGTACACCTCCGTCACTTTCAGGGATTTTGATCCTCTCTATATAAAGACAGAAAAACAAACCGGTATTGAAATTTCTGTCTTTGCAAATAAATCGGTGACGATCCCCTCTCCTGCTACTAGCGCTTCGCAAACATCGGCTATAAAAAACGATACATTGCCTTTGCTGATCGGGAGTGTATCGCTAGGTAAGAATCAACTCTATACTGAAACAATTGCCGACAAAGAATTAAATGCAAGGTTTACAAAATAAACACGGCGCCGGACTCCAATCACTGGCGGTTCTATACAAAGATCTATCAGCTACGATCACATTCCTTACATCACTTATTTTAAGGAAGCAATGTTAACCGTAAAGAAATTCGATCTGAAAATTGTTGGCAAAAAGATCGGCTATATCGTTGGCGCGGGTGATAAAGTGCCTGAAGACCTTGAGCAAATGGGATATGAAGTTACCATGCTGAGTGATAAAGAGCTTTCGAGAAATAATCTGCAATCAATTTGATGCGATCATTACCAGGAGTAAGAGCATATAATACGGATGTATGGCTGAATAATTATTATGACAAGCTAATGAAGTATGTGAATGAAGGCGGGAATCTCATTGTTCAATAATAATACACAAGCAGCAACATGTGGTCTCAATCCAGGCAAAGATAGGTCCCTACAACTTCGATATTGCAAGAACAAGGAGTAACCGATGAAAATGCGGAAGTGAAATTTTAAAGCCTGATCATCCTGTTTTACATTTTCCAAATGAGATCACACAAAACGATTTCAACGGATGGGTCAGGAACGAAGCATTTATCACGCAACAAATTTTGCCAAGGACGATTTTGAAACCATTTTTCCATGCATGATCCGGGCGAAAATGACGACAGGCGGCAGCCTGGTCGTTGCTCAAATACGGAAAGGGGACCTTCGTCTATACGGGCCTTGTTTTTCTTTCGCGAACTCCCGGCAGGGAGTTCCCGGGGCCTATCGCCTGATGGCAAACCTCATTGCTTTTAAATAAACAAAAAGCTTTTTAATCATTATTTTGATCAATCGTTTAATGAACAAGGACCAGCAGGCAGACATTACAAGAAGAAACATAGCAGGTGTGGTGGCAATTTTGTTGGGTCTGTGCCGTTGGCCTCTTTATTAAGAGAGTAAGGATCGGTTCGCTGATAGGGATCGTGCTGGGCTTTATTGCCATTTCTCTGTTCCGGAGGAAACAAACGCTAAAGGAATATATGTTTAAAAATACCAGGCACTTTTATTTTTCATTCTCACTTTTTGGGATTTGTGGTTTGTACTTTTTGAGGTTTCAAATGAGCATTGATAACGATAAGATCCCTGTAATTCAAAACCTGGAGCCGGTGAAAGTATTGGTTCGTCATCATCTTTTTAATCCTGCTCATCATTCTTTTTAATCTTCACTAAATATTTCTCTTAATAAAAGCACCAAAAAACAAATGACAAGAACCAAATAAACCAGACGAACGATTTGGTTGAATATTAAATATTAAGAATTTGTTTTTATTTTGGAATTTGAGATTTGTTATTTGAAATTTCATGCTATGACTTCACTGGATTGGATAGTTCTGATCCTCACGCTTACCGCGACGATTGCTTATGGGCTTTATAAAAGCCGTACTTCGCATGAGTCTTGACGGCTATATCCTGTCCAACCGCCTTTAAGCATGAACTGGGGCCTGATCCTGCTCAGCATCATGGGCACCCAGGCGAGTGCGATCCACTTTTCATTTCTGCCCCGGGCCGAGGCGTACACGGATGGCATGCGTTTCGATGCAACATATTATTTTGGTTTGCTTCACGCGCTGCCGTTGTTGTGTGCCATTTTTTTTTTCGTTCCCATCTTTTTCAGGTTAAAAGTTTTATACAGCGTACGAATATCTTGAAACAAGATTTGATGTAAAAACGAGGACCCTGACACCTCCTTTCTTTTTTTATTGAAGCCGCGGTTTGTCAACCGGTATCCAGCGTGTTTGCTCCTTCCATCACATCCTTTTTCTTCCCTCTTTGGCTGGAATATTTACCGGACGGCGTCTTTTTTTATGGGAGGATTGCTGATCGACCTTTACACCTTGTGACGCGTGGAGCCAAAGACCTGGTAGCTTACGCACCCAGCGCAATTACAACTCATCGATCATATTCACGCAAGGGGATGACTTCCTTGCCGCTTACCTGGTCGTGAGGATGTTTGCCGGCCGATATTGGTTTAGCGTCGCTTGCATTACGTAAGCGGCAAGCTGGGAAAGCTGAACGTCATAGTCGACCGGGATAAGGATGGAAAATTCGACTGGGTGACCGGTATACTCTTTTTTAGGCGAGGCTCATTGGCGAGATTTTTCCTCTCGCTCTCTTATTTCGGCGCTGATCAATCGCAGGTAAGGGAGATATATAACCGGCAGCTCAATAAAGAGAAGCAGGCTGGGTGTTGTTGATAAATGGGATCGTAAAGGTACCGATGCAATTTTTGATCGCTTTTGATAGGTGCCCTTGTTTTTGCATTTTATCAGTTTCACAATAGCTCCGATATTACTTTTAATGATACACAGATCACAGGCTTGAGAGTTCTCGTATAAAGATTCTTTCAATGTTGTCCAGGCGCAATACCTTGTGATCGCAAAAGAAAAAAAGAGGCGATCGCTAAATTTTCCACCGCCCTGGAAAGCAAAGAAAAGATTCAGATCAATGAGAAAAACAAATGAATTGCGAAGGTTGCAGCAAGAGTTCGGATATATGGGGAAGGGTAACAAAAATGGATCAAAGCTTCAGGTGGCGATGATGTGATACCAACTACATTTTCCTTCGCTTTGTAGTGGATTATTTGCCGGCTGGGTTAGTGGGATTGTTAATAGCGATAATTTTCCTCGCATCCTGGGGAAGCATTGCAGCTGCGCTTCACTCATTGTCTTCCTGTACCATGATCGATTTTCACAAACGTTTTCAAAACGATCCCTTGAACCGGCAAAGAGTACCAATGGTCAAAATGGTATACGTTGGGATGGGGAGTATTTTGCATTATAGTCGCCATGTTCACGTACAATATTGGCAACAGTCTTATAGAAGCAGTGAATGTTCTTGGTTCATTATTTTATGGTGTGATCCTCGGTGTTTTTAGTAGCATTCTTTCTTAAAATAAAAAATGGTCATGCTGCTTTCCTGGGCGCATTGCTGGCCGAATGTCTTGTGCTTTGACGGTCTTTACTCTGGTGAAGCTTGATTTTTCCAGTTGGGTTTTCTATGGTTGCAGTGGAATCCCATCGGCGCCTTTGGTGTTATCTTATTTAGCCTGGTTTTCCATTTATTACTGAAATGAAAAAGAGAGTTTTGTAAATAAATCCCACGCCAAGGGCTGTCGTATTGTCGGATAGTTCCAATAGTGCTATGTTTGCCGCAACAAATTTGGTCTCACAGATTTCACGGATATCACAGAAAAATCGGTGAAAATTGTGGCATCTGTGAGAACTTGTATAGAAGAATTGTTGCGGCTTTGAAGCGTGATCCGGACAAACCCGAGCGGGCAGTAAAAACAACACTACAAAAACAGGGATAAGCCGAAAGTTTCAAACTTTTTCAAAAACAATTCTAAAGTGATCCATTAGTCCACGCTCAAAGCAAACTTTTATCGGGCTGATCCTGAATACAGGTATTAAATGTCTGAATTTTATTTTTCGCAAGCCGAAACAGGACATTAAGATATAAACTGTATTTTTTGAGATCAAATTTCCTCAACATTTTTCTCCATATCCTGATAGTTTCAATATAATCCAGCTTACCGCTACTAATATAGATTACCTTGAAAAAAGGTTCTGCATTTCTTGTGATCATTTCGAGCTCCATAGGGAAGCCACGAACCGGGAAGATGCTTTGCTGTTAAAGCCAGGATGTAAGCATCGGAATTTTTATCAGCCTTTATATCTACATCATCTGCATTGATCATTTTTTCAGCAAGATCATTGTTTGTAGAAAATCTTCCTCCCTTTGGTATAGGATCGGATGCGGTTTTAAAAAATCATTGTAAACCTTCGCCTGCTTTCCTGCTTTATATTCTTCCAGGGAACAAAAATGTTCAAATGCCCCTACAGAGACTACAGCATCAAATGTTCCGAAATCTTTCGGCTTTACAGTACGACAATCTTTGATCCTGACACTCAAATCCTTTTTGGTACATGCATTATATTGTCCATCGGATAATGTGAGACCTAATATTTTTAGCATCTCTTTGTTTGGTGGCATACTGAAAAGATGGTCCCCAACCCGAGCCCATTTCCAAAACCCTGGTACCCTTATGAATACTAAGCTGGTCAGCAATGAAGTCATGTTTTTTCTTTGGGCTTGCTCCAATGTCATAGAAAAATCACCGTTATACATAGCACCACTAAAGTCTGCCGTTTCTCCAATATATTCGCGAAAAATTTTTATCAAGAGTAGTATATGTAAAATCAATATCTTTTTATCAGCCATAAATTAATAAGATGGGTGGTGGAAGATTATTTTAATACAGTTCATCGGGCTTTGTGACAAAAAACGAGTATTTGGAAACAACATTTTTGTTGAATAGAATTATTGTCGAAGTGTGCGACCTTGCTTCGCCGAAGCGTCTCAAAGGCGATGCGCAACGGAGTTAATGGCAGTATAATACGTAAGCC
>ERZ1370068.8846-contig-7668_pt1 | contig 51136 bp, 91 predicted proteins | sample MGYA00561227_ERZ1370068 | MGnify/ENA primary metagenome ERZ1370068 (study PRJEB38410, sample SAMEA6850437) | metagenome | study: Metagenomic assessment of the ecological functions of the soil: analysis of the soil microbiota associated with the... | reverse complement strand
TAGTACTTCGTTCAGTTACGTATTGAGCAGAACACCACGATCGGCGATCTGATGTTGCGCAAGATCGACCGGCTGGCCGTCGGACATCTTGATGCTTGCCGGCGGCGAGATTGTTGCCGACGAACAGTTCATCGACGATGAACTGGATTTCCTCGGCATTCAGATTGACGTGTCCGCCCCACCAGCGTTCGAATTCAGAGGTAGCGGTCGGCCTCGGTATCGACCTTTGAATAGACGTTGTACTGCTTGGTCCACAGCGTGTTCGACGGATTCTGACTCTCGAAGTTTTGCACCAGCCAGGCGCCGTCGAACTTGCCGGCCTCCGAGATCGCTGGTCAGCGCGGTTAGCCAGCTTCCTCCCAGCAGGCCGCCCGAATAGCGCATCGGGTATTTGCCATGCACGCCCGCCCAATAGGCAAGCGGCGCGCCGGCGACGATGATCGGTCCGAACAGTTCCGGCCGCAGCGATGCCAGGATCATGACGGCCCAGCCGGCCTGGCAGTTACCGATCACGCAAGGCTTGCCGTCAGCTTCCGGATGGCGGCTGATGACTTTCTCGATGAACACGGCCTCGGCGCGCGCGACGCGTTCGATCGTCTGTCCAGGCATCGGCTCGGGCAGGAAGCCGATGAAATAGCAGGGATGACCCGCCTTCATTGCGACGCCGATTTCGCTGTCCGCCTTGAACCCGCCGATTCCCGGACCATGCCCGGCGCGCGGATCGACCACGATGAACGGCCGCCGATTCGAGATCAATTTCGACGTCCTTGGGCGGAATGATGCGCACAAGCGCATAATTGACCGGTTCATCCAGCTTGCGGCCGTCGACGATCAGTTCGGCGGCATATTGCAGGACATGCGGCGCCGTTTGCGCGATGTGTTCCCGATACTGGTCGCCGCGCTGGCGCATAGACGTCCAGAAACAGGACGCTCCGCTGGCCTGCATCCATCATGTACTCTACGGCCGAAGCGACGAGCCCTGACATCGGGCCGCCCGGCAGCATTGCGTTTGTCCATCGGCATGTTTCGACCTCACTTGTCGTGAAGTTCACTCAACGAGCCTCGCGGCATCGAACGTTGATCTGAGGTCAACGTTCGAAAGTTCATCTCGGCAACGAGTCGCGTCGGCACGATCGGTGTGTATCCAGGCCACCGTCAATTCCCAGGCCAGGGAGAGAATGATCGGGCCGATAAAGAGGCCAACAATTCCGTGCGCGAGCGTTCCTCCGATCACCCCGATGAAGATGACGAGTGTGGGCGTCGTCAGGCCGCGCCCCATCACGAGCGGTTTCAGGACGTTGTCGAGTATGCCGACGACGACCAGGAACAGCGTCAGCAGGAGCGCTGTGGTGAAATCCTTGTCTGATCCAGATCCAGATGATCACGGGAAGCAGGACGATTGCCGCGCCGATCTGCACGATTGCCAGGAGCATAACCGTGAAGGCCAACAGGCCGGCGCCGGGAATGCCCGCCAGCTTGAAGCCGATACCGGCCAGCAAGGAACTGGATGATTGCGACGCCGATGACGCCCTGGGATACCGCGCGTATGGTCGCACCCGCCAGTTCCAGAAAATGTTCGCTCTGCTCGGGCACGATGCGATAGAGAAAGCCCCTGCCCGCCGCCACGAGCTGCGAGCCGTAGGGAAAGAGAAAGCCAGCCAGCGCCACAGACAGGAGGAACTTGAGCGTTCCAACGCCGGCGTTGCCCGCAAGGGCGAGCATGGTGCCAGCCAACGGCTTCAGATGGGGAGCCACCTCGCGCAGGGCCGCTCGAATGTTGTTGGATGCTTGAGTCCCAGAGCTCGTAGAAGCTGCGGACCGATGAGCGGCCAATTCTTGACGCCGCTCGCGGCGGAGATGGAACCACCAGGTTACCAGCGCTCAGATTTGCGGCGAGCTCCTTCACGCCCTTCCACGGCACTCAAGCCGAGCCAGGTCGCCGGCCCGATGACGATCCCGAGATTGATGACGGTGAGAATTGCCGCCGCGAGCCTCGGACGACCGCCGAGAAGCCTGGCAAGAGACTAAAGACAGGATAGAGCGCGACGGCGAGCACGATGCTCCAGACCAGGATCGGCACGAAAGGGACGGATCAGAACGAACGTCCAGTAGATCAGGAAAGCAAGCAATCCGAGCCGGATCGCAAGCTGGATGACGTCGTCTCCGGACAGGTAGCTGGCGAAGCGTTTTCAAGGACGCGCCTTCATCTGGGAACGGGTGATGCGGTCGCAAAGCTACCTGGCCGCTCTCGCGCTGATAGTCTTGATCCAGATCAAACGACCGCAAGCCGGGCCGCGCTCTCATCGGCGGACGCCGATCGAGATCGCTGCCTTGTTTGCCGGCACATGAGGCCCAATGTCTGAGACCATCGACTACACTGCACGCGAGCTTCTCCGCGACGGCAGCCAGATCGAAATCCGCGCGCTTCGGCGGGAGGATGAGGCTGACATGCTCGCTGCGATCGGAAAGACCAGCGCGCAATCGCTGCAGCGTCGCTTCTTCGTCATGAAGCGCCACTTCTCCGACAAGGAGCGCGCCTTCTTCATGGACATCGATTTCAAGAATCATGTCGCGATTGTCGCGCTCGCAGAGGAAGCCGGCCGCAAGGTCATCGTCGGGGCGGCCGGTACATTGTCTTCGAGCCGGGGCGGGCCGAGATGGCATTTGTGGTGGTCGATGCCTGGCAGGACGCGGCCTCGGCTCGATCCTGATGCGTCATCTCGTCAAGTTCGCGAGCGATGCCGGGCTGCAGGAATTAACGGCAGAAGTTCTGTCCGAAAACGCCGCGATGATGAAAGTATTCCGGGAAGTTTGGTTTCAGCCCTGCCCCGCGCCGGGATCCCCAGACACTCCATCTGGTACGAAAGCTCGCTTAGAAACCGCTTCGGGGCGACGTGCCCGCACACTTTCGGTGGCAGATGTCGCGGAAGATGCTGCGCCTGTTTTCGCGTCCGGCACGCCCGTTCGGACTCACCTCAGTCCCAAGGGCGAGCGCCGATAGCCGCTATTCCGGGCCTCATTCACTGCATACGAAGCTGCCGGTATATCCCGACGCGTAGCGCCTCTGGCCTTTCAGGTAATAGCGCTCCGTTCGGAAATCTGAGCCAGACGATCGATGTCCCCGGGCAATGGCGTTGCGCCTGGGATTCATAGCGGAACGGCGTAAGGCTTTGCGCCATCGCGCTATGTGACGTCCGACAGGAAACAATGGCCAGAAACGCAACGAAGCAGCCGTAGAAGCTTTATCCGCATGTGCGCGCCTGCTTCGTCGACCCAGGTCTGGTACACCGCGGCATCCATCATCCCAATACTGAACACACCATGCCGTACCAGCGATGTGAGGGCCAGCGCGCGACGATCACGCCGGTCCCTGCGATCCCGGCGGAACCATGTAGAGAGTCATGGCGAATATGGCGTAGATGAATAGCAGCAGAGCGCCAACGAACCATGCCGAACGACCGCTGTTCGTAACGAAGGTCGCCGTCACGGTAGAGATCGATCACCATCGTCACGGCGCCCGGCCAGAACTGCAGATCCATTGGTTTGGGCCCGACGACGTAGCTCAGGAGCACCAGCACCGGTGCGACAAACAGCGCGATCTGGGACGCGCTTCCGAGCGCGATGCTGACGCTCATATCCAGGCGGTTCTTGCGCGCGGCAGAAAAGGCCACAGCCATTTCAGCCGCAGCACCGACCAGGGCCACGATGATGAACCCGACGAAGCCGGGCTCATCCCCAGCGTCGTCGCCGCCTGTTGCACCGACTCAACGAAGATTTCGCTGACCAGCGCCACCAGCACGGTAACAACGAGGAGCGTTCCGACCGCGAGGTTGATCGGCCACTTTGCCTCCCCGTCTCGCCGTGATCCTCGCTCGCAAAGAGTTCCTTGTGGGTCTTGAGCGAGAACAGCAGGCTCAATCCGTATGCCACGATGAGCAGGACTGCCAGGGCGGCGCTGAAATTCTGGGCCATCACCTCGCCGCGCGCCAAATCGAGCTCGGAGACCGCCGCCGGGGCAAGGAGCGCAATCGTCGCCATCAACAGCAACGCCGAATGCATCCGGCCTCCGGCACGATTGTACTCCTGAACGTGATACCTGAGGCCGCCCAGCAGAAAGGACGCTCCCAGCATGAAAAGGGAATTGGTGACGATAGCGCCGGCGATCGATGCCTTTCACCAGCATGTACTCTCCGGCGCGGAGCGCGGTGACTGGCGATGATCAACTCGGTCAGATTCCCAAGCGTCGCATTCAGCAATCCGCCGACTGCATCACCGGTCTTTTCGGAGACGGCTTCGGTTGCATGACTAAGCAGGGCGGCAAGCGGAACGATTGCGAGAACTGCGAGCACAAACAGGAGCGTATGGGCGGTTGGCACAACCTTGGCTTGCGATCAGCACGGCTCGGCACAAATATCAGCATCCAGAGCAACGGGGTCTCTCGGATCTCCCTTAGCAGAGGGTTCATGGTATTGGCCGCTCCTGGGAATAGGAGCCGTCCGAGAGCCTTCCGGCTCCTCCCCGCCGGGCGATCCCAGCGGGCATCGGGCGCAAGACAAATCGTCGCTGCGCATTCCTCTTGATCTAGATCAACGGACGCCTGCGCGCGTATCTGAAGCGACTGGAAGGTGGCTTCGTGATCGCCAAATTTTTCGAGGCCGTCGCGCTCATTTCTTAACGGTGGCCGGCGCCCCTTCGAGGTTGCGAACGCGTCTCGCTTGGATACGAGGTTTGCCATGGCCGAAACACCGAAACTCTCTGTCGAGAAAGCACTGGAAACAACTGGCGCGCCGATGCGACGAAATCCAGAACGCGGACGCACACGAGGAAATGGACGCACTCGATGACGAGATAAAGCGCATGCGAGCGCAAAGACTTCGCCTGGACTCCGCACCAGCGACGGTGCGACCAAGAGTGATTGGCATCATCATTGGATTTACAACTGAGGGGATGGTTCGGGCCTTCACAGGGTTCGCTACGAAGAAGGCGTCCCTAGTGGCTCCAGGTTCCGCCATGATGACGCGGAGACCCGCGACCTGGTCATTGGCAGTGGTGCCTTCACGGTAGCCGTGCCCTAAAACACGCCAATTCATCCCGGTGGAGCCGGCGAGGACAAGGCTCTCCGGGGTCCGTAAGGCGGAAAACCGTAGCTTTGGTGACCAACTACAGGGTTAAACATGAGAGATATCAACGGTGCTGACAGGACACCGACGATACCGACACCATTGGGCTGGTCGCTTCTCGTGCTAGCCGTCGCATTTACTTTTGTCGGCGCCTTGCCGGAGTTAACCCGTATCCGGAGAGTAAGGCTGCAGTCCTTAATTGCCGACGGCATCCTGTCAGAAGATTCTGTCACCCGCAGGACGAATCTCCCGCCTTAACCCGAATAGACCTACCTCAACTAAATAGGGTCGGCGTCATGTACCTGTTTCGGGCTGAGAGGTTTTGCTGCTGTCTGCGACCAATCCGATGAGACCTGTCGTCTCTGCGGCGCTAAACTCGTTCTCCTCCAGATTGATCATTGATCCGCGAGACAGGGACTGCCTTTCGCATGTTCGAATGCAAAAAAGTGCGGCGACCGCATTGGCGTTCGAATAGACGAAAGGTCCGTTACCGTACGGTGAGACCGCGGCCCGGCGCGCGGTAACGTTGCCGGACGACATATGTCGGGCTCTCTCCAAACCCGCGCAGTTTCCCTTGGAATCGGTCCATGTCAAGCTGGGTCTGATCTCCCGGGAATTGCGCGTCATGCAGAAACCCGCCGGAGTTGAGATCGGCGGCGCGTTTCACGCACTCTCGCGGGGGCTTAGGCGGATTTCCGCGATTGAGGCCATAGGTAGCAATCCGAGATTAACGATTTATTAAGCCTGCATCGGGCGACAGGTCCTAGCTCGAAACAAACATGGCCCCAGCGCGAAGCCGTGCGCCGGGGGCCAGCTATTGAGTAGAGTATCCATTTCAAACAGCCAGATGGAGTAGTGGGTACCCACCTGGCTTGCCAGTAGAAGCGGGAAAAGATGGCAAGAGTCTGCCCAACAGTGAACAGAACGCGGAAGTTTGCTGGAGCTTTGCGGTGGCCGTCGTAACTCCGCGTCGGCCGCTACCTAGGAACCTTCAGCGTCGCTCAGAGTAGTCCATCGCTCCCCGGCGGATCGTCGAGACAGACCGGGAGAAAGTGGCGGCCCCGGCGTTCGCCGCCCCCAGGCTGGGGCCGTTTCTTATTTTGAAATGCCGGTAGCCTTCTTTAGTTTAAGCGCATCGGGAAAAAGTGGCAGGCGCCAGGGGAACATGCGCCCGCTGGCGGGTCAGTTCGCAGCTTCCGGTTTTTGCCCCCCGAAGAACCTGCCGGAAGAAAACCGGGTTGGCGGCCCCGGCTTCCTCGGTTGAGATAGCTGGGGCCTTTTTTTCATTCAGAAGCCAGCGCGGCAGCTTTATCTGGCGGCATAAGGCCTGTTGAGAAGTGGTTGCGGCTGCTTAGCGCCTTCTCTGCGTACCCATCAATCGCAGCGAACGCCGGCAAAGGTGCACGAGTTTGCGGGGAGCAATGGACACCACGGAAACCTGGCTCGAGGAAAACGACCCCGAAGGCGTAGCGCTTCGAGTACGCGGTTCTGGGGAATGAACCGGATTGGCCGGTGCTTCCCGAAATTCACCCCGGGGCAACGCGGACATCAAAGCTTAACACGCGAGTTTCATTGCGGGCGATCTAAACAGGTCTAGCGTGGCTGCAAGTCGCGCAGATTGGCCCCCAGTTCTGCCTGCGTACTGCGCGATTAGGGGTCGCTTCGCGCCCTCGAAGCGACCCCCGCCCTAAAAAACCAAAGAAGCCCGCCAACGTGAACCGGCGGGCCTCACTGAGAGAGCGTGTAAGACGATGCCCTCTCCGCGATCTTGCGGATGTTCTCGAAGATCGAAAGCGCCATCGCCTCGGAGTTTTGCTGACAGAGACCGCCTTCGGGCGGTCCTTTGTTGGGCCGCCGCTCGTCACCAGGTGGATGCAGTGGATCGAGCCTCGTACTACGAACTTTCTTTGATCATCAACACTCGCCCTATGACGCCCTAGCGGCGTCCGGTCAGTCTGAAGGTACCGGTGCTGGTTCTTCCGGAGGCCGGCTCGTCATCGGCAATCGCGCGCCAGCCCGCGCCTTCGAGGTCGTCGTACTGGCCGTTCTTGAGCGACCAGAGAAAACCCATCAGGCCGATGGTGCCGAGCGCGAGCGCCAGCGGCACCAGAAACACCAGAACTTCCATCAGCTAAACTCCCTGCGCGCCGCGATGCGCACGCAAGCGCGTTCAAGATCACCAGCAGCGACGAACCGGACATCGCGGCGGCGGCGACCAGCGGCGTCGCGAGGCCCGCGATCGCGAGCGGCACCGCAAGCAAGTTGTAGCCCGCAGCCAGCCACAGGTTTTGCCGCATCAGCCGCAATGCCTTCCGCGAGAAGCCGATTGCCGCGACGACGGGCGCGAGGCGATCGCCGAGGAACACCAGATCGGCGGTCGCCTGGCTCAGATGGGTGGCGCTGACCGGTGACATCGAGACGTGCGCGGCAGCAAGCGCCGGCGCGTCGTTCATGCCATCGCCGACCATCAGGACCTTGACGCCCCGCCGCTTCAATTCCTCGATGCGGGCGATCTTGTCCGCCGGCGTGACGCCGGCGCGCCATTCGCGAATGCCGAGCGTCTGCGGCCGCATGGCGCACGGCAGGCTCGCGATCGCCCGATAGTATCTCGACTTCGATCCCGCGCCTTGATGAGCGTGGCAATGGCGCCCGCCGCATCGGCGCGCAGGCGCTGCCGAACCGCGAAAGACATGCTGTGTTTCGCCATGGCGGAAGGCGACGACGGAAGCCTCGGGATCCCGGCCAGGATCTCGTTGGCGATCTGGTCCGGCGCCGCAAAACGACGGCCTGCCGAGCCGGACTTCGAGGCCCGTCGACGAAGCCACGCACGCCCTGGCCTGCGATCTCCTCGACGCCCGGCCAAGCGGCAGCCTTTGCTCCGAGGCCCGCGCCACCGCGCGCGGCGACGCGGATGATGGCTGGCGAGTGCGAGCCGCCCGGCGAGTTCGAACATATCGTTCGGAACATCGGCGGCATTCGACGACGTCGAGTTCCGGCAGGTCAGCGTGCCCGTCTTGTCGAACACGACGCGGTCGACTTCGGCCAGACCGCTCGATGGCGTCGCCGGAATTGAGCAGCACGCCGGTCCGGAACATGGCGCCCGCGACAACGGTCTGGACCGCCGGGATCGCCAGCCCGAGCGCGCAGGGACAGGTGATGATGAGGACCGCGATCGCGGTGACGATGGCGTCGTGCCAGGTTGCGCCGTACAGCACCCAGCCCAGCATGGTCAGAAGCGCCGCCGCATGCACGACCGGGCGCATAGAGCCGCGACGCGCGGTCGGCGAGTTGCACGTAGCGCGAGCGCGCCTGCACGCGCGTTGTCGAGCAGCCGCGCTGATCTCCGCCAGCAGCGTGCCTTCGGCCGCCGCCGACACCCGCACCCGCAAGCGCGCCCGACAGGTTGAGCGTGCCGGCATAGACGGCGTGCCCGGCTCTGCCTTTGCACGTGCAAGCGTTCTCGCCGGTGATCAGGCTCTGGTCGATCTCGGACTGCCCTCGATCACGGCGCCGTCGACGGCGGAGCGCTCGCCCGGACGCAGCAGAACGATGTCGCCGGGCCTGCACGGCGGCAATCGGCACTTCGCGATTTCATCGGCGCCGACGAATTTCGTCGCAGTTCTCGCGCCTTCAAGCGCCGCGAGATTTCCGGCCACCGCCCGCGTCTCGCCGGCGCATGCTCTGGTCGAGATAGCGGCCGGCCAGCAGGAAGGTCGAGCAGCATCAGCGCCGCGTCGAAATAGGCATGCTCGGCGTGGTTGATGGTCTCGACCACCGACATCGCGAGCGCCAGGCACGATGCCGATCGCTGATCGGCACGTCCATGTTGGTGCGTGCGCGCCGCGCAAGCGCCTGCAGCGCCGAGCGGAAGAACGGCTGGCCCGAATAGGCCGCCGCCGGCAAGCGCGATCAGCGCCGACAGCCAGTGGAAGAAGTCGCGCTGCTCCGGGATCATGTCGCTGACATTGCCGGACCATACCGGGATCGACAGCATCATGACGTTCATCGCGGCAAAGGCGGCGACGCCGAGACAGCGCAGCAGGAAGCTCGCCTGCTCGGCTCTCGATCAGCTTCGGCGCGGACCGGCTCGAACGGATAGGCCTTGTAGCCGAGCTCGGCGAGCCGGTCGATGAAGCGGGCCGGGTCGAGCGCGCCCTCCTTCCATTCCAGCGCCACGCGGCGGTCGGTCAGGTTGACGCGCGCCAGCGTCACGTCAGGAAGCGCGGAAAGCCCGCGCTCGATCTTCGACATGCAGCCGGCGCAACTGGACGCCCTCGACCGCAAGATCGATATGCGACAAGCCCGGATCCGCAGATCCCTGGACGTAATGTGAAAAATCGCGCGTCGCCTGCATGAGCCGGCTCTCCTAGTTCAACAACGACGCGGTTCTTGCGACAGGAACATGCCGCTGTCCTGCCGAGATCGCCTTCGAGCACCAGATCCCATTGGCCCGGCGCGATTGCCTCGGCGCTGCCGCGATAGATGCCGATCCCGGCCTCGGCGAGCGCCGACCGGCACGATCGGCCCGCCGGTCGGTCGGCCGCTCGAAGCGGCCCTGAAATTTCAGGCCGGACATCGGCGGCGCGCTGCCGGTCGCGCGCCTCGACCTGCAGCGTGGCGCCGCCCTGCCGCTGCGCTCGACATGCGCATCGACCTTCCAGTTGCGCGCGTTCTGGTCGCGGGCGGCGACGATCTCCTTCTCGTAGGCAAGGCTCGCGCTATAGGCGCTGTCGACCTCGGTGCCGGGCAAGGTATGGATCGCCAGCTGCATCATGATCATGTTGACGCCGATCACGACGCCGAAGAAGGCGACCAGCATGAACAGCACCATGCGTCCGGTCAGCGGTCTTTGGCGGTCTGGCGACTGCGCTCATGTGATTCACTCCTCAGGTCTTACGGCGCGACAAAATTGTCGGTGGCGGAGGCGGCCTCGCCGAGGCCGATATCGGTAACGCGGAAACTGCACCGGGATCGATTTCTCGGGATTGTCTTCGGACAGGCGCGGTGACCAGCAGCCGGAGCTCGGTGGTCTGTATCGCCGCCGAGTGACGATCATCGGCCGGTCGGGCGTGACGGAATCGGCGCCGACGACATGGACGCGTGGCATTGACCGGGCCGTCGATATCGATCGCGATGACGCGGTCGAAGCCGCGCTTGTTCAGCAGGCGCACGGTATAGGCGTTGCGGATCGAGCCGTCGCTCAGCTTGACGGCGACCGGATTGCGGTCGTGCAGCACGTTGATGTCGAGCAGCGAGCGCGTCAGCAGCGCATACAGCATGATCGCGCCGACGGCGGCGATCATGGCGACTGTAGACGACGGTGCGCGGCCGCACGATGCGGTAGATCGGCGGCTTGCCGTCCTGCCGACGGTGGATGTTGATGTCGTTGTCGTAGCCGATCAGGCCGGGTTTGCCGGCCGATCTTGGTCATCACGGTATCGCAGGCGTCGATGCACAGGCCGCACTGGATGCAGTCGAGCTGCGGCGCCGTCGCGGATGTCGATGCCGGTCGGGCAGACCGCGACGCATTGATAGCAATCGATGCAGTCGCCGACCGTGCTCGGCCGAGCGCGCGCAATTCGTTCGCCTTCTTCAGCGAGGTGCGCTTCTCGCCGCGATCGTATTTGTAGGTGACGTTGAGCGCCCATTCGTCGGTCAGCGCCGCCTGGATGCGCGGCCACGGGCACATGTAGACGCAGACCTGCTCGCGCATGAAGCCGGCGAAGCACATAGGTCGTCGCCGTCAGGATCGCGATCCAGATATAGGCGATCATCGGCGCCTGGAAGGTGACGAGCTGCTTCACCAGCGTCGGCGCGTCGTTGAAATAGAGCACCCAGGCGCCGCCGGTCCACCAGGCGATCATCAGCCAGATCGAATGCTTGAGCACGATCTCGGCAATGCGCTCGAGCTTCATGGTGCCCTGGCGGCATCCTTTCGCATGCGCTCGCGGCGGTCGCCCTCGATCAGGCGCTCGACGGCATAGAACAGATCGGTCCAGACCGTCTGCGGGCAGAGATAGCCGCACCAGATGCCGGCCGCCGACCGAGTTCATCAGGAACAGCGTGATGGCGGCGAGGATCAACAGCCCGGTGAAGTAATAGACTTCCTGCGGCCACAGCTCGATGAAGAAGAAATAGAAGCGGCTGTTCGGCAGATCGACCAGCACCGCCTGGTCAGGCGCGCCCAGGCCGCGATTCCAGCGCACGAACGGCAGCAAGTAATAGACGCCGAGGCAGAACGCCATCAGCCCCCATTTGATGCGGCGGAAGGTTCCGGAGACGCTCTGCGGATAGACCTTCTTGTGGGCCACATAGAGCGGCCCGTCGTCGTCAATTGCTGCAGGTCGGTCGTGGGTTCACGGGCTTGTTCATCGTGGGGATGATCTCTGCCTCTGGGATTCAGGTGTAGACCCAGCCCCGCAACGGCGTTTGATCCACCTCAAGCGAGTCGAAGGAGCCCGCCTGTTCCTGCCCGGCAGCTCACTTGCCGTCCGCCGAGCGAGTGGACGATAGACCGTCAGCGCCTTGATCGTGGCGGGATCGAGCCGGCCGACCCAGGCCGGCATCGACGCCGGCGCGGCCGTTGGTGATGGTCTCGATCAGGGTCGCCTCGTCCGAACCGTAGAGCCAGATCTTGTCGGTCAGGTTGGGCGCGCCGAGCTCCTGGTTCCCCTTGCCTGGCATCGCCGTGGCACGACGCGCAATTGTCAGCGAAAGATTTTGCTTGCCGGCGTCCGCGTCATAGCCCGCGGCCGGTCGGCAGGCCCGACAGCGAGCGAACATAGTTGGCGACCGGTGACGATCTCGGTCCTTCTTCAGGACGCCCTCCTTGCCGAAGGCCAGCATGGCGCTCTTCATGGGTCTTCGGCATGGCCGGAACGGGCGCCGAACTGGATCGTCTGCATGATCTGGTCGAGCGTGCCGCCCCACAGCCAGTCGTCGTCGTTCAGATTGGGATAGCCCTTGGCACCGGCGCCGCCGCTGCCGTGGCAGGGCGCGCAATTGTCGCCGAACACCGTCTTGCCGCGCGCGCGGGCGCAGCGCCAGCAGCGCCGGATCCTTCTCGATCTCGGCGAGCGATGCGCGTCGCCAGCACGGCCATCTTGTCGCCGCGGATCTTTTCCAGGTTGGCGAGTTCGACGGCGACATCGGCGCGCGAAGAGTAGTTGCAGGATGCCGGTGGTATGGCTCCACAGCAGCGGCCAGGCCGGGTACACGATCCAGTAGCCGATCGCCCAGATGATGGTCGCGTAGAAGGTGATCAGCCACCAGCGCGGCAGCGGCGTGTTCAGTTCCTTGATGCCGTCCCACTCGTGGCCGGTGGTCGTCTTGCCGGTGACGTGATCGAGTTCGCCGTGGTCGGTCATGATCTGGTCACTCCTCCCGCAGCGGCATTTTCGCCGCCTCGTCGAAAGCGGCCTGATTACTGCGGCCAAAGCGCGTAGAGCTACGATCGCGATGAAAATCCCGACGAAGATCGGCGTCCAGAACGATCGTGACGAAGTCCGACGCGATGTTATGGACTGTTAGAATTGCTTTCATCGTTCTGCCTTCTCAGCGAAGATTTGCTTTTTCGTTGTAAAGCTTGAAGTCGACCAGGGTGCCGAGCATCTGCAGGTAGGCGACCAGCGCGTCCATCTCGGTCGGCGCGCCCGCCTTGCCGTCGAAATTGCGGACAACCGCCTTCGGATAGCGCTTGGCGAACGCGTCCGTGCCGGCATTGTCCGGATCGACCTGCGCCTTGAGATCGGCGACGGCATTGGCGATCTGGTCGTCGCGAATAGGGCACGCCGACCGCGCGGCTGGTCCGCAGGATGATCGGCGACTCGTCGTCCGTGTCGATCTCCGTCTTCGGCCAGGAACGGATAGCCGGGCATCACCGACTGCGGCACGATCGCGCGCGGGTTGGTCAGATGCGTGACGTGCCACTCGTCGGAATATTTGGCGCCGACGCGGGCGAGATCCGGACCGGTGCGCTTGGAGCCCCACTGGAACGGATGGTCGTACATGCTCTCGGCCGCGAGCGAGTAGTGGCCGTAACGCTCGACCTCATCGCGCAGCGGGCCGGACCATCTGCGAGTGGCAGAGGTAGCAGCCCTCGCGGACGTAGACGTTGCGGCCGGCGAGCTCGAGCGGGGTATACGGCCTGACGCCGTCGACCACCTCGATCGTGCTCTTGAGATAAAACAGCGGGGTGATCTCGACGGAGCCCGCCGATGGCGATGACCACGAGGATTCCCGCGATCAGGACGATCGAGTTCTTCTCGAAGATCTCGTGCCTGTTCCAGAACGACATTTGACTGTTCCTTATTCCGCCGGCTGCAGGGCGAAGCGGCGACTGCAACTTCGGCTTCGCCCACGCGCACCGTCATCCAGAGATTGTAGGACATGATCAGCGCACCGATCAGGAACAGCGCTCCGCCGGCGGCGCGGATGATGTAGAAGGGATGCATCGCTTCCACGGTCTCGATGAAGGAATATTCGAGGAAGCCGAGCGAGGTGTAGGCGCGCCACATCAGGCCCTGCAGGATTCCGGACACCCACATCGCGGAGATGTAGAGCACGATGCCGATGGTCGCGATCCAGAAGTGCCAGTTGACCAGCTTCAGGCTGTAAAGCCCCTTGCGGTCCCAAAGCCACGGAACCAGGCAGTACAGCGCGCCGAACGAGACGAAGCCGACCCAGCCGAGCGCACCGGAGTGCACGTGGCCGATGGTCCAGTCGGTGTAGTGGCTGAGCGAGTTCACGACCTTGATCGACATCATCGGGCCTTCGAAGGTCGACATGCCGTAGAAGGCGACCGACACCACCAGCATTCGCAGCACCGGGATCGGTCCGCAGCTTGTCCCAGGCGCCCGACAGCGTCATCAGGCCGTTGATCATGCCGCCCCATGAGCGGCATCCACAGCATGATCGAGAACGGTCATGCCGAGCGTCTGCGTCCAGTCCGGCAGCGCGCGTGTAGTGAAGATGGTGCGGGCCGGCCCAGATGTAGAGGAAGATCAGCGACCAGAAGTGGATGATCGACAGGCGGTACGAATAGATCGGCCGCTCGGCGCGCTTCGGAATGAAGTAGTACATGATGGCGAGGAAGCCGGCGGTCAGGAAGAAGCCGACCGCGTTATGCCCGTACCACCACTGGAACATGGCGTCCTGCACGCCGCCCCAGGCGATGTAGGATTTCGAGCCGAACACCGAGACCGGCAGCGCGGGATTGTTGCCGAGATGAAGCACGGCGATGGTGACGATGAAGGCGAGATAGAACCAGTTGGCGACGAAGATGTGCGGCTCCTTGCGCTTGAAGATGCGTCGCCAGGAAGACCAGCAGATAGGTCACCCAGACGATGGTCAGCCACAGAGTCCGCGTACCATTCCGGCTCGGCGTATTCCTTGGATTGGGTAACGCCGAGCAGATAGCCGGTGCCGGCGACCAGGATGAAGAAATTGTAGCCGACGACGACGAACCAGGGCGCGAGATCAGCCGGCGAGCCGTGCCCGGCAGGTCTTCTGAACCACATAGAATGAGCGTCGCGATCAGCACGTTGCCGCCGAACGCGAAGATCACCGCCGAAGTGTGCAGCGGCCGCAGGCGGCCGAAGCTGGTCCACGGCAGGTCAGAAATTGAGCGCCGGCCACGCCAGCTGGGAAGCGATCAGCACTCCGACCGCAAATCCGGCGATGCCCCAGATCACCGCCATGACGGCGGAGAACTTGATCGGACCCATATTGTAGTTGGGCCGGCCGTTGATCTCCTGCGCGGGTAGAGCCGCCGGCCGGTCGAAGTACCGGTTGAAGATCACGAAAGCCGTCGCCAGGCTGGCAGCGGCAGCGACAGAGGCGTGGAACGCGAAGGCGGTGTCGAGGGCCTTCGCCGCGGCGAACACGCAGAGAAAGGCGGCAACGGCAAACAGCGGCCCCAAGACGGCTTCGCCCAAAGTCATCACGTTTTTGCGGTGTGAGGTGCGCTCATACTCGGCTTCTTTCTGGAAGAATCCCGCTTCCGTTGATCACAGTTCCGTCAGGATCGATTTGATCGAGGTCAAACGCGCCGACGTTTGTTAATCAACAACAAGCTGGACCAAGCGGGAGTGATGCTTGCGCGCTGGACGTGACTCTGGTTCCGATGTCTGCGCGATTTGTGAGTCCGGTAAATCTCCAGGCTTGCGGCTCCTCACCGGATGTGTTTCATCCAGATGTCGGAACTTGCTCGCGCGCGCGCAGATCCGGACGCGATGGCCTCTTACCCACGCACCCAGTCCGCCGGCCCGCTGTGGTACTTCCCTACTTGCGGAGACAATCATCGGGATCCTCACGAATGTGAGCGGCGTCCACTGGAAGCGGGATTTGCGGATCATCGCGTTGATTTGCATCAACCAGATCGCTGCCGATCAGACGGCCTTTGCTGAAACGCGTGGGATCGCCGCGCGTGGAAGGATCGAACACCGCCGCGATGACCCGCACGACCGAACGACCGACCTCCGGTGGCCGTCACGACGCGGTCGCGGACCGGACCAACCCTTCATCGGCCAGCGCGTTTGCAGCAGGGCGAGTTCTTCGTCGAACGCGGCATATCCGGCGCGGTAGCATCGAGATCGGCCTCAAACCGGCACATCAGGCTTTCGATGGTACGGGCGCGCTGTTGCCCGGCAGCGTCCATGCGACAGCCGCGCGCCGGCGCGAGATGGCCGCTCGAAATGGCACGGACGTAGCGCGGAACGTCGGAAATATTCTGAACGTATCCGTCCTTGAACCGGGAAATCGGACAGCGCCGAGCCCGATCAGCGTCACGCTGGCGTCGTCCGTATACCCTGGAAATTGCGGTGCAGCCGCCCCGATGCGGCGGCACGCGCCAACGAGATCGCCGGGCCGCGCAAAATGGTCGATGCCGATCTTCAGATATCCATGGCGCAAAAATTCCTCGGCGATCACGCCGGCCCTGGTCGATCCGCTCCTCCACGCCTGGCAGCGTCGTTTCGTCGATGCGGCGCTGGTTGGCCTTGAGCTGCGGCATGTGCGCATAGCCGAAGCAGGCGATGCGGTCCGGCGAGAGCTTCAGCGACGATCTCGCATGTCTTGCGCAGCGATTCGACGGTCTGCAGCGGCAATCCGTAGATCAGGTCGAAATTCAGATTGCCGATATCAGCGGCGCGGAGCTGCGTCACCGCTGCCTCGACGTCCCGCATCGGCTGCAAGCGGCCGATCGCCGCCTGAACCAGCGGATTGACGTCCTGCACGCCGGGACTCGCTCTGGTAACGCCGAGCTCCTTCCGAGGCTCGCCGCCAGCGATGGCGTCACGTATGCGCGGATCGAGTTCGATCGCGTGTTCGTGGTTCTCCTCAAAGACGAAATGCCGGCGCAGGCACATCGACAACGGACGCGAGCCCTTCGGTACCGAGGATGCTCGGGTTCCCCGCCCCAGTGCAGCCGCGAGAAGCACGCAACGGTCGGATGCCGTTTCGCCGACGAGCGCGATCTCGCGCTCAAGGGCCTCGCGGTATCCCCCGATCACATCGTCCCGCAGCGCCTTCTTGGTGTTGCAGCCGCAATAAAGACAGAGCTCGCGGCAATACGGCACATGCAGATAGAGCGAAACAGGCTCGCTTCCATCCAGCCCACGCAGCCACCGCGTCTGGTCGATCGCCCCCACGGCCGGCGTGAACTCGGCGGCCGTCGGATAGGACGTATAGCGGGGGGACCTGGAGCCCTGGCGTAACGGCGCACGATATCGTTCACAGGGGATCGCTTTCTTGCGCTGTCCTGGCAGAAATGCAGAATCAGAAGGGCCGCCGTCGCGGCGTGAACAGCGGATGCATCTTCGGGTGGGTCCGGAAATCGCCCCAGAGCATGAACCGCCGGCAAAGATAGCGAACACTGAATACTACCGCTGCAGTCAAAAGCATCGCTTCGAGTGGCATGACCGACTTCCTCCGGTTGTGAAGAAATGATGCCGCCGGGACGGCAATCGGTCCATTGACCTGCGTCAAAGACACATATTCACGCCGCCGCCAGGGCCGCGGCGCGGTTCTGGTCGAGCAGGCGGACGCCGCCTCTGACGATGACCAGCAGTTTTCCCGTTCGAACCGCGTCAGGGTACGGCTCACCGTTTCGATCGTCAGCCCCAGATAATCCGCGATATCCTGACGGCTCATCGGCAACGCGATCATGTCCCTGTTGTCGCCGATTTGCGCCAGGCGATTGCGCCAGCCGACCAGGAAGGACGCGATCTTCTCTTCCGATGAGCGACGCCCCAGCAGCAGCATCTGCTCCTGGGCGAGCATCCAGTTCGCGGGCCGCGAATTCGTTGATGCGGAGCAGAAGCTGCGGCCGCTCTTCAATGAAATGCGTGAATGCCTCGACTGGAAAGCGGCACGCCGAGACGGTATCGACCGCGTCCGCTGAAAAACTGTAACGATCGGACGGCGCGATGCCGAGAAAATCTCCGGGCAACGCGAAGCCGAGCACCTGCCGCCGCCCGTCCGGCATAAGTTTGTACAGACGCACCACGCCCGACATCATGCTGTGCACGGCACCGGCCACCTCGCCCGCGGTGAACAAGGCTTCGTTGGGCGCCAGATGGACGTGGCGTGCCATCCGCTCGAATTCCGAGATGTCGGCGTCATCGAGCGCGCCGCAGATGCTCAGGGACCGCAGCCCGCAGGCCGTGCAGCGCCCGAAACTCGCGCGTTTGGGATTTTGAAAATTGTTCCGTATCATATCCGCTGCCTGTCCGGCCGCTGACCGGCCCTGCACCCCACCGTCATGGCCGACCTTTGCGATGTCCGTTGAGACGTGATGCATTCTAGTCATTTGGCGACCGGCCGATTGATCCAGATCAAATCCGAGCGCGAACAACGGCGCCAATGTGCAGATCCTGGTTCAGAACACCAGCATTGTTACGGGTGGAAGCTGCAATGATTGGACGAATAGCGACGCCGCTGGCGCTACACTCATCATGGCGACGCAGGTGCTGGCCGCCTCGCCGGCCGAAGCAGCGCGGCAAAACCTTCGTGCTCACCAATTGCGCACGGTGCCACTCCATCGACCGGGTGTCGCCAAGCCCGCTCAAGATCGCGCCGCCGTTCCGCACCCTCCATCTGCGCTACCCGATCGAGACGCTCGGTGAGGCGCTGGCCGAAGGCATCTCCACGGGACATCCGACCATGCCGGAGTTTCGGCTCGATCCCGATCAGATCCATGATGTGCTGTCGTATCTGAAGACGCTGGAGTAACGGCCGCCAGTCCGCGGCCGTTGATCCGCCCGCACTCCTACAGCGCCTGCACGGTCAGGCGATGATGTCCTTCTGCCATTCGGCCGAATGCCGCATTGAAGGCGGCCACCGCCGCCAGGCGGATCGAGACTGGCGAGCTTTTTCGTTCTCCTCGAACAGGCGCGATGCGACGACCGTTCCGTTCTTGTCGACGAGCTTCACCGACAATCCGATCTGGGCCGCCGGTTCGGACTCCACGTCAATCCTGAAACGCCGGACATCGATCAGCATCTGATGTTCCGCTTGCCCGAGATCGGCGTTGCGCAACGGCGCGTGCGCCAGATCGTAATTCTCGAACCCTTCGATCAGGCGGGACTGCAGCAGTCTTCGGAATCGCATCGGCCCACATCGCCTCGTTGAATTCCGGATGGTCGCCGGGCGGCTGGAACAGGAAGCGCTGCGTCTCGAGCATCGCCACTGCGGTAGGTTCAGGAATAGCCGGGGATCCCTTCAGCGTCTTGCTCGCGGGACCAGGATTGCCTGGCGCTTTCAGGTCGTAGGTGATCTTTTGCGGCGCCGGGGTGGCGCCGGTCATGCGTTCGAGGCCGGCGACGATGCCGTCGAGCTTGCCGGTGTTGCGCGCCAGTCCTTCCGAAAACACCTTGAAATTCGCGATGGTGTCCTTCAGCGGGTCCCGAATTCTCGCTCAGCACGGTGTCGACCTTGCGCAACGCATCGCGGGCGGCTTGCGATCACGCCCTGCCCTGCTCCCGGGCTCGGCCATCAAGCGTCGGCACCGGGCCGGAATTCGCGACGAGTTTGCCGCCTTCCAGCGCGATGACGGGAACGCCCGTCAGCCCCTGAAACTCCAGGCCGACCCTGGTGTCCGCATCGCACCGGCGTCGTTGAAGCCACCGAGATCGTCGCGTTGACGCCACGCGGGTTGTCGGGTGCCAGCCCGAGTTCAGTGACTTCACCGACCGCGAATGCCGTTGAACAGCACCGCGGCGCCGACCAGAAGGCCGGGCACCGAGCCTTCGAACTGAACGTGGTAGGTCGCTCGCGGACCGAGGCCGCCGGTGTTCTGCAGCCAGTAGACGAAGCCGAACACGGCGGCGACGGCCGCCAGCACGAAAGGCGCCGACAACGACGAAGGGAGCGCGGGTTTCCATTTCTCAACTCGCTTTTGGCTGCAGCATCTGTGAGCGCTTGCCGTGGAAATAGGCCCGCACCCAGGGATGCTCGGATTGAAGGAGCTCGCGCATCGGTCCGATGGCGACGATCTTGCCGTCCGCCAGCGCCGCGACGCGGTCACAGACGGTATTGAGGCTGGCGAGGTCATGGGTGACCATGAACACCGTCAGCCCCAGCGTTTTCTGCAGTGTCTTGATCAGGGCGTCGAAATCGCCGGCCGCTATCGGGTCGAGCCCCGAGGTCGGCTCGTCGAGAAACACGATCGCGGGATCGAGCGCGAGCGCGCGGGCCAGCGCCACGCGCTTGGTCATGCCGCCCGACAATTCGGACGGAAACTTGTCGCCATCCTCCGCGCGCAAGCCCGACCATTTCGAGCTTGGCGGTGGCGATCTCGTCCATCAGCGCATCGCGACAGCACGAGATTCTCGCGCAGCGGAAACTGGATGTTCTGCCGCACGGTGAGCGATGAAAACAGCGCGCCCTGCTGGAACAGAATGCCCCATCGGCTCGCGGCGCTCCGGGTGGCACGGTCCTCGCTGCGCCGATCGGCGCGCCCATCACCTCGATCTCGCCGCCCTGCCGCGGAATGAGGCCGATGATGGTTCGCATCAGCACCGACTTGCCGCCGCCGGAAGCGCCGACCAGGCCGAGGATCTCGCCCCTGCGAACGTCCAGCGCGAGATGATCGATCACCACCTGCCGGCCGAAGCCGACCACGAGATCGCGGACGCGGATCGCAAACTGCACAGTCTCTTCCTGCATCGCTACATTCCGATCGATGCAAAGAACACCGCAAACAGCCCGTCGAGCACGATCACCAGAAGATCGATTTCACCACCGATGTCGTGGTCTGCTTGCCGAGCGACTCGGCGCTGCCCTTCACCCGCAGGCCCTCGCTGCAGGCGACGATGCCGATCACCAGCGCCATGAACGGCGCCTTGATGATGCCGACCTCGAAGCTGGGTGACGGATACCGCCTCATGCAGCCGCGCGATGAAGATCGCCGGCCCCATGCCGCCATAGAATTCCAGGCGACGAGGCCGCCGCCATAGAGCGCCGCCATCGAGCCGATGAAGGCTCAGGATCGGCAGCGCACAGATCCAGCGCGACGATCCGCGGCAGGATCAGCACTTCGATCGGGATCCAGACCCATGGTCGAAAGCGCGTCGATCTCCTCGCGCATCTTCATCGAGCCGAGCTCGGCGGTGTAGGCGCTGCCCGAGCGGCCGGCGACCATGATGGCGACGATCAGCACGCCGAGCTCGCGCAGCACCAGGATGCCGACCATGTCGACGACATAGGATCCGCACCGAATTTGCGGAAGTGGAAGATGCCCTGCTGCGCAATGATGGCGCCGATCAGGAAGGTGATCAGCACGACGATCGGGATCGCCTGCCAGCCGACCCGATAGAACTGGTAGACCAGCGAGGTCAGCCGCAGCGATCGCGGCCGGCGCAGCACGCCGACGAGCGCCGAAAACAGCGCACCCAGCATCTGCAGGAACGCGGTCACGTCTTCGCATCGCGCCGATGGCGGAGCGGCCGATGTCGCTGACCTTCAGCCACGAGCGGATTTCGCGCCGGCGCCGGCGCCGGCGTTGCGACGGTTGACCTGACGCACTTCCTCGATCAGGCCGGCATAATTGTCGGGCACGCCGACGACATTTCGGCGCGGTGACCGGCCGACGTTGCGCGCCGCGACATCTTCTCGAGCAGCCAGGCACCAAGCGTGTCGAGTTCGCGCACCCCGGCCATATCGAGCTTGACGGCCCTGGAGCGGTCGAGCTGCGGCTGCAACGCGCGTCGGAAAGGCGTTCCAGCGCCGTCACATTGGCCGCGGTCCAGGACCCGCCCGGACGCAGCTCGAGCACATCGCCCGACGGCGTGGCCGTTAACTGAGGTGCGGTTGCCAAATCGGTATCCCTTTCAGTGCAGTGGCCTTCTAGGCGGCGGGGTGTCAGCCGTGTTGACCTGCCTCAAACGGAAAGTCCGGCGATCTCCGCATTTGACGCAAATCAAGAGCGCAGCCGCAAGCTCGCCTAGAGTTCGACTTATTGCCGGACAACGAAAGCAAAGGCGATGTTTGATTCAAGCGGACTGAGAGACGAGTTGCAAGCGCTCAAGGTCGACGTATCGGCGCTGTTGAATACCACAACCGAACGTCATTTCGATGCATCCAAGACCCGCGCCGACGCGCTTGCCGACCAGATCAAAGGCGCCTTGAGCGAGCTCGGCGAGACCTTGAGCGCAGAACAGGATCATGTCGAAAAATTGATCGCGGATCGCCCGATCACCACGCTTGCCTCTGCCTTCGCGCTTGGCATCGTCGTCGGCTTCATCCTGAGGAGGCACTGAGTTGAACAGCGAGAACATCGTCAAGAATCTGCGCGTGCTGTGGCGTGCCGACCGCATCATCGCGGAGATCAGGATGCGGCACATGCTGATCGGTCTCGGCCTGCGCGCGTTCGCCGCGTTGATCGCGGCATTCGGCCTGCTCATGCTGGAGCTATCGGCCTATTTCGCGCTGGTGCAGATCTGGAGCGCCATCATCGCCGCCGCCATCCTTGGCGGTGTCAATTTTCGTGATCTCCGCTATTCTGTTCATGATCGCCGCCAGGCCGCCCGCCGGTCGCGAACTCGAACTGGCGAGTGAAATTCACGGCTCCGCCGTCGATGCGCTACAAATCGAGGCGCGGGCCGTGCAATCGCAATTCTCCGGCATGATCCATCACCCCCTGAACAGCGCGTTGCCGACGCTGCTGGTGCCGCTGATCGCGATCATCGTCAGAAGCCTGAAGAAGCCGAAGGCAGCCGCGGCTGCCGCTGCCAAGGCGGCTGCGGAATAAAGCTTGATCACGGCGGGGGCATCGGCCCCGCCGGCAAACAAGGAGCGCATCAACATGCCGAGCACCCAACCCAGGCCGATCCTGAACACGTCGCTGCCGCCGCAGTTTCGGCAAATCCGGATCGAGCTGGCTCGCGAGCCCGGTCACCCCGAAGGCAATGCGAGCGTCGCCTATTCCATCGTCGCACCGCTCGATGCCGATGGCCGCATTGACCAGAACCTATGGCGGGCGCATCGAGACGCCTGCCGGATCGCGCGGCGTCGTCCGAACGAGGAGGACGAACATGGTCATCGTCGTACCATCCGGGCGGCGCCTGGGGTTTTCACTATGACCGCGACGTCAAGCTGCCCGAGGACTTCGGCTACCATTTCGCAGACGAGCATTTCGTGACCGGTGAATATGTATCGATCAACGAGGCGGCAAAATGCACACCTATCGCGTCGCGTCGGTATCGCGCCTTTAACAGCGCATCCTGCCGCGTGGAAAGCCATCCGACACCACGGCCCGGTAGACGGCAACTGCGTAATGACTTCAGCCCAGCATGATCCAGCATCGCCGACGGCGATTGACGGCCTTGGCGAGGCAGAGGCCCTTCAAAGACTGAAGACGGAGGGACCTAACGAGCTGCCTCAGCCCGACCGGCGCACGCCGCTTCGTATCGCGATCGAGGTGCTGCGGGAGCCGATGCTGGCGCTGCTGCTGGTCGGCGGCATCATCTATCTGATGCTCGGCGATTTGAAGGAAGCGATCATCCTGGTCGCCTTCGCGACGATGTCGATCTGATCACCGTGGTGCAGGAGACCCGCACCGAGCGCGTGCTTGAAGCGTTGCGCGACCTCACCTCCCCGCGCGCTGGTCATTCGCGGCGGTCAGCGTCGAGCGAATTGCCGGCCGCGACGTCGTGCGCGGCGACCTCATCGTCCTTTCCGAGGGCGATCGCGTCCCTGCCGATGCCATCCTTCTTCAATCTCAGGATCTGCAGGCCGACAGATCGCTGTTGACCGGCGGAGTCCGTGCCCGTGCGCAAGATCGCGCGGGACGGTCATGCTGCGCCACTCGCCTCACCGGCCCGGCGGCGACGACCTGCCTGAGGTGTTTTCCGGCTCGCTCATTGTCCGCGGTACGGGATTGGCCGAGGTAACCGCGACCGGCGTCAAAAGCGAGATCGGCAAGATCGGCCAAGCCCTCCGCGCGCTCGAGACCGAGCCGCCACGCCTTGCAGGCAGAAACAAGGCGCCTGGTCCGGCTGTTCGCGCTGGTCGGCATCGCGGTCAGCGTGCTGGCGGTGCTGCTCTACGGACTCATGCGCGGCGGATGGCTGGACGCCATATTGGCCGGCATCGCGCTCGGCATGTCGATGCTGCCGGAAGAGTTGCCCGTCGTGCTGACCGTGTTCATGGCGATGGGGGCGTGGCGGATTTCGCTGGCGCGGGTGCTGACGCGGCGCGCCGCGGCGATCGAAACGCTGGGCTCCGCAACCGTGCTATGCACCGACAAGACCGGCACGCTGACCGAGAACCGGATGTCGATCGTCGAACTGCGGCCCGAAAATGGAGAAATCTTCGGACGCGCGAAAGCTCCGAAGCTGAAATGCCGGCCTCATCCCGGACCTTGCCGAATTCGGTCTGCTCGCCAGCGCGCCCGAACCGTTCGATCCGATGGAGAAGGCATTCCATGCCCTCGGTGCGCGAGCAGCTTGGCGAGCGCGAACCGGCAGCCGCACGCCGGATGGACGCTGGCACACGCGTACGGACTTCGACCGGACCTGCTCGCCGTAACGCATGTCTGGCAGCCCGACGCCGGACGGCAGCATTTCGTCGTCGCGGCCAAGGGCGCGCCCGAAGCGATCGCCGGCCTCTGCCGCCTCGGCGCCGCCGACCGCGCCGCGCTGACGCAATCCATCGACGCGATGGCCTCCGCCGGCTTGCGCGTGTTGGGCGTCGCGCGCGGATCATTCATGCCGGGCCGCCTTGGCCGGATTCCCGCGCGAATTCACCTTCGAGTTTCTGGGACTGGTCGGCCTTGCCGATCCGCTGCGTGCCGAGCGTCGTCGAGGCGATCAGCGACTGCCGGTCGGCCGGCATCAAGGCGGTGATGATCACCGGCGATTATCCGGCGACGGCACAGGCGATCGCGCATCAGGCCGGCTTCGAGGCCGGAGAAGCTCGTCACCGGCGCAGAACTCGAGAAGCTTGACGCGACCGGGCTGGCGCGGCGCGCAACAACGACGACCGTCTTTCGCGCGGATCATGCCGGAGCAAAAGCTTCGCATCGTCAAGGCGCTACAAGGCGCAATGGCGAGATCGTTGCGATGACCGGCGACGGCGTCAACGACGCGCCGTCGCTGAAGGCGGCCCATATCGGCATCGCCATGGGCGGCCGCGGCACCGACGTCGCGCGCGAGGCTTCAGCCATCGTTCTGCTCGACGACGATTTCGGCTCGATCGTCAAGGCGATCCGTCTGGGCCGCCGCATCTACGACAATGTGCGCAAGGCCATGAGTTTCATCTTCGCCGTCCACGTGCCGATCGCGGGCCTGGCGCTGTTGCCGCTGCTGCTCGGCCTGCCGATTTTGTTCGGGCCCATCCACATCGCCTTCCTCGAGATGGTGATCGATCCCGTCTGCTCGCTCGTCTTCGAGGCGGAGACCGAGGAAGACGACGTCATGCGCCGGCCCGCCCCGCGCTCCCGATGAACCCTTGTTTTCCTGGCGCGCTGATCGCCTGGAGCCTGCTGCAGGGCGCCTGCTGGCCTTTGCACTCGTCGCCGCCATTTACGTGCTGGCGCTACCGGTCGGGCATGCCCGGAGCGGGAGGTGCGCGCGCTGGCCTTCTTCTCGCTGGTCGTCGCGATCGTCAGCCTGATCCTGGTTAACCGCTCCTTCAGCGCTTCCCTGCTGACGGCCCTGCGGCGGCCGAACGGGACCCTGGCAGCCGTGCTGTCGGCCGTCGCCGCCAATCCTGGCGCTGACCCTGCTGGTGCCATCTGTAAGCAACCTCTTCGCCTTTGGGCCGCTGCATGCCGACGACCTCGCTTTGACGCTCGGCGCCGGAATCATCATCCTTGTTTCGCTCGAACTCTTGAAGCCGATCTGGCGTCCACGGCTGCGTCCTAGAGCGTTCTGACCGAACGCGTTTCCACGCGAAACCGGTCTCTACTTCGCTCGACAAACGCTAGAGATCCGGCCAACGCCGCCGCTGGTTCGGTTCCGCTTTGCGATGGATCAAACGCGCAACATCCGCGGGAACGCTAGGTTGTCGCTCTCCAAGAGGAGAAGGCCCATGGCATTCAAGGATATTCTGCTGACACTGACGAGTTATCCCGACCCGACGTCCGGTATCCGTGGTGGAAGACGCGGTTTCGCTCGCGGCAACGCTCGGCGCGCATCTGTCGGCCGTCTCCTGCGAGGTCCGTGTTCGAGGTGCCCGGCCACTTCCTCGCCGGCTCGATTGCCAACCTGCCCGGGATCGTCGCCGGCGAGGCCGAAAAGAGCCGCAAGCAGCGCCAAGGACCTGCTGGCGCGCGTTCGACGCGGCGGCCGAAAAGGCCGGCGTTCTGCACGAGATCTTCCTGGAGAAATGCCCGACCTACAAGGTACCGGACCTGCTGGTCGACTACGCCCGGCTGCGCGATCTCACCATCATGCCGGTGCCGGAATCCTACGATCAATGGTACGCGGACACGGTGATCTTCGCATCGGGCCGGCCGATCCTGGTCTCTGCCGGACGGCTTCCTCGCGCGCGCCCACTCGAACTCGGCACCGTCGTCAGTGGCCTGGGATTTCAGCCGCGCCGCAGCGCGCGCGGTTTCCGACGCGCTTCCCTTGCTCGAGACGGGCAAGGAAGGTCCGCATCGTGACCGTCACCGATGAAAAGGACTTCGACACCAGCCATTCCGCCGAAGAGCTCGCCAAGAACCTGGCCCGTCACGGCATCGAGGTCGTGCTGGACAAGATCGATGCCGGCGGCAAGCCGATCGGCGAGGTCCTCGAGACCTATGTCCGCGCACATCGGGATCGACGTGCTTCGTCGATGGGAGCCTACGGCCACGCCCGATGGCGCGAATTCATCCTCGGCGGCGCGACCAAGAGCATGCTGTCGCGGCCGCAGGTTCTCGACTCTGCTTTGCATTGATAGCTCGACTGGCACAACGAAATGTCGAAGCGCATCCTCGATATCAACGAGCGCGTCGCGGCTGCCGCCGACGACCGCGCCCGTGGCGTCGTTATCCGGAGATTGCGGCGCGCGCTGGATGAATGAGCGCGAGGCCATCACTTGGCACCCGAGGCAGAAGGCGATCCTCCCTCTGCAAACTTTTCCTGATCGATAGACGCGTGACGTCAGCTGACGATCACTGCCAGTCGAAGCCGGAAGGACCAGGGTCGCAGTTAGAAGGACCGCCCGAGGATTTCTTCGCCTTCATCCTCAACGACAGCTTCAGCTGGATGGGCCTTGACGGCGAGCGCCGCGGTGCTGCGTCCCAACTCCGGACGCTATTTCTGTGCTCGGCATCTTCTGGGCCATGCGCTTCAGCTCACTGTCGACCTCGGTCCACGGCCGGCTCTCACGGTGGGGCATTGTCGTCTCCTCCAATGCGCGGGTTACCGGTTCGAACTTTGCCTAATTTTCCCGATGACGACTTGTTCCACCGTAACCATCGGTATGCAAGCCCCTTTGGGAGCAAGTCCGGAAGCTCACCTCCCCCGGAGGCGCGCAGCAAAGGCCCAGACCTCGGGGCAAGGGTAGAAGCCGCTCGATCGTGACCGGTTTTGCGGTCGGCACCCGACGGGCAAATCAGTCTTCGCGACAAAAACCTGTCCAGCCCCCTTCCGAAAAATATTTCGCTTTCGCCGTCGGGCAAATCAGTTCTACCAGCTCGCCCCGTCCTTTCCCGGCAAGAGGGGCGCTTCGCGGTCGTCACGAACGCGGGATGGGATGCGGTGGACGCGGCAGCGCTGGCGCGCAAGTGAGTCGCAGGGCAGGCTTTGCCTGTGAGCGAACGACCGGCGCGCGGACGAACGGCGCTTCAACGCCTTCGCCAAAATTTTGGCTGGCAGCACATGGCCGGTCGAAGCGTTGGCTGAGGTCGCTGCGTACGGCGAAGTCGTGTGGTCCTGGCATCCGTTGCTGATGCCAAGCCTTGGCGGAGGCGAAACCGGCCCAACCGGGACAGGTCGCCGTCAATCCGCTTGGCGACGGTGACAAAAAAGGAATTCGTCGCCGAGGAGAGCACGAAGGAAACCGTTAAAACCATTGCGCGGGGAAAGCCGGGTGATTTCCGGTGGTACTCGTGGTGACTACCGTGTGCTTACTACCAATGCACACGGGCTGCGGGTGCTCCGGGCACCCGGCTTTCCCTGCTCCCTCTTCAATGTGAGGGACAATGTTTACGCAAACCTCGGGCAAATCATGCCGCGAGAAGGCGGACGCACATCTGCTCTTTGAAAACACCATCCCAGTCCCCGACAAAGCGAAGCGCGATCCGGGACCCATACGCCGCGCGTTGGTTGTTTCGGCAAAATGGCCGACGGCTTTCTTTCAACAACTCGAGCCGGTGGTTATGGGTCCGGCGTTCGCCGGGACGACAAATCAATGGAAGCCTGCACCGGCCTCGACCTCTCAAAGCGCAAGCTTGACGTTGCAGATGTCGTGCTCGATGAGATCGTGCGTCACCTCGAAGCCGAGATCCCGGCACATGTCGAGCATGGTGGTATTCTCCGCGAGTACGTCGCCCGAGATAACTTCAAGTCCTTCAGACCTGCGCGTATTCGATGATCAGCTGCATGAAGCGCCCAGCCAAGTCCCCTGCCCTTGAGATCCGACCTCAGCAGGATCGCATATTCTCCGCTCTCGTAGATTGAGTCCGAATGAATCCGACCGCGCCCACCATCTCCCCGGTGGCTTCATCGAAGGCGACAAAGGCCATCGCGCGGGCGTAATCGAGCTGGGTCAGGCGGGCGACGAACTCGTGGGAGAATTCCTTCATCGCCGCGAAGAACCGCAGCCGCAGATCGTGGCTGGTGACGTGCCGCAGGAATTCGTGGATGACCGGCTCATCCTCGGGACGGATCGGGCGGACGAACAGGCGCCAGCCATCCTCGACCTCGATGATGCCGCTGCCATTGCGACGGATAGGGCCGCACCGCGAAGTTGGCAGGACCCGAGCCGGCGAACTTTGTCGACCGCGCGCTCCGATCGCGATGCGGGCGTCGACCGCCAGCACGCCGCTTCTGTCCGCCAGCAGCGGATTGATGTCGAGCTCGTGGATTTCGGGAATGTCGGCGGCCATCTGCGACAGCTTGACCAGAACCATGGCCACCGCATCTTCCTTGACCGCCGGCACGTCGCGGTAGGCGCGCAGCAGCCGCGAGACGCGGGTGCGCTCGATCAGGCTACGCGGGCCAGTTGCAGGTCGAGCGGCGGCAGCGCCAGCGCCTTGTCGTTGATGATCTCGACCGCGGTGCCGCCGCGGCCGAACACGATCGACGGTGCCGAAGGTCGGATCGTCGGCGAGGCCGAGAATGAGCTCGCGCGCCTTCGGCTGCACCACCATCGCCTGCACGATGCACGCCGGAAATCCGCGCCTCCGGCCGCAGCGCCTTCGCGCGCGACAGGATATCGACCGTCGCCTTGCGCACGGCATCGGCGCTGGTGAGATTGAGCACGACGCCGCCGACATCGGATTTATGAACGATATCCCGCGACATGATCTTGAGCACCACGGTGGCGCCTTGCGCGAACAGTCGCCTCGGCATGCGCCACCGCCTGTTCGGCGTCGGCGGCCGCGAAGGTCGGCACCATCGCGATATCGTAGGCATCAAGCAGCCGCTTGATTTCGATCGGATCGAGCCAATGCCGGCCGTCGGCCAGCGCTGCGGCTACGATCTCCTGGCGGTCTCGGCATCGGGCGCAAACTCGCTGGGCATCGCAGGCGGGACCTGCGCCAGCGCTTCCACCACCTCGCGATGCCGCACCAGGTGCATGAAGCCGCGCACGGCATCGCCTTCGGTCGGATAGTTGGGAATACCCGCGCCGCTCAGCATATCGATGACCTTCGGTGTCGGCACCGACCCAGACCGCGAGCACCGGCTTGGCTCCAGCCCCGGTTCTGCTGCCGGTATTTCGCAACCAGTTCGGTGACGATCACCGCGATCTCGTCGGCGGGGCGATCGCGGTCTGCACGTTCATGCACCAGAACCGCGTCGTTGCCGGGATCGGCCAGCAGCAGCTCGAGCGCCGCCGCGTAACGTGCGGGGTCAGCGTCTCCGACGATGTCCACGGGATTCGAACCGGACCAGGTCGGCGGCAATACCGCGTCGAGCTTCGCCTCGATGCCAGGCGTGATCGCTGCGCGGAATTCCGCCGAGTTCGACCAGTCGGTCGATCGCGAGCACACCGATGCCGCCGCCATTGGTCAGAATCGCCAGCCGCTTGCCCGGCGGCGAGTCGATGCGTCCCAGCGTCTCGGCGCAGTCGAACAGCTCGCGGAGATCCGAAACCCGCAGCATGCCGGCACGCTGGAACGCCGCATCATAGCACCGCGTCCGAGCCTGCGAGCGCGCCGGTGTGGGTTGCGGCCGCCTTGGCGCCCTGCGCCATGCGGCCGGATTTCACGACGACCACAGGCTTGATGCGCGCAGCGGCGCGCGCCGCGGACATGAACTTGCGAGCGTCCTTGATCGGCTTCGACGTAGAGCAGAATGGCGCGCGTCTTTCCATCGAGCGCGAAGTAATCCAGGAAATCGGCGATATCGACGTCGAGCTGATCGCCGATCGATACGATGCCGGAAAAGCCGACCGCGCGTTGCGCCGCCCATTCGACCATGCCGGCGGCGATGGCGCCGGACTGAGAGATCAGCGCCAGATTGCCCTCGCCGGGCATATGCGCGGAAAACTGGCGTTGAGGCTGACGCCGGGCACCATGCGATGCCGAGGCAGTTCGGTCCGATCAGCCGCATGCCGTATTTCTGCGCGGTCGCGCTCCGGCCGCATCCGCCAGCGATCCTGACCGTGGGCCGAGTCCGGCGCTGATGATGATGGCACCCGCGGTGCCGCGCCGTCCGCCTCATCGATGAGGCCGGCGACCGCGCTCGGCGGCGCCGTGATGACCACCAATTCCGGCACGAACGGCAATTTGTCGAGGCTCGCGACCGCGGCGACGCCGTCGGATCTCGGCATAGCGGAATTGACCAATCCGAATTCGCCGGCGAATTTCGCCTTTACGATGTTGTTGAGGACGGCCCGGCCGACGGACGCCTGCCGCGGACTTGCACCAATCAGGGCACCGGAACGGGGCGAAAGCAGATCTTTCAGGCGATAGGTCGACATCAGGTTTTCATCCGGGCGACGCGTGGCACTCTGATGGACCCAACCGCGTATCCCGCGAATAGGTCCGCGAGCAGCGACATTGTAGTCCGGCACGGTCTCGACCGGATGACAAATCTGGCCGGTCCCACACGCAGCGGTAAATTCGCCGCTGAGACAGATCGACGGTCCGCCCGGCATCGCATGCGACCTTACTGCACCGCCTTGGGCATTTCGACCCGCGCGCTCGCCAGTAACTCGACGAGCTCGGCGCGTTCGGTGAAGCCAGGCTCAATGGCGAACGTAGTCGCCCGGCGCGTCCGGAAGATTTTCGCTTGCGGCGGGCGTGACGCCCATCGGCGGTGGCACCGACGGCTCGCCGGAGCGGGCGGCGAGCCATTTGGTCCATTCCGGCCACCACGAGCCTTCTGGTCGCGCGGCGCCGTCTTCAGCCATTCGTCGGGACCGACATAGGGCGCATCGGCCTTCTTGGTGCTGACTTGATAGACATGCGCCCCTGCTGGCTCGGCGGAGCCACGATGCCCGCGTTGTGGCCGCCGCTGGTCAAGAGGATAGGTGACGTCGGCATCGACCTGATAATGGATCTTGTAGGCCGACCTCCAGGGCGCGACGTGGTCGCGAACGGTGCCGACCACGAACATCGGGGTGTGAATATCCGACAGCGAAATCGGGCTTGCCCTCGACGTGATAGCGGCCCTCGGCCAGGTCGTTGTTGAGGAACAGCTTGCGCAGATATTCGCGAATGCATCCGGTATGGCAGGCGCGTGGCGTCGGCGTTCCAGGCCATCAGATCGCTGGGCGGCGCGCGTTCGCCCATCAGATAGTCGCGCGTGAGCTCGCGACCAGATCAGATCGTTCGACCGCAACAACTGGAAGGCGCCGGCCATCTGCGTGGTGTCGAGAACGCCGCGTTGCCGCATCATGTCTTCGAGAAACGCGACCTGGCTTTCGTTGATGAACAGCGTCAATTCGCCGGCTTCCGGTGAAATCCGTCTGCGCGGCGAGCAGCGTGATCGATTTCAACCTGTTGTCGCCATCGCGCGCCATCGCGGCCGCCGCAATCGACAACAGAGTGCCGCCCAGGCAATAGCCCAAGCGCGTGAATCTGCTGACCCGGCACGATATCGCCGACGGTCGCGAGCGCCGCTTCCACGCCGAGCTTGCGATAATCGTCGAAGGCGATCTCGCGATCCCCGGCGCCGGGATTGCGCCAGGAGATCATGAAGACGGTGAAGCCCTCGTTCGGTCAGATACTTCACCAGCGAATTCTGCGGCGACAGGTCGAGGATGTAGTACTTCATGATCCAGGCCGGCACGATCAGGATCGGCTCCGGATGCACCTTGTCGGTGGCCGGATAGTACTGGATCAACTCGATCAGTTCATTGCGAAGCACGACCTTGCCGCGCGAGGTCGCAACGGTTTTGCCGACGACGAAATCGTCGCTGTCTGCGGAGGCCTTGCCCGCGCGACAGCAGCTGCATCCAGTCGCTGCACCAGTTCTGCCAGCCGGAGACGAAATTCTCGCCGCCGCTCTGGAACGCCTTCTGCAGCACTTCCGGATTGGTCGCGGCGAAATTGGACGGCGCCAGCATATCGAGCATCTGCCGGATCGAGAACTCGACGACGGCCTCGTTCGGCTGGCGCGACGCCGCGCACGCCGGTGCTGGCGTCGTGCCACCATTGCTCGTCCGAGCAGAAAGGCCTGCGCCAGCAGGTTGAACGGCGGACGTCTCCCACTCCGGTTCTGTAAAACCGGCGATCCTGCGGCTTGCGGCTTGATCAGCGACCATGGGCCCTGGTCGGGCGAGAAGCAATGCAGCGCGGCTTCCAGGAAACTGGCTGGCGCCGCAGCTACGGCCTCCTGCGATATCTCCATTCGCCGCCGCGGCGCCGCCGCCAGATGCGCAAGCCCAATCGGTATAGGCAAGCGACAGGGCGGCCGGCGAGATGCCGCCGGTCAGCCGCGCCAGCATCGCATGGAACGCGCGATCGGCCTGATACGCGTCGTCTCTCAACTTGCGGGCGGGCGGGAGCCGCCTCCGCCATGAGGGCGCGGCATGTCGGCGCGCCGATCATCGTCCGCCGGGGCGTGCGCGGGACGAGGCAAAACCGGCCGGTTCGCTTTCGGAGGGCAATATCGGCGGCCATGGGATCCGGTCAGTTCAGCGGATGGCTTCTGAACAGGTTCGACGCGGCATCGATCATGTGTCTCGCCGTGCCTGAAGAGGCGATCGCAGTCACGGCGAACGAACTCGATCTGATGCTTGCTGCATTCCTGATACATCGTCCCGGAAGTCCTTGACGGAATGCGCCCCGGCCAACTTCGAGGCAAGTTCCGAGAGCAGATGCATCTCGGTTTGCGCGCGCTCCATGAATTCGTTGCCGACGAATACCAGTTCCTCCAGCAGCAGTTTCTGCGTGCCGAAAGTCAAGCCCGCAGCGCGCTTGGCTGTGCCTGGTCGATGCCGGTTTCGGCGCCGGGTGTCACGGTGCCCGCTTCGAGGGGCTCAGGGCATGGACATGATAACCTCCGATTCGTAGAGTTCATTGCAAACAATAGCTCCCCGCTCAGGTTCACCGAGGTCGAAGTGCACGACGCCCGGGCACAGTGATTTCCGCGTCAGCGCATCAGTGCGACATCAGCGCCGGAACGGTCACGGATTCTGAACATGCCGGCGCGTGACGCCGCCAAGAATGCGCTCCTGCAATCGGGAATGGCCATATCCGCCCATTACCAGCAGGTCGATGCTGCTCTCGAGGCGATCGACAGAATGCGCTGGCCTGGACATTGACCCTGTCGGCGCGTCAGCCGCTGAAGCTTCGCCAGATGATGCCGCGCCGCGCGCAGATGACTGACGACCTGTTCCGAAGATGCTTCACCGGCGTCGCGCCGCGATCTCCCGTTGACGGTAATCCCACCGTAACGGCCTCGGCGACCGTCAGGAACGGCATCGCGTCACGCAGGCGCGCGCGGCCAAACGGCTTCCGTCCCAGGCAATCCGACATGGCGGACCTCGAGGCGGTCCTTTGTGAACAGGGGAACCATCGGCAGCGGTCCGCCCGAGTTGGAAGCAGAACAGCTTGCGGAATGAGGTTGTCGTAGCTGGCATGCGAGGGCTCCGGCTGCAGCACGACCGTGAGGTCGTAGAGCCGCGACAACTCTCCGATGGTCTCTTCGGCCTCCAAGGGGATCGCGGCAAACGCGCGGCTGCCGTAGGCGATGTTGGCGACGCTTGGCCTCGGGCGTGAATATGGAGATCGCGGCCTTCGGCCTTCCCGGGCACGCTCGCGTTTCGACTTCCATTACCGCGGCAACGGCGGGGCCGCCTTCGACCACCAGGCCGGCAGGAACTCATGGATTCATAGCCGATCGCGATCGCGTCAGGATGCGTGCGGCCCGCCTTGGTCAGCGAGACTGCGACGTCGACTCACCGGGCGGGCCGGCCGTTCTGTCGGAATGTGAACCAGAATGTTCCTGAACATCGTTGCTCTCCCACGCGCTTTGCCAAGGCCCGCGACCCTGATCCGGGAGTGCCCGCTGTCGGATATGACCGAAGGCCCGTGTGGCCTAATTGCGAACGAGATTAACCGGCGGCGCCAGATTGGAGTTGACGCATATCAAAGCTCGATCAAGGCGGACCTGTCTCTCTCGCCCGTCGCCTTCAAAGGCAGGTCATGCTCCGCTGCAGCGTATCGTCGGGACTCCCCGACGCATCGATCACATGCCAGTCGATCGCACCGATCGCCGCGGCCTCCTGCTTCAGGGCCACGTCCTGGGTGGCGTCCGAGGCATCGCTTTTCCGGTGCGCAATCCGCGCCAGCCGCGTCGAAAGGCCGGCCGTCGGGAAGATACCGACAAAGCGGGTCTCGCTGTCCATACGCCAAGTGACGCAACGCGGCACGCTCCTTCTCTTCCATGAAGGAAGCATCGATGACAACCGAAACGCCCTGGGCGAGAATGCGCCGTGCGGTCTGGTACAGCGCACCGTAGACGCGTGCCGATCTATCCGCCTGGTAGGCCTGCTGCGGCAGCGCCGTGGTCTCGCTGACGCCGAACAGGCGCTTGCGCACGACGATCCGAACGGACAATGACGGCGCCGGGCGGCGGCTTCGATCATGCCGCTGAGCCCGCGCGCCAACACCGGATTTCCCCGTTCCGGAAAGGCCACCGATTGCAACCAGCACCGGCGGCTTCGGCATGATCAGGCGTTCCGCCAGATCGAAATAGCGCCTGGCTTCACGCCAGGCCGCCGCTCGTCCGCCGCCTGCTCGCTCTTTGGTGAACAGCACCGTGCGCGCGGATCGCCGCCCGCATCGAAGGAACAAGGGCAACACGCCGAGGCCGTCGAGATTTTCATCCGATGCGCCGGCAAGATAGCGGTTGAACAGCGTGGCTGCCGCCGCGGCGTTGTCGAAACGGACGAGGTCCATCAGCGTGAACGCCAGATCGTAGAGGATCATCCGTCGATGGCGATGACCTGGATCGAATTCGATGGCGTCGAACAGCAGCGGCTTGCCGTTGACCAGCGCAATGTTGGCGAGATGAAGATCGCCGTGGCAGCGCCGGACGAAACCTTGCCCGGCGCGCTTCTCGAGCAAGGCTCGAACCCGGGTCAAACAATCGTGGCTAAGGGCATCCGAGCCGATCGATGGCCTCGGCCTGAAGTCCGCGCACCGCCCGGAATTTCGCGGTGTTGCGGTCGATGATCGAAGCGACCGAGGCAAGTCCAGCGTTCACCGTCGGCACGTGGCGCCTTGTCATGCGAGCGCGAGGATGGCGTCCGCAAGCTCAGCCGCGAGTTCCGGTTCGATGGATCCTCGTGCCGGCGATGCGATCGAGCGTCTGCTCCTCCGTCGAAGCGCGCCATTTCGACCGCCCACTCGATCGGCGCGCCAGTGCCGCCGATTTCGAGGACGCCGTCGTTGCCGCACGTGATGGGAACGACCCGCCGGTACAGCTCGGGCGCGTTGACGACGTTGACCCGCAGTTCCTCCTCGCAGGCGGCCTTCCTTTTCTCCAGCGTCGAATAGTCGAGGAAGGGCAAGCGAACGGCGCGCTTGATCTTGAGCACGCGATTCTCGCCGAGGAAAACCATCGAGGCATGGGTGTCGATCCGCATGCCGCCTTTGCCGCCGAGAAAATCGAGCACCGCATCCTGGGAACCGGTCTGGGCGCGTGCAGGGCGGATCCGTCATAGCCGCAGCACCGCAGGCGCCCGTGATCTGTCCTGCCCGCAGCTTCGACAGGACCTCGTTCGCCTCCTGCAGGGAAAGGCCGCCGTATGCGTCTTGATGCCTGCTTGGGCGGCGATCTTGAAGAATTCTATGCCGTCGTTGCGCGTGAGGTTTGCGACGGAGAGGAGCTGTCGTTCCTCCCAGAGAATATTGTACGGGAACGAGGGGATATCCGACATATGAATGCCGGCGCAGACCACACGGCCGCCTTTTCGCACCGCGCGCAGGGCCAATGGCACCAGCGCGCCGACCGGCGCGTAGATGATCGCCGCGTCCAGCTGAGCTGGCGGCCGCGCTTTCCGATCCGCCGGCCCAATCGGCGCCGAGCGATATCGCCAGGCGCTGCGCTTCGACGTCACCGTCGCGCGTGCAATGCATAGACCGAACGCCCCTGCCAGCGCGCCACCTGGGCAATAATGTGCCCGGCCGCACCGAAGCCGTAGATGCCGAGATGCTTGCCCTCGCCTGCCATTACCAGGGAACGCCACCCGATCAGACCGGCGCAAAGCAAAGGCCGCGACCGCGACGTCATCGCCTTCGTCACCAAGCGGAAAGCAATAGCGGGCATCCGCGACAAGGTGCGTCGCGAAACCGCCGTCACGCGTGTAGCCGGTGAACAGCGGGACGGTCGCAAAGGTTCTCCCGGCCGCTCCTGCAATAGCCGCATTCGCCGCAAGTGTATCCGAGCCAGGGGAACGCCGACCCGCTCTCCGATCTTGAGCGTGGTTACACCCTGGCCGAGCGCTTTCGACCCGGCCGACCACCTCGTGGCCAGGAACGATGGGGTAGTTTATGTGCGGCAGCTCGCCGTCGACGACATGCAGATCCGGTCCGGCAGACGCCGCAGGCATTGATCCTGACGCGCACATTGCCGGGGCCGGGTGTCGGATCTTGCCGTTCCTGCAACTGAAGCGACGCGCCGGGCGCCGGTCAGAACCATGGCTTACGCATTGCGTTGCTGGCCTTCACAGGCGTCCGACCATATCGCGGCGTCGCAACAAAAGTTTGACGCTTGTCTCAAAGAGTCCGGTCGCGAGGCCCTAGAGTAGCGCCATCCTCGGGACAATGCGCGCGATCCCTGCGCCCGCCCGTCTCGAGGAGCAGAACAGGGAGAGCATCCATGCGCGCGCTCACCAGATCATGACGCGGACCGTCGTTACCGTCAGCGCCGGAGACCACCGATCGGCGACGCCGCCGATATACATGCTGCGGCGGCATGTCCAGCGGACTTCCAGTGATGGATGCGGCCGGCAAGCTCGTCGGCATTGTCTCGGAGGGCGATTTCCTGCCGTCGCAGCGAAATCGGCACACAGCGCAAGCGCGGCCGATGGCTGACGTTCATCCTCTCGGACCGGGTGAAGCGGCAACCAGTTTCGTTCGCGAATACGGCCGCAAGGTATCGGCGAGGTCATGACGCGCGATCCGCTCACCATCACCGAGGATACCACGCTCCGAGGAGATCGTGCAGACCATGGAAAGGAACAACGTCAAGCGCCTGCCGGTGATGCGCGGACGAGGCGCTGGCCGGCATCGTGTCGCGTGCCAACCTGCTGCAGGCGGTAGCGAGCCTGGCCCGGCAAATCCCCGATCCGACCGCCGACGACGACCATATCCGTCACCGGATCATCGATACGCTTCGGAGGAACGACTGGTGTCCCGTTCGGCCTCAACGTCGTCGTCCGTGACGGCATCGTGCATCTGAACGGCGTCATCACCGACGAGCGTTCGCGGCCGGCTGCCATTGTCGCGGCGGAGAACGTGGCCGGCGTGAAGAAGGTTCACGACCATCTGTGCTGGGTCGAAACCGTGTCCGGCATGTACCTGGACTCGCCGGAAGATACCGGCATTGCAAAAGGCAAGCTAGTGCCGGTTAGCCGGACTCCGCCTGTTACCGAATACTGAATTTGCGCGAGATTGCAGCAGCGCAAAGTCCAACCCACCCGCCGGCGTATATTTGCTTGGCTACCGCAGGGAATAATACGCCGTCGCCCACATATCACGATGCCGCCTTGAGCCGGCCCGCGATACCAGCCGAGCCGACGCCATCGTCCGGCTCGCTATTTGGGCGCGGCAAATCGTCCAGCTGCGCAAGCGCCGAGCGCGCACATGATATCGTCGCGCGAGATGATCCCTGCAAGCCGCTGTTCGGCGTCCAGCACCGGAAGGCTCTTGATCCGATGCTCGACAATCAATTGCAATACCCGCGTCAGCTTCGTCGCCGGTTCGACGTAGATGAATTCGGCTGTCGCGACGTCCGCGACAGTTCGCGCCATCAGATCCTGATAGTTTGGAACCAGGCGATTTGGAGTAAACGCGAAGCAGTTGAGGAAAATCGAACTTGGTGACCAACCCGATCACTTCGCCATCCTCTTGAACCGGAAAGAGTGTTGGATCCATCCTGTTCAAACATCTTCGCCAGCTCGCGCATCGTCATATCCACGTCACGGTCTTCGCAGTGCGGGTCATGGTATTCACCGGCGGTTGCCTCAAGAAACCTATGCGCGGCAAGTCCGCTTTTCATGTGGGTCCCCTCAACGAGACGGGAAGGAACACCGGGCCGATTCGGTGGCGAGATGACGCGTGACGCCACCCATCACCCATTCGCGCAAGCGCAGTGGCCGTATGCACCGGCAATTACGATACCGGCGCCGACGTTCCGGCGATCTCGTCAAGTTGACCGATAATGTCGGTTCTTCGCTTCCTGGGAACGACCGTGCTCGCGACGATACCGTGGCTCGACAGCCAGGCCGCCACGTCCTCAACGTGCGACAACGCATGCCCGCGATCGTGCCCTCCGGAATTTCAGCGATCATCGCAATTTCCCTTGGCGGCGCGGAGGATCGGCAGCGCGTCGAGGACGGCCCTCGCGTTTCCCTCACGTCCTTCACGCCACCAGCACGCTCCTCCAGATCAGCCATGGACCGCCGGCGGCATGATCACAATCGGCCGGCCGGCCTGCATCAGGAGGTCATTCGGATCCGGCGAGCAGCAGGGATCGACGATCGCCTCAGAGCGCGCCTCGACCACGAGAAGATCGGCGGCGCGGCAGGCTCTGCTGGGCGACGTAAGTCGATGACAAGGTGAGCAGAACGCCATTCGGCCGTCTTCGCGCGCGGCTCGATCGCCCCCGAAACTCGGATTCGAGTTCCGACAGCCGTTTGCGGATCGACTGCTCTTCCTGCCCCAGAATCGTTTCAGCGTATTGGCCTTCGGCGAAGTACAGCGACGGCCTGAGATCCGACGCCGCAATTCCGACGACCCGGGCGCCAAAGCGTTGCGCGATATCCCCGGCCACGGCGAGGCAAGCATCGTTCGCCCGATCGGGTGCCAAGCACACCATGACGGTCTTGTAGTCCATGTCCCGCTCAGAAATTGGCCGACGTTCAAACTCGCTTGGGACATCGGCCCGCGAGGTCGTGGCCACTCTAGACGGCAGCTTCCGGATCGAACCTGACCTAGATCAAGAAGATACGTTTCATCGATCGGCTCGATGCGGGAGTGCCGCACGCAGGCCGTGCCGCCGAGCATGCCGACGCCAGTTTGTCGCTTACGACCGGGGGCTGGAAACCCAAAATTCAGGAACTACCCATTGCATTTCAATATGATAGCGGCTACGCCAACCTTACGCCTCATTCACGCGGTTCGCCCGGGCGTGCTATCTAGATCGTGGCCGGCCAATCCGGACGGCGACACGCTTTGAAGGTCTGCGAAAGCACAGCATGATGGACGTAAGATCCGACCGCTTCGCAGCCAGGATCCGCTCGATTGAACGTGCACTGGTCTTGAGGATCAGGGCAGGCACCTGGGATCTTCCGGTTTCGACCCAGCGGATGAGCCTGGTCGACGACCACGAAAGCTCTTCGGGGGTTTCGCGCCGGATCTGGCCTGTCGATTTCAACCTGTTCCTTTCCCTCTCGACCTGCAGGACCGCGATCGCACGGCGACGGCGGTCAAGAAGCTGTGCACGGAGACCGGCTGCAATTTCGATATCGTGATCACAGGGTGCGCCTGACATTCGGACGCCGGCCACTGGAGTACGCACGCTCGGCGCCATTGTGACCAGCGAGAGGGCACCTGCTCACTCGGCACGTCGTGATTGACATCGACTGCTGAAAAACAGTCGACAGACGCCCTTGAAGATACGCGAGCGTCACTTTCGCTCAATCTCGATACGGTGCCTGATGCGATGATCGTCATCGACGAGCATGCGGCATCATGCAATCCTTCAGCAGCGCGGCCGAGCGGCAGTTTGGCTATACCGCAGCCGAGGCGATCGGCAAGAACATCAAGATGCTGATGCCGGCGCCTCGACCGAGGCCGCCATGACGGCTACATCGCACGCTATCAAGCTGACCGGCGAGCGGCGCATCATCGGCATCGGGCGGATCGTCACCGGCGAGCGCAAGGATGGCACGACCTTTCCGATGCATCTCACCGTCGGCGAAATGCAATCGGGCGGAGCACCGCTATCTTCACCGGCTTCGTCCGCGATCTTACCGAGCATCAGCAGACTCGAGGCACGACTGCAGGAACTGCAATCCGAGCTGGTTCACATGTCCGCGTCTGACCGCGATGGGCGAGATGGCATCCGCGCTGGCCCACGAGCTCAATCAGCCGCTTGTCAGCCATCAGCAACTACATGAAAGGTTCGCGCCGGCTGCTTGGCCGACAGCGCCGACCCCAATACGCCAAAGATCGAAGCGGCGCTCGACCGTGCCGCCGAAGCAGGCAACTTCGCGCGGGCCAGATCATCCGGCGATTGCGCAATTTCGTTTCGCGCGGAGAGATCGGAGAAGCGTCGAAAGCGTTTCGAAATTGATCGAGGAAGCTGGCGCGCTCGGTCTCACCGGTGCCCGTGAGCAAGGCGTGCTTGTTGCGCTTCGACCTCGATCCGGCAATGCGACCTCGTCCTTGCCGACCGGGTCCAGGTCCAGCAGGTTCTCGTCAACCTCTTTCGCAACGCGCTTGAGGCCGATGAGAGGTCTCGGGCCGCCGGGAGCTTGTCGCCTCGAACGACCACGAGGCCGCAGATGACATGATCGAAATCGCAATATCGGACACGGGGCACGGATTTGGCGGCGACATTCAGAACCGAACCTGTTTCAACCTTTCTTTACGACGAAGAAGCACGGTATGGGCGTTGGTCTCTCCATCAGCCGCACCATCATCGAAGCCCACGGTGGGCGGATGTGGGCTGAGACCAATCAGAAGCCGGCGGCGCGACATTCTCCGCTTCACGCTGCCCGCGGCATCCGCCAGGACACGGGGTCGATAATGCCGAGGGATAAGGTTTGTGTCATCGACGACGATCCGGCCATGCGCGACTCGCTGGATTTCCTGCTCGGGTCCGCAGGATCTCGACGTGCCGGGCTTTTGATTCGGCGCAGACGTTTCTAGACGAACTGCCGCGCATGCCGTCGGCTGTGTGGTCACCGACGTTCGCATGCCCGGGATCGATGGCATCGAGCTGTTACGTCAGCCTGAATTCACCCTCGACGGCCTGCAAGTTGCCGGTCATCGTCATGACCGGACACGGTGACGTTCCTCTCGCGGTCGAGGCCATGAAACTGGGAGCGCTCGATTTCCTCGAAAAGCCGTTCGAGGATGAGCGACTGCTCAGCCATGATCGAAGCCGCGCCTCCGCAGAATGACAGCGAGGCGAAAGCGAGGCAGTCACAGCCGACCTCGCAGGTCGCGGCTGGCGAGCCTGCAGCCCAGCGCGAACGCCAGGTGATGGACGGGCTCGTGGCCGGTCAGTCGAACAAACAGATCGCGCGGGAATATGACATCAGTCCGCGCACGCGTCGAGGTCTATCGCGCCAACGTCATGACCAAGATGCAGGCCAGCAACCTCTCCGAACTTGTCAGGTTTGCCATCCGGTCCGGAATTCTCAAGGATTGAGCCAAGTCAATATTGGCTGGGCCAAATTGTACTATCCAGTCAGAATGACCGATGCCCAACCCACCCCGGCCGCACGACAGAGACCCCGGCTTGCCGCCGCGAAAGCCGTTGATCTGCGTCATCGACGACGACTCGGACGTTCTCAGTCGCTGAGATTTCTCGCTGGAAACCGAAGGGTTTGACGTCCGCACGTTCCGCAACGGTGCGGCGCTGTTGAGGCTCCCAGTCCCGGCGAGAAGCGGATTGCCTGGTCGTCGATTACAAGATGGCGGGAATTGACGGGATCGAGCTTGCGCACAGGCTGCATGAGCCTCGACATCAGCAACCCCGGTCATTCTGATCACCGGCTACCCCGACGAGAACATTGCCGCCAAAGCCCGCTCGGCCGGGGTCCATCAGGTCCTTTACAAGCCTCTTCTGGACGATAGCCTGGTGGCAACGGTCCGGAGCGCGATAAACCCCGGATTCAGCGATTGTGCCTGAAACGGCCGCAGCGCCGCCTCCGGTAAACTCCGTAGGGGACGGCCCTTAGGATATCGACCGAAATATTCAGGAACCAGCTCGCTGGGTACACCGACGTCATCACTCCATCGAGGAGATGGCGAAATGCTCACCCAAACGATCTCCGCCCCGGCCGGCCGCGCTCTAAACGAGCGTCCCACCCAAATCCCCCACTCGGCCGACCAGTTTGGTGCACTGGCCGTCTGCGCGGGCTTGATCGCGCACCGAATTCACCTACAAGAGGGAAGAGGAGATCTACGGCGAGGGCGAGCCCGCCGAATACGTCTATCAGGTGGTCCGTGGCGCCGTTCGCACCTACAAGCTGCTGAGCTGACGGACGTCGCCAGATCGGCGCATTTCATCTGCCGGGCGACGTCTTCGGCCTTGATCCCGGCCAGAACCATCGCCTGACCGCTGAAGCGATCACCGATACCACGGTAGCGCCTGGTGAAGCGCCGCAACCTCGACAGGCGGCAGCCGATCGAATGTCCGGGTGGCCCACAATCTCTGGACCATGACCGCAGGCGACCTGCGTCACGCCGAGAGATCACATGCTGCTGCTCGGCCGCAAGACCGCCATGGAGCGCGTCGCCACCTTCCTCCTGGAAATGGACCGTCGGCTGACAAAGGCCGGCATGATGGCGCTGCCGATGTGCCGCCGCGACATCGGAGATTATCTTGGCCTCACGCTGAAACGGTTTCCCGCGCGCTTTCACAGCTCAACGACCAGGGCATTCTGGATGTTCCCGAGTGCTCGCCAGATCGTGCCCCGCAACCGCGAGCGTCTGCCGACCTTGATGCTTGATCGGACCGTCGCCGATCCGCTCATCATCGATCACGATTTCAGGGGCGGCCTCGCAAGCAGCGGGCCGCCTTACTCGTTTTGCGGTGCCGGATCGGCGTCGGCCGCCTTGGCGATCGGACACGCCAGACGTCCGGCCCTCCTCCAGATACGACCACACGCATTGCGCGCCGAAGCGCAGCGCAAGTTGATAGCGCAGCGGCTGTGGCTGATGATCGGCAATCAATTGCAGCGACGAAAGTCGGGAGCCAGATGCTCGACCAGTTGATGGATGATCTGGTGGCGGAGGCGCGGTTCGATGTCCCTGACATCGATGACACGTTCGACGCGCGTCGATTGTTTCAGTGCTCATCAGTTCTCCTGTTGTGCGCGATCGGAAAGTCAGCACCGGCGCGATGTCCAGAGCGGCCGCGAATAGGTCGCAGCAAAGCCGAGGAAAGCGATGCGCCCATGCGCCGCCTGCGATCGCAAGCAGCGGGCCCGCATGGTTCGGCTCCAATACGGCGCAGACTCGCGCCAAGGCGGCGACGATCAGCGCGCGCGTAGATCAGCATGAGTCGCAGCCGACGCCTGCAACTGCCGCCCGGTATGACCGAGGGTGGCCGGCTCATTACCGCGAGCGTCATCCCGCCGATCGCGCCGCCCGTCCAGGCATGGATGCCGGCGCTCGGCGCCGACGACGTCGAAAGCACTGAGCGCAGTGAGGATGAATCCCGCTGGCACGAACGCGTAGGCCACGTGCAGGATCAGCACCAGACGGTCCTCAAATGTCCGGTAGCCGCTCCAGCGCGCCAGCCGAACAACGTGCATGCAGCCGCACAGAAGCAACAGCGCGCCGGTCGTTGCATCAAACGGCCGGGCGACCCACAGCGCAAGCACGATGGCGCTTGACGCAACGGTAGCGATGTCGAAGCGTCCAGGAACGGCGCCGGCATTGGTCCCGGCTTGCGCTTGGCAAGCCAGTTGCGCGTGAAGCTTGGAATGATCCTGCCGCCGATCAGCGTGATCAGGATGATCACCAGCGCGATGCCGGCGCGAGTGGCATAGTCGGCGGATCCGGAATAGTGCGCCTCAGATGAAACGCCAGATTGCCGGCGGCGAACAGGCTGACGATGAGGACGACATTGAAGTTGCCCCCATTTTTTTCCCTGCGATGACTTCTGCGCGCGCGCGGCCGCGGCCAGAAGCACAAGAAAAGCCGCGTCAATGATCATCGCCGGCGCCCAGCCCAACCAGGCCGACGAGCTGACGGCGATCCGCCCGATCACCCAGACCGAAAACAGAATGGTGAGCGGCCTGCCCTGCAATGGAAGCCGTCCGGTCCAGTTCGGCACCGCGGTCAGAAGAAACCCGGCAACAACGGCCGCGGCGTAGCCGAACAGCATTTCATGAACGTGCCAGTCGCGCGGCGTAAACGCCGTGGCACGAGCGAGCTGCCCGTAGAACGCAGGCAGCCAGACCAGGATGATCGCGCCGGCGTAGAACGCCCCGGAAGAAGAAGAACGGCCGGAAGCCGTAGGAAAACAGCGCAGGACCGGAATAGTCCCTCAGACGCGGTATGGGCATTGATCGCCTCCTGGCAGAACCACAAGATCGGCGGAAGCGAAGCGGCCGTGTCAGACCGCTCCTTCGGTAGCGCCCGTCACTTCATTTCGCGCGCTGTCTTGGTGGCCCGCGAGCTTTTCGAACAGCGCCGCGAACACCTGCTTGGCCTTGCCGGTCTGCGGCACGGCCTTGGCCTGCTCCTCGTTGACAGGCGCTACCCACGACGATCATGGCGACCATGCCCATGCCGTAGTGCGGCGCGCATTTGACGCCGTAGACGCCGGCCTGATCGAACGGCCTCGACCGCGATCGTCGTCACCGTTCTTTCCGACGAACGTCGCGCGCGCCGTCCGGCAGCATGCCTTTGATCGTCTCCGCGTTGTGTCCCTTGTCGGTCGCCACGAACTTCACGGTGTCGCCGGGCGCAACCTTCACCAAGGCGGGCTCGAACACCATCACGCCTTCGGCGCCCTTGTTCGAGCATCTTCACCTCGACTTCGGCCGCGGTCGCGCCGCCTGGCATGACCGCCACTGCGGCGGCGACCGCGGCAATCACGAAACACCTGCGCATGTTCATCTCCAGTTGATCGGTCGCGCTCAGCATCCGGAGCTCATGCGCGCTTGGCTAGCCCGGCAAGCCGCCAGGTCGGACTTGCTGCTGGCGCAAGCTTCGGCGGCGCATTTCCGACGATCGTTGTGAGATAGTTCCGCAGGCGGCCTCTAGACGGCGGTATGCCGGTTCCGCTGGCTCTAATGTCCGGCCGCTTCAGCGCGAACCCGGCAAAGGCGTCGCATGGCCGCCGTCGATCGTTCAATCGTCGCAAATATTCCAGATCTTCGCCGGCTCGGCGCGCGCGGATCTCGACGAGATCCTGGCGCGACGCCCGATCCGTCCGGTATCCGAAGGGTACAAGCGCTGTTTCGAACAGGGCGCGGAGGCGCATTCGTTCTTTCGTTCTGCTGCACGGCCATCTGCGGGTTGAGAAAGACGACGCCGCAGGGCGAGCAGATCGTGGTCCGCTACGTTTCGCCGGGCGAGTTGTTCGGCGTGGCGCAGGCAATGTGGCGCTCAGACCTATCCCGGCGACGGCGAGTCGCGGCCGTCGACAGCAGTGTGCGCTGGCGTGGCCGTCCGCGCTCAGCTGGTCTCGGCTGATCGCAAAATTTCCGGCGATCGCGGCGAGCGCGTTGCAGACCGTCGGCAACCGGCTGCAGGACACCCAAGCCCGCGTCGTCGAGATGTCCAGCGAACAGGTCGAGCGGCGCGTTGCGCATGCGCTGCTGCGGCTTGCCGAGCAGGCCGGCCGCAAGGTCGAGCAGGGCGTCGAGATCGACTTTTCCGATCAGCCGGCAGGATGTCGCCGAGATGACCGGCACCACCCTGCAGCACCGTCGAGCCGCATTCTCAGCGCGTGGGAGCAGCAGGGCCTGGTCGAGGGCGGGCGGCAGCGCATCGTGCTGCGCGATCCGCACAAGCTGTTCGAGTCTCGCCGAAGGGCACGGCAAAGCCTGAGGCAGATCCGGCACCGGTGCCGTCCCACGGTCTTGCCGGGAACGGCTTTGATGCAGATCAATCCGACGTCGTCGAAACCTTTCCATGTGACGCGTCTTGCGTCCGTAACGCTATCGTCTCGGCAATTCTCCGGGCGCACGCGCTGAAGCTGCGCGCCGAGAAAACGGCGGCATCGATCGAGTGCTCCCGGCACGCGTCGTCCACCGAGTGGAAACTGGCGATCGGGCAGCCGACGCAACTCATCCTGAAATCCGATGAAACACCCGTATCGAGGCGGGCCAGCGCTGCATCATCTGGTCGACCGTCCATCGTCAGAGCGTTAGGGCGGTCTCTTTCATGCTGCCAGCGTAGGCGGCGGAGCGCACGCTCCTTGCGTCGGGCATCAGCGATACGCTCGACTTGACTTTTCGAGGAACGCTTGTGCTGCAGCAAAGAGCGATTGCTTCACTTACAGCGCATAAGGGTGACGTCGAATTCAAACGCAGGCACCGAAGGGAGAGTGTCATGATCACCCGCAGTAGCCGCATTGGTGGGCGCAGCCGTCGCCGCCCTCTGTCGCAGCGCCCCGCGCTGGCGCGCAGACGATCTCGAGCTGCCGCGCCAGGCCATTCGAGCTGGTGGCGCCGCCGCTTCGTGCATCCGCACGAGCAGGCCACCAAGCAAGGCCCGAAGATCATCGAGTTCAGGCTGGACGATCGAGGAGAAGGAAGTCGTCATCGACGACGCAGGGCACCAAATTCCAGGCGATGACCTTCAACGGCTCGATGCCCGGCCCGATGATGGTGGTGCACGAGGGCGACTACGTCGAGCTGACGCTGGTCAATCCCGACACCAACACGATGCCGCACAACATCGACTTCCATTCGGCGACCGGCGCGCTCGGCGGCGGCGCGCTGACCCATGATCAATCCGGGCGAGCAGGTCGTGCTGCGCTGGAAGGCCACGCGCACCGGCGTGTTCGTCTATCACTGCGCGCCGGAAGGCCGATGATCCCCTGGCACGTCGTGTCCGGCATGCAGCGGCACCGTGATGGTGCTGCCGCGCGACGGCCTGAAGGACGCGCGAGGGCAAGCCGCTGCGCTACGACCGCGTCTACTATATCGGCGAGAACGACCTCTACGTGCCGAAGCGACGCAGAACGGCAAGTACAAGACGCTACGAGCACGCCCGGCGAGTCCTTCGCCGACACCACCGAGGTGATGCGCAAGCTGATCCCGACCCATGTCGTGTTCAACGGCAGAGGTCGGCGCGCTGACCGGCAAGAACGCGATGACCGCCAAGGTCGGCGAGACCGTGCTGATCGTGCATTCGCAGGCCAACCGCGATACCCGGCCCGCACCTGATCGGCGGCCACGGCGACTACGTCTGGGAGACCGGCAAGTTCACCAATCCGCCGGAGAAGGATCTCGAGACCTGGTTCATCCGCGGCGGCTCGGCGGGCGCTGCGCTCTACACGTTCCGGCAGCCCGGCATCTACGCCTACGTCAACCATAACCTGATCGAGGCCGTCGAGCTCGGCGCCACCGCCCACTTCAAGGTCGAAGGCGAGTGGAACGACGACCTGATGAAGCAGGTGCAGCCTCCGAAACCAATTCCTCCGGCCAGGGTTGGCATGACGGAGCCCGTGACGCGAACTGCACTGAAGTAAGGCGACGATGGCCCGTGAAGCAGGCCATTTGAGGCCATCAACTTTCGGCAGGACGGATCATGCTGCTCGCCATGGCGAGGTCAAGGTCGCGATCACCGCCGCCGCGTTGGCCAGTCGGTTGCGCCGGCGGCGGCCCCTGCTCGCCGGCGGACAATATTGCCGAGCCCAACTCCGCCGAAATTGCTGCAACCAATTTCAGTAAGGCCACACATCATCAATACCAATTGCGGCGTCCGGGTCGTGCCGGGGCCACCGCACCTGATCCCCACACCAGTCGCTGCGCCGCCAACAGACCGCCTGCCAATCTCGGCTTTAGGATAGTGGTCGAGAATGAAAAATGGCCTACCGCAACGCTGGTAAGCGCAATGATGAGGCGGGGTCCCACATCACCTTGGAGAGCGCCGTCGCGATGCACCGCAAATGGCTGGCACTGACGATGGCGTTGTTTTCGCCGGCTGGCCCCGGCCGAGCCGCTATTCGAAACTCCAGCAATTTGCCGGACAGCCATGGCGTCGATCACCGGGCGCGACCCCAAGGCCATTCAGACGACACGAAACGCCGGGCGAGCTGTTGCCCGACCTATGTCCATCCGTTCGACATGAGCAATTTCGTCTGGACCTATCGATGCCGGATCGGGAGGCAACCGGGTCGTGTGGGCTGGTATTGAGCCCGGGCGGACGCTGGCGCGACCAGCCTAAAGGACAGCAAGTTGTTGTTGAGGTTGTCGCGCCAGCACCACCTTCGCATCATCAGAGCCACGCCGACGGGTCGACGATGATCAGTTGTTCGATAGCGGCACGATTCAATGAAACGCAAATCCTCACCAACAGCTGTGGCGGTCTACTTCCCGCCTCCAACGCTGGATTGCCCGGGATTTTGGCCGTTGAAATCGGCGCTTGAGATCACCACATGAGAAGTGGATGCCGGATTCGTGCGGCCCAGCGCTTCGGGATCGAGTGCTGGGCCATCGAAGCAGCAAAATCAGTGGACCAGCTTGCTGCCTTCGTGGCGTATCCGGCGATCCGTTACTTTATCAACGACTCAAATCGACGTCGCGCGGCTTCTCCGGCACGGCACATGGTTCCATATGGCTCTCTGCGAACTCAAGCCCGCGGCCGCACGGCCGCTCCCGTTATAAAAACAGCAAGCGGCAATGCCGCAGCGGTCGCGGACCGGCAATCCGGCGTCGCCCGCTTCCCCGCCCCAGGCTACCTAGCCCGCAAAACGCGCAACGGAACTATGAACGCTATCTGGATTGGCGCGCGCCGAGATGCTGCGGCGACCAGATCGCCGCGAGAACTTTGCAACATGCCGAGCATTATTTGCGATCAATGCGCGAGCACGCATTAGCTTCCAGGCACGCTCCTCTCGGAACTCGACCCGCCAATCGTGCGTTCGATCGCAGAACGAGTTCACGGGAGGAGCCGATGAGCAGAACTGCTTTACAATTGACGCTTTCGGTGCTGCTTCTCGGATGTTCCGATGCTTTGGCGCAGAGCGGCGCCTGAAGAGCGGAATGCCTGCTCGCGCGATGCGTCGCCAGGTTTGCCGCAAATATCTGGATACCGGCGACAATGCCGTCCAGCAATGTCTGCAACAGCACCGCGCCCCAGCTCAGCCACGCGCCTGCAGCAGGTGTTTCAGTCTCACGGAAGGTAGTGGAATAGCGGGTTGGACACTGGCGCCGACGCCGGCGTCACGACGCCCTGATGCAGCTTCCCGAGCGGGCGGCGCTCCTCGATTTCCGCGATCGCCTTATTGGCGAGAACGCTCTTGCTCCTCACCCTCGCCGCCAATCGTCGATGATGGCCTGCCCGGCGAAGGATTCCGCGTCAGCGTACTCCCTCTCACCGGCGGTAACGCCATCGGGGTCAACGCCATCAGCCAATGCCATCAGCGATGGCGTTGATGGAAGGCGGATCGCCACATGTTGACTCGCATCAAGACATAGGCTCGACAAAGAGTTTAAATCGCACCAGGGAAAGCGTCATCGTGCGGTGTCTCTATCCGCGGTCGGTATGGCCTTCTTTTTTGTCCGGGAACGAAGGTCGTGGCATGCGAAAACGTCGCCACAGCGTTCCCCAGATGCCTGGGGCTGGATCTGATCGACCGATACTGGCGCGCCGCCAATTGCACACTCTCGGTGGGGACAATCTGGCTGCTCGGCAATCCCACCTGCACGAGCGGCTGCGGACAAGCACATCAAACCGCGTTTGCTGGGACATTGGGGCACCACGCCGGGGCTGGCAATTTCATTTACGCCCATCTCAGCCGCGCCATCCGCGCGCACTTCGTCTGGACATGATCTACGTGTGTGGCCCCGGGCATGGCGGGCCGGGCATGGTGCGGATACCTATCTGGAGGCTACAACTACAGCGAAATCTATCCCGACATCACGCGCGATACCGACGGCATCGCCAAACTGTTTCGGCAGTTTCTCCTTTCCGGGCGGGATTCCCAGCCACGCCGCGCCGGAGACGCCCGGCTCGATCCACGAGGCGGCGAGCTCGGTTTATGCGCTCGCGTCACGCCTTCGGCGCCGCGTTCGGCGAAATCCCGACCTCATTACGCCGGCGTGCGTCGTGGGCGACGGCGGCGGGCCAGGCGCCGAGTCCGCTCGCGACGCGCGTGGCATCTCCAACAAGTTCCTCAATCCGGCCCATGCACGGCAGCGCCGTGCTGCCCGATCCTGCATCTCAATGGCTACAAGATCGCCAGCCCGACCGTCCTCAACCGGATGAGCGTTTGAAGGAAGTGCGCGACTCTTTCTGGGCTATGATCCGCTCTTCGTCGAGGCCTGAGGCGGCCGCGATGCCAGCTGATGGAGAGATCGCACTCGACCGCATCGGCGACATCAAGCGCGCAACTGCGCGCCAGGATGGTGCAACCGGGCGACCAAAATGGCCGATGATCGTACTGCGCAGCCCGAAGGAGTGGACCCGCATTGGGAAGTCGTTGACGGCCTGAGTCGAGGGCTTCTAACGCCGCATCAGGTGCCGATTACCAACCCGCGCGGCAATCAAAACATCGATCTGTAGCATCGTTTGGTGGATGCGCAGTTGTCAGCCGGAAAACCTGTTCGACGCCGATGGCCGGCTGCGTCGAGTTGCGAAGGCGCTCGCACCGACCGGCACCCAGCGCATGGGCGCCAACCGCATGCCAATGGCGGGAAGTACTGAAGCGAGAGCTCAAGCTGCCCAATTATTGTTTGACCCGATACCGTCGACGTGCGCACGCACCCCGGCGGCTCCTGGGCGAAGCGACCCGCGCCGCCGGCAAGTTCCTGAAACGGCGTAA
>ERZ1370068.4015-contig-3109_pt1 | contig 51140 bp, 85 predicted proteins | sample MGYA00561227_ERZ1370068 | MGnify/ENA primary metagenome ERZ1370068 (study PRJEB38410, sample SAMEA6850437) | metagenome | study: Metagenomic assessment of the ecological functions of the soil: analysis of the soil microbiota associated with the... | reverse complement strand
GTTACGCGGCCGCTATCTCGGACGTGACGCTGAGGCGCACGACGCGGCGGCGCGTGCGATTGAGATCGATCCCGCCTTTACAATATCGGCGTTTATCGCCCGGGGGCCGGCAAAAACGTAAAGCTGTTGATTGAGGGTCTCGGAAAGCAGGGTTGCCCGAATAGCTCCGCTGCGCAGTACGGACGAGGTGATCTAATGACCGCTTCTGGCACTTAGCGTCGTTTCGCTGCGATGCGGAATTTGGTTGGCTATCGGCGCATATCGGACATCGCGTAGTCATCAAGCTCGATTTTTGGGTACGCGCCCTGGTCCTTCCAGCCGGTCGATGGATCCCGTTTGAAGTCACGACCGGCACAATTCTTGCTCGAATCTCAGTCTGCCTGAATGCATCCGCCTGCGGATCGCCTGTTTCCTGGGCATTTTTGGATTTGAATCATTATGCGCTGCCTCGTCGTTGCCGATTTGCATTATTCATTGCCGCAGTTCGACTGGCTGCTGGCGGCAGCGCCTGAATTCGACGTCGTCATTTTCGCCGGCGACGCGCTCGACATCGGATCGTTCGTCGACTTCCGCGCGCAGATCCTGGTGGTGAAAAAATACCTGTCGCTGCTGTCAGGCATGACGCGGGTCATTCTCTGCTCGGGCAATCACGACCTCGACGAACGCAGCGCGGAAGGGCGAAAAAGATCGCGCGCTGGGTCGGCGATATCAGAGAACTCGGCATCGCCTGCGACGGCGACAGCCTGACCATCGGCGACACGCGCTTCACGGTGTGTCCGTGGTGGGACGGACCGCTGGTCAAGAGCCGCATCGAAGCCCAGCTTCGCGACGCCGCAGCCGAGCGGGCGCAACGCTGGATCTGGGTGCATCACGCGCCGCCGGCAGAATTCGCCGACGAGCTGGGGCGGCAAGCGATTCTTCGGCGACGTCGAACTGGTGCAGTGGATCGCGCAGTACCAGCCGTCGATGGTGATCTCGGGCCACGTGCATCAGTCGCCCTTCATCCCCGACGGCTCGTGGTTCGACCGGCTCGGCACCACCTGGGTCTTCAACACCGGCCTGCAGCACGGCCGCCCGCCGGTCTATATCGTGCTCGACCTCGATGAGGACGCCGCGTTCTGGCTGGCGGCCGGCGAAGCGCAACGCATCGACCTGCGCGCGCCGTTGCTGCGGCCGGCGGCGCGACATCGAGAACCCGCCGCCCTGGCTCATATCCTTGGGTCGGATTGCCGAACCCGTTTCGCATCTTTCGGCAAGCTTCGAAGAACCGCGCTAAATCAAAGAAACCACTGAGCCACCGGGCAAACGGTCAAACTCGCGATGCCGGCTCATCGGGGTAAAGCGGACCTCGCGACTCCGGCCCCTCGCGGCCGGTCTCTTGCGTTTTGTGCAATCATTAAATTCCGGAGAGATTGTGTTCTTGACTTTGCCGTCGCCGGATTGCGAAGTAGCCTTCCTCGGGCGACGGCTAAGGAGATGCAGCACGATGAGGACCTTTGGCGATGGCAGTGGCGGTACTGGCGCTGTTGGCTGTGCCCGCACAGGCGCAGATGGGGGGCCGGCAAGCGGGGCATCAGAGCGACGATACAAAAGCCGGGGACAAGAAGCCGAAGGTCGACGACAAGGCCTATCAGGAAGCACTCAAGCGCATTCCCGATCCTAAGGAAAAGTATGATCCATGGGCCGTGACCAAGACGCCTGACGCCGACAAATCTTTAAAAAATCATCGATGAAATCATACGCGCGGGTCGGATTGCCGATCCGAGCCTGGCGAGACCTGCGATCGGCGGCAGGTTGATCATGCTCTGCAGGAGTTCGCCGACCATCGAGAGATGGTTACCCTGACCGGCATATTGATGCATCAAGTCGGCCAGATAGGTGGTGGCGACGTTGAGGCGCTGCGCCAGCAGGCGCGCGATCAACAGCGCCACCGCCGGCTGGTCGCGCAGGAACGCCGCGGCGTCGTCGAACTCGTAGACGACGGAATCCGCCGCGGCGCGCACGGTCGCGGTATGCGGCTGATCGAGCAGCACCGACATTTCGCCCAGCACGCCGCCCGGCTCGGTCAGAACGGCGACGACGCTATCGCCCTTGATGACCTCCAGCCGTCCTTCGAGCAGCACGAACAGATGTCCGGTCTTGCTGCCCCTCATGGAGCACGAGCGTGCCTGCTGGGCACCTCTCGCCTGGTTGCTCCGGTGCAATAGTCGAGTACCGCGCGCATCAGCATGACCTCCGCATCAGCCAAGCCTAGGCACGGATGATGCCAAGGTCGAACGGTTAAGCCACGGCTCTCTGCTCAAATTGTCGGCAATTGATTTTCGGAAGGTTCTCAAGCCGGCGCGGCGTCTGGTCACCGGCAGGAAGCCACCGATGACATCCAGAAACAGCCGCGGCGACTGCAATTGCAGGCACATGGGCACAGCCCGGGATGATCTCCAGATAGCGCCTGCGGCAGTCCTGCGGCCAGTTCGTGCGACATCGGCGGCGGCGTCGCCTCGTCGTGTTCGCCGACCAGCACCAGGGCCGGCACGCTCACCTTGCCAAGCTCCGGCCGCAGATCGAGCGCTCGCCAGCGCATCGCAGGCGGCGCGAAACACCTCCGGGATCGGTGCGCAGGAAAGCCTCGCGGCGATCCTGCCATCAGGTCCGGATGCGCGGCCTGAAATTCCGGCGCAAACAGCCGGCGCATCGCAGACATCCGGTAATCGCCGCAGAGCCTTTGCCATGGACGCCGTCGCCATGTTGCGGAAGGCCTCACGCCCCGGCTCCGAGAACGCCGCGCCGCAATCGGCCAGCACGAGCTTGGTCGGCGATGCCGGGATGCCGGATGGCCATCTGCAGCGCCACGAACCCGCCATAGCCGTTGCCGAGCACGATCGCATCCTCGCCATCGGCGGCATCGCTCGACCGCTTCGGCCATCCGGTCAGCCGACCGCGGCCAGCGCCCGCCAGCACGGCGTGCGACCGTCCGAACCCCGGCAATTCCGGAACGATCACGCGAAACGACGTTGATAAGTTCGGGAATGATGGCATCGAAGCTGGCGCGGTCCGACAGCAGCGAGTGGAACAGAAACAATGGCGGCCCATCGCCCGACTGCGCTGCGTTGACGGTGCCTGCCGCGAAGTAGCCGATCCATCCCGGTCTCTCTTTCGCATGTCACTCAGAGCGCGCCCTTTTGGCGCACCGAGCCGCCGATTGCTAGATCAAAATCCGGCGTATTGCAAGCCTTTGGCGCTTGACGTGATATTTCACGACTGCAAATCTAATGGAACATCATTCGAAGGAATTTCGATGCTTTTGCGCGATAATGTCTACGAAAGCCTGCGGTCTGATATTCTGACATGCCGCTTCGCGCCAGGCGATGATATGCGCGAGCAGGATCTCGCCGAGCGCTATGCCGTGAGCCGCCAGCCGGTGCGCGAGGCGCTGCTGCGGCTCGAACGCGAGCATCTCGTCACGGTGCACGCCGCGCCAGGGCTACCGGGTCAACCCGATCTCGCTGGCCGATGCGCGCGACCTGCTGCGATTCCGCTTTGCGCTGGAGCCGGCCTGCGTGATGGAGGCGATCGACAGCGCCGAGCGACGACACCCTGAAATCGCTGAATGAATTCCGCCGCTTCTCCGGCAACCACGAGGACTTCATCGCCTACAACCGCGCCTTCCACTCGGCGCTCGCGCACGCATCCGGCAACCGCCGGATGGCAGCCGCGCTGTGCGACCTGATCCGGACAGGCCGACCGCCTGGTGCGCGTCAGCGTCGCCAATCTGAAGGGCCACGATCCGGCGCAACTCGTCGCCGAGCACGTCGCGCTGATCGAGGCGATGCAGCGGCGCGACGGGCGCACGGGCCGTCCGCATCATCAAGGCGCATATCGCGCAGACCGAAAAACGCGTGCTGCCGGCGCTGAAGCGCAACGCTGTGATCGTCGAAGGAAGAGACCTATGAATATATCAGCCAAACATTCCGCCATCGAAGTCGAGGTCCACGGCAATTTTGTCGACGGCCGCGAGATCGAGGCCGGCGCCGGCCAAATGCTCGATGTCCGCAATCCCGCCACCGGCGACGTGATCGCGCGGATTCCGAATTCAACCGCTGAAGATATCGACCGCGCGATGAAGAGGCGCGCGCCGCGCCTTCGAAGGCAAGGCGTGGGGCGGCATGGACACCCGCTCGCGCGCGCGGCTGGTCAATCGCCTCGCTGACGCCTTCGAGGCCAATCTCGATACGCTGTACCGGCTGGAGACGCTGAACAACGGCCGCCCGGTCAACGAGACCCGCGGCGCAGCTTTCGCGGCTGCCGGATTTCTTTTCGCTACTTTGCGGGACTTGCGCTGTCGCGCCGCGACTCGGTCATCCCCGTCGAAGGCTCGTATCTGAACTACACGCTGCGCACGCCGATCGGCATCGTCGCCAACTGCACGCCGTTCAACCATCCGCTGATGATCCTGTGCAAATCGCTCGGCCGCCGTGCTGGCGAGCGGATGCGTCACCGTGGTCAAGCCGTCGGAATACCACGCCGCTGACGACGCTGAAGCTGGCGCAGATCTTCACCGAGGCGGGCCTGCCGCCCGGCGTGTTCAACGTCGTGCTCCGGCCTCGGCCAGAGCGCCGGCAAGATGCTGGCCGAACATGCCTGATATCAACAAGCTGGTGCTGACCGGCGGCACCGAAGCCGGCCGCATCGCCGGCAGCGCCGCGGCAAACGTGTTCGCGCACCAGACCATGGAGCTCGGCGGCAAGACGCCGGTGATGGTGTTCGACGATTTCGACGTCGACTCGCAGCCGTCAACTACGCCGGCGTTCGGCGCCTTCATCGGCGCCGGGACAGACCTTGCGTCTGCGCCTCGCGCCATATCGTGCAGGCCGTCGATCTACGACGAGTTCGTCGAGAAGCTGAAGGCGAAGACGCAAAACCATCCGCGATCGGCGATCCCTTCGATCCCGCAACCCAGCTCGGACCCGGTGATCTCGGCGCGGCAGCGCGATCGCGTGCTGACTCTATCTCGCCAGTACGGCCGCGAGGACGGCGCGCGCCTCGTGACCGGCGGCGTCGCGGCACAAGTGCCCGGCCACGAGAACGGCTATCTTCGTCCAGCCGACCGGTGTTCGCCGACGTGAAGTCCGACATGCGCATTTTCCAGGAAGAAGTGTTCGGCCCCTTCACCTCGGTGACGCCGTTCAAGGACGAGGCCGGAGCGCTTGCAGGCTCGCCAATGATTCTCCGTTCGGTGCTGGCGGCCGCGATCCGCACCCGCGACGTCGGCCGCGCGCCATCGCGTGGCGGCCGCCGTCAAGCGCCGGCATCGTCTGGATCAACGACCATCACCCGGCTCGACCCGGCCTCCGCCCTGGGGCGGCGTCGACGATTCCGGCATCGGCCGCGAGTGCGGCACCGAAAGCTTCGACGATCATTTCAACACCAAGAGCGTGATGGTCGCGACCCACGACCAGCCGTTCGACTGGTATCGCGACACGGCAACCAGCGACGATTGAACTGAAGCAAGCAAGCGGCTGACACCGCGTCCAGGGAAGACCAGGCGCCGTAACCAAAAGCAAAAGGGAAACGCGCATCATGTCGACAAACGCGGCAGCGCGTCTGGATCGGCTGCCCGATCGTCGCCGTCCCACCGCCGCATCGTGCTCTGATCGGCATCGGGATGTTCTTCGACGGCTTTCGATATCTGATCTCGCCGGCACCGTGCTCGGCGTGCGACCTGAAGACCGATTTTCCACGCTGCCGCACACCCGCCAGTTCATCTCGGCGACCTTTGTCGGAATGACGCTTGGCTCGCTTGTCACCGGCTTCCTCGGCGACACGCTGCGTGGCGGCGCTTCACCTATCAGTTCAATCTTCTGGTGTTCGGCTCGGCCTCCCGGCTGGCGGCTGCCTTCGCACAACATGACCATCGCTGGATCGCCTGCCGCTTCGTGATGGGCCTGGGTTTGGGCGCCGAAATCGTCGTCGGCTATCCGACCATGACCGAATTCGTGCCGGCAAAACCGCGGCAAGTGGCTCGGCCTGATGGCGGTTCGTCGTCGTACCGGCCTGCCGGTCTCGCTGCTGGTCGCATCCCTGGTCGTGCTCGGAATTCTGGCTGGCGCGATGTTCGTCATCGGCGGCGCTCGGCGCGCTTGATCGTCTGGTACCTGCGCAAGAATCGCTGTCCGGAATCGCCGCGCCAGCTGAAGCGGTCGGCCGCACCGCAGAGGCCGAGGCGCTGATGCACATCGATCGAGAAGGAAGCAGCTCAGCGGCGGCCGCCGCCGGCCCCCGCTGGCGGCCAGCGACCGTCTCCGGCATCGCCCGATCTCGCCACGCTGTTCACGGCGCCGCCGCTGTCACGCATGATCGTCGGCTCGGTTTGCCTGATCACGACGATCAATACGCTGCCGATGGCTTCGTGACCTGGGCTGCCGGTGTTCTTCATCAATGCAGGACTGACCGTTGCAACCGTCGTTCGGATATTCGCTGGTCATGCGCGCTCGGCGCGCCGATCGGCTCGGCCATCGGCGCGCGCTGATCGCCGACCGTTAGCCGCAAGCCGATCATCATCGGCGCATCGCTGATCTCGGTCGCTGCTGGCATCGTCTACCCGATGATAGCACGGATCCACATGCTGCTGCCCGCGCGGTCGGGTTCGCGCTGACGGTGCCGATCTATGTGCTGGTGGCGCTGCTGTTCGGAATTTACATCCCCGAGCTGTTCCCCGACCGAAGTGCGCCTGCGCGCCTCGCGGATCGTCAACACGTCTGAGCCGCGGCGCCACCATCGTCACGCCGTTCCTGGTCGCGATGCTGTTCGAAGGCCCGGCGCGTCGCCGGTGATGGCGCTGATGATCGGGCTGTTGGTGGTGCAGATCGTCACGGTCTGGGCGCCCGGCATCGAGCCGCGCACCGTAGCCTGGAAGAACTCAAAGGCCGACGAGACGGCGCCGGCGCTGGTGACGTGGGCGACCTGACGGCATGGCGGTGACTCTAGCGGCAAAGCGGAGGACGACCTCCGCTGCTGTTAATTTCCTTTTACACTCTCCGTCGCGCGAAGGCAAGTCCGGCGTCCGCGCGCAAAGGCCGAGTCCCCTCAGATCCTTGCGAGCATGGGCCGCTTTCAGCCGCGATAAAGCGCGCGCTTCATCGCGCTTGTAGAACGTCCACTGCTTGACGCGCTTTGCGGTCACGCAGCCCGGCTTGCGACAATATTTTCAGATGCTCGCTCACGGTGGGCTGGCTGACGCCGAGCTTCGGCAATCAGCACCCCGCAGACCTCTGTCCCTGACAAGGTCGCCGTCGACCTGGGGCGGAAAATGCGCCTGCGGGCGTTTCAGCCATTCCAGGATCAGTAAGCCGCCGATCGCTGGCGAGGGCGCGAAAAGCGGACTCGACGTCATCCTCCGAAAGAAGTCATATTTGCTAATTAGCTAAATGACTAATTCCTGTCAATTGCTGCAGCTTTGGAGCGAGTTGCCAATGGGCGCGCAATCCGATGCCGTCACTGTCGGAGATGATCGCACAATGCGAGACGGCTGATCCGGCCCTTTATCCGGCGGGACGCCGGTGATCGAGGTCGATGGCGCCGAGTTCGGCCTTCCCGGCGCATCGCCTGACGCTCAAGCTCGAGCTTCAGCAGCACGCTGGCTCGTTCAAGGCACGCGGCGCGTCTCGCCAATCTGCTGACCCGCGAGGTGCCGGCAGCCGGCGTCGGTGGCGGCGTCCGGCGGCAACCACGGCGCGGCGGTCGCTTATGCCGCGATGAAGCTCGGCAAGCCGGCCAAGATCTTCGTTCCGACCGTCTCTTCGCCGGCCAAGGTGCAGCGCATCCGCGACTACGGCGCCGACCTCGCGATCGAGGGCGACCGCTATGCCGATGCGCTCGCCGCCAGCGAGGCCTGGTGCGCAGCAAACCGGCGCCATTGCCGGTGCCGGCTTTCGATCAGAACGAAACCATCATGGGACAGGGAACGCTCGGCCTCGAACTCGCCGGTCAGGCGCCGGATATCGATACGCTGCTGGTGTCGGTGGGCGGCGGCGGTCTGGTCGCCGCGGATCGCCGCCTGGTACGCTGGCCGTATCAAGGTCGATCGGCGTCGAGCCGCTTGCATCGCCAACGCCTGACCAGGGCACTGGAGGCCGGCCATCCGGTCGATGCCGGAGGCCGGCGGGCTGGCAGCGGATCGCTGGCGCCGCGGCGCGTCGGCGAACTGGTCTTTCCGATCGTTGCAGAAATACGCGCAGCGAACCGTGCTGGTGCCTGACGAGCGCGATCGCCAGCGCGCAGGCGACGCTGTGGCGCGCCTTGCGCATCGTGGCAGAACCGGTGGCGCGGCCGCATTCGCAGCGATCCTGTCGGGCGCCTACCGGCCCGGCGCGGGGCGAACGGATTGCGGTCATCGTCAGCGCGGTGGCAACAACGGCTCGCCGTTGATTTCGAGCGCACCCGTTGATTGCCGACGGATGGTCGAGTGACAGCGGTCCGATCTAGGCTCACGCGCTGCTTTCGGGCCCTGGACGCCACGGTTGTTCGCCACATTTGGAATCGCTCTAAATCAGGATGCTGGAATCGCTCTAAATGAAGCCGTTCGCGACATCCGGTCGCTGACGGCGCGGCAGCCGCTGCGCTACTGAGACCGGCATCTCCACCAGCTTTTGTCGGGCAGCTTTCATGATCAACTTTCGCGCTACCGCCGCAACCGCCAGCGTTGCTTTGTCTTACCGCGTTCGGCGCCTCGCCCGGCGTCCGCCGACGGCGGAGGTCAACGTCTACACCTATCGCGAAACCAAGCTGATCCAGCCGCTGTTCGACGCCTTCACCAAGGACACCGGCATCAAGGTCAACGTCGTCTCGGCGAGTTCGGGGCTCGAGCAGCGCATGAAGGCGGAAGGCGCCAACAGCCCCGCCGACGTGCTCTTGACGGTCGATATCGGCCGCCTCGACGACGCCGTGCAGGCCGGCGTTACCCAGCCGATCAAGTCGGTGGTGATCGACGAGATCGTGCCGGCGCAGTACCGCGATCCGGACGGCCAGTGGGCTGGCATTTCCGATGCGCGCGCGCGTGATCTACGCCTCGAAGGACCGCGTCAAGCAGGACAAGATCACCTATGAAGAGCTCGCCGATCCCAAGTGGAAGGGCAAGATCTGCATCCGTTCCGGCCAGCACATCTATAACAACGGCCTGTTCGCGGCCTATGTCGGCCAAGTACGGCGAGGCCAAGGCCGAGGAATGGCTGAAGGGCGTGAAGGCCAATCTGGCGCAGAAGCCCTCCGGCGGCGACCGCGAAGCGGCGCGCGACGTCGCGGCCGGCAAGTGCGACATCGGCATCGGCAACACCTATTACTGGGCGCTGATGATGAACAACGATCCCGAGAAGAAGCCGTGGGCGGAAGCCACCAAGGTGATCCTGCCGACGTTTGAGGGCGGCGGCACCCACGTCAATCTCTCCGGCGTGCTGCTGGCCAAGCACGCGCCCAACAAGGCCAACGGCGTCAAGCTGATCGAGTGGCTGGCCGGCGAGAAGGCGCAGCAGATCTATGCCGACTCACAACTACGAATATCCGATCCGCGCCGGCGTCGCCGTCAATCCGACCATTGCGGGCTACGGCAAGCTCAACGCCGATCCGCTGCCGATCGCCAAGATCGCCGCCAACCGCAAGGCGGCCTCGACGCTGGTGGACAAGGTCGGGTTCGATAATTGATCGCATCAGTTCGCGAAGGCATTTCCGCGCAACATGCCCTCTCCTCTCCCCGGGAGAGGGCATAATGCCGCATGGGCTTGCCGGCTTGTCGCGGATGTGAGCCGGCGTGACCCGGACCACGCGCTCGGGGCGGATCGCGGCAGTCGATCGCGGTCGCGACCGCCATTCTTGTCGCGGCGCCCGTCATCTCGATCATCGCGCTGGCGATGCAGCCGGCGCCGGACGTCTGGCAGCACCTCATCGAATACGTGCTGCCGCGCGAGCCTTCTCGATACCGCGCTGCTGCTCGGCGGCGTCGGCGCATTGTCGCTCGCGATCGGCACCGGCGCGGCGTGGGCGATCTCGCTGCATGAATTTCGCGGCCGGCAGATGCTGCTATGGCTGGTGCCGCTGCCGCTCGCGATCCCGACTTACCTCGCGGCTTATGTCTATGTCGATCTGTTCGAGCCGCTCGGGCCTGGTCCATCAGCACGCTCGCGGTTTGGCTGCCGCTGCAGGACGCGGTGCGCGTGCTTCCCAACCTGCGCTCGCTGCCCGGCGCCATCATCGTGATCGCGCTGGTGCTCTATCCTTACGTCTATCTTTCGGCGCGCACCATGTTCCAGTTCCAGAGCGCGGAGTTCGCCGAGGCCGCGAAGACGCTCAGCGCCGGCCGCTGGACCGCCTTCTGGCGCATCTCGCTGCCGATGGCGCGGCCGGCGCTGGCGGTCGGCGTCAGCGCTGGTGTCGCTGGAGACGCTGAACGACATCGGCGCCAGCGAATATCTCGGCGTCCGCACACTCACGGTGTCGGTGTTCACGACCTGGCTCAACCGCGGCAGCCTTGCCGGCGCCGCGCAGCTGTCCTGCTTCATGCTGGCGATCGTGGCCGGACTTATCGCCATCGAGCGCTACGGCCGCCGCAATGTCACGACGGAATTTTCCGCCGAAAGCCCGCGGCTCACGCAGCGGACGACGCTTACCGGCATCAAGGGCGGTTTGGCCTTCGCAGCCTGCCTGCTGCCGGTGCTGTCTGGGATTCTCTGGTGCCGCTATTGTATCTCGCGCATCAGAGTTTCAAGCGCGGGCTGTTTGCGAATTTCGACATGGCGTTGTGGCGCGACGCCTTCAACTCGGTCGCGTTCGCGAGCCTTGCCACGCTGGCCGCGCTGCTGCTCGGCTTTGCGACCATCCTGGCCTGGCGCTGGCGGCCTGATACGCTGCGCTTCGTCGCGATGAACATCGCGCAGACCGGCTTACACGCTGCCGGGGCTGGTGCTGGCGCTCGGGCCTGCTGGCGCCGCTGCTCGCCATCGACAACGCGGCTGAACGCGCTCGCCGGATGGCTCGGACGATCGCCGCCGGGACTGATCCTGATCGGCTCCGGGTGCCGCCGTCGTCATCGCCTATGTGATCCGCTTTCTGGCGGTGCCGACCGGCTTCATCAAGGCAGGGTTCGAGCGGATTCCGCGCGATTACGACGACAGCGCGCGCGCGGTCTGGCGCCGGCCAGACCACGACGATGCGGCTGATCCATCTGCCGCTGCTGCGCCCGGCGATGCTCGGCGCCGTCATCGTGGTGTTCGTGGATTGCCTGAAGGAGTTGCCGGCGACGCTGCTGCTGCGGCCGCTGAACGTCGAAACGCTGGCGACCTCGATCTACCAGTACGCCAGCCGCGGCAGCTTTCGAGGAAGGCGCGCTCGCAGCGCTGCTGATCGTCGCCGCCAGCATCGGCCCGGTGGCGTGGCTGACGCGGTTTTCGGACATTCCGAGCGGGCCGGCGTAGGTGATGTCGTAGGGTGGGCAGAGGAGCGTCAGCGACGTGCCCACCATCTATCGTCATCGCGCTGCGAAGTGGTGGGATGCTGCGCTTGGCCCACCTCATGGGATCGGCTACTGCGCACGCAGAAACGACCATAGCAGGCTTACGGCGTAGAGATTGACCCGCACGCTTGATCAACAGGTCCAGGAAGCTGCGTGCCCGCAGCGACATCCAGTGCGTTTCGGGATAGACCGCGTGCAGCGGCAGAGCGGCGATCGAAAATCCGGCAGCAGGTCCTGCAACTGGCCGCTGCGAATGCCGGCGACGGCGCTCATTCCGGACAGGATGGCGATGCCGAGATGATGCATCACCGCCTGCTCCATCGCGTCTGGCATCGTCGACCAGCAGCGGCCCGCCGATCGAAGCGACGTGGCGGCCGTGTTCCGATCTGAATATCCAGTCGTTGGCGGCGGGCAGACGCGAATAGACGATGCATTGGTGCGCGTTGAGGTCTTCCGGTGCGCGCGGCACTGAGCGTCCCTGCAGATAGGTGTCGGCGTCGCAACCAGATAGGCGCCGCACCGTGCCAGCTGCCGCGCGACCAGCGTGCTCGATCTCGAGCTGTCCGATCCGCAGCGCCAGCTCGATCCTCTTCCACCAGATTGACGAAGCGCTCGCTGAAGCGGATGTCCAGGCGAACCCCTGATAGGTTCGGACGTATTCGGCAATGACCGGCATCAAGTAGCGCCGGCCGAACGACGACGGCAGGCTGACCCTGCAGCGTGCCGCTCGGCCGCAGCGACTTCTCCTCGACGTTGGCCCGCGCCAGATCGAAGCGTCCGAGGATCTGGCGGGCCAGGTCGTAGATGCGGTGGCCTCGGGCGTCGGCTTGAGCTTGCGCGTGGTGCGAAAGAACAATTGGGTGCCGAACTCGCTTTCGAGCAATGCGATCCGCTTGCTCACGGCCGGCTGACCGATGCCGAGCCTCGTTGGCGGCCACTTCGAGAAGCTTCCGCCCTCCAGCGAGCGGACAAAGGCACGCAAACAGTCGGATCCGGTCCATCGGATCATTCCCATCTAGAATAGATCATATCCCTATCCATTCCATTTTCTTCGGCAAGTTCGCCGCCAGGCTGCAGCCGCAACGGGAGGCCAGCTCCCGAACAAACTTGGGGAGGCGGACATGAGACGGCGCATCGGGACCGTCGGGGCCGGCATCGCCGGCTTGCACCTGGCCCTGTATCTTCAGAAGCACGGCGTCGACGCCACGCTGATCACCGACCGCGCGCGCGGACGACGGTCATCGCGGGCATCCGCTCGATGAACACCGTCGCGCACCACCATGTGACGATCGCGCGCGAAGACTATCTCGGCGTCAATCACTGGAACGACCCGGAGCATCACTATTACTATCACGATCATTTTTTCACTTTCCGCAGCCGATCAGCTTCCGCGGCTGCTTCTCGCGGCCGAGCTGCGCCGTCGACTACCGGATACTATCTGCCGGTGCTGATGAAGGATTTTGCCGATCGCGGCGGCAAGATCGAATACCGCCGCATCGAAGAAAGCGATGACATCGCGCCGCTGGTCGGCCGGTTCGACCTCCTCGTTGTTTCCAGCGGCAAGGGCCCGCTCGGCCAGCTCTTCGCCTACCGGCCGGAGCACTCGCCCTATTCGCAGCCGCAGCGGCGCCTCTGCGTCGGTCCTCTATACCGGTGTTCGCGAGCAGCCGGATCCGATGAACGTGACACGCTCTCGGTGCTTCGCCGAGGCCACGGCGAGATGATCGTGATTCCCACCATCACCTTCGGCGGCATCGCCAGCGCGCTTCTGATGGAGAACGTGCCCGGGCGGCGACATGGAGGAGCTGTGCGACGCTCAGCTACGAGGCAAACCCAAGCATTTCCTGCGCGTGCTGTCTTGGGAAGCTCGAGAAGCATCATCCGACCACTCTATGACCGATCGACACTGCGCGGTTCGATCTCGCGCAGCCGCTCGATCTTCCTGCAGGGCAGGTGGTGCCGACGGTTCGCAACACGGTGGTGGAATTCGACGGCGGCAAATGCGCCATCGCGCTCGGCGAGCGTCCATTCGGTCGTCGATCCGATGATGGGACAGGGCGCCAACGTCGCCTCCTACGCCGCCTTCGTGCTCGGCGAGGAGATCGTCAACGCCGACGTGCTCGATGCGCGCTTTTTGCGAAAAGGTCGACCTGAAGCGGCAGGACCGCGTGCTGGCGGCCGCCGCGCTGGACCAACATCATGCTGCAGCCGCCTTCGGAAGCGCTCGGCATGCTGATCGGCACGATGAGCCAGAATCAGGCGCTGCGCCGATCGAGTTCACCGAGAACTTCAACTATCCGACCACCAATGGGGACCGCGTCGCGTCGGCCGAGCGCATCCAGGCCCGGATCGAGCGGGGCAAGACGGCGCCCGCGGCGCCCGGTGCGCGGCCACGGCGTGAGGGGCATGAGGATGCAGCGCGCCGACCCGCTCGCCTTCCGTCACGCAGCGTCGCGCTTTGCAACGGGGGTCGCGGTACTGACCGCGCTCGATTCCGCGGCGAGGTCTGCGGCATGACGGCCAACAGTTTTGTCACCATCAGCCTTTCGCCGCCGACCGTGCTGGTCTCGGTCAGGCCGGGGAAGACGCATGACGCGATGTCGGCGAGCGGGCGCTACGGCGTCAACGTGCTGCCGGAACAGGCCAGGGCGTTGTCGAGCCATTTCGCGGGCCAGCCGCGCCAGGCATATCCCGATTACGAAATCGTGGAAGGCCTGCCGCGGCTGTCGAACCTGCGTCGCGTTTTTCAGCCTGCGAGGTGACGCGGACGATCGACGTCAGCGATCACACTCTGTTCATCGCCGAAGTATCGGAGTGCGATTACCGCGACAGTCTCCCTGGTGTTCTTCTCCAGCCGCTATCATCTGGCCCGGGGAGGCCAGTCGACCACTGAGCGGGCAAGCGCAAAACTTCGCGCGGGCCTGATCGGGATCGCGCGTGAAGCGGCGGAAGCCCGGCGAGCCCGTCAGCGCTCTCGAACGCTGGATCGCGCGCTTCTCTTCAGCGAAGCGCGAAGCCCGCCTTGGAATAAGATCGCTCGGCTGCTTCGCTGCCGATCAGAAACGAGATCGATGCCCGCCTGAAGCCCGCAGCCTTGCCGGCTGCAGCGCGTGCTCGATCAAGGCCTGCACCAGCCCTCGCCCGCGATATTCCGGCAGCGTGGCGACATGCTCGATCAGCCAGTCGCCCTCACCGCCCTGCACCCAGCAATTCGCCGCATAGGCGCCACGCCGGAAGATCGCCATCGCTTTCGATGGCGTCGAGCCTGGCTTCGCCGGCCGCAGCCTCGATCGCCGCCCGCACGGCAGCGCGCGTGCCGGACGCGGGCAAGGCGCACAGCGAGGCCGCCGGCTTTCCTTCGACTTCGGCGATGATGAATTGCGAGACGTGCCACCACGAGGATGTGCTTGTGCGACAGCGATGCCGCTCGACGAATGCCAAGGCATTGCAGCTCGTCCCAGCCGAGCGCGATGTCGAACCAGCCGCGCGGCAGCGGGCCGCGCTGCGATGCCAGGATGATTGCGGGCGATGAAGCTCGCGTCGTCAGGGCGCGCGGGGCGGATCGCAGATAGCGACCGCCCCAGCCGCCATCATTCAGGCGTTCTTCAGCGCGACGCGGAACTCGGCTTCGGTCTTCGACTTCACCTCGTCCAGCGTGACGCCGTCGGCGAGTTCGATCAGCGCCATGCCGTCCTTGCCGTGCTTGTCGATGGTGAAGACCGCCAGATCCGTCACCACCATGTCGACGACCTTCTCGCCGGTCAGCGGCAGATTGCACGTCTTCAACAGCTTCGGGCCGTCCTTGGCGGAATGCTCCATGACGACGACGACGCGCTTGACGCCGGCGACGAGGTCCATCGCGCCGCCCATGCCCTTGACCATCTTGCCGGGGATCATCCAGTTGGCGAGATCGCCGTTCTGCGCCACCTGCATCGCGCCGAGGATCGACAGATCGATATGGCCGCCGCGCACCATGCCGAAGGATCGGCCGAGGAGAAATAGCTGGTGTCAGGCAGTTCGCTCACCGTCTGCTTGCCGGCGTTGATGAGGTCGGCGTCTTCCTCGCCCTCATAAGGAAACGGGCCCATGCCGAGCATGCCGTTCTCGCTCTGCAGGCTGACGTCGATGCCGTCGGGGATATAGTTCGAGACCAGCGTCGGAATGCCGATGCCGAGATTGACGTAATAGCCGTCGCGCAACTCTTTCGCGGCGCGCGCGGCCATCTGTTCACGGGTCCAGGCCATGTGGCTCTCCTACGGTCTATTGTTTGCGCATGCTCTTGTCGGAAAACCGGTGCCCACTTTTCCGGATCATGCGCTGAGTTGGGTCAAGCGGCGGGCGCGGGCGGGTGTTGCGGAACTCGATCCGCTTCTTGCCGGTGCCGACCTCGACGATGCGCTTTGACGAAAATGCCGGGCGTGTGGATGTGGTCGGGATCGAGCTCGCCGGCCGGCACCAGATGCTCGACCTCGGCCACCGTGATCTTCGCCGCGGTCGCCATCATCGGGTTAAAGTTGCGCGCGGTCTTGCGGTAGATCGAGGTTACCGGCGGTGTCGCCCTTCCAGGCGTGGACGATGGCGAGATCGGCGAACAGGCCGCGCTCCATGATGTATTTCTCGCCGTCGAATTCCTTCACTTCCTTGCCTTCGGCGATCAGCGTGCCGACGCCGGTCTTGGTGTAGAAGGCCGGGATACCGGCGCCGCCGGCGCGGATGCGCTCGGCCAGCGTGCCCTGCGGATTGAACTCGAGCTCCAGCTCGCCGGCGAGGTATTGCTGCGCGAACAGCTTGTTCTCGCCGACATAGGACGAGATCATCTTCTCTGATCTGCCGCGTCTCCAGCAGCCTGGAGAGCCCGATGCCGTCGACGCCCGGCATTGTTGGAGACGACCGTCAAGCCCTTGACGCCGGAATCGCGGATCGCATCCGACAGGGTTTCGGCGATACCGCACAGACCGAAGCCGCCCGGACATGATCATCATGCCGTCCTTGAGAACGCCATCGAGTGCCGATTTGGCGTCGGGGTAAACCTTTTTCATGGAGAATTGATTCTGATGGAGGGAGCGGCTGGAGGCCGACATTATCCGAATCAGCTGAGGCGAATTTTTCGCGGTGCGTCAATGCGCTCAGCCGCCGATAACGCCCTTCAGACCCGCGTATATGGAGCCAGCCGCGGTCCCCACACACTGAACAGCGGACCGGCCGGTCGTCATCAGGTCTGGATGGTGCGCGCACGACGGCGAAGGTGCTCTTCGCCGACATGCTGACCGAGCAGAGCCCGCGATCTGGTGAGCTACGGGGTTGGGCTTGCCGCCGCCGCGTCATCGTTTTCGGCAATATCTCGAAGATCAGCGAGCCCAGAATGTTGCCGGTCACGAAATGCGAGCGCGATGCTGGCGCTGTATTCGATCACCTCCCGCCATTCGACCCACGGCCCCGGCATGATCGGGAACATTGTCGTTGATACCGGTCACGACAAGCATGCAGGCGACCGCAATCGCCGCCGTCAGGAACCCGACGAGGATGGCGCCGCGCAGCCTGACCTTGTGCGCGCGCGCACGGATCAAGAGCCCGAACGGCAACGGGATGATTACCGAGGCGAGCCGGAGATAGAGCGGACTGACGTTCAATGCGATCGTGACAAATATGTGGGCGGCAACCAGCAGGATGACCGGAACCAGGATGTAGGCGAGCGAGTGAACGATGTAGAATCGGACCGGCGATCTTATCCGTTCGAGGCGCGCATTGACGCCGTCGAGGTCGCGATGGAGCGCGTCAAGCTCAAGAACGATCTTCTGGATCTCGAGAATGACCGGGCGCACGATCCGCAAATCGCGCGAGCAATGCTTAGCAGAGCGACCGCCTCGTCCTTGATCGTTTCCGCGCAGAAAGGGCATTCCATCAGACGGATCTTTTTTGCGTCGGCGGAGCGCTTCGAGTTCTGCGCGCGCCTGATCCAGCTCCAGCCGCAGGGCGTCGCGCTTGCGCGCCAGTTCGTCACGCTCGGAGACCAGCGGTCCCGGCACGGCGATTTCGCGCGAGCAGGAGCCGCAAACCAGCGCCTCGGGCAGGTTCTCCCGCGCGCAGTATGGACAAGCGGCGCTCAGGGGGCCACCTTCAGGACAAAACTCGTTGTCCCGACGCGGCCATCGGTATCTTTGATGTCGACGCGGACCATGTGCTCGCCGGCTGGCAGTTCGACCTCCGGCATGTCGATGCCGCTCGGCAGGACAACAGAGATCTGACCCGCGACGTGAGGTCGACATTCGGCGTCCTCAGATAGGTCATCTTGACGGAATCCGGATCGATCTTCGCCCCGCCATAGGGCTCTGAATTTCAGCTGCAGGCGCATCGGGGACTTGAGCTGTCCGGCACCGGTCATGACGTCGACCTTGGGTCCCCGCGTGATTCCCGCCGCTCGGTCGCGATCGCGCCCTGTGGGTGGCGGCAATGCCGCTTCCTCGTGCCGTTATCAGAACCTGCGCGGCGTTAGCCGTGCATCGCATCCGGCAGTGAGCGCCGCAACGCTCCCCAGCAGGAAGTCCCACATTCAAAATTCGCACGATCGTATTTTCCCCTGCCGTTCATCACTATCTCACGCCGCCATCGCCGATGATCGTGTACGGCGCCCAGAACAACGGATGGGCGTAGGCGAATTCGGTCTTGCCGTCAGCGTCGGTGATAGCCGGGGCCGTCCATCAGCGCCATCATCGCCTGCCGCAGCGCTTCGCCGCGCGTCAGTTCTGGATCTTGCGCCTGCCGCCTGAACAGGTCCGTCACCAGTTCGCGCGCCGATTGCGAGTGAACCGACCAGTTGGTCACCAGAAGCGCGCGGGTGCCGGCATAGAAAAAGGCGCGGCCAAGGCCCGATGCAGCCTCGGCGCCGGCGCCCGCTCCGGCGCCGGTGTTGCACGCCGACAGCACCACCCAGTCCGCGTCGAGCTTCAGCCGAGGATTTCCTCCATGGTCAGCAAACCATCGCCATCTCCGCCGGTAACCGTCGGCGATGACAGCGCCAGCGCCGGCTGCGACAGGCCGTTCAACTCGCCGGGCACGAGACCGTGGGTGGCGAACGCCAGCACCTTGAATCCCGAAAGATCCATCGTCTTGACCGCCTGCTCGCTGGCCTGCTTGCCGAGGTTGAGGACTTTCGACGGATCGGCCTGCAGCGCCAGCGCGATCGACTTCAACTCATCCGACGTATCCGGAAGCCGCGGCAACATCGCCAGTTCGGCGCTGTCGACGCCCTCGAGCTTCGGGCTGTTGCGTCGCTTCAGCGGACACGCCGCGCGTCGTGTTGCTCGAGGCATCGGCGACCCTGATCTTGCTCGGCGCTGTCGCCGCTTCGGCTTCCTGTTCCTTGCTGAAATAAGGGATCGCCGAACGCGATCAGTTCGCCGCGGTTGGGCTTGCCGGGCGGCAGTTGGCGCAAGGTGCGCAACGCCGCCGGCGACAGGCACGGTCGTGACCGCATGCGTCCGCGCCAGCCACGGCACCTTCTTGTAGCCTGCAAACAGCGGATCGTCGTCGCTGCCGATCTCGGCGGGCGCCGTCGGCAACAGCGACAATGGCAGCAGTCCGAGCGCGCCGTTGGTCACCAGGACCAGGTTCTTGGCCGGCTTCCATCCGCTCTCGACCGGCTGCAGCAGCAGCGAGTGAGAGCTCGTGCGCAAGCTTGAGATCGAACGGAGGAATGTCGGAGATCATCGCCGCCTGCGGCTCCAGCGCCTCGCGCAGCTTGCGAACCTTGCTCTCGATGTCGCCGCTGCGTGGCCTTGATCGCGGCGAACGCGACCGGCCCTTCTTTGGAACGGCCCAGACGAAACTGCTGGTCTGCCCGAAATAGAACGACAGCATCGCCTCGCCGTCCGTCAATGTCGCCTTGATCTGCTCCACCGACGGCGGCTTCGGCGCGACCAGATCGGCATAGCGCGGGAAACGCTGGCCGATTTCCTGTCGCGCCTTGAGCCGAGCGGCGCGCAGCGCGTTGATCAAGCGTTGATCGCCTGGACGCCCTTGATCGTCGCGCTCTCCCGACGGCAAAGACAGCACGTTGTTCAGCGTCCCGAGTTGAGCGTTCACCTGCTTGCCGAGGTCCTGCTCCTTGCGGACCAGTTCGGCCAGCGCCGGATCCTTGGCGGCCGCGCGGCACTCGACGCCGCCAGCGCCTGCTGCACCGAACGGCCGCGAATGGCGTCGGCAAGGCTGAAGGTTTCCCACCGATGTCGGCGGAGGCATTCTTCTCGCGCGCCAGCATGGCGAGGTAGGCTTCCACGATGCCCTGCAGGCGCTGGCTGCGCGCCGGCCACGGCCGTGCGTCGTCGTCATCGGCGTTCTCGCGCGAGGACGCCATCAGGATCGGGATCGCCGCCCTGAACTCACGGATCGCATCTGCATCGCGTCCCGCCCGCATCAGGCCGACCGCCAGCGTGCCGCGCGCCGAGGCGGCATCGAAGTGATTTTCGCCAACCCGGGACACCTGCTTCTTCACGAGTTGTTCGGCCGCGGCGATGCCGGCCTCGATCTGCCCCCGAGTTGTAGAGTGAGGCAATCCGCCCGCCATTGAGTTCGAAGGTCTGCCGTCGCGCTGGTTCCCAATTGGCGATAGCCTTGTCGATCTGCGCATAGATCGCGATCGCGTCCCCTGCCCTTGCGTTGCAAATTCAGAATGCCGCCGAGTTGCGACAACAGCTGCACATTCGAGGAGAGATCTTCCGCGACGCCAACGGTCAGGTGATCTCCAGGGATACCCGCGCCAGTTGCTCGGCTTCGACGTAACGTCCCTGCTCGACCAGAATGTCGGCCAGTCCGGCGATGAAGCGTGGCGTGACGGCACTGTACTTGCCCTGGTTCTTTCAACTGCGACAGCAGCGCGCGGCGCGCATCGACCTCGGCTTCCGCGAACCGTCCCTGCCGCGATTTCGTTCGCGCCTGGCTGAGCACGGTGAAGTCGACGCAGCGAGCACGAGGCTGGACTCGGAAGGCGGGTACTCCGAACCCAACAGGCCTTTGATCGCCGCCCGCTTGCGCAGTTCGCCAAGTTTGAACGAGGCCTCGGCCTCGCGAAACTGTCCTCGCGCCTCGAACAGCATGGCGCGGCCGAGCTCTATTTCGGCCTCCCAGTTCTGGCCGTAGGTGTTATAAGCCGCACGCTTGCTGGGATGGCCGCTGGTCCGGGCTTCCCTGAAGCGGCGCCTGGCTGCGGCGCAGATAGGCCTCCGCCTGCGCGATATCGCCCATTTGGATCCAGGATTCCCGCGATCGCGCGGTTGGCGCCGAACTGGTAGCCTTGGGCCCCCTTCTGGCTGGCAACTTCGCGAAGCTGCCGCTGATACAACTCGAAGGCCTTTTTGGATCGCCGGCAGCAGAGTACCGCTGCGCGGCAAGCGCGATCAGCCTCCCCATCATCAGCGGGCTAGCGGCGCTACGGCCTACTTCAATGGCCTTGTTGGCATCGGCGAGGAATCGGCGAGCCGGCCGAGTTGCGGCCCTGGTGTTGCCGCGCGATCGATGAATTGAGCTAGGTCTTCGCCCGACTTCCGCCGGGCTGGGAATCGGCCTCGGCCTTCAGTTCCTCGATCGTCTTGAGATCGGGCTTTTCGCTGTCCAGGATCGCGGTGATGTCGGTGATCGTTCGCGGCGGGGCGACAAATCCGGCAGGCAGCGCACTGCCGGCGGAGACTTTCGGCGCGGCTTCGGTTGGAATGGCGACGGCGACGTTGGCGCGGCCATTGGCCGCGTTTAGCGCCGCCATCACGCAGGCTTTGACTCTGCGGCGTGGCCTGGGCGCGGCAGGCTTCGAGATTTCCTGCCCCGCCGGATCCTTCGCATGCAGGCCTGAACGATCGGCCTGCCGACCGTCATCCTGCCAGTTTTCCGCGCGGCCTCGATGCTGAGCGCTTGCGCCGCCGGAGCCGTTACCGCCAGGATTGCCGCCGAAACCACCCATCTTTGCGGTAACGCGTGACATTGGGCGGAGGCTGGCGGGCTCAAAAGCGGAGTCAGGAGCGAATTACGATCTGAGGACAATTGATGACCCCATTAAACAAGATTGACGATGCTACAATAGGGAAATACTAGCAAGCTAACCCAAGTGTGTCATGAAATTCTCGCGGAGATTCAGGACCCCTGGTCGCATCCGTAGTGGCACGGGCTTTGGGCGAGCGGGGCAGTCAGGGCTCTTGATCTCACGCCGGAACTGGCCATGTCGGCCTTGAAAGCGTCAAGAAAACCCTTCAAGTTGCGCGGGTTGGCACGGGCTTACCAGTGCGCCGCCTGCCCTAATCAACATAGACCCTTTAAGTCATCAACCCGAGTTCGGTTTAGCCAGATCCGGATATGTCATTGACGATGGCCCAAGGAATGAAGCGCCTCGGGATGCCGGTTGCGGCGTTGTTCGGCGTGGCTGTGATCGGCCTGATCGGAACGTCCTGGTTCCTCAACCGCGACGCGCTGCGGCAGGCGGTCGAGGCGCAGATCCGCGCCGTCACCGGGCTCGATCTGGTCGTCGCGGGCGCGATCGACGTTTCGGTGTTTCCGGGCAGCTACGTCTCCTTTCACGATGTCGGCCTGAAGGGCGGCGGCACCACCGACCCGGCGCTGCAGGTCGATGTGCTGACCGCGAACCTGCGCCTGCTGCCGCTGTTGCTGCGGCGCTTCGAAATCGCCGACGTCATGATGTTGCGGCCGCATATCCGCGTCGTCAGGGACGGCCAGCGGCGACAGCAACTGGACGCCGTTCGTCGAACGGATCGCGCGCACGATGAAGCCCGGCGCCGAAAACCAGGTGTCGTTTTCCGGAAATCAGGATCCAGGACGGCGTGCTCAAATATGAGGACGCCGCCAACCACGTCACCGAGCAGCTCGGCGACATCGATCTCTCGCTGGCCTGGCCGTCGATCTCGCGCTCGTTCGCGGCGACCGGACAGTTCGACTGGCGCGGCGAGCGCGTCGACGGCTCGATCTCGGCCGGCGACTTCGTCGGCGATGCTGTCGGGCGACCGCTCGGGCCTGAAGGCGCGGCATCGTCAGCGCGCCGCTGAAGCTGCGCCTTCGACGGCTCGGTCGCCAACCGCACCAGCCTGATGATGGAAGGCACGGTGACCGTCGACAGCCTGTCGCTGCGCAATGCGATGCGCTGGACGGGACAGCCGGTGCCCGGCAGCGGCGGCTTCGGCCGCTTCGCGCTGAAGGCCCGCGCCAATGTCGTCGGCGCCTCGGTCGCATTGACCAACGTGAACGTCGAACTCGACGGCAACGTCGCCGAGGGCGTGATGACGCTTCGCCAATAACGGCCGCCAGGCGCTGCAGGCGACGCTCGCCGCCGGCAACCTCGATTTCACGCCCTATATCTCCACCGTGCGTCTGCTCGGCGAGCGGCGCGCGCGACTGGAACCGGCAATTGTTCGACCTCACTCGCTCTCCGCCACCGACCTCGACATGCGCCTGTCGGCGGCGCAGGGTGACGGTCGGCCCGACCAAACTCGGCCGCACCGCGTTCGGCGCCAATCTGCGCGGCGGCGCGCTGGCGCTCTCGGTCGGCGAGGCGCAGATGTATGGCGGCATCGCCAAAGGCTCGTTCGGGATCGCGCGTTCGGACGCGGTCGCCGACGTCAAGGCGCAGTTCCAGTTCACCGATGTCGACCTGCAGGCCTGCGCCAGCGAATTGTTCGGCATCAGCAAACTCTCCGGCCGCGGCAATCTCAACGTCTCGCTGGTGGCCTCCGGCGCAAGCCCGTTCGGGCTCGCCTCGTCGCTCGACGGCAACGCGACGCTGACCGGGCATGACGGCGCGATCGCGAGGCTTCAATGTCGAGCAATTGCTGAAGCGGCTGGAGCGGCGGCCGCTTGTCCGGCGGCGGCAATCTGCCGCTCGGGTTCGACGCCTTACGACAATCTCACGGTCTCGGTGAAGCTTCAACGACGGCATCGCCACCGTCGAAGACGTCCGCGTCGATGGCCCGACGACGCGCCTGACGCTGACCGGCACCGCTTCGGTGCCGGCGCGCGAATACGACCTCAAGGGCGTCGCCAGCCTGACGCCTCGGCGACGGGCGGCGACAAGGGTTTTGACCTGCCCTTCGTGGTGCAGGGCCCGTGGGACGATCCGCTGGTGTTTCCCGATCCCGAAAGCCTGATCCGCCGCTCGCCCGGCGCGGCGCAGTTGCTCGATGCGGTGAAGGACCGCAAGACGCGCGACGCCGTGCGTTCGGTGATCGAGCGGTTTACCGGCGGCGGGCCAGAAGCCGGCGGTGCCGGAAGCGGCGGATGGGGCGAAGGCGAACTAGCTCGGCTCGCAGCCGCGTAGCCCGGATGAGCGGCGCGACATCCGGGTCTTATCTCCGCGTCCTCTGCGCGACGTGAAGTTCCAAACCCGCGCGCTTCTGAAGATAACCGAGAACGCTAAAGAGGTTCTTGGCCTGCGGATTACCGCGCGGACCGAACATCCGGATGAGACTCTTGGGCTGGGTCCCGGTCGCTTCGCCGAAGTTTTTCAAATCAACGACGATGGCCTTGATATAATCACGCGAGGATCGTCTTGCCGGTTTCGACATCCCCGCTCAGACATCGCATCGATGCCTTCTCAGAAGCGCTTCGGCAAGCTTCTTGTCTTTCTTGACGCGGGTCTGCACCAGTTCCTTGAAGCTTCCTGTCTTCGCCATCTGTCTCCCACTCTCCTCAACGCCGTCCGCGCTTGCTCAGCTTGTAGTCCCGCCAGTACGCGCGCATCGCCGCCAACGTCAGACGTAGTAGCGGATATCAACCATGGAGTAGAGTAACACATATGTTACCCTACTTCAACCTGCGATATGGGTTGGTCGGCGTATCGAACGTATTCTGAGCGCAAGCGCTTGATGACCGGAAGAATTTTCACGCGACGGACCTGTTCAGCGCAATCAGCCCGGCGGCTCTGCAATTCAGCAAACCCCTGCCAATCACGGCACGTTCTCGCTCCGGCCACCACCAACGCCATACGGCTTGTTGAGAAAGTAACTCCGGTTACCCAGCGCCGCCTCGGCATACTGGTCGATCGCAACGATGATCGCCTGCACATGCGCGTGGCACCAGCCTTCGCGCGTCGCCTGGATGCGAACTTCCGCCAGGGCTTTTAGCCACGGCGGGTTATCCGCGTTGTGGTCGTACCATCTGAGCGGTCCTGACATCGCGGGCCCCTGTTGATGAAGTCTTCCAGCTCCGCCCGCTTGCGCGAGAGCAGAAGCTGCGCCCGCGCGTTGTCCAGGCCGGATTGATCGAGCCGGCGCGCAAGCTGGTCCAGTTCGCCAATCCGCCGGCGCAGGGCTTGAATCGTCTCATCGCTCACGGCGGCCTCGAGCCTTTTCCGTTCCGATTGAATCGGAACGGGGCTCTGATTGTTTGATGGGACGCGTTTTTCCTGACGCCGACCGGTGCCCGCCCCGGATCAGGTCCGGGGCCGGCTTTCGCTGGAAAACGCGCTGGCGCCCCGTTCGCGGGTTTTCTGCTGGCCGCGCGGACGTCCAGCTTCAGCCGTTCATCGACATTGAGCAGCGCGCTCCTCGCCGCCGAGCCGGTTCCGCTCGCCGATGAGACCGAGCATGACGACCCGCATGGACATCAGGTGAACAGCAGCTTCCGAGCAGTCCTCGTCGCGGTTGACCCGTTTGCGGATATTATCCTCCGCGCCCAGCATCTCCGCCCGCAAGAACCTGATTTTCCTACGAATTTCGTTCAACTTGTTGTCCATGGGCCACCTCGTCGCGGTTGAACCCTATAAGAACAAATAAAGAACAAATTTCAAGTTAAGAGTCGGCCCCCGAGCAAAGATTCTTTGGAGTTCCAGAATGCCCCGCCTCCCCGACCAGGTCGACGCGCCGATGACGCCCCGCCAGCTGGCGACGCTCGCGCACGCTCAGCGCCGAGGCCTATCAGCCGAAACTGTTCGAGAAAGAACCTGACGGCGAGGGAGGCCGAGCGGCGGATCGCGGCGCTGAAGGCGGAGATCGAATTGGCGAATTCGTTTTGAGGCAAGCGTAGCCCGGATGCCGCCTGCTAGGGCGACCTTCGCATAGACCAGAGGATAGCGTTCGTGAGGATTCGCTGGTAGCGGGCGTCCTGCCAAACTGACGGCTCGTGGCCTAGCGCCGTATAGAATACGCGTCCCTCGCCGTAGAATCGGGTCCATGCGAGAGGCCAACCATAGAATCGTTGATGCACGCCGGTCTTGCCAAGGTCCACCGAGCCTGGGTCGAGGCGCAGGAGCACGCGTGATCCACGATAGTCGAAGTCGCTGATTTGGTAGATCTCGTCCTCGACTTGCAACGAATTCCCGAGAAAAGGCCACCAGGGGATCGCTGGGATCAACCACCTCGATTGTCACGGCCTGATGCCAGGGATGACCATTAAAGTAGCCGCCGACCAGATCGAGATAGTCCGGCCAGGTGTAGAATGTGTCCGTCGCCGAATGAACGCCGAGAAACCCGCGGCCCGAGCGCACAAAGTTGAGAAGAGCTGTCTTTTGCGCGTCGCGCATCGGAAGTTCTCCTGACGTGTAGAACATCACCGCGGCGTAGCGCTCGAGGTTTTCGGCGGAAAATTCAGACGTGTCTTCCGTTGCAGTGACTTCAAAGACACCCGAATTGCTTCCAAGCTGGGTCAGGATTGCCTTGGAAAGCGGTATGACATCATGCCGGTAGCCGGCCGAGTGTGTGAAATAGAGGATGCGCTCTGGCGGGCGCTCGGCATGCGCGCCGAGTGGTCGGATTGCCGCCGCGCCGCCGAGGAGCGCGATGAACTCACGTCGCCTCACAATCCCCTCCGCGAAACCCAACCAACCATGTGTTGAAAGAAGCTTAGCACAGATCAGCCCAGCGCTGGCTCCGCAGCATCGCCTCTGCCGTCCATGCAACGCCCACGTTCAATTCATGGCCTCGGCTTGGCGGCATTCGTTGACGGCCACGTCAGCCAGTCCGACCGACGGGCGGACTGGATTCTCCCGCTGGCAGTTGGCCGACATCGCCCCGGCCCGCCCAATGTCCTCTTAGCGCAGGAAGCGGTCAATTCCATGACCGACCATAGCAAGCGCCAGCCCGGATGAGCCCATGGGGCGCGCGAACGCGCGCCTCTGATGACAGGCTCCGCGACATACGGATCTTATTGTGCCAGTCCCGCATACGGCTGCGCTCGTGCCTTTACCGAAAACTACCTGACGATTTCCCCAGAAGATGCCCACCTCGGCGACAAATGCCAAAGTGAACAGCACGGTGCGAAGGTAGGAGAAAGCCGACCCAATAGACGACGGCGTGGGCCAGCCGCAGCCAAAAGAAGCTCGCCGACCAGAACGCGGTCATCGCGTCCGCCTTCCCGGTCAGGTGCGCGGCGACGACCAGTGCTGCGAACGGGGCAAAACCTCGATCGCGTTCAGATAGGCCCGGTGAGCGCTGCCCCCAGGGCGGGACCGGGCGCGGCAGGCCGGGGTCGGCATAGTTCTTTGGCTGGAGCGGTCCGTTGGTCCTGACCTGGCAAACGATATACGGAATCCAGAGAGCGGCGGTCAGCATGGCGGTATAGACGAGGTATCTGAGGTCGGTGGTCACCTTTGGCCTCCTTCGTTCGGCGCCAATTCTATAGGCGAGGTGCGCGAAGGCTCGCGGGTCGCATCCTGATTGGCCGGTACAGTCGTTCGGGCCGCGACCCAAACGACAGGGCCTCGCGAATTTATTTCAAGACCCGGGAAGCAGGCGTAGCCCGGATGGCGACTTGCCCGCCAAAGCTCAAGGAGCGTAGGCGGAAGCAGGATGTTCGAGGCCAGGGTTGAGTCCCGGAACGCCGCGTCATAGAGATCGATTGTCTCGCCCAACCGAAGGGAGAACGCCATGAAGGCCATCGCACTGGGCGCATTCGTGCCGCGCTGCTCGCGTCCGCCGCTTCCGCCGCGCCCCTCAACGCGACGACGATCGGCTCCGCCGAAGTCTCCAGCGTCGGCCAGGTCAGGACCCGAACCTCTCACCGGCTTGTCAGCCATGATCAGCATCCTTCTGAGCTGGGAATGGTGCTGCCGGGCGCGGAGCAAACCTCCGCGCCCGACGGGATCAGTTGGCGGTCTTGCCGCCGTCGACGTTGAGGACATGGCCGGTGACGAATGAAGCCTGGTCCGACGCGATAAAGACGATCGCGTTGGCGAGCTCCTCCGAGAGACCGAGCCGACCCATCGGGACAGCTCGTCACCAGAGCCGCCTTGTTCTCCGGCGTGCCCGTAAAACGGGTCAACATGCCGGTGTCGGTAGGACCGGGCGCCACGCAGTTCACACGGATTCCCGACTTGGCGATCTCGAGCGCCACCGACTTGGTGATGCCTTCGACGGCGTGCTTGCTGCCGACATAGATAGAGGCCCCCGCCGCACCCTCGTGCCCGTAGGTCGAGGAGATGTTGATAATGCTGCCGCTGCCCTGTCCCTGCATGACGCGCACCTCGTGCTTCATGCTCAGGATCACGCCGAGAACATTGGTGTCGAACGTCGCGGCATAGCTTTCCGCGGTCTGGTCCGTGATCGGGCCGACCTTGCCTTCGGTGCCGGCATTGTTCACCGCGACATCGAGGCGGCCAAACCGTGCGACGGTCTTGTCGACCAGAGCGCGGACGTCATCCTCCTTGCGCACATCGGCGCGGACAAAATCGGCCTCGGCGCCGAGCGAGCGCAGGGCTTCGACAAGCTCCTTGCCCTCTTTGTCGCGCCGGCCCGAGACGACGACTCGCGCGCCTTGCTTTGCAAAGGCAATGGCGGTGGCGTGGCCGATACCGGTCAAAGCGCCGGTGATCAATACGACTGGCTTGCTCATTTTCCGTTCCTCACAATTTCGCGCTTCCTGCCGGCGGAGCATGGATTGCTGTGCCGGGAAGCTGATGATTGCCCACGGGTGTCTCCCCGAGGGCGCTTCCATTCAGGGCTAAGTGGGAGCCCCTAGCGCCTGCGCCAAAGACTTTGTAAGTAGGAGGGCATGCCCTGGAGATATGGAAGCCGCCATGGAGCCACGGCACCTACGCTATTTCGTCGCGGTCGCCGAGGAGGGCAGCCTTACGCTCGCGGCCGAGAAACGGCTGCACACTGCGCAGCCTTCCCTCAGCCGGCAAATCCGCGATCTCGAATACGAGGTCGGCGTTCAGCTTATGAGCCGCAGCGTGCACGGCATCGAATTGACCGCCGCCGGGCGGACCTTTCTCGATCATCGCGCGGTTGGCGCTCGCGCAGGTGGAGGCGGCCACTGAGGCGGCGCGGCGGGCCGCTCACCCCGCCAAACCGACCTTTGCCCTCGGATTTTTGACCGGGCAGGAGATGGATTGGCTTCCGGAGGCTATGCGCATCCTTCGAGACGAACTGCCCAAGATCGAGGTCTCAGTCTCCAGCCAGTATTCTCCCGATCTTGCCCAGGCTCTGCTGAGGGGAAGCTCGACCTGGCCTTCATGCGTCGCGAAGCGCAAATGCCCGACCTGGACTATACGGTCATCGTCAAGGAGCCGCTTGTCGTTGCCATGCCGAGCGATCATCGCCTGGCGTCGCAGAACGCCATCGCGCTTCAAGACATCGCCGGTGAGATATTCATCGGCATGTCGAACACGGCCCCCACGCTCCAGGTGGTTATAGATGACTACCTGAAACGATCGGGGATGGATTTCCGGCCAGTGCACAGGGTCGACAATCTGGCGATGGCGATGTCGCTGATCGCATCGACCAGGGGCGTGGCGCTCCTGCCCGCCTATGCGAAGAACTTCCTGCCGCGGTCCGTGACCAGCCGTCCGCTCGATGGTGAGGCACCGACGATCGATCTCGTCATCGGCTACAACAAGACCAACACCTCGCCAATTCTCCGACTGTTCCTCGCGTGTCGACCAGCTGAAGAAGAGGGCTCCGCCGGCGGTCGGGACGCGCGCCTGACCACCTGCGTGATCACGGCCGCAAGCACCCGCAATTTGCGATCATACCGTACGCGCTAAACGCGCGAGAGCCGCCGGGATGTCCCCAGCGGTCCGCGCGTTGCGTAGCGATGTGGTGCGACGCGCTGCGTCGCGTGGTGGAACGTTGCGGATGCGCTGAGGCGCGCCGCGTTGCCTACCGTGATGTCGATAAGTCCTACGCGTCTCATCGACTACGGTAACATAGGCTGGTCGCGAGGCGACTTCAAGACAGCGCTGCTGCCGTAGTCGTCGCATCTCTTTCGATCGCGCCGAAAAAGCCGCGACTGCTGGAACGGGATGTAACAAAACCTGTAACGGTCGGTTTTGGCGCTGACGACTACGACGCTTGCGCAAGGGTGCTGCTGAGCCATCGTAAGCCGCTGGGCCGAAAATGCCTCGTACGGCTGCAGTCACGCATTAGCCTGCGCGCACTGGGGTAATTTGTTGACCAGCCCCCCTCCCCAAAATATTCCGCTTCCCAGGCTTCCCCAAATCCCCCATAACTCGCGCACCTCATCCCTTGAACGAGGGGCGTATCGCGATCGTCACGGAAACGTTGGGATGGGATGCGGTGGACGCGGCGGCGTTGGGCGCGCAGTGCATGTTCGCAGGGCGGTTTTCCGTGAGCGATCGACAGCGTGTAGACGAACGGCGCTAGAACGCCTCCGCCAGAGCTTCGGCCGGTCGCCCATGGCCGGTCGGATGGTTTGGTGAAGGAAGCTGCGTACGGCAAAAGCGTGTGGTCCTGGCACCCGTGGCTGGTGTCAAATCGGCGGAGGTTTTCGCGAAGCCCAACCGGGTTCGCAAAACCGTCAATTCGCCGGCGATGGAGGCAAGAGGAATTCGTCTCCAGGGAGAGCGCGCCATAAGCCGTCAAACCATTGCGCAGGGAAGGCCGGATGCTCTCCGCTGGACCTGTATGCTCGTGTGCGCACTTCTTTTGTGCCATTGCACACGAGACCGCGGGGTGCAGCGCGCACCCGGTCTTCCCTGCGCCCTCATTGGGCGAGAGCTTCGGTCAAGCCTCGGGCGCATCGCGTCGCGAGATCGCGAACGCATATTCAGTTGTCATCGCCCGCTTGGCGTTGGACCGGGCGACCCAGTATTCCAGAGACGGCGGTGATTGAATCGATGAGCCGCGGCGTACCTGGATGCCCCGCCTGCGCGGGGCATGACGGTTTGCGTGCCGCGACAATCCGGATAGCTTCCGGTATCCGAGGGCGCAAATGATTGAACCAAATGATTGAACCAAACTGCCCGGGCACCCGGCTGGTCTCGCCGCATTTGCGCCCGGAATGTCCCCTACAGAAGTCTGCCTTGTCCCATCTGGATAACGCCGCATGGTTGCGCTATCTTTTATCCAACCGGTTAACAAGCCGGCGTTTTCAGGGAGAACAACGTGATATCCAAGAAATTAGGTGGGCTTTCACTCGCGGTCGCTGCGGTCGGGCTGTTTTACGCCACTGCACCCGCGCTTGCCCAGCAAAAGACCATCACCGTCTGGTTCGGCAAGGGCTTTTACAAATCCGAGGACGACGCGCTGCTGGAGGCGATCAAGAAATTCGAGGCCAAGACCGGCATCAAGGTCGAACTGTCGCAATACGCCATCCAGGACATGATCCCGAAGACGGTGGCGGCGCTGGATTCCGGCACCGTGCCCGACGTCGCCTATTCCGACAGCTATGACGTGCAGGCGCAGGGCAAATGGGCGTTCGAGGGCAAGCTCGAGGACCTCGGCGACATCCTGACGCCGATGAAGTCGGCGTTCGCGCCGAACACGCTGGAAACCGCGCTGCTCTACAACGACGTCGCCAAGAAGAAGGCCTATTACGGCTTCCCGCTGAAGCAGCAGAGCATGCACGTCCAGATCTGGCAGCGACATGCTGGAGCAGGCCGGCTTCAAGCAGAGCGACATCCCGACCAAGTGGGAAGACTACTGGTCGTTCTGGTGCGACAAGGTGCAGGCCGCCAGCCGCAAGGCCACCGGCCAGCGCGTCTACGCCGTCGGCCAGCCGATGGGCGTGGAATCCACCGACTCGTTCCAGTCGTTCTACACCTTCATGGACGCCTACAACGTCAAGCTGGTCGATGACGACGGCAAGCTGACTGGTCGACGATCCCAAGGTGCGGGAAAACCTGATCAAGGCGATGAAGGACTACACCGATACCTACGTCACGGGGCTGCACGCCGCCCTCCTCCACCACCTGGAAGGACCCGGACAACAACGTCGCCTTCCACAACAAGACGATCGTGATGACGCACAACTTCACGATCTCGATCGCGGCGAAATGGCTCGACGACTCCAACAATGCGGCACTGACGCCGGAACAGCGGGCGCTCGGCAAGAAGAACTATGACGAGACCATCATCACCGCGTCGTTCCCCAACAAGCCGGACGGCACGCCGATCAAGTACCGCTCGGACGTCAAGACCGGCCTGATGTTCACGGTCGCCAAGAACAAGGCCGAGGGCAAGGAATTCATCAAGTTCCTGCTGCAGGAGGAAAACCTTCGGCCCTATATCGAAGGCGCGCTCGGCCGCTGGTTCCCGGTGACGACGGCCAGCCAGCAGAGCCCGTTCTGGCAGGCTGACCGCCATCGCAAGGCGGTGTACAATCAGTTCACCGGCGGCACCACGCCGTTCGACTTCACCAAGAACTGGAAGTTCACGATCCTCAACAACGAGAACGTCTGGGCCAAGGCGATGAACCGGGTGGTGAGCGAGAAGATCCCGGTCGACAAGGCCGTCGACGAACTGATCGCCCGCATCAAGCAGGTCGCGGGTTAAGTGTGATACCGGCCTCCGCGAGTCTGCCCGTCGTCTCTGCGGGACGAGGGTCGGGGCTCAGCGCTCTGCCGCGCAGCACGTCTTGCGGAAAGCTCGGTCGACGACCTTGCGCAGCCACGAACCGCCTGTCGGCTTATGGGTCCTCTCCGCGCGCGGGGCGAGGTTGAAGGACGACGTGGCCGCGAGTGCGCGGCTGGTCTACGTTCGATGAGTAGACGTATGGCAATCACGCTTTCGGGCGATCACGCGCTACCAGGCCCGCCGCTGTCGGCCCGGCTGACGACGCCGCAGGTCTGGGGCATCGTGCTGCTGGCGCCCTATATCCTCGTGTTCCTGGCCTTCGTGGTCTATCCCGTCGGCTACGGGCTGTGGCTGGCGCGGCATCCGGCGAGCTATGTCGCGCTCTGGCACGACCCGATCTTCGCGCGCGCCGCCGTCAACACGCTGATCTTCCTCGTGATCGGCATCAACGTCAAAATGGCGATCGCGCTGTTTCTGTCCGGCTTCTTCGCGCAGCAGCGCACCTGGATCAAATGGCTGTCGGTGCTGTTCATCCTGCCCTGGGCGGTGCCGTCGATCCCGACCATTCTCTCCGTGCGCTTCATGTTCAATCCGGAATGGGGCGTGGTCAACCAGCTGATCTTCAAGTTCACCGGCGAGGACGGCCCGAACTGGCTCAACGACCCGACCGTGGCGCTCACCATGGCGATCGGCGTGCACATCTGGAAATCGCTGCCGTTCTGGACGCTGATCCTGATGACCGGGCGGCTTGCGATCCCGCACGACCTCTATGAGGCGGCCGAGGTCGACGGCGCGAGCTGGTCGCAGAAATTCCGCTTCATCACCTGGCCGTCGATGCAGACGCTCTACATCACCTGCACGCTGCTCTCGATGATCTGGACGCTCGGCGATTTCAACAGCGTCTATCTGCTCACCGGCGGCGGGCCCGCCGACCTCACCCATGTGCTCGCCACATTGGGCATCCGCTATCTCCGGCTCGACCAGCTCAGCCTCGCGATGGCCTCCATCGTCTGTGCGCTGCCCTTCGTGCTGCCGCTGATCTATTTCATGATGAAACGGTTGTCGCGATGAAGCTGCCAACACTCCGCGAGATCGGCACCGAAGCGAAGCCTGCTCCTGATCGGCATTCCCGTGTTCATCTGGACCATGGTGCCGATCTACCACATGTTCCTGTTCGCGATCTCGCCGAAGGAGGACGCGTTCTCCGGCAAGCTCTGGCCGGCGCATCCGACGCTGAACAATTTCTACATCGTGTTCTCACCAGCAGCATTACTTCCTGCGCGATTTCTGGATCCAGTTCTTGAATTCGGTGGTGATCGCGCTTGTCGGCGGGCGCGCTGACGCTGATGATCGCGACCGCGGCCGCGTTCTCGATCTCGCGGCTGCGCGTGCCCGGCGGCCGCTGGGTGATGAATCTCGCGCTGCTCACCTATTTCATCCCGGCGGCGTTCCTCGCCGTGCCGATGTACCGCACCATGGGCAATTACGGCCTCCTCAACAATCACTGGTCGCTGATCCTGGCGATGGTGACGATCGCCTCGCCTTACGCGATCTGGGTGCTGAAGCAGGCCTCCGACAAGCTGCCGGTCGAACTCGACGAAGCCGCCACCATGGACGGCGCCACCACGCTGCAACTGTTCCGCCTGGTCTATGTGCCGCTGATGATGCCGTCGCTGGTCGCGATCGGCACCTACGCGATCCTGCTCGCCTGGAACGAATATCTCTACGCCTTCCTGCTGCTCTCCAAGGACACCGAGATCACGCTCCCCGTCGCGCTCGGCAACTTCCTGGCCGCCGACGACTCGCCGTGGGAATTGCTGATGACCACCGGCTTCATCTACGCGCTGCCGCCGGCCGCGATCTATTACGCGTTCAAGCGCTATATGGTGGGAGGACTGACCGCGGGCGCCGTGAAGTCGTGATGCGGCTTACTACTGCGCGTTCAGCCGGATGCGAAATCGTTTGACGACCGATCCCTCGCCTTCGAAGTGCCGCCAGTATTTCAGCGCGACCTCGCCGTTGCCGGCCTTCTTCGCCGTGAAGTCGAACGTGACATTGCCGGCGGAGCCGACGGCGCCGCCCGCGTAGTGCGGCTCCGATCCGGCCGGGTCGACGACTTCCCGATCGAAGTGGTCGACCGTCCAGCGGTAACCGGTGGTCGCGTTCTCCGGCAGGGTCAGGCGAACGCCTCGCCGACGCGCAAATCGACCGTCCGCTCGTTGTCCGCCTCGGTCAGTGACTGCATGGCATGGACCTTCACTCTGGGCCTTAACGGTCTCGGCGGCGACCGCGCCGCTGACGTGCAACAACAGGATTGCGACCCAACAGAGCGCGGCAACGCGCGCCAGCTCGGAAAGGTTCCATGCGCTCAAGAGATCGTCAAGCTCCCCGCCTCAGATCGTCACGCCGTAACTCTCGTTGAAGAATCCGGCATTGATATAGGCCTCGCTGGCATAGGCAAAGCCCTTGTCGCCCCAGGCCGTACCCCAACTGTTGCGGATGATGAAGCGGCGGTCGGTCGGTATATCCGGACACAGCAGACGCAATGGCCGCCGCGAATGGTCGACCGGCATGAACGTATCGAGCTTGCCCTGGGTCGCGGTCGCGTTGTCCTGCAGGTCTGGTCCACATTGAGCGCCACCAGGATCGGCCCCATTGCTTGCCAGCCACGATCGCCAGCTCGCCAGATTGCGCTGCATGTTGACATAGGAGGCGATCTTGCGCGTCGCCGCGGTGGCGAAGAATGTGTTCTCGTTGCCCAGATACATGTTGGTCTGGATGTGGAAGGGCAGCAGCGTCTCCGGCACCGCGCCGTATTTCCGCAAGATCTCCACCGCCGCCTTCAGGCTGGTGCCGGCGCCCTTCGATCATCGTTTCCGGCCTGGAGGTGAATTCGTCGTGTCTCCTTCGACGCCATCCAGGTAAACCGCGGCGACAGCTTCGCGTTCTGGGCAAGCCTGCCGGCCTTGACGAAATGATAGCGGGCGACGCCGTCGGTCGAACCCCAGCCGACGCAGGACCCGGTCGATCCCTGATTGCCGATGTCCCACCACGGTCTGACGAAGATCGACGCTGGCAGGCGGCGCCGCAAGCGGCGCTGCCGCGGCGCCGCGCCGCAATGGCATCTTCCGCCGCCCAGTCGGTTTCGGTATTGCGCGAGGGCACCACATTGCAAATGCGATGCGTTTCCGGTCTCGAGCTGGACGACTTGTCGAGGACTTTCTTGGATTTGGCCATAATGAATTCTCCTGATGACGGTGAGAAAACAGGCGAGAAAATGCGTGAGGCCGACAAGAATTTTCGAAACGACTTCCAAATTGGAACGCGATCATTTTTGAGTTGCAACGAAAGCGAAGGAGTATGAAATGGCGCACGTTTAGATAGAATTTTCCGCACGATTTCGTGATAGCAGCGGCCAAGCCTTCCAGAACCTGGGCTTCAGAACCGAAGCGCAGCGCTTTGCGAAAATGGCTGGCGGCTCTTACAGCGGCGCCGCGCTCTCGGCCTTGCGAGCTCGACAGTTTCGAGGCGAGCGAAGCGATCACGATGACCACCGCGATCAGCGCGATCACCATGGTGCAGATCGCGTTGATCTCGGGCTTCACCCCGAGCCGCACCTCGGAATAGATCCGGATCGGCAGCGTCGCCGAGCCCGGCCCGGTGGTGAAACTCGCGATCACGACATCGTCGAGCGAGAGCGTGAAGGCCAGCATCCAGCCCGCCGCAATCGCCGGAATGATCAGCGGCAACGTCACCGCGAGAAAGGCCTGCACCGGATCGCAGCCGAGATCCATCGCCGCCTCTTCCAGGCTGCGGTCGAGCGAGGCGAGGCGCGACTGCACCACCACGGTGACGAAGCACATGGTCAGCGTGGTGTGGGCGATCGTCACCGTCCAGAAGCCGCGCTCGGCGTTCAGCGCCACGAACAGCAACAATAGGAAAGCCCCGAGATCACCTCCGGCATCACCAGCGGCGCATAGAGCATGCCGGAAAACAGCGAACGCCCCCTGAAGCGCTCGCCGCGGACCAGCCCCACCGCCGCCAGCGTGCCGAGCAGCGTTGCGATCGTGGCGGAAACCGCGGCGACACGCAGGCTCATCCAGGCCGCATCCAGCATCGCGCGGTCGTTGAAGAACTCATGGTACCAGCGCAGCGACCAGCCGCCCCACACCGTGACCAGCCGCGAGGCGTTGAAGGAATAGATGACGAGGATCACGATCGGCAGGTACAGAAACGCCATCCCGAGCGCCAGCGCGGTGATGTTGAACGGCGAGATGCTGCTGACCTTGCGCGCCATCAGTTCGCCCCTCCGAGCTGACGGCGCTGCAGCCGGTCGTAGAGCAGCAACGGCGGCACCAGCAGCACCAGCAACGCGACCGCAGCCGCGGCGGCGACCGGCCAGTCCTTGTTGGTGAAGAATTCCAGCCACAGCGTCTGGCCGATCATCATCGAACTGGAGCCGGCGAGCAGATCGGGGATGACGAACTCGCCGACGATCGGGATGAAGCACAACAGCGCGCCGGCGCCGACGCCCGGCAAGGACAGCGGAAACGTCACCAGCCAGAATGCCCGAAGCGGCGACGCGCCGAGGTCGCTTGCGGCTTCCAGCAGCGAGGGATCCATCCTGGCGAGCGTCGCATAGAGCGGCAGGATCATGAACGGCAGATAGGAATAGACGATGCCGATATACATCGCGGTGTCGGTCGAGAGCCACACCACCGGCGTCGAGACCAGATGCAACGCGAGCAGAATCTTGTTCAGCAAGCCCGTCATGCTGCAAAATATTGATCCAGGCATAGATGCGGATCAGGAACGAGGTCCAGAACGGCACGATCACCAGCATCATCGCAATCGCCTGCCAGCGTTGCGGCAGCGCGCGCCATGCCATAGGCGATGGGATAGCCGATCAACAGCAGGATCAATGTCGAGGTCACCGCGACGACGAGGCTGCGCAGATAGGAGCTGATGTAGAGATTGTCCGAGACCAGCAGCCTGAAATTATCCAGCGAGAGCTGCGCGAACGCCGCCTTGATCGCCGCCCATCCTTCGGTGAAATCGAACAAGGGCAGATAGGGCGGCTGCGCGATCGCGGTCTGCGACAGGCTGATCTTCAGCACGAAGCCGAACGGCACCAGGAAGAACAGCACCATCCACAACATAGGGCGCGATCGCGGCATAGCGCGCCGGCTGCGCGAAGATGCGGCGCGCGCTCATTGTTCCAGCACCACGCAATCATCGGGCGTGAACCACGCCACCACGCGCTGGTCCACGCTATAGATATCCCTGTCCATCCGCGCAGTGTTGGCCATCGACGAGCGCACCACCGCGCCGGAATCGAGCTTGACCTTGTAGACGGTCGAGCCGCCGAGATAGCCGACATCGGTGACGACGCCTTCGAGCCGGTTGATCGCCTGCGAATTGGTCCGCATCCGACACCGGGCCGCGGCGCGACAGTTTTACCTTCTCGGGGCGGATCGCGACCGTGACGGCAGGTCTTGGTAATCGGCTGGCGCGGCTCCGCGACCACGATGGCGCCGCCATCCCGGGTCGCAATCGTCAGGCGATGATGTTCGTGCGAGGTGACTTCGCCCTCGAACAGGTTGACGTCGCCGACGAACTCGGCGACCCAGCGCGTGGCGGGCGCCTCGTAAAGGTCGCGCGGGGTCGCGACCTGTTCGAGCCGGCCGGCATCCATCACGCCGATTCGGTTGGCCATCGTCATCGCCTCTTCCTGGTCGTGGGTGACGATGATGAAGGTCATGCCGAGCCGGCGCTGCAGCTCCATCAATTCCAGTTGCGTGCTCTCGCGCAGCTTCTTGTCGAGCGCGGCCAGCGGCTCGTCGAGCAACAGAACCTTGGGCCGCCGCGCCAGCGAGCGCGCCAGCGCCACGCTGCCGCTGGCCGCCGGAAAGCTGATCGGGCTTGCGCTTCTCCATGCCATCAAGCTTGACCAGCGCGACCATCTCGGCGACGCGGGTGTCGATGGCGGCGCGCGGCATGCCGGCGCGCTTCAGCCCGAACGCGATATTGTCCCGCACGTTGAGATGCGGAAACAGCGCGTAGTTCTGGAACATCATGTTGACCGGCCGCTCGTGCGGCAGCACCGGCGCGATGTCGCGGCCGCCAAGCAGGATGCGGCCCTCGTCAGGCGTCTCGAAGCCGGCAAGCATTCGCAGCAGCGTGGTCTTGCCGCAGCCGCTCGGGCCCAACAGCGCAAAGAACTCGCCCGCCCTGATGTCGAGCGAGAGCCGGTCCACCGCGCGGAAGCTGCCGAATGTCTTGGAGACCCCCTCGATCCGGAGCAACGGCATGTCCGCCGCCGCATCGGTCGGCGGTGCAGGCCTCGCCGGCGTTGCAGCCACATCGATCTTCGGCGTGTCGATTTCAGGCGATTCCTCGGTCATGCCACCTGCCAGCCCCGTCGTGGCTCGCACGCTAGCGGCGGATCGGCTTCCACTCAACCGGCCCGGAACGCGCAGCCACAATATTATGGATGCCGCAGCTCCCCGCTCTGGTAAGGTTCGAAGCTCGCCAGAAAGCCCGCCTTTGCGCGCGGCAACGAAGGTTCGCGGAGGAATATGATGATCGTTCGCAATCTGCTGGCCGTAACGGCGATCTCTTGCCTGCTCGCCGGCCCGGCCGCCGCCCAGGAAGCGCTCGTCGACCTACAAGTCGTTGAGCCCCGAACTGGCGCAGGATCTGGCGCAAGCAACGCTGGCGGATTGCCAGAAGCGCGGCTTTCAGGTGACGGTCGCCGTCGTCGACCGCTTCGGCGTCACGCAAGTGCTGCTGCGCGACCGCTTTGCGGGCCCTCACACGGTGTCGACCGCTTCGGGCAAGGCATGGACCGCGGCCAGCTTTCGCACCAGCACGACCGAACTCAACGCCATCAGCCAGCCCGGGATGATGCAGGCCGGAATCCGCAACCTGCCCGGCGCCGTCATCGTCGGCGGCGGGTTGACGGTCGAAGCGGCAGGCTCGCTGCTGGGCGCTGTCGGCGTCTCCGGAGCCCCGGCGGCGATGCGGACGAAGCCTGCGCCAAGGCGGGCATCGACGCCGTGCGCGACCAGCTCGATTTCTAGACGTCGAAGTAAGCAACGTATGGCTTTGCCTGCTGCCGCCCGATCAGCCCTCGCGGCTGAGCCGCTCGTACAGCTTCGCTGCGTTATCCCAGTTGATGGGCCTCCATGAAGGCATCGACATACGCACCGGCCTTGGCGCCATAGTCCATGTGATAGGCGTGTTCGTACATGTCGAGCGCAATCACCGGGCCGGCCGCCGGCGACGGCATTGCGTGTGATCGGCCGCCCATTGATTGACCAGTCGGCTTGTCGTGAGGCGAATAAGACAGCAGCACCCAACCGGAACCGCCGCCTTCCGCCTTGACCCATCGCGGAGAATTCAGCGCGCCAGCGATCGACGCTGCCGAAATCGCGCGCAATCGCGTCTCCCAGCGAGCCTCGTGCTGCACCCGCCGCCACCGAGACTGTCGAAATAGGCCTCGTGCAAAATCATTGAGTTCATCGCGACCAGTTCTTCGCGCTTGAGGCCATTGATCCAGAAAATTCGGCGCCTTGGCAAAGTCCAGTTCCGCCAGTTGGACAGCGATCGCGTTCAAACGCTTCACCGCGCCTACATAATTGTTCTCATAGTGGCTTATGAGAATTTTCTCGGAAATTCCCTTCACCGACTTCGGATCGAGCGAGAACGGCTTGATCTCATAGGCCATGCGCTTTGCTCCTGGTTGCTGCGCGGTCTCTGCATTCGCGGATCGTTGACCAGAGCGTCGAAGCCGCCGCGATCCCGGCGACCAGCCCAGCACTCTTGATGAAGTCCCGACGTTCCATGTTCTTTCTCCGGGTTTGCCCTGCCCCCAGTTTCGTCGCAGCGCTCATCGCGGCTCCGATGCGCCGGATCGCAGTCAGCGCGATGGCGCGATGAAAACGCGTGAAATGAGATCGGATTGGCGGCTGACACACTGCGTCCCTGGATGGTTTTCAAAAACCGGACGCGATTCTTCGGCATGTCGCCTCGTGGGAAGATCGCTTCCCGCTGGCAAGGATGACACCAGCAGGGGCCTGCCTTGTCAATCTCGCTCGCTGTAACAATCAGGCGACGGAACCCTGAACTAGTATCTTGGCCGATGATCGACCACCCATCGGCGCGCGTGTTCGACGGGCTTTCCCACGTGAGGCATCACCATCGCGCGCACGGCAACGACGCTCGGCAACGCCTCCATGGCCGCGCGCCACGCAGCGATGCGTGGTTTGCTGCTGAGCATCTGCTGTCCTTCCGGCGTGAGGCTGAGGCTCGTCATCGTCGGTAGCATGAAGAAGTCGGCGAGTTGGCCGGTCATTGATCAGGAATTTCCGAGCCGGGATCGGAGGTCATTTTCCATGACGTCGAGGCCGATGCGCGATCCGGCAGCGCAGCGCGCGACGACCTTTCATCCGGCGCGATGCCGGCGAACCGGGTAGATCAAACGCTCATGGCTGAGATGATAGGCACATGTAGGGATAATAGTAATTGTTCAACGCGCTGATCCACCGGTTCATCCGCGCCCGCTCCCGCAGGTCGTCGGGCTGAAGCGGCGGGCCATCAGAACGCCTGATCGACATAGGCATGCGACTGCGGCGGTTTCGCAGAGCACGAACCCGTCGTGGTCGGAGATCCGGGACGCGGTTGTAACCGGATTGCAGCGCCAGCTGGCGCGGGCTGCCCATCTCGCTGCCAGATCACAGAACGTGAACGGCACACGCCTTTCTCGGTCGAGCACGAGGCCGGACGATGTTCACGAAGGTGCTGACCCGGGAAAGCCGTAGACAGCGACGTTGCCCATAGGACGCTCCGTCTAACGCCAGAACGGCTTTTCCGCTTCCGCGCATTGCCTCCCTCCCGTGGACACGCCGATGTCGCTTGAGAAGGTAACTCGTTTGAGCACGAGCCAGCTCGCCGGAGCTGGCTATCGCGTGCCGGCTCCGGTCGATCCAGAATCCCAGCGTGCGCAACCACCCGCCCACCGAGACTGGATGAGAGCAGAATTGTTGACGAAAGCGGCCGCATCGCCGGCGGGCTCGCGCCGCAAGGTCAGCCCTTGCGGAGAATAATTGACATGACAAAGCTCCAGAATGCGCCGTGGGCATTTGCGGGTCCCGGCGGGAAGCCAGGATCAATAGGCAGGCGACGAGAACCATGGCGCGCAAAGCATCGCTTCTCTAGCCTGACCGAGTTTTTCTCATGAAGGTCAGCGTCATGCTTCGCCGCCGCCGCTGAACCCGCTCAAGGCCTTCCAGGCCGCCGCGCGCCGCATGAGAGCTTCACCCGCGCGCCACCGCTTCGAAGAACTATGCGTCACGCAAGGCGCGGTCAGCCATCGAGGTCAAGGCGCTGGAAGCGGAGCTCGGCATCGGCGCTGTTCAACCGCGAACGCCGGCGCCTGGTCATCACCGGAGCCGGCCGCGACTACCCTACTGTCGTACGCGATGCGCTGGACCGAATCGCCGCTGGGCACCGAGCGCCTGATGCAACGCCAGCGTTCCATCGGTAGCTCTGGACGGTCAGCACCTCGCCGGACTTCGCCGCCAAGTGGCTGGAGTGCACCGACCGGTCGACTTTTTCGAATCCCGTCCCGAAATCGATCTGCGAATTTCCACGCGACCATGCACCATGTCGACCTCGCGCGAGAGGCTGGCGATCTTGCGGTCCGACACGGCGACGGCAACTGGCCGGGACACGATGTGATGCGACTGTCCCCCGGAGCAATTATCACGCGGTCTGCTAGTCCCCAAGCTCCTCGGGGCGTAACCGTCTGGTCCGGCCCTCGGATGTCCCGAGGTTTCCCTGCTCCCACCTCGACGATCGCAAGCGCGCGGACAAGGTGGCGCTCGAAGCTGCCGGCGTTCGGACGCAGGACGCCCTCACAAGGGCCGGTGGCTGAACCGCGCCAGCATGGTGATCGATGCACGCGGTCGACGGCCAGGGAATAGCACTCGCGCGCACTGCGCTTGCGGCGTGGGACCTCATCTGCGGGCGCCTCGCCCGGCCGTTCAGCGATGCAAGCCGGCTTTCCAGGACCTACTGGATCGTCTGCCCCAAGGCGCGACGTCCGACCTTCCCAAGATCGAAGCTGTTTCAGGATTGGTTGCTGGCCGAAAGCCGGCGCATGACCACCGGCATTTGCAAAAGCTCCGGAACGAAAGCAGCCTGACTGCCGCGCCAATTACACCTGCCCGCGCCTACGCAGGAACAAGAACAGCGAGACCGGGACAGCATACGATCTTCCGCTGACCACCGCCTCGGATCGCGCCGCGGCGCATTACCGCGACGGCGTCGACTGCATGCTGCCGGCCTGGCACGGCGCCGAGGATGCATTCGACCAAGCGCGATCGCGGAAGATCCGGGCTTTGCGCTGGCCGCATATCGGCGCGCGCCCGAGCTGCATCAGCTCAACATGGAAGGCGGCAAGGCGCGCGCCATGGCGGCGCAGGCCCGCGAGCTGGCCGCCGGCGCAAGCGCAGCGCGAAAACAGCCACGTCGAGATCATGGCCGCCGTGATCGAGAGGAAGCCGAAGCTTGCCGTGAGCCGGCGCCGAGGCAGCATCTGAACGAATATCCGCGCGACGCGCAGGTGCTGTCGATCCTGCTCGGCGCGTTCGGCCTCTACGCCTTCTCCGGCCGCGCCGACCACGATGCCGCAAAGCTCGCGATCTGCGAACGCCACGCGCGGCACTATGGCGAGGACTGGTGGTTCCTCAGCTATCTCGGCTGGTCGCACACCGAGGCGGGAAATCTCTCGCACCGGCCGGACATCTGTCCGAGCGCGCCATGGCGCTGCGAGCCGAAAACGCCAACGCCGCACATGGTCTCTCGCACGCGATGTTCGAGCAAGGCGACATGGCAGCGGGCCGCAGATTTCTTGCGCGATGGCTGCCTGCGCATGATCGCCAGAGCTTCCTGCACGGGCACTCTTGCCTGGCACGTCGCGCTGACCGCGCTCGACGCCGGCGATCTCGATGGTGCGCTTGCGATCTACGAACAGCATATCAAACCAGCAGGCCGGCCCTATCCGCCGCTGAACATCTTCACCGACGGCGCCTCGCTGTTGTGGCGGTTGTCGCTGGCCGGCAAGACCGGGCTGGAGCCGCATTGGCGGGATGTCGCCGCTTACGGCGAAAATACTTCCCGCAGGCGGGTGCGCACTTTGCCGATGTCCATCTCGCGCTGGCCGCGGCGGCGACCGGCAGCGACGCGCTGGACACGCGATTGGCCCAACTGGAAGCGCGCGCCGCCGACGGCAAGCTGGCGCCGGGCGGCTGCCGCGATCGAGCTCTGTCGCGGCATCCGGGCGTTCGCCGAAGGCGACAATGACAGGCGCGGTCCGCCTCCTCGAGCCTGCTGATGTCGAGACTGCGCGCGGATCGGCGGCAGCCACGCGCAGCGCGAGTTATGGGAAGACACGCTGATCGTCGCCTGTATGCGCGCCGGTAACGGCGACAAGGCCGCCCGGCGCATCTCGGCGCGGCTCGACCGCAGGCCTTCGGCGCGCGACGAGGCCTGGTCGCGGCAGGCGCAGCGGAATTAAACGAGCTGGCAGCGATAATAGACCTAAGCTGCGCCGGCGGAAGCGGCTGCAGTCGGCCGCACATCAGATCACGGCGCTCCACGGCAAACACCTCGACAGCGGCCGCCGCGGCCCACGCAAGCGCGCGCCTCCCCCAGCGGTTCAACCGCGAAAGCCGGCTTCAGCTTCATGTGCGCAACAGCTCGGCGACACCAGCAAGTTCCGCCAACCTCCTTGCAGTGCTCCTGCAGCCGCGCCGTCACGTTCACGGTGTCGCCGGAAATAGGCAAGCTGGCGGCGCGAGCTGCCGCACTCGCTGATCACCACGTGACCGGCATGCAGGCCGGCCCGGAAGCCCGGCACCATGCCGAACTCCTGACGGTAAGCACGGCTTTGCCCGCGATGCTGTCGGCAATCGCGAAGAAGCAGTCGATGCAGCGTCCGCCCGACATCCTGTCGTCGAGCGGCCACGTCACGATGACCTCATCGCCGACATAGGCGTGAACCTCGCCACCATGCGCGACGATCGCGCCGTCGATGTCGAAGAAGAAGCGGGTGAGCAGGCCCTGCACGCGCAGTTCTCCCATCGACTCGGCGAGCGAGGTCGGAGCCTGCGAGATCGAGGAACATCAGCACGCGCGCTTCCCGCACCGGGCTTCGGTAGCGTCCGAGCGCTACATTGAAGCAGCACCGCGGCTGCCGACCAGCCGCGTCAGTTCAGAAACGCTGACAAGACGAGCAGGGACGAGAAGAAGCTGATCGCAACGATGCCGGGAAACTGTTCGATCAACCACTTCGTCTCGATCCATTGCCAGTACAGCGTCACCTGCAAGACCAGAGCGCCGCGCTCGCGACGACGATAGCCATGGTCGCAGAGCGCACCGCCAGATCCATCAGCAGCGGCCATTTGCTGACCCATGCACTTCGTCGCGACGTGAAGTAGAGATGAACGCCCAGGCGGCCAGCGCGTTATGCCCATCCCATGCAGGCTGCTCCGGAGATAGTACGGCAGCGTCGCTTCGATCGGATCATCAATGAAATAGCGATAGGCTATTCCCCGAGCAGGCCGACAATCGCCAAGGAAAACGGTTGGACTGATGCGCGCCGCATGTCCGATCCATTCTTCACGCCGGCGCCGCCATGAACGCCGCCAGCGCCGTCGCGATCCGACGGCGGCATGGTCAAGCCGAGCTTCGAGCGCCGCCACAGAATGTCGTCCGGAAAGCGCGCCCATTCCTTTGTCATGAGATAGCGCACTTCGGCGCCCGTCAGTTCCGGCCCAAAGCCGGGCCGAGGTCGGCTCGCGCTCCTTGGCGTCGCCAAGGATCGGCCTTGAGGCGTTCGACCCGTAGGCGCGCGACCAGGCGCTGCGCCTGAACCTCGCCGAGAAACCGCCAGCGCTCGCGCGCCTCGTCGACCTCGTCGTCGAAACTGGTCCCAGGCGAAATCGCCGCCGGGCAGCGGCGCCTTCGCGGTCCAGCGCGCGACATCGGATAGAACGGCGTCAGCTTGAGACCGCCCGCTCCGCGCGCAGCCGCGAGGTGGTGACGTCGCCGCCGAAAACCGTGATCAGCGGCGCCTTGCCACGTCCGGTAGTCGAGCGTCATCGCGCCGTCGCGCGCGATAGCCTGCCTGCGGGCTTCATCACCATGTTGGCGCCGGAAAGCGTGCGCACCACGTCGACAGTCTCGATCCGCTCGCGGAAATAGCGGTTCGCCGCATCGCAGAGATGAGGCGACGTCGCCAGCCGGCATCGCGACGATGGCGGGATCGCCCTTGAAGGCACGCTGGCGGTGCCGATCAGGGTGAAATCGCGCTCATAGGGACTTGCGAAAATCAGCCGTCCGGTCGCTGTTCTGGAACACATAGACGTTGTCGCTGTCGAACAGGCGGCGGACGACGATCTGGTCTCATCTGGACGGCGGCGACGTTCGGCGGCGGCACGCGCAACACGGTCTCGGCGACCGACGGCGGTCCAGGCGCCGGCGGCGTTGACGCGCCCTGCGCCGTGACCACCTGGCGAAAGCCGCGATCGATCGTCACCAGCCGCCATTCTCTAGCCGCGTTCGGCGCGGATGCAGCGTGCGCCGGTGCAGATCACGGCGCCGCGCGCCGCGGCATCGACGGCGTCGAGAACCACCAGCCGGAATCGTCCACGACGCAGTCGGAATATTCAAAGGCGGTGCCGAACGGCCGCTTCAGCGCGTTGCCGACCGGATGGTGGGTGACGTCGACGGTCGCCGAGGCCGGCAGACCGCTGCGCGAGGCCAGCCGGTCGTAGAGCAAGCAGCCACGAGCGCAACTGCCACGGCGGACGCTCGTCGGAATGGGCGGGGATCGCAAAGCCGCATCGGGCGCACCAGATGCGGCGCGATCCGAGCCAGACGTCGCGCTCGGCGAGCGCCGAACGGACGCGAAGAAAATGCCGGCGCTCCAGCACCAGCCAGATCGCCATGGATCAGCCGCGGCGAGGCCGAGGAGGCGCCCGCGCCGAGGTCGCCCTGCTCCAGCAGGATGACGCGCAGGCCGCGTCCGGCGGCGTCGCGCGCGATGCTGACGCCGTTCAATCCGCCGCCAATGATCGCGAGATCGTAGTCCGCCGATACGCCAGGGTCTACTGGTGAGAATCGGAGCTACTACGACCAGCGTGATGGCCGTGTGTCGCATCAAATAGTAGCGAGCTTCGCTCGTTCACACAGACAGAAATCAGGCGCTGGCCAGCTTGCGCGCGGTCTCGCACGTCGCTGCAGCGCCGCGGCCGACCAGCGCGGCGTATTGCCCGATCGGCTGGCGGCCTGCCGAGGAAATAGCCCTGCACCGCGTCGCAGCCCTCTTCCGACGAGGAAGCCGAGCTGCTCCTGGGTCTCGACGCCCTCGGCGACGATCGACATTTCGAGGCCGTGGCCGAGGCCGATGACAGCGCGAACGATCGCCGCCGATTGCGGATTGCGCCCGAGATTCATGACGAAGGCGCGGTCGATCTTGATCTTGTCGAACGGGAACGCCTGCAGATAGCTCAGCGAGGAATAGCCGGTGCCGAAATCGTCCATCGAGATGCGCACGCCGAGCGCCTTCAGCCGCCGCAGCAACGCCAGGCCGCGATCGAAATCCTCGATCAGCACGCCTTCGGTGATTTCGAGCTCGAGCCGGCCCGGCGCCAGGCCGGTTTCGAGCAGGATCGAGTGCACGCAGGCTGACCAGGTCGCCATGCATGAACTGCGCCGGCGACAGGTTGACCGCGATCTGCAGCGGCATCGGCCAGGACGCGGCCTCGCGGCAGGCTTCGCGCAGGATCCATTCGCCCATTTCGACGATCAGGCCGCTTTCTTCCGCGAGCGGGATGAAATCAGCCGGCGGACACGAAGCCGCGCACCGGATGCAGCCAGCGCGCCAGCGCCTCGAAGCCGATGACCTCGCTGGCGGCGACCGTCTGGCCCGACGCCGCCTGCGGCTGGTAATGCAGCGACAGCTCGCCGTTCTTGATCGCCATCGAGAGATCCTGATGCAGCACGCGGCGGTCGCGGATCTGCTGGTCCATCTCGGGCTCGATAGACGCCGATCGAGCCGCGCGATTTCGCCTTGGCGCGGAACAGCGCCGCGCCGGCATTGGCGAGCAGCGACGCCGCGTCCGTGCCGTTGTGCGGGAATACCGAGATGCCGGTGGTCACGCCGATGCGAACCGACTTTGTCGTCGATCAGGAATTCCTCGGCCAGCGCTTGCGCGAGCTGTCTCGGCCAGCGCCATGCCGGCCGCCGGCTGCTTGCCGTCGATGATCAAGCCGAACTCGTCGCCGGATGAGCCGGGCCACCACACCGCCGCGCGCGCGAGGCCTGGATGCGGCGCGCGACCTCGATCAGCAGCTTGTCGCCGATCGCATGGCCGAACACGTCGTTGATTTCCTTCAGACCGTCGAGGTCGATCGCACAGCACCGCGAATTCCTCGTCGGTGCCGGCGCAGGCCTCGATCATCTGCGCCAGCGCCTGCAGGAACGCGGCGCGGTTCGGCAGATCGGTCAGGCCGTCATGATACGCCATATGCGCCATGCGCGACTCGGTCTGGCGGCGATCGGTGACGTCCTCGTGGGTCTTGATCAGGTATTGCGGCTCGCCGGCCTCGTCGAGCACCGTCATGCGGCGCGTCAGGAACAGCCGCAGCCCGTCCTTGGTGCTGATCGGGTGTTCTTCGGTGAGCAGGCCGCGCTTCCTGATCGCCGCCTCGTCGCGCGCGATGATCAGCTTGGCTTCGCGCGGATTGAAGATGTCAGCAGCCGTCAGTCCGGTGGCATCCTCGCGGCGGCGGTTGAGGATGGTCTCGGCGCTGCGGTTGGCGAGCAGGTATCGCCCGTCGCTGACGCGCTCGACGATCAGCGAGACCGGGATGTTGTCGACGACCAGTTCGAGGAACTTCTTGGTGTCCTCGAGTTCGCTGGGAAAGCGACCTGCGGTCGGTGACGTCATCGAACAGCGCGATCAGGAATTCCGGCTCGCCTCTTGTCGTTGCGCGCGATCACGCGGTTGCTGGCGATACACGCGCTTCTTCGACCCGCGCTCGACCACGATATTCGCTGCGGAACTGGCCATCGGGCGAATTGAGCGCCGACCGGTCCGCCGCCTCGATGCCGTGCCGCGGTCTCGGTCTGGAAAATCTCGTCGGCGCGCTTGCCGACGAATGTGGTCGCGGGAAAGCGCGAGAACCGCTCGAACGCGCGGTTGGCGAAAATATAGCGGCCGTCCTCGATGCTCTTGGCGGCGACGCAGACCGGAACGTTGTCGAGCACCGATTCCAGAAACTGCTGTGGTCGACGCAAGTTTGCGCGACAGCTGGCGCTGCTCGCTGCAATCCTCATGCGTCGCCACCGAGCCGCCGTTGGGCAGCGAAAGATGCTTGACCAGAACCGATCGCCCGCCGGGCAGTTCGGTAACGAGGCCTTCCGGGCGTGCTGGCATGTTCGTACGAACTCCTCGACGCTGACGTCGAGCACGCCGCGCGCGCGCCGCAGCTCCAGCAGTTCCGGCCCGGTCATGTTGCTGGAAAGATCCGAGCGCGCCAGGCCGTAGATCTCGAGATAGCGATCGTTGCAGAACACCATCGCGGCTGCTGCGGGTCCAGTCATCACCACGCCCTGACTGAGGTTGTTCAGGGCAGAGCTGATGAATGCGCTTCGCCGCAACTGCGCGCGCTTGGCCTCGCGCAACGCCGAGAGCATCCAGAGCGCGATCGCCGCCAGAAGAAGACGACGGCGATGCCGCCGAGCAGCATCTCCCAGACCAGGCTGGGATCGAGCTCAGCCGACATAGCTCGCCGGCGAAAAGCTCGCGGAGGCGCGGCGCCAGGCGGTCGCGCACGGCGCAACGACTGGCGATCAGGCACACGAGGGCCTGCGCAGGAATCAAGATCTTGCCGTCCTGCCTGCCAGTCCTTGTCAGCCATCAGTCACCCGCCGGATTCTGCGGCGGAGTGTCTGGCTTCACGGGTTTGGATCGGGTAAACGACGTACCCGTGCAATTCAAAAATGTGACTCAAATTACCGGCAATTGGCCTCGACATGATTAATGCTTCACTAACGGCGACTCGCCTGACGACCGGAACGTATTCAGCCGATCCTGCAAAAAGACCATCCCAAACAGAGCGATAGTGTTGGATGGATTGAGCCCGAGCGTGCCAACGCCTGACGCGCGTCGGGCCGGATAGAACACGAGCCCGGATCCGAAGCTGACATGGACAAAGTTGATTGCGTCGTCATCGGTGCGGGGGTGATCGGTCTTGCTGATCGCCCGGCGGCTGGCACAGGCCGGCCGCGAGGTGATCGTGCTCGAGGCGGCCGAGGGCATCGGCACCGTCACCTCGTCGCGCAACAGCGAGGTGATCCACGCCGGCATCTATTATCCGCGCCGGCAGCCTGATGGCGCGGATGTGCGTCAGCGGCAAGCGCGCCCTCTACCAGTACTGCGCGCGACCACGGCATTCCGCATCGCAATTGCGGCAAGCTGATCGTCGCGACGACGCCGAAGGAAACCGTGAGGCTGCAATCGATCAGGGCGCATGCCGAAGCCAACGGCGTCGATCGATCTGCAGATGCTCACCGGCGATGCCGCGCGCGCGCTGGAGCCGGCGCTGAACTGCGACGCCGCCCTGCTCTCGCCGTCCACCGGCATCATCGACAGCCACGCCTATCATGCTGGCGCTGCGCGGCGACGCCGAAGCTGCCGGCGCGGCATGTGCCTTCACACGCCGCTGCTGCGCGCCAGGCCAGCGCCGGTCGAATCGAACTCGACGCCGGCGGCGACGCGCCGATGACGCCTTGCATGCAGGCTGCTCGTCAATGCCGCCGGGCTGGCCGCGCCCGCGGTCGCGCGCAGCATCGACGGCATGCCGATCGACCTGATACCGCCGGCCTATCTGGCCAAGGGAAACTATTTCAGCTGCAGCGCGCGGGCGCCGTTTTCACACCTGATCTATCCGGTGCCGGAGCCCGGCGGGCTCGGGGTGCATCTCACGCTCGACATGGCGGGACAGGCCCGGTTCGGTCCCGACGTGGAATGGGTCGATGCCATCGACTACGCGGTCGATCCGGCGCGCGCCGGACAGATTTTATCCGGCGATCCGGCGCTACTGGCCGACGCTGCCGGACGGCGCGCTGATGCCGAGCTATTCTGGAATCCGGCCGAAGATCGTGCCGCCCGCGGTCGCCACGCAGGATTTCTCTGATCCAGGGCCCAGCGCGGATCACGGTGTCACCGGACTGATCAATCTGTTCGGTATCGAGATCGCCGGGCCTGACGTCATCGCTGGCGATCGCCGAATTATGTCGGCGAACTGCATGGGCGTGAACGTTTTGCTGCGCGACTTACGCGTCGCGCCGCACGAGCACCATCAAGCAGATGAGCGCGATTGCGCCCATCTTTGGATGACGGTGGTGTTTTAGAGAAGTTCGTGACGACTGGTTAGTGCAGCGTTTCGCTCCGCGGTATGTCTTCAACCGTTCGATCTCGTCCTTGACCATCAGTTTCCGGCGCTTTAGCTCGACAATTTGCAGATCGTCCGGTGAAAGGTGCACGAGCGCTTCGTGCAATTCGTTTTCGAGAATCTTGTGTTTCCGTTCCAGTTCAACGAGATGAGCCTGTGAATTGCCATACGAAACCTCCTCGGTGGGGAACTTCAGATCTGATCCGGACGAGAAGTGTACACGCAGCCGGCGAATCTGTCGATGGTTATCCAGAATCAGCGCCTGTCATATTTCGGATTTTTCTGTAACCAAATGTGACTATAAGACGGTCAGCTTGCGGACCGGCCTCGCGGGACGATATTTGCCAGCCCTGAGGCGCTGATCCCGTAATACGTAG